>Ga0247834_1000070_pt1 | contig 162910 bp, 151 predicted proteins | sample LaCruzMarch2015__8_FD_187118 | JGI IMG/M metagenome (GOLD analysis project Ga0247834, IMG submission 187118) | Freshwater microbial communities from meromictic Lake La Cruz, Castile-La Mancha, Spain - LaCruzMarch2015_12m | ecosystem: Environmental > Aquatic > Freshwater > Lake | place: Spain...
CCGCAGCCGATCCGCCGCCCCAGCGCCGCATACGTGATCACCCGGCCAGCCGGAACCTTGACCAATGCCGCATACACCCGGCGGGCGAACGGCGAGACGTCCGAGGATTTCATCACGGAAGCAAACAACGCCGCCTCGGCGAAGGCAAGGTCCGCGCGCTGGTTTGGGAATGGGACGAGGGCGTCCCAAATCCTTGATGAGGTAGGGGCGGCTGGCCCAGCCGACCGCACCATTTCTCTTCAACCTAGGCAGCGGCCGGCTGAGGCCAGCCAGCCCTACCAACAGAACGAAAAAACCTCCGTCACCCCGCGAACGCGATGAACACGAGGCGGAGCCTCAATTTCCCGACACATCCTCCGGCGCATCGGCCAAAACCCGATACATCGGGCCGAGGCCTTCCATGATGCGTCGCCAGGTTTCGTCGTCCGCATCAGCCCGCAGCAACTCGGGATGCGGGCGCACGACCAGCCAGGAGTTGAGCGCGATCTCGCGCTCCAGTTGGTTCTTGGACCAACCGGCATAGCCGAGGAAAACCCGCAGTTTGTCATCGGTGAAATCCGGCAGTGCCAATTCCCCCTCGGGTCGTTCCATCGGCTCGAACTTGCAGGCCCCGGCCTCGGCGTCCCAATCGAGGCTGGCCACGATGACCTGGTTGCGCGAGACCGGGCCGCCTTCGAAAATCGGCACATGCGCGATGTGCCCGAGACCCGTGCCGGCATCCAAATCGCCGGCCCGGCGGCCGAGGGGGCGGTTGATGATGAATCCGAGTGCCCCGTCTTTCGCGCTGTGATGCGACAAATACAGAATGGTGTGCCGGAAGTTGGGATCCGCCATCATGGGGTGCGCCACAAGAAGCGAACCCGAGAGGTCTCCCGCTTGGGGCAGGCGTTTCATCTTGCCGACAAATTAATGCGCCGCGAGCGGTTCTGCAACTGTCCCCATCAGCGCTCCCAGCGCGCCATCCCAGGTCTCGAACAACCCCGCCACCGGCCAGCGCCAGGTTTGGGTCCGCAGGTGAATGACCAGTTCCGTGCCCCCGGTGGTTCCGAGCTTGCGGACCGGCACGCGACAGAGGGAAACCAGGTCGTGGAACGCCTCCTCATCGGCCGGATCAATCGTCACCAGCACCCTCCCGGGGGCCTCGTGAAAAAGTGACTCGTCGTCGCGCCGTTCGTCGTCCGGGAGAAAAATCTCCGCCCCGACCAGCCCGTCGCCGGAGAGACAGCATTCGGCCAGCGCCACCGCGATTCCGCCCTCGGCGCAGTCATGCGCACTGCGCACGAGGCCATCCCGGATCGCGTCACGCACGGCCTGGTGCAGGACGACTTCGGCTTCCAGATCGGTCTGCGGCGGACGCCCCTCTTTGCGGCCGTGGAGGATGAGCAGAAATTGCGAGGCGTCGAGTCCGGCGGCGCGGTCGCCGAGGAGCCAGACCGAATCACCCGCGCGACGGAAGCTCTGGCGCGTGATGTGCGTCTCTTCTTCGATGATCCCGACCATGGCCACCACCGGGGTGGGGTCGATCGGGCCGGCCGGGCTTTCGTTGTAAAGGCTCACGTTGCCGCCGGTCACCGGCGTGTCGAAGGCGCGGCAGGCCTCGGCCATGCCCTCGACGGAATCGCGCAGCTGACGGAAAATCTCCGGCTTGTGCGGGTTGCCGAAGTTGAGGTTGTCCGTCGCCCCCAGCGGCACGGCTCCGGCGCAGGCCAGGTTGCGCGCGGCCTCGGCCACGCAGCGGCGTCCGCCTTCCCGCGGGTCCAGGCGGCTGACCAATCCGTTGCCATCGACCGAGGCGGCGAGGAATTTGTCGCACTCGCGGGCGTAAAAGACCGCCGCATCCGAGCCGGGGCCGACGACCGCGCCGTTCCGGACCATGTGATCGTATTGTTCCCAGATCCAGCGTTTGCCCGCGAGGGTCGGGTGGGCGAGCAATCGCGGGAGCGCCGCGGTCAAATCGACCGCGGGCACGGTGCTGATGTCCACCTCCTGCGGCGGAGTCCACTCCGCGGCTTCGCGTTGGTAAACCGGGGCCTGGTCGGTCAGGTCGGCCGCGGGGATTTCCGCCACGACGCGGTCGCCGGCGCGGATGCGCATGATGCCGTCGTCGGTGACGTGCCCGATGCAGGCGTGGGGCAGATCCCATTTCTCGAAAATCTCCCGCACGCGGTCCTCCTGTCCACGGTGGACAATGACCAGCATTCGTTCCTGCGATTCGCTCAGGAGGATTTCATACGGGGTCATGCCCGTCTCGCGTTTGGGCACGAGGTCGAGATCGACATCGATGCCGGTGCCCCCGCGGCTGGCCGTTTCGCAGGTCGAGCAGGTCAGCCCGGCCGCGCCCATGTCCTGGATGCCCGCGACGCAGCCGCTGGCCAGCAATTCGAGGCAGGCCTCGAGGAGGAGTTTCTCGCGGAAAGGATCGCCCACTTGCACGGCCGGCCGGTCCTCGCGTGATTCCTCGGTCAGCTCGCGCGAGGCAAAAGCCGCCCCGGCCAGCCCGTCGCGGCCGGTCTCGGCGCCCACGTAAAAAACCGGATTCCCGCAGCCGCGCGCCGCGCCGCGCGCGATCTGGTCGTGGCGGAGCACGCCGAGGCAGAAGACATTGACCAGCGGATTGCCCGCGTAGGTCTCATCAAACCATGTTTCGCCGCCCACGGTCGGCAGGCCGATGCAATTGCCGTAATGGGCGATGCCCGAGACCACGCCGGCGAGGAGATGCCGGTTGGCTGCCGCGCCGGGGGCGCCCTGCTCAATCGGGCCGAAGCGCAGGGAATCGAGCAGGAAGATCGGCCGCGCACCCATGGTGAAAATGTCGCGGATGATCCCGCCCACGCCGGTGGCCGCGCCTTGGAACGGCTCGACCGCGCTCGGATGGTTGTGGCTCTCGATTTTGAAGGCCACGGCCCAGCCGTCGCCGACGTCGAGGACGCCGGCATTCTCCTCGCCGGCCTTGACCAAGATGCGCGGCCCGCTCGTGGGGAATTTTTTCAGCTCCGGCCGTGAATTTTTGTAGGAGCAGTGCTCGCTCCACATGACAGAAAAAATTCCCAACTCGGTGAAGTTCGGATCGCGGCCCAAAATGCCCTGGATGCGGGCATACTCGTCCGGCGTGATGCCGTGCTTGGCGATGATTTCCGGGGTGATGGTCGGATCTTTCATGACACGGCGGTGAGGGCGGATTCGAGCAGGCTGGCGAAAACAAGCTGGCCGTCCGTGCTGCCCAGACGCTCCTCGCAGGCGCGCTCGGGGTGGGGCATGAGGCCGAGGACGTTGCCCGGTCCGTTGAGGATTCCGGCGATGTGCCGCAGTGATCCGTTCGGATTTCCCTCCGGGGCGACGCTTCCGTCCGGCAGGCAGTAGCGAAAGGCGACGCGGCCCTCGTTCTCCAGACGATCGAGGGTTTCTTCGTCGGCCAGATAGCATCCCTCGCCATGCGCAATGGGCACACGGAGGACCTGACCGGCCCGGCCCGCCCGGGTGAAGGGCGATGTGGTGTTCTCCAGCCGCAGGTGCACTTGCCGGCAGATGAAATGGAGGCCGCGGTTGCGGACCAGGGCACCGGGCAACAGGCCGGATTCGCACAAGATCTGGAAACCATTGCAGATCCCCAGCACCGGAGTCCCGCGGCCCGCCGCCTCACGCACGGCCGCCATGACCGGAGAATAACGTGCGATGGCTCCGCAGCGCAGGTAGTCGCCGAAGGAAAATCCCCCGGGCAGGATGATCACATCGTAGCCCGCCACCGATGTCTCCTTGTGCCAGACCGGCTCGGCGTGCGCGCCGAACGTGTCCTGCAGGGTGCGAAGACAATCCTGGTCGCAATTCGACCCGGGAAAACGCAGAACGGCGAATTTCATCAGGCGCTGAATTCGACCGTGTAGTCCTCGATCACCGGATTCGAGAGCAGGTCGCGGCAGATCGCGTGGAGTTTCTCATCGTCCGGCCGCCCGTCCGGCGCCTCGATTTCGATGACCTTGCCGATGCGCACGCGGCCGGTTTGCCCCCAGCCGAGGTGTTTCATGGCCTCCGCCGTGGCCACCCCCTGCGGGTCGAGAACGGAGGATTTGGGCAGGACGGTGACACGGATTTTCATCGGAGGAGAGACTGGCCAAGTCCCGGGCTTTTGAAAAGTCGGAAGCGGTGCCGGAGGGCGGACGTCCCCGGCCGCCGTGGGTATCCGCATGGCGCGTGAACGCAGGGCCGACGGCTCGCGAGGCCGCTCGCCCTCCAGATCACGGCAGACGCGGGCTCAGCAAAGGCCTCCTTCGCAAGATCGAAACCGCCGCCACCCCGAGCGTGACCACGAGGCAGAGCATCGAGAAGGCTTCCCCGTGTTTCATGTAAAACGTGGTCGGCGGATTCACCGGCACATCGACCTCGGCCATCATCATGCCCTCCGCGAACGTATCGCCGTCCGGCCCGACCAGCGTCTGCCGGACACGCCCAAGGTGGTCGATCACACAGGTCACTCCGGTGTTGGCGCAGCGAACCATCGGACGTCCGGTCTCGGCGCAGCGAAAAACGGCGTGGGCCAGATGCTGCCGCGACCCGGCACTGCGCAGGAACCAGCCGTCATTGGTCACGTTGATGAAAATCTGGGCACCGAGCAGCGCCGCTTCGCGGGCGAGATAGCCGAGCGTGTCCTCGAAACAAATCAGCGGAGCCAAGGTGATCGGCGGCGAGGCGAGTTGAAAAATGACCGGGCCCTCCCCCGCATCGAAATCGGCCGGGACAAGGTGGCCGACCATGATGGCGAAAAGCGGGAAGCTTTGGCGGAACGGGATGTATTCGCCGAACATGACCAGGTGGGTCTTCGGGTAAACCTGCGGCTCGCCCCCGGTTCCCTGGACCATCACGGCCGCGTTGTAATCCGCCTTCGGGCCGAGGATGAGCGTGCCGAAGAGGAGGGAAAAGTCACCGCGGGCGGCCCATTCCTTGACGAAGGCATGGGCCACGGGGTCTTCGAAAAATCCGCGTGGGGTGGCCGCCTCGGGCCAGAGAATGAGGTCCGGCTGCAGTGCGGCGGCGGCTGCGGTCTGGCGTTCGAGCGTCGCGTAGATGCGGTCCTCGAATGCGCTGTTCCATTTCTCGTTTTGCGGGATGGCTGGCTGGACCGCCGCAACGCGCAAGGGCGTGGTTTCCACCTTCGCGGAGATCTGCCGCAGGCCGTAGGCGAAGGCGACGACGATGAGGGCCAGGGTGAGGGTGAAATCAAAATGCGCGCGCACCCGGCCGGTTTTGGCTTCGAGCATGAGGCGGCGCACGGTGGCCACGGCAATGGCGGAGGCGAGGACGGCGAGAAATGACAGCCCGCCCACGCCGGTCAGGGAGACGATCTGGATGAGGGGAATGTTTTCGTGCAGCGCGATGCCGAGGGCGTTCCAGCCGAATCCGGTCATGACCGTGCTGCGGAGAAACTCGAGCGCGACCCAGGCGGCCGCGGCCATAAGCCCCGCGGCCAGGTTGCGCCATGAGCTCAGCCAGACCGACCGCACGGCGCCCGCCGGGTCGCGCGGGGTGGCAAAGACGAACACCAGCCCGGCCCACACGGCCGGGTAGAGCGCGAGGTAAAGGCAGAGCACGAGCAAGCCCGGTGCGGTCACGTTGGTCACCCAGGAGAGCGAGCCGAGGAAATAGACCAGCCCGGCGAGGTAGCCGAGTTCCGCCTTGCGCAGCAAAGCGTGTTTCGCCGGGACCGGGCCGAACCAGATCGCGGTGAACAGCGGGGCCAGAGCGACCCAGACCAGCCAGGCCTGATCAAACGGGGCAAAACACAGGACCAGCAGCCCGCCGCTCAGCGCGGCAGCGGCCCAGGGCCAGAGATTGGGCAGAAAGCGCAAGGGAGTTGAGGGTTGTGGGGATGAGACGCGGGAGACAAAGCTGAATCGGGGATTTTCGCCCGCCACCCGCAAGCGTCAACCCTCAAGCAGATCTCGCGCTGGCTGCCGTGTTGCGCAGCAACGGTGGATCGCGATGTCCCCATCGCGATGAGACCGGGGACGCTTGCGCTGCCTCAGGGCAAAGAGAAGGTGGCCGCCTGCGGCGGGAGCGGAACGCATCGCGATGGGGACATCACGATCCACCAAGGAAGCAGAACGCATCGTTATCAAGGCAGCCTCCTCACCCGAGCGTCATTTCCCCCCGAACGAGCAGACCTTCAAAATGGTCTTGAGCAGAATCTCGACATCAAGGACGAGGGAGTAATTCTTGATGTAGTAGAGGTCGTAGCGAAGTTTTTCCACCGCGTCGTCCAGCCCGGTGCCGTAGCGGAAGTTGACCTGCGCCCAGCCGGTGATGCCCGGCTTGACCAAATGCCGCAGGTGGTAGCTCGGAATCTTCGTTTCATACTCGGCCACGATGCGCGACCACTCGGCCCGTGGACCGACCAGGCTCATTTCGCCGCGGAGGACGTTGAAAATTTGCGGCAACTCATCGAGGCGCACGAGGCGAAGCAGGCGTCCGACCGGGGTGATACGGTTGTCCCTGTCCCGCGTGTAGGGGTAGTCCTCGGCTTCCCGCACGAACATCGTGCGGAATTTGAAGAGGGTGAAGCGCGTCTCGCCGCGGCCCACACGCTCCTGACGGTAGAGCACGGGAAATCCACTGTTCAGCGCCACAGCCACAGCAATGATGGCCATGAGGGGCAGGGCGAGCGGCAGAAGCAGCAGGGCCAGCGCGTAGTCGGTGAGGGTTTTCAGATAGCGGTAGGCCGAGTGGCGGGCCAACTGGAAGCTTTGGCGCAGGGCCCATGAATGATCGAGGCGCTGGACCGATTCCTTGCGCCAGATTTCGCTGAAAAACGTTTCTGTGCTGTAAACCGGGATGCGCAAGAAGTGCAGACGGGCCAATTTTTCCAGCAGGTCGCGCGGATAGGTCTCTGTTTGGTCGGTCAGCACGATGCCCTCGAAATCCTGCGCCCGCCGGGCCGCCGTGCGGGGGTTCGGGGAGGGTTCGAGGCGGGAGGCCTCCTGCAGGACTGTGCGCGGCGAGACCCCGAGGGCGCGGGCTTCTTCATCCATCAGCTCATTGACCACATGCAGATGATGATCCGCCAGCACCACCGGATTGTGGAATCTCATGCTCCGGCAGTAACTCTCGAAGCGGGCCAGATCAGCCGGTGCGCCAATGGCCAGATATGGAACACGACGCGCGCGGCGGGTCCACGTTGAGGCGGCAAGAAGGCGCAGACCGAGCGCCGGGATGGCATAACCCACCGCCGTGTAAAAAAGCACGACCCGGCTTTGCGCCGTGTAAAAATCGGTCGTGGAGAAAAAGACGAAGAGAACAAAGGCCCCGGCTGCCGCCCCCACCACCACCGCGAGCAGGAACTCCGTCGCAAAATGCAGCAGGCGAAAAGTCCGGCGAGCCTTGTATCCGCCAATCAGCGCCACCGCGAGCAGGATGCAGAAAAAAAACACGCCCACCTGCAGCAGGTAGCCGGCGGACATTTCGAGGGCTTGGTTGACGCGGACGGCGCGGCTGATGGTGTAGGCTCCGCTGACCAGCGCGAGGTCGGCGGCGAAGAGAAGGAGGCTGGTGAACCACGGCTGCCGCGCGATGTTGTGCAGCGTGCTGCCGTGGAGCTCGGCCGCCGAGATTTCGACCGTCTCAACAGCTACGTCTGGCAGGTCGCTGGTGCTGGAGCTTCTAGGCATGCCAAAACGAGACAACTAGACTGGGCACAAAATGTTGCAAACATAAACCGCTGTCCATAATTGGATTATATCACAGGAACTGAGGCGTGTCTCAGGGCTGGTCCGGTGAGGAGCCCGGCAGGATCCGGGCGGCCAGGGCGTTGATTCGCTCCTGGGCCATCTGGCTCGGCGGGTATTGGCGGTGGGCGTCGAGATACCAAGCGAGGGCCGCGCCGTATTCTCCCCGCGCTTCGAGGTCCCCGCCGCGGCTCAGCGCTTGCACGAATGTGGCGGCCCCGCCGCTGGCGAGGTCGGCACGCAGGCGGTTGATCTCGGGGTCGGTCGGATACTTGGCGGCGGCGACTTGGATGCTTTCCCACGCCCCGGCTGCGTCTCCGCGCTGCTGGATCTCCCTGGCGCGCTGGAGCGAGCCCTCGATCTCGGTCATTTGTGCGAGGATGGCGCCGAGTTTCTCCTGACGATCCGGGTAAAGCGCGGTGGCGGCGATGAACTTCGCGTTCTGCCGGAGGATGGTCCGGTGGTCGCCCTGCTCGATCAGGCGGTCGAGCTCGTTCAAGGCCTGCTGCTGGACGTCGGTCTGGGCGAAAATGTTGTTCCCGACCTCGGCCAGTGCGGGATTGCGCGGCCAGATCTCGGCCGCGGCGCGGAGTTCGGCTTCCATCGCGGCGCGGTCGCCCGAGAGTGCGGCGTTCTTGGCTTTGGAAAGGTGCATCGCGCTCATCGTCTTGGCCGTCTCGATCTTGGCCAGTGGTTTGCTGGTGTTGAAATCGCTCGCCGTCTCGCTCATCTCGCCCACGAGCTTCTCCGCACGGGTCAGATCGTTGACCTCGAGGGCGGCGAGGAGTTCGTTTTTCATCTGGGTGAATTTGAGCGCACGGCGTTTGTCCTCGCGGGAGAGGAGCCGCACGCTCGGCATGTATTCGCCGAGGGCAAACGTCTCGGCCAGCCGCTCGGTCGCGCTGTTCAGCTCGCCCTGCTCGAGGAGAAACTTGTAGGCCTCCACCCCCTCGTTGATGTCGCGGATGGCCTCGTTGGCCAGGCTGTCGATCTGGCTGAGCGAGCTGACCAGTTTGCTGATGGTTTGGGCGGCCGCGGCGGCGCCACCCGTCAGGCTCTCGATGCTGAAGTTTTCGATCCCCATCTTCATGCCGCTGGCTGCGAAGGCCCCGGCGTTGCCGCCGGGCGATTGGGTTTGCTGGCCGACGCCGACCGAGGCGCCGTTCGAGCCCGCGCTGGTTCCGACCGCCGTGCCGCCGTCCGCCGATCCGCCGGCGGCGGAGACCTTCGGGTCGAATTCCGCGTTGATCTTGGCCTGCCCGGCGTCGCGGTTGGTCGGCATCGTGCCGATCATCTGCTTGTAAACGTCGATGGAATTGTCGCCGTCGGCGTAGAGTGCCCGGTAGAAGCGGTTGGCGATGATGACGTGCTCGAAGCGGCGGGTGGCGAAATACTGCATGATGAGGGCCTGCAGGTGCGCCTTGGTTGTGAGTTCGGTGGCGGCGATGCGCAGCTTGTTGTTTTCGATCGTCTGGGTGATGTCGGAGAGAACCCGCCGGGTCGAGGCGAGCCGCGCGTCGCGCTCGATTCGCTGATTTTCCTGCAGCACGGGGGAGTCCTTGGCACTGGTGCTGATCCCCATGGTCGAGGTCCGCGCGGCCATCTGGTTGTTCCACTCGGCCGCCTTGCGCTCTTTTTCCAGCATTGCATTCTCGGCTTTGAACCGCTCGACGGTCTTGAGGCTCGTTCGCGCGGCGTGGATCGCGTCTGACATGGTCCGGCAAAGGTTGGCGTCGTCCTTGTATTCGGACGCCTTCTTCAGCAGGGAAAAAGCCGCCTCGATGTTTTGCGGAGTGGCTTTGCCGGGGGAAATCAGATCGAGGATGCGATCAATCGTTTCCCGGTAGGCCACATCCGCCTTGCTCGTGGCCGGCGACGAGTTGAGGTATTTTTCAAAACGCGCCCGGAAAAGACGGTTGTCATTGATGTTCCAAACCTTGCCGTCGAAGGCGGCCACATCCGATCCGGGGTCGAACGCCGGGACATCACGCCCGATGAATCCCTCATTCATCTGCGGAGGCCGGGCTCCGCCGGTCGCCGCCTGCGAGTCGCCCATGCCCGGCTCTTGCGCGACGGCGATACACGGGAGCAAACCGAGAAGAAGGAGGGTGTGGTTCTTCATGATTTTGTCAGGCTGGCCACGTAAAGAAGACCGCTGTCGCGGACCTCGACGAGAAAGTGGAAACGCTGCCCTTTTTGCGGTCCGTCCTTGCTCACCGCCACCGGGAGCACCACCGGGATGGGCGTGTCGGTGCCGGCCGGTTGCACGGAGATCAGGCGCCCTTCCGCGGGCGACCAGGCGATCGAGTTGAGGACCGAGCCGGTCAGGCGGTAGGTATTGCCGCGCAGGGAAGACGAGGTGGCCAGATATTCCGCGACGGGGAACTCCGGCGCTGTGCGGTAGGGTTGGCTCGAATTGCCCAGATAATATCCGCCCGCACCGATGAGGATGAGCACGGCCGCGAGAGCGGCGAGAAGCCAGACAAACCGGGGGGCGCGACGGGCACGGCGGGACATACCTTCACTTATCTATCCCAAGAGGCCCGAAGGCAACCCAGCCAGGCGATAAAAATGCCCAGAACGATGTGGAGGACGAGCACCCAGGCGCAGAGCCCCTGAGGCGAGAGGGTGGTCGGGACGACCAGCTCGAGCACGTCGTAGTAGCGGGTCTCGCGCAGGCTCTGCAGCGCACCGCTCCAACTCCAATAGGCGGCAATGAAGGGACGCAGCGCGGCATCCAGCCCCGCCGGCAGGGCGAGCACCGCACCCGAGAGCGGCAGCTGAAAACCAACCAGATAAATCGAAGCCAGTGAGGCGTGGTCGGCCGTGCGGGAGAGGGCGGAGATCCCCAGACTGACCGCGGTGAGAGCGGCGTTGACCAAAAGGAAGAAAAGAAACTGTTGCGCGCCATCACCCGGAAAATCGGCCACGGCCCGCACGAACCAAGTCATCCAGGCGGATTGCACCGCGACGAGCACGGCGAGGAAGGCGGCCTTGGAGGCGACGTAGGCCGCGGGGCTGAGGCCGGCGAATTTTTCCTTCTCGTAGATCGCGCGTTCCCCGGCAATTTCGCGCGCACTGTTGTTCGCCCCGAGCAGACCGAGAAGAATCACCTGCAGCAGGACGAGTCCGGAGACCGCGCTCCCCGCCTTGCTTGCTCCCTCGGCGAAGGTGCGAGCTTCGATCAGTTGCCGGACGACATCACCGCTCAACCCGGCATCGAGGCTGGGCACCGCCGGGAGCCCGTCGAGGGCGAAGATGGCCACGACGAGGGGAAAGCCCAGCACCAGTCCGGCCTGCAGGGCGAGGCCGCTCTTGTGGCGGAAAAAAATTTTCCACCGCGTGGCCAGCAGGGTGACGAACTGGCTGGCCGGGCCGGCCACGCCGCCGACCCGCTCCGGCTCGTCCTCTTCGTCCGCCCTCCCGGGTTCCGTCGGTTTCTCCGGCTGCTTGCGGTCCTGTTCGAAATGCCCGCGGTGCTTCCCCCAGGAAGCATGCCATTCCTCGCCCGTGCGCTGGGGCAAACGGTCGAAAATCGCCTCCGGACTGTCGGCGCGAAAATAGTGCGCGGCGGTGCCGGGCGGCCCGAGGTAGGCCAGATGGCCCGCGGCCAGCACGGCCACCTGATCAAAAGCCTCGAGGTCGCGCAGGCTGTGGGTGACCACCAGCACGACGCGATTGCCCTCGCGGGCGATGCGGCGGAGGAGTTCGAGAATCTCGGTCTCCGCCCGGGCGTCGAGCCCGCTCGTCACTTCGTCGCACAGGAGCAGGGGCGGTTCGCTGGACAACTCGATGGCCAGGGCCAGGCGCCGGCGCTGGCCGCCGGAGAGATGTTTGGAAAGCGTGGGGGCCGCGGAGGTCAGGCCGACGAGTTCCAGCAGTTCCGCCGTGCGCGCCGCCCGTTCGTCCTCGGTCAAACCGGCCACCCGGAGCCGCAGGGCGAGGATGACATTTTCCTCCGCGGTGAGGTTTTCGTGGCTGATGGTAAACTGCGGCACGTAACCGATCTGCGAGGGAGGGAGGTCCTCGGTCTCAAGGTCGGCGCCCTCCCAGTGGAGCGTTCCACTGGTCGTGTCGGCGATGCCGGTGATGGCTCGCACAAGGGTCGTCTTGCCGCTGCCGCTCGGCCCGAGCAGGGCGCAAAGTTCACCGCGAGGGAACGTGGCCGACACGCGGGAGAGCAGGATGGGGGCATGCTCGCCCCCGCCGGCTGCGACCGTCACTTCGCGCAGTTCTAACATGTGGAACCTATGCTCGCGGAGGGCTGGGTTGAGCGCAAACCAGAAAGACCGCCTCAGGGCGTCGGAACAGCCGCACCCTCCGTGGTGGGTTCGGGCACGGGGCCGCCTTCGGGATTCATCACATCCTCCGTGAACTCGCCCTCAGCCGCGGCTGCCGGGTCAACGGCCACCGGGGTGGTCTCCTCGGGGACTGACTCTTCCTCCTTCTTTTTCTCCTCCGGCTTGGGTGGCTTGTAGTCCTTGAGCAATTTGGCCAGCACGGCACCAATGACCGGCGCGGCATTGGCGCCGCCCGCCACCGTTTCGCCCGGGCTGCCCTCGATAACCACGGCAAAGGCGTAGAGCGGGTTGTCGGCCGGGGCGAACCCGCCGAACCAGGCGGCGTTGCGGCGTTTGCTCACCGGACCCCATTGCGCCGTCCCCGTCTTGCCCGCGACCTTCACTCTCTTGACCGTCGCCGCGCGGTGGCCCGTGCCCGTGCCGTGCGAAGTGACCATGACCAGACCCTTCCGGAGGTCCTCGAGATTCTCCGGGGCGATTTTCAGCTCGGCCCGCACGCGATCCGGGTAGGCATTGACCACGCGGTTGTCGATGCTCTGGATCTGCTTGACCAGACGGGTTTGGTGGAACCTTCCGCCGTCGGCGATCACGCCCATCGCTTGGGCCATCTGCACGGGAGTGATGAGGATGTCGCCCTGGCCGATGCTCATGTTGGCCACGTCGCCGTTGAGAATGCGGCGCTTGTGCACGCGCATCATGTAGTCGTCCGTCGGGATGTTGCCGGGCGCCTCGGCGCGCAGCGGGAGGCCCGTGCGCTGGCCCAAGCCGAGGGCCGTGGCCCACTCGATGATCGGGGCGGCGCCGATTTTCAGTCCGGCCTGATAGAACCAGGTGTTGCACGATTGCGCCAAGGCCTGCGAAAGCGTCAGGCTCCCCGAGCCGCCGGCCTTCCAGTTGCGGAAGTAAAAATTCCCGACCTGCAGGCCGCCGGGGCAGCTGATCTTCGTCTCCGGCGTGATCAGGCCGGTCTGCAGGGCGGCGAGGCCGACGAAAGTCTTGAAGGTCGAACCGGGCGGGTAAGCCGAGCGGAAAGCCCGCGGGTAGAGCGGAACCTCCGGGTCATTGTTCAACTTGGCAAAGACATCGGGCTTGATGATCGGAATGAAGGCGTTCGGGTCGAAGGACGGCCGGGAGGCCATGCCGAGGATCTCGCCGGTGGAAGGCTCGATCACAACCACGGCACCGCGCCGCCCGGTCTTGGCCAGCGCCTCCTCGCAGGCCTGCTGCACCCTGAGATCAAGCGTGGTGATGACGTTGTAGCCCGGCACCGGCTGCCGAACATTGCGCTCGGTCGTGCGCTTGCCCTCGGCATTGAGCGTGAGGTTGAGCACGCCCGGCGTGCCACGCAGCTGATCGTCGAACATCTGCTCCAGTCCCTCCCGGCCTTCGTCCTCGGGGAAGATCAGGTCGTTGTTCTCGATCGGCTTGACCGAGAGCGGGGCCACCCGGCCGACATAACCGACCATGTGCGCGCCCAGCGTGGCCAGCGGATAGTGCCGGACATAGGCGGGTTGCAGGACCAGGCCGGCCCCGAGACCGCGGCTGACCGCGCTGATCTGTTCGGCCGCCAAGTCCTCGGCCAGAATCAAGGGCAGGATGCCGCGGTTCTTGTAGTGCTGGACGATGACCTCGTCGGTCACTTCGAATTTGCGCTGCAGCAACCCCTCGGCGGTCAGAATTTGGCTGCGGGCGAAGTTGACCGCTTCCCCGTCGGTGAACTCCAGCGGGGTGGGGAAGCTGAGGCCGAGGTTGTAGGCCACCCGTGTTTGGGCCAGCGGGGCGCCGTTGCGATCCGTGATCTGGCCGCGCGGCGCGGGAATGTGCAGCAGGTAGGTCCTTGCTTGCTTTTGCGTCTCCCACGTCGGCCGGGGCACCTCGACGACGTCGGTCATACGTGGCTGCGCCAAGGCGACGCCCGCCCACCAGATGGTGGCCAGCAGGGTGAGGAAGAATTTCATGCGCGGGGTAAAAAACGAATGAACACGCATCAGGGCGGACTGGCAAGCCGCGGCCCGTCCGGGCGGGGTGCCGTGATGTGGGGCGGTTTGAGATACATCGGCGCGATGGACTCCGGCGCTGCGGGTCTGAGCCCCGCGGCCAGCAAAGCCAGCACGCGGGCAGAGGGACCAGCCCATGGCAGACTCTCGGCGCCCTCCAGGCGTCCCACGCGGTAAAGGCGCGGGCCGCCGTCCTGCCATGTCTCGCGGAAAAATTCGTCCCGGGGAATCAACCGAATCGGTCCCTCGAGCAAGCGCCCGGCCACCCCGGCGAGGAACACCTGTCCGGCCCGCGCGTCGCCCACCGCACGGTAATGATCCTCCGGCACGTCGAGCAGGCAGGGTGAGGGGGCGATGACCACTTCAAGGCCGAGCGCCAACTGAAAGGCATCCGCCAGAGCGCAGGCCGCGCGCAGACCGTTGTAGGAGCCCGGGCCGAGCCCGAGGGCCACGCGGTTCGCCCCTTTCCACCAGGGCCGCAGTTCTTCCAGCAGTTGGTAAATCTCCGACCCGCGGCCCCGCGGCGCGGAGAAGGCCCGTTCCGCGCTGATCTCACCCGCGTCGGCCACCGCGAGGGTGTCGTGGCCGGTCGATGTTTCCAAAGCGAGGATTTTCATGGGGCACCGGTGATCTGGATGGCGCGTCGTCCTGCCGCGGCATGCGTGATGGTGACCCGCACGGCCGAGGGGGGAATCAGGGCGGGAAATCGTCCGGCCCACTCGATAACCGTCAGCCCGTCGGCCGCGTGCAGTTCATCATGCGCGGCGGACCAGATTTCCTCCGCGGATTGGGCGCGGTAAAGGTCAAGGTGGAAGACCGGGCCGCGCGGCGTGGCGTATTCGTGCAGCAATGTGAACGTCGGGCTGGTGGCGCGTTCCGTGCCGTCCCAACCCTCGATCATGCCGCGGACAAAATGCGTCTTCCCCGCACCGAGTTCGCCATCGATTGCCACCGTCGTGCCCGGCGCAAGGCGCGCGGCCAGGGCGCGTCCGGCGGCGACGGTGTCCTCCGCGGTGTCGGTGGTGAGGGTGGTTTCCACGCGTCCGACCATAGCGCATGGTCCCGCCCGGGCCAATGCGCGCTTGCCTTTGTCTCCCAAGATTTTGACCATGGTCCGTTCAACTTGATGGATTCCGCCCAGCTAACTTTCCGCCGTCGTCTGATCAGCACGCTCCTGCTCTGGGCGCTGGTTCTCGCCACGATCTTGTCCGGCTGGGAGCAGTTCTTTTTTTTCACCATCTCGTGCATCGGCCTGCTCGGACTCTGGGAATACTACGAAATGCTCGACCGGCGCGGGGTGCCGAATTTCAAGCTGACCGCCCTGATCTGCGCGGTGATTTTTTTCAGCGGAAGCTTTTACACCTTCCGCTCCTCGCGGCCCGACACCTCGTATGACTTCGAGATTGCCGTTCTCGTCATCTTCCTCCTCGTGGTCTTTGCGCGGCAGATGTTCCGTCGCACGCGGGACAAGAATCCGCTTGAGACCATGGCCTACACGATCTTCGGCCTGCTCTACGTCGTCTGGCTTTTCAACTTTCTGACCAAAATCGTTTACCTTCCGCCGCGCGGTCCGCTGGGCGAGCCGACGGGGCAATACTACGTGCTCTATCTGCTGCTCGTGACCAAGTTCAGCGATATGGGCGCTTACGTGACCGGTTCGATTTTCGGACGCCACCAGCTCGTGCCGCACATCAGCCCGCACAAATCCTGGGAGGGTCTGCTCGGAGCGGTGGCCTTTGCCGTGGCCGGAAGCTTCGGTCTGTGGTGGCTCATCCCGGGGCGCCTTTCCCTCTTCGGGCCGGTGGATCTGGCCATCCTCGGGGTCCTGCTGGGGTTGGCCGCGGTCATCGGTGACCTTGCCGAGTCGATCGTCAAGCGCAGCGCGGAGGCCAAGGATTCCAGTGCTTTGCTGCCCGGGATCGGCGGGGTGCTCGATCTGATCGACAGCGTGCTCTTCACCGCGCCGATCCTCTTCTTCTACATGCGCCTGGTCCACGGGCTGCCGCACGGATGAGTCGTCGGAACGTCGTCTTGCTCGGCGCCACCGGCTCGATCGGACGCAGCGCCTGTCGCGTGGCCCTCGATCTGCCCGGGCGGGTGCGGGTCGTCGGCATGTCGGGTTTTCGCAACATGGAGCAGTTGGCCGCCGAGGCCAATCGCCTGCGGCCCGAAGCTTTGGCCGTGCCCGACCAGGCCGCCCGCGAGGATTTGCGGGCGCGTCTCGACTACGCTCCGGTGGAGATTTTTCTCGGCGAGGAGGGTTTGGCCACGCTCGCCGCCTGGGGCACGGCCGACATGGTTCTGGTGGCCATTGTCGGCACCGGCGGGTTGCGTCCCACGCTGGCGGCGCTCGAGGCCGGGAAGGACATCGCGCTGGCCAGCAAGGAGGTCATGGTCGTGGCCGGAGAAATCGTCATGGCGGCGGCCCGACGTCACGGCTGCCGCATCCTGCCGGTGGACAGCGAGCACAACGCGATTTTCCAATGCCTCGAGGGCCGCGAGTTGCGTCATGTTCGCCGGCTGATCCTCACCGCCTCCGGTGGACCCTTCCGCACGTGGCCGACGGAGCAGTTGCGCGGCGTCACAAGGGAGCAGGCTCTGCGGCACCCGACGTGGCGGATGGGCGAAAAAATCACGATCGATTCGGCCACGCTTTTCAACAAGGGGCTCGAAATGATCGAGGCCCGCTGGCTCTTTGGTTTGGACATGGGCCACGTTGACGTGGTCATCCATCCGCAAAGCATCGTGCACTCCATGGTCGAGTTCGTTGACGGGTCCGTCCTCGCCCAGATGAGTCATTCGGACATGCGTTTTCCCATTCAATATGCGCTGACCTGGCCGGACCGCATTGCCGGATCGCTGCCGCCGCTGGATTTCGCGCAGCTGGGGCAATTGGCCTTCGAGGAACCGCGTGGCGAAGTTTTTCCCGCGCTGGCCCTGGCGCGGCAGGCGGCGGAACGCGGCGGTGCGGCCCCGGCGGTCCTCAACGCGGCCAACGAGGTTGCCGTGGAGGAATTCTTGGCTGGGCGGCTGACTTTTCCGGGGATCTGGGAGGTGGTGGGGGCGGTTCTGGGGACTTGGCCGGACGCACCCGCGCCGGATTTGGCCGCACTTTTGGAGGCGGACCGGGTTGCCCGCGAGGCCGCGCGCCAGGCGGTCCGGTCTTGAGGGCAGATTTTGCCTGCTGCGAGCGCGGGCTTTTGTGCTACGGTGCATGGTTCTTATGGCTGACTATTTGCGCATGGCGGGAATTCTTCTGGAAGTCCTGCTGCTTTTTAACCTGATCATCATTGCCCACGAGCTGGGTCACTTCCTCGCCGCCCGCTGGCGCGGGTTGGTCGTGGAAAAGTTCGGCATCTGGTTCGGCAAGCCGCTGTGGAAGAAAACCATCGGCGGCGTGGAATACAGTCTCGGGTCAATCCCCGCCGGCGGGTTTGTCGCGCTGCCGCAGCTCGCCCCGATGGAAGCCGTCGAGGGCCGGAGTGATCATGACCGCGCGGCCCTGCCGCCCGTCACCGCGATGGATAAAATCATCGTCGCCCTGGCCGGCCCGGTGGCCAGCATGACGCTGGCCCTGATTTTTGCCGTCATCGTCTGGGGCATCGGCCGACCGGTCAGCGAGGCCGAGACAACCACAGTCATCGGTTACGTCCTGCCCGATGGCCCGGCGGCCAAGGCTGGCCTGCTGCCCGGCGACCGCATTCTTGAGGTCAACAATCATCCTGTCTCGAAGTTTGCCGGCATGGGCAACATGCGTCAGAGCGTCACGTGGAATGTTGTTCGCAGCGAAGAACCGCTCATCCCGATCAAGTTCGAGCGCGACGGGGTGACCAAAACGCTTGAAGTCGAACCGGTGACGCCGGAACGCGAGGGCTGGGGGCGCCGCAAACTGCGTCAGATCGGCATCCTGCCGGCCCAGACCCCGATGGTCGGTCGCGTTTTTCCCGACAGTCCCGCGGCCGCCGCGGGCATCCAGCCCCGCGATCTGATCACCGCCGTCGATGGTCGACCGCTCCTCAGTCTGGCTTCGCTCTCCGAATACCTCGACACCCATGCGACCGGCGTGCCGATCGAAGTGACCGTCCAGCGCGGCGCCGAAACCCTCAAACTCAGCGTGACCCCGCAGTTGCCCGAGGGGGCGAAGAAGCCGCGGGTCGGCATCATGTGGGACGACCGCGGCGTGACCACCCTCGAACATCCCAATCCCTGGCAACTCGTGGTCGGCAGCGTGCAGACCATGGTCGACACCCTGTCCGCCGTGTTCTCCCCGCGCAGCGACATCAAGGCCGAGCACCTGAGCGGGCCGGTCGGGATCATGCGGATCTACTATCTGCTCTTCGAGTCTCCCGACGGCTGGCGTCTCGCCATCTGGTTCAGCGTGGTCCTCAACGTCAACCTCGCCCTGCTCAACCTCCTGCCCATCCCTGTGCTCGACGGCGGCCACATCACCCTGGCCATCATCGAGGCCATCCGCCGCAAGCCGATCAATGTCCGCATCCTCGAAAAAGTCCAGGGTGCCTTCGCCATGCTCCTCATCGGCTACATGCTCTACATCACCTTTTTCGATGTGCTCGATTTGCCGTGGCGACGCCCCGCCGCGGAGCCGGTGGCCGAACTCAAGTTCACTCCAGCCGCGACGCCGTCCACGACCGAGCCATGACCCGATCCCTGCCGGCACCGTTCTACCCGGAGCGCCGCCGCAGCCGCGAGGTCAGGATCGGCCGGGTCGTGATCGGGGGCGACCAGCGCGTCTGCGTGCAGTCCATGCTGACTTGCGACACGATGGACACCGCGGCCTGCGTGCGCGACACGCTCGCGCTCGTTGACGTCGGGTGCGAGATCGTCCGCATCACCGCGCCCACGGTCAAAGACGCGCGCAATCTTGAGGCCATCCGCGACGAGTTGCGCGCCCGCGGTTGCGACGTGCCGCTGGTGGCGGACATCCATTTCAAGCCCGACGCGGCCATGGAGTCGGTGCGCTGGGTCGAGAAAGTGCGGGTCAATCCCGGCAATTACGCGGATTCGAAAAAGTTCGCCGTGCGCGAATACACCGACGAACAATACACGGCCGAAATCGGGCGCATCCGGGAGAAATTCGCCCCGCTGGTCCGGCTTTGTCGTGAGCGCGGTGTGGCCATGCGCATCGGGACCAACCACGGATCGCTGAGCGACCGCATCATGAACCGCTTTGGCGACACGCCCCTCGGGATGGTCGAGAGCGCGCTGGAGTTTGCCCGCATCGCCCGGGAGCTGGACTACCACGATTTCGTTTTTTCCATGAAGGCCTCGAACCCGAAGGTCATGATCGCGGCCTACCGCCTGCTCGTCTCGCGCCTGGCCGCGGAAGGGGAGGATTGGAACTACCCGATCCATCTCGGGGTGACCGAGGCCGGCGACGGCGAGGACGGGCGGATCAAGAGCGCGGTCGGCATCGGCTCGCTCCTGGCCGACGGCATCGGTGACACGATCCGGGTCAGCCTGACGGAGGACAGCGTGCATGAGATCCCGGTGGCTCGGGAGTTGGCCGGCCTTTTCGCCGGACCCTGCGAGGGGTGGACCGGCGCGGGGGTTTCCTTCGACGCGTTTTCCTACGCCCGGCGCCCCGCGCAAAAAATCGACCTCGGCGGAATTCTGCTCGGCGGTGGCGAGGTGCCGCGGGTGGTTGTGACGAGGCGGCACCACGATGCGGTGGCCCACAAATTGGACGGGCTGGGGGACTTCCAGCCCGAGTTGGTTTACGAGGACCTTCCGTTGGTCGAACTTGATCCCCGCGACGCGGCGGCCGTGGCAGAGTTCAACGCCCGCCCCGGCGTCTCGCTCGTGACCGTGCGCGACGGGATTGATCTTCCGGTCATTGCCGCCTTCCGTCTGCTCTCCGCGGCGATCGATCCGCGTCATCCGATTCTGCTCAAAGACTCGCTCGATCCACAGCCCGATGCGCAGGCACCTTTCGTCCGCACTCTCCTCGCGGCCAGCGCCCGGCTTGGTTGCCTGCTATGCGATGGGATCGGCGACGCGGTGTTGCTGCGCACGGAGGAAGCCCCGGGCCAGAGCTTGCGGCTGGCCTACAATATCCTGCAGGCCGTGGGGGCGCGGATTTTCAAGACCGACTACGTGGCCTGCCCGAGTTGCGGCCGCACCTTGTTCAACCTTCAGCAGACGACCGCGCGGATCAAGGCCTCCACGGCCCACCTCAAGGGCGTCAAGCTGGCCATCATGGGTTGCATCGTCAACGGCCCGGGCGAGATGGCGGACGCCGATTTCGGTTATGTCGGCGGCGCGCCGGGCAAGGTGAACCTCTACGTGGGCAAGCAGGCGGTGAAATTCAACATCCCCGAGGCCGAGGCGGTGGATCGTCTGGTCGACCTGATCAAGGAGCATGGCCGTTGGGTGGCTCCCCCCCCGGACAAGGCGGCGGTTGCCCAACCCGCGGGCGCAGCTTAGGCTGTGGGTGGCGGGTGGCCGGCGGCCGCTGTGCGGTCCAACCGTGCAGAGGAAAGTCCGGACACCACGGGGCAGCACGCCGCGCGCAAGCGCGGGGACGCCGGCCGCAAGTCCGGTGCCACGGAAAGTGTCGCAGAAAATACACCGCCCGCTTCGGCGGGTAAGGTTGAAATGGCGGGGTAAGAGCCCACCGCCCCGAGAGTGATCGAGGGGGCAGGACAAACCCCGTGCGGTGCAAGACAGAACAGGAATGACGGCCCGCCCCGGCCGTCCCGCGCGAGCGGGACACATTCCGGGTATTAGTCGCACCCCGCGCAAGCGGGGCGCCGGTGGCAACACCGGTGAGAGAAATGGTCGCCCGGTCGCCTCGGCGACCGACAGAATCCGGCTTACGGTCACCCGCCCTTTTGACTCAATGCGCCGAGGCCTTCTCCGAGCCCAGACCCGTGTTGGCGCGGACCTGCATCTCGGTGAACTTGGCTTCGTCGGGCTGCTCCTTCGACAGAAGCGTGCCGAGCCATGCCCCAAGAAAACCGAGCGGGATGCTGGCCAGGGCGGGGTTCTTCAACGGGAAGAGCGGGTCTTTCATGAAGTCCGGGCTGACAAGAATGAGGACAATGCTGGAGAGCAGACCGACGGTCAGGCCGGTCACCGCGCCGGCCGTGTTGAAGCGCTTCCAGAAGAGTGAGAAGACAATGACCGGCAGGTTCGCGCTGGCCGCGACGGCGAAGGCCAAGCCGACAAGGAAAGCCACGTTGACAGTGGGGCCGAGGATGATGGCGATGACAATGGCGAGCGCGCCGACCACGAAAGCCGTGATGCGGGCCACCCGCACCTCCTCGCCCGGGCGGTGCTCGCGTCCGTGGTGGATGACGTTGGTGAAGAAATCGTGGGCGAAGCTTGTGCTCGCGCTGATGGTCAATCCGGCGACCACCGCGAGGATGGTGGCGAAAGCCACCGCGCAGATGAAGGCGAAGAAGATCTCGCCGCCGAGCACGCGCGCCAGCTCGGGCGCGGCCATGTTGGTCCCGCCGTGCTTGGCGATGTGGTCCGGCCCAAGGAGGCTGGCCGCGCCGAAACCGAAGAACGTGGTCATGATGTAAAACGCGCCGATGATCAGCATGGCCCAGACAACGCTGGCCCGCGCGGTCTTCGCGTCGGGCACGGTGTAGAAGCGGATGAGGATGTGGGGCAGGCCCGCGGTGCCGAGGAGCAGGGCCATGCCCAGCGAGATCTGGTCCCAAGGATTCGTGAAGATGAGCCCCGGCGTGAGGAAGTTGCGGGTCACGGTTTGTCCGTCCGCCGTGGTCGAACTGATCGCGGTCAGCGAGGTGAAAAATTTCCCGAGGTCGAAGTCGTAGCGCTGCAGGACGAGCACGCTGAGAAGCATGCTGCCGGCGATGAGGAGCACGGCCTTGATGATCTGCACCCACGTGGTGGCGAGCATCCCGCCGAAGACGACATAAACGACCATGAGGACGCCCACGCCAACGACCGCGATCTCGTAGGAGACTCCCGGGATGAGTTGCTGCACGAGGACGCCGGCGCCGACCATCTGGGCGATCATGTAGAAGATCGAGACCGTGAGCGTGCTGACCGAGGCGGCGGCGCGGACCGGTCGCGGCTTGAGTCGGTAGGCCAGCACGTCGGCCATGGTGTATTTGCCGGCGTTGCGCAGCGGCTCCGCGACGATAAAGAGCACGGTGAGGTAGGCGACGAGGAATCCCACCGAATACATGAAGCCGTCGTAGCCGTTCATCGCGATCATGCCCGCGATGCCGAGGAAGCTGGCCGCACTCATATAGTCGCCGGCCACGGCGAGGCCGTTCTGCCATCCGGTGATTCGGCGTCCGGCGGCGAAGTAGGCACTGGCCCCGCTCGACTTGCGGGCGCTGAACCAGGTGATGACGAGGGTGGCCGCCACGAAGGCGAGGAACATCCAGAGGGAGGTGTGCGAGGGCGAGGCCGCCGCAAGGAGGGGGGATGGGATCATGTCAGACCTTTGTCCCGCACCCGTGCTTGGCCAGGAGGGCGTGCTCCTTCTTGTCCCAGCCCGCGGCGGCGGCCACGTAGATGCCGGCGAGAATCCATGCCATGAAGAACTGCGAGAGGGCAAAGAGGTAGGCGATGTTCACGTCGCCCCAGACCTTGCGCTCCATGAACTGGGGAAACCAACCGACTCCGATGGGCAGGATAAAGTAATAGATGATGAAGAAGATCGTCGCCGGGACAATCAGCTTCATCTTGCCGCGCACCAAGGCCGTGAAGTCCGGGTCTTTGGCAATAACGGCCCAAAGGCGGGGATCCACTTCCTCCTCGGCCGTCCGCTCGTGAGGCGGCTTCGGTCCTCCGCGGCCCAGCGGCGCAACGTCGGTCTGCGAGCCGACGATTGGAGTGTAGTCGCGGTCTCCTTGGGGGAAGGACATGCGCGGATAAAAGCAGACCCTCGCGATCATGGAAAGCCCGCAGATGAGGGTGGTCGGGCTGGTGGGATTTGCATGCGCCACGGCGCATCTTCGACCCACGGCCTGTCGCCGCGGCGACCGCTCTAACCGGCGAGACGATCCAACAAATCCCGGCCCCAGCCGGTCTTGTAGAAACGCTCACGTCGCACGGCTTCTGGGCGGGTCATGAATGCCTCCTGATGGATCAGTTTCCAAGGAGCACCATGCTTCGTGGCCAGCGACTGGCCGCTGTTGTGCTGTTGCAGGCGTGACTGAATGTCCTGGGTCGAGCCGACGTATCTGCGGCCCGTTTTGCCGCTGCGCAGGACGTAGAGGTAAAACATCTCTGCAGGATTGGTCGGGCTGGTGGGATTTGAACCCACGGCCTCTGCGTCCCGAACGCAGCGCTCTACCAAGCTGAGCCACAGCCCGTGATGGGCAACTTATCGCATGCTGCCGGGCAGGCGGCAAGAGAAGTTGCACGGCTTGTCTTTTGCCTCAACGGCCTGTCGCCGCGGCGACAGGTCGACCAAGCTGAGCCACAGCCCGAAATCGTCCGGCGGATATGCCGAGAGGGAGGACTCGTCGCGCTTCAACAGCCGCTTGGCAAGGAAAGTCGCGGCCACCTTGGCGGGCAGAGAAAGTGGCTGCCCCGCATGGACTCGAACCATGAATAACGGCTCCAAAGGCCGCTGTGTTACCATTACACCACAGGGCAGTGCGAGCAGCTAAGGTGGCCGAGGAGCGCGACGGGTGCAAGTTTGAAGCGGTGGCCCGGTGGAATTCCGTGGCGGCCCAGTCGCAGACTGGACATCGCGGCCGCTTGCCGTCTCCGAAAGCAGGGGGTTGCCTTTCACGAAGGATGGTCTCGGCCAGCCCGTGCAACTACCGGACAATACCCTGAGCGCTCGCCAACCTTCGCTCTGCCACTTCTTGGAACATGACGACCACGAATAAAATCCTTGTTTATGTTCTGACCGCGGTTCGCTGGGCCTGCACCGGTGTCATTCTGCTGACCTGCGTCGGATGGATCATGCGCTTCGTGCCGCCCTTCCGTGCTTTCCTCAACGCGGATATCGTGGTCCGCTACGACGCGATGCTCAACCAGCTCGTCAGGAGTTGGGTCCCGACTGATTTCGACGGTTACGATTTTTCCCGTATTCTGACCCTTGCGGCGGCGATCTTCATCTCCGACCGGGCGCGCGTGCCCATTGCGAGCCTGCGTTTTTCCGGCCAAAGCCAGTCGATGCTGCCCGACCTGCACACCATCCAGCAGTCGGTCAAGTCACCCGAGGAGAGGAAAAAAATCGCCCTCCTTGAAAGCAAAATGGAGCTGGCCCAGGGCTCCGGGGGAAAGCCGTCAGGATTTGCTCAAAGACTTTGCCCAGCTCAAAAAAGAGCGGGAAAAAATCGGCCGTCACCTCGCCCTTCAGGATCTCGTCGACGAATCAATTCCCCTGGAAAAATCCAGCGACCGCGGGTTCGACGCCGCCGGGCACCTGCAGAAATACGCCGCGCCCAGCACCATTTGGATCTCCAAGGAGGCACTGGAAGTCGTGGCCAATCGCCGGGGTTTCGGACCGGCCCCCCGCACCGTCGACGGTCTCGATGTCTGCGAATGGTCCAAGCCGGCCCTCTCGGACGTTTGAGGCCGGTGCATGCAGGTGGCCCGGCCTCGCGACCACCCAGATTAAGTGTGCCTTGGGCGGGGAACTGGTTGGATTGACACGCACGTATATAAGTGCTATTACGCACGTATGGCTATTTCTGGGACCAAGCTAAGGGAGAACATTTACCAACTCCTTGATCAGGCTTTGGAAACCGGGGAGGCCTTGGAAATCAAGCGCAAGGGGCGCACTCTGCGGATTGTGCCGGAGCCGCGGCCGACACGTCTGGCGCAGTTGCCCCGCCGCCCAACGATAAACGGTGATCCGGAGGATCTTGTGCATCTGGATTGGTCCGGGGAGTGGAAGCCATGATCGCTCTCGATACCCATGTGGTCGTGTGGCTTCACGCTGGGCAGGTGGAGAGAATACCTCCGCCGGTGCGGGCGCGGTTGGAGACAGAGGCGTTGGTCATCAGCCCGATCGTCGTGATGGAGTTGGAGTTCCTGCGCGAAATCGACCGATTGAGTCTGGGGGGCGAGGAGATTTTCCGCGATTTGGCGGCCGATCTGGGAGTGCAGCTTTGTTCGCAGCCTTTTGCCGCTGTCATGCGTGAGGCTGTTCGGCAGCATTGGACGCGCGACCCTTTCAACCGGATCATTGCCGCCCAGGCGTTGGCCGCGGGATGCGACTTGGTGACCAAGGACGAGGCGATGCTTCGCCATTGCCCGGCGGCCTTCTGGCGCGGGGGGCACGAATAGCTTCCTTGGACGTCGGCTGACACCGCTCCGCCCCGCGGCCGGAAAAGCGGTGAAGAATCACCGCAGTCCAAAAGCGGGCTGCGCCCGCGGGGAGAACGGCCCGCCTTGTTCCGCGCGACCCTTCAAAAACCAAAAGGCCCGGGGAGTTTCCTCCGCCGGGCCCTGGGTTGGTGCGCGAACTGGTTTAGCTGCAGCCCTGACTGGTGCCGCACTCGGTGCAGACGCCGCAGGCACCGGCGCGAATGACTTTGTTGCTGCCGCAGTTTGAGCAGGTGCTGTCCATGAACATCGTGCCCAAGGCGCCCTGGATGCGCTCCGCGTGGGTCGCACCCAACTGCCGCGGCGTGCCCTCGGAGTTTTGGGTTTGCGTGATCACGTCGATGATCTCCCGTTCGCCCGTGCGGGGGAGGTCGCTGACCGGGCGGTTGACCGCTTTGCGCTCCATCTCGCTGATTTCCTTCATCGGCAGCTCGGGCTGGTTGCGGTTGGGGGCGGTCGCCTCCTTGTAGCCCTTGATGAACTGGCAGCCGAGCCAGCGGAAGACATAGTCGGTGATGCTGCTGGCGTTGCGGATGTCGGGGTTTTTGGTGAAACCGCTCGGCTCGAAGCGTTGGTAGGCGAATTTTTTGACCAAGCTCTCGAGGGGCACGCCGTATTGGAGCGAGATCGAGGTGAGGGTCGCCACGGTGTCCATGAGGCCGCCGATGGTGCTGCCTTCCTTGGCCATTTGGATGAACAATTCGCCCGGCTGGCCGTTCTCGAACAAGCCGACGGTGACGTAGCCCTCGTGGCCGGCGATGTCGAACTTGTGGTTGAGAGCCACACGGGTGTCGGGCAGGCGCTGGCGCGGCGGCTGGTTGAGCTTGGCCCGCATGCCGGCCAGTTCATCCTCCAACTCGATGACGCGCGATTCGAGTTCGCTCTTGCTCGAGAGTTCGGCTTCGAGATCCGAGGAGCCGGTGCCGTGCTTCTTTTTGTCCGTAACGACGGGTGCTGAGCGCTTCGAGCCGTCGCGGTAGATGGCGATGGCCTTGAGCCCGAGCTTCCAGCCCTCGACGTAGGTGTCGACGATGTCGTCCACCGTGGCGTGTTCGGGCAGGTTGACCGTTTTCGAGATGGCCCCGGAAAGGAACGGCTGGGCGGCGGCCATCATGCGGATATGCGCATGGTAACTGAGGCTGCGGGTGCCGCGCATCGGCTTGAAGGCGCAATCAAAGACCGAGACATGCTCGGGGCGCAGGCCGCTGCTGATGGTGCGGCCGTCCTCTTCGACGTCTTCGATCGTGTCGTATTTGTCGATGTGGGCGATGATGGCTTCAATGTCGTTCTCGCTGTAGCCGAGTTTGTGCAGGGCGGGACGCACCGTCTGGTTGACGATTTTGAGCATGCCGCCGCCGGCGAGGAGTTTGTATTTGACCAGGGCGATGTCGGGCTCGATGCCGGTGGTGTCGCAGTCCATGAGGAACCCGATGGTCCCGGTGGGGGCGAGGACGGTGACCTGGGCGTTGCGGTAACCCTGCTGTTTGCCGAGGCGCAGGGCCTCGTCCCAGACTTGGCGGGCCTCGTCGCGCAGGTGCTCGAACTCCTCCGACTGGCCGATGTGTTCGACCGCGTCGCGGTGAAGTTTGATGACCTCGAGCATCGGGTCGATGTTGTCCGGGGCAACCGTTTTGGCCACGCCGCTGGCACTGGAGTCACGGTAGCCGGGGAAGGCCCCGATGTTGCCCGCGATGCGGGCGCTCTGCTCGTAGGCATGACCGGTCATGATCGAGGTGATCGACCCGGCGAGGGCGCGGCCATCCGGGCTGTCATAGCCGTGGCCATAGCTCATGATGAGGGCGCCAAGGTTGGCGAAGCCGAGACCGAGGGTGCGGAAGATGTGGCTGTTCTCGGCGATGAACTTGGTCGGGTAGCTGGCATTGTCGACGAGGATTTCCTGCGCGGTGATGAAGATGCGCACCGCGGCCTTGAATTTGTCCACGTCGAAGCCGCCGTCCTCGCGCTTGAACTTCATCAGGTTGAGCGAGGCAAGGTTGCAGGCCGTGTTGTCGAGGAAGAGATATTCCGAGCAGGGGTTGGTCGAATTCTGCCGCGCCGTGCCTTTGCAGGTGTGCCACTTGTCGATCGTGGTATCGAACTGCATGCCCGGGTCGCCGCAGACATGGGTGCCCTCGGCGATTTTGCGCAGGAGCGTGCGGGCGTCCTTCTTCTCGCAGGGTTTGCCGTCGGTCACGCGGACGGTGGTCCACTCGCGGCCGGCCAGGGCGGCTTCCATGAACTCGTCACTGACCCGGACGGTCAGGTTTTCGTTTTGATACATGACCGAACCGTAGGCTTCGCCGTTGAAGGATCCATCGTAGCCCTGCTCGATGAGGGCCCAGGCCTTGCGCTCCTCGCGCATTTTCGACTCGATGAACTCCTCGATGTCGGGATGCCAATCCTTGAGCGTGTTCATCTTGGCCGCGCGGCGGGTCTTACCGCCGCTTTTCACCACGCTGGCCACTTGGTCGTAGACCTTGAGGAAAGAAAGCGGGCCGCTGGGTTTGCCGCCGCCGCTGAGCTTTTCGCGGGTCGAGCGCAGGGTCGAGAGGTCGCTGCCGGTGCCGCTCCCGTATTTGAAAAGCATGGCCTCGCTCTTGGCCAGGTCGAGGATGCTTTCCATGTTGTCGTCGACCGACTGGATGAAGCACGCACTGGCCTGCGGGTATTGGTATTGGCTCGGGGCGCGCTCGGCCTCGCTGGACTGGCGGTTGAAGAAGAAGTTGCCCAGACCGGCGTTCTTGCCGATGCCGTATTGTTGATGCAGCCCGACATTGAACCAGACCGGGCTGTTGAACGCGCCGTGCTGATGGAGGCAGAGCCACGTCAGGTCGTGGTAAAATGTCTCGGCGCTGGCCTTGTCGGCGAAATACCCGTCCGCGATCCCGAAATCGGTGATGCTGCGGGTCACGCGGTGGATGAGTTGGCGGATGGAAGACTCACGTCCCGCCTTGTGCGGGTCGGTTCCATTGGTCAGGTCGCCATAAAAATACTTCGAGACGGCGATCTTGGTCGCGAGGGCGCTCCAACTGCGCGGGACTTCGACGTTCTCCTGTTTGAAGATCACCTTGCCGGTGTCGTCGTTGATCTCGGCGGTGCGCTTGTCCCACTCGACGTGGTCAAAGGGCGAGCCTGTCTGGGTGTGGAAACGCGGCTCAAACTTCAGGCCGGTGGACTTCTTGCGGGCAGCCGTGCGGGAACGGACGGCGCTGGTGGATTTGCGCCGGGTGGCGGCGGGGCGGGTAGTTGAGGCTTTACGGGACACGGAGTGGAAGGAAGACTTGCTTGCAATCATTGGATCAATGTTGGTCTGAGGTTTGCGCCAACCGGTCAACCCTGGGGAAGATCACCGGCAGATCCGGCCACCACAATAGGTGGACAGGTTTCACAAACAAACCACAAGCCATTGTGCTCGGGGAAGAAGAAAATTGTGACAATTCGGAGATTGTTGGAATCTCCTCTGGTCTAGCAAATTATGCGTTTATGAGGCGCCGCTATCAGGCCGGAAATTGAGATTTATTCACAGGGGCCTCCACCGCGAATCCTTTATAGAAAAGACTTCGCGAACACCGCCGCTTGCGAGGCCAGATGATCAGCCAATTCGCGCTTGTCGGCAAAATGGACTGCTGATTTGTCCTTCGCGAGAAGGCCGAATCCCGGACCATAGGCCGTGCCGTTGAGGACGGAGAGGTCGGCGTAACCTTTGGTGAGCTGATGGCGAGCGGCCGCGATGGCCTGCTGTTTGTCGCCGTCCAATTCATACTTCCAAGCGGTGATCCGGGCTTGCGGGAACCACGGGCGCAAGCGCGGCAGGACCTTGGCCGCGGGCTCAAGGGTGAGTTGCAACTGACCGAAGGCACCGGGGATTTTGCGCTCGTGGACTGCTGTTCCATCGGGACCGCGCACTGCCGTGACCACGTAGTCGGATAATGCGGCGGCGTGAAAGAAGGCGAAGGTTTCTTTGGCGCGGGCAGCGGAGAGTTTCTCCAAGGCTTGCGCGAGGTCATCGTTGGTTTCGAATTCATGCACCTCGACGCCGGCCAGGCCCAGGGCCTGCGTGGATCCGCGTCCGCGGAACATGACCACGTCGAACCCGCGCGCAAGCAGGGCGTCGGCCAGCAGGCGGCCAATCTCGCCGGTGGCGAAGTTGGTGATGCGGCGAACCGCGTCGATCGGCGATGACGAAGGGCCGGTGGTTACGACGGCGAGGGGCATGGGTGGAAGGAAGAGTTGCAGGCCGGAGGACGTTGGTCGATCAGGCGATCATTTCGCGCACCGCGGCAAACAGGTCGCGGGTGCCAACATAGCCGAAGTGGCCCTGCGGGCTGGCGATTACCCGGGCACCACCCCACGCCGTGGCCAGAGCCTCGACGCGGTCGGGCGGAGCAATGCGGTCGTAGGCTCCGGCGACAAGCACGATGCGGCTGCGGTCGGTGGAAGGAAGGCCGTGCAGCGGTGAGCTGAGGTGCGCATGTTGGCCCGTCATGGATTCATCGATGCCGTTGCGCTGCAGCAGGCCGCGGATGGTCAGGCCGGCGGGGCTCTGCCAAATGGCATGCTGGGTGTCGGTGATGGGCACGAGCAGGGCAAGGAACGAGAGATCCTGTTCCAGCGAGGCCAGGACCGCCCCGGTCCAGGCTCCGTAGCTGGTCGCGAAGAGGCCGAACTCGCCGCAGCCACGCGTCCGCAGAAAGGCCATGAGCTGGCGCAACTCGGTCACGCCCTGGCGCAGCGCCCCGCCGTTGCGGACGAGGTCGGCCGTGATGGCCAGCTCGCCGTTGAGGTAGCCGCGGGGACGGCGGGCGTAGTGGAAGGGCAAATGGAGGAAGGCGGCATTCCAGCCGAGGTCGTTGAAACGCGAGGCGAGGCGGCGGTAGCCGATGTCATTGACCGACATGAGAGCGTGCAGAATGAGGACCGTCGGGGCGCTCCAGCCGCGCGGCCCCTCGAAGAGGAGGGCGCATGCCTCGTCGTTGGCGGCGAAGCCCAGCGGATAAGGGCTGGTCCATCGCAGGTGCCCCGGCGATTCCTCGCCCGGCCGCAGGGCGGGCGCGGCGTAAAACGCGGGCCGGTCAATCGCCGAGCAAGTCGCCACGTAGGCGTGAAGCTGCTGCAACGTGACGGTTTGGCTGCGGTGCCGCCATTGCGCGAGGTTCAGCAGGGCGCAAGTCGTGGCATCGGTGAGGTGGCTGGAGGCCTGCCGCAGGAACGTCATGATTCCTCCCGGCCCTTGCGCCGCTGCGGGGTTTGCGGGAGGCACTCGGGCGGGATATGTTCGGTGCGGCAGAGTTCGTCAAACATGCGCCGCAGGACGTCGCCAAGCAGCACCTCGAATTCTTCCCGGGCCTGCGCCTTGTTGCCGAGGTCGGCGGGGCCCTTGAGGGGTTCGCCGAAAACGATCCAGACGCGCCCGCGTTGCCAGGGCAACCATCGGCGCGGATCGTAGAGGGCATCCGCCCCGACGATCACGCACGGAATCACGGGGGCGCCGGTCATTTGCGAGAGCGCAGCCACCCCGGGCTTGAGGGGCGCACCTTCGAGGACCGATGTCGGGCCGATGCGCAGTCCTCCCTCGGGGAAGACGCCGACCATGCGCTGTTCCTTCAGCCGCCCGATCGCGGTGCGGACGGCCGCGCGGTCCAAGGTGCCTCGACCGACGGGAAATGAGCCGAGCCAACGGAGTGTGCCGCCGAGCACGGGGTTGACGAAAAGCTCCTGCATGGCCATCCAATCGACCTGGCGGTGCGTGTTGATGCCGATGAGCGGGGGATCGAAGTGGCTGATATGGTTTGGCGCGAGGATGCAGGCGCCGCGGCGGGGCACATGGTGAAGACCGAGGACGCGGCGGCCAAGGAAGGGGGAGAGGAGGCCCCGGATGCAGGCCGCGCCCAAATCGTAGCCGAAAGACGAGAGCATGGCGGCGTTACGAGGCGGAAAGAAAATAGCCGCGTTGCTTGGGCGAAATCGGCAGGCCGAGCTTCTCCATCACCAGCATCATGTCCTCCCAGACCTTGCGCTTCTCCGTGTTTGCGCTGCTGCGCAGGAGGTAGGAGGGATGGTAGGTCGGAAGCAGCGGGATGCCGGCGAAGTCAAACCAGCGGCCGCGCATGGCTCCCATCGATTCCTCCGCCCCGACCAGGCCGGCCATGGCGGTTTTGCCCAAGGCGACGAGGACGCGTGGCTGGATGATGGCAATTTGTTCGCGCAAGTAGGGCAGGCAGTTTTGCATTTCCTCCGCGGTGGGGGGACGGTTGCCCTGCGCATTGGGCGGCATGTCGGGACGGCACTTGAGCACGTTGGCGATGTAGACTTGATCGCGGGAAAGTCCCATCGCGCCGATGATCCTGGTCAGCAGCTCACCCGCGCGGCCCACGAACGGCTCGCCAAGCCGGTCTTCATCGGCCCCCGGAGCTTCGCCGACAAACATAAGATCGGCCTCGGGGTTGCCGGTGCCAAAGACGGTCTGGGTGCGGAAGTCGGCCAACTTCCCGCAGCGTCGGCAGGCGCCGACCGTTTCGGCCAGGGCGCGGAGTCGGGCCGCGCGGTCTGACGAGCTTTGAACGGAGCGAGCGGGCGGGGGCGCGGCGGCGGGAGGGCGCGCGGCTTGCAATTGGTCCAAGGCGGTGCGTGAAACATTCGGCCGCGTGTCGCCCAGCAAATCGCGACGCGCAAGCAATGTGCGCTCAAGCAGGGCGGAGGCTTCGGACAGGGATTCCACGGCGGGGATGATTCCGCGCTGGCGGCGTCGGCGGCAAGCTTGCTTTGAGCCCGCCGTGGGTTTCGGCTGATTCCGGCCCGGTCAGGGTTGCGAAAAATTCTCCCGCACCCAGGCAAGGGCCTGCTCGGGCGAAGTCAGGATGCCTTCGAGCTGCGCGGTTTGCACCGCTTCGAGGACCGGTCCGAACTGCGGGCCCGGTTTCCAGCCGAGCGCCATGAGATCACGGCCCGTGACGAGCGGAGGGGGAATAAGTGGCTCACTGGCAAACTCCTCCGCCTTGGCCCGAAGAAAATCGTAATTGTCCAGCGCACCGTGGCTGCTCTGGCAGTCCACCCGATGCAGTTCGATCTCGGTGCCAAATCCCTCCCGGGCCATGAAGCGCTTGAGCTTGGCCGTGCGCATGTTCTGCACATCCTTGAAAACCATGTGCTGCCGCACGGCCTCGACCACGCGGTCGGTTTCGGCGCGCGAAAAACGCAGGCGCTCCATGAGCGTTTCCGTCATCTCCGCCCCGACGCGGTCGTGACCGTTGAAACGAATCCGGTCCTCGTCTGCATGATAGCGGAAGGTCGGCGGTTTGCCGATGTCGTGAAAGAGCACCGCCAGGACCAGGTCGGCCGGGGCGTCCGGGGGCAGCAGCTCGAGCATGGCCCGGGTGTGGACGAACACGTCGCCCTCCGGATGAAACTGCGGGGGCTGCTCGCAGCCCTTGAGGTTCTCGATCTCCGGCAGGACCACGCGCAGCAGTCCGCTGCGGTCGAGCAGGTCGAATCCGCGGACCCGATTCGCGTGGGTGAAAATCTTGACCAATTCTTCGCGGATGCGCTCGGCGCTGACGGCATGAATGTCGGCCGCGTGGGCGACCAAAGCATCCCAGGTGCGGGGCTCGATTTCGTAATCGAACCGCGCCGCGAAACGCACGGCGCGCAGGAGACGGAGCTTGTCTTCGCGGAAGCGGGCGACTGGATCGCCAATGGCGCGAATGATTCCGGCCGCGAGATCGCCCCGGCCGCCGACGAAGTCGATGAAGCGATCGGCCACCGGGTCGTGGAACATCCCGTTGATGGTGAAATCGCGGCGGGCCGCGTCCTCCTCGGGGGTGGAAAACGTGACCATCTCCGGCCGGCGCCCGTCGAGGTATTCGTGGTCCGAGCGGAACGTGGCCACCTCGAAGGTGCGGCCGTGTTCCATGACTAAAATCACGCCAAAGTGCGCGCCGACCGCCTGCGTGTGGGCAAACAGCGCCTGCACCTCGGTCGGTTTGGCCGAGGTGGCGAGGTCGAAATCGTGCGGCGGGCGCCCGAGCAATTCGTCCCGCACGCAACCCCCGGCAAAATACGCCGTGTGTCCGGCGGCCTGCAGGCGGCGGGCCATGTCCGTGGCGGCGGCTTTCGCGTCCATGGAGCGGAGATTAGCCGCAGTGAACCGTCGCGGCAAAACGTCCTTTCGTGCGGTCAGAACGGCCAATGGCCCGCGCAGATGACCAGCGAGAGCAGAAGAACAACGAAGGCCGGCAGCGACTTGCGCGGCGGGTCCTGCACTTTGGCATGCATGGCCACGGCGCCGATCATGAGGACGGCAACCACGGCCGCGGCGGGAAAGACGAGGGCCGGAACGAGCAACCCGGCGAGGAGGCCGATGGCCGCCGCGACCTTGAGCAAGCCGACGACAACACACGACCACGGGGGCAGGCCATAGGTGGCGAATTCTTCGACCATCGTTGCCGCCCGTCCTCCGCGATAAGCGGTCGCTCTGTTGCGACGCAGAAGCCACACGTTGAGGAGGCCGAGGCCGACGATAATCTGGCAAATCTGGACAACGATGGTCATGGTGGTTTTCTTTCGATGATCGGGTGCTGACTAACAGGATAAAGAGCCATAGGCTGCCTGATAAGGAGAATCTATCTGATTTTATTTATTTCATTTTTGCAGGTCATCTCGGTGGGGGCGTTTTTTTTCTACGGCGCGGCCTGTCTTTTTTCGGCCCGATTGGTCGCCGAGTTCGAGCGTTACGGGCTCGCCCGTTTCCGTGTGCTCGTCGGTCTGCTCGAGATGGCCGGCGCGCTGGGGATCGTGGCCGGCCAGTTCTTTCCGCCGCTGCAGGTCGTGGCTGCCGGCGGCCTCACGGTTTTGATGGTCTGCGGATTGTGGGCGCGGTGGAGGATTCGGGACCCTTGGTATCTGCTCCTGCCGGCGTTGCTGCTCGGCGCGGTCAATGCAACCATCGCTCTCTGGGTGCTCCGCTCGCTGGTCATGGCCTGATTATTTCCTCGCGGCGGGGCGGCGCGGGGAGTATCGCAAGGTTTGTATGAACACGCCTCACATCTGTCAGAAATCACCCAAGGTCGAAGAGATGGAACCGGGGACGTATTGGTGGTGCTCCTGCGGTTACTCCGCCAACCAGCCTTTCTGCGACGGCTCGCACAAAGGGAAGGGGTTTTCCTCGCTCAAGGTCGAGCTGACGGAAAAAAAGAAAGTCGCGTGGTGCATGTGCAAGCACACGGCCAATCCGCCGTTCTGCGACGGGTCGCACGCCAAGCTGCCATAGACGGGACTTACTCGCGCATCCTCACCAGCAGGTCGCCGCTATCCACGGCATCCCCGGCGGAAACGACGATCTCCTCGATCGAGCCGTCGCAGGGCGCGTAGAGCGTGGTCTGCATCTTCATCGCCTCGAGGGTGACCACCTTGTCGCCCTTGGCCACCCGCGCGCCGTTGCCCGGTTCGATGCTTGTCACCATGCCCGGGATGGGGGCGCCGATTTCCAGCGGGTTCGCCTCATCGGCCTTGCGCCGGGCTTTCTTAGTAGACGGCTGGGACCGGTCGAGCACGGTCACCTCGCGGGGCATCCCGTTCAGCTCGAAAAACGCGATGCGTCGCCCGTCCTTGTCCGCCGGACCGAGGTTGACCATTTTGATGAAGAGAGTTTTGCCCTGCTCGATTTCGACCGCGACTTCCTCCCCGGTCTTCAACCCGTAGAAAAAAGCGGGGGTGGGCAGCACGCTGACATCGCCAAACTCGCGCTCGAACTTTTTGAAGGCGGCGAAAACATCCGGATACATCAGGTGGCTGTAGAGGTCGTCCTCGTCCGCCTCCTGCTTGAGCCGCGTCGCCAGTTCGCGGCGGACGGCCTCAAGATTGACCTTGGGTGCGCGGGCCGGGCGGGAATGTTTTCCTCCGAGCACGGCGGCCACCACCTTCCGCGGCCACCCTCCCATCGGCTGGCCCAGGCCCCCGGCGAGCATGTCTTTGACGGACTCCGGGAAGGGTGTGCCGGGCGGAAGGTTCGGCACATCGGCCGGTTTGATCCCGCGGGTGAAAAGAAAAAGAGCCATGTCCCCGACGACCTTGCTCGAGGGTGTGACCTTGACGATGTCGCCGAAGAGTTGGTTGACCTCGGCGTAGCAGCGGGCGATTTCCGGCCAGCGGTGGCCCAGGCCCATCGAGGCGGCCTGCTCTTTGAGGTTCGTGAACTGCCCGCCCGGCATCTCGTGGAGATAGACTTCCGCACTGCCGGTGCGCGGAGCCGTGTCGAAGGGCGCGTAAAAGGTCCGCACCTGCTCCCAGTAGTCGGCAAATTCGTTGAGCGCCTGGAGATCCAGTCCGGCATCGTGCCGCGTGTGCTGCAGCGCCGCGACCAGGCTGTTGAGGTTCGGTTGCGAGGTCGAGCCCGACATGGAGGATATGGCCGCATCGACCACATCCGCCCCGGCCTCGACCGCGGCGAGGACCGAGGCGGCGTTGACCCCGCTGGTGTCGTGGGTGTGAAAATGGATGGGCAGATCGGTCTCGGCCCGCAGGGCTTTGACCAGGGCGCGGGCCGCAAAGGGGCGGCAAAGTCCGGCCATATCCTTGATCGCGAGGAAGTGTGCGCCCATTTTTTCCAGCTCGCGCGCGAGGCGGAGGTAATACTTGAGCGAGTATTTGACCCGGGCCGGATCAAGGATGTCGCCGGTGTAGCAGATCGTGCCTTCGCAAATTGCGCGGGTTGCGCGAACGGCCTCCATCGCCGCGCTCATGTTGGCCAGGTCGTTGAGTGAGTCGAAGACGCGGAAGACATCCATTCCGCTGTCGGCCGCGTGGCGGATGAATCCGGCCACGACATTGGGCGGATAGTTCGAGTAGCCGACGGCGTTGGAGCCGCGGAGGAGCATCTGGAAGCAGATATTGGGCACGCGGTCCCGCAGCGTGCGGAGCCGCTCCCATGGATCTTCGCGCAGAAACCGCATCGACGCGTCGAAGGTCGCTCCGCCCCACATTTCCAAACTGAAAAGCTGCGGGGTCCGCCGCGCCACCGCGTCGGCCACCAGCAGCATGTCGTGCGTGCGCACGCGCGTGGCCAGGAGCGACTGATGTGCGTCGCGGAATGTCGTGTCGGTGAAAAGCGCCCGCTTCTGGCGTCTGGTCCATTGCGCAAACTTCTCCGGCCCGAGTTCGCGCAGCAGCTGCCGCGTGCCGGCCGGAGGGTTGATCCGCAGGTCGAGCGCGGGCAGCGGTGCCGGCGTCAGGGGCACGCTCGGGCGGTAGCCTTTGGCCTCGGCGTTGCCATTGACCGTCACGTCGGCCAGAAAATGCATCAGCCTCGACGCGCGGTCCCGGCGCAGCTTGAAATCAAAAAGGGCGGGCGTGTTGTCGATGAACGTGGTCGTGGCCGCGCCCGAGGCAAACGTTCCGTGGGTCACCACATTCTCGAGAAAGGGGATGTTGGTCTTCACGCCGCGAATACGGAACTCGCGGAGCGCGCGGTGCATGCGCTGCAACGCGATGGGAAAGGTCTGGCCGGAGGCCGTGATCTTGACCAGGAGCGAGTCGTAGAACGGCGTGATCGTGCTGCCCGTCGTGCCCATGCCCGAGTCGAGGCGGATGCCGAACCCGGCTGCGCTGCGGTAGGTCATGAGCTTGCCGTAGTTCGGGGTGAATCCGTTGGCCGGATCCTCGGTTGTCACACGGCATTGCACGGCAAAGCCGTTCCGCGGGATGTCGGCCTGCGCCGGCAGGCCCAACTCGGGTCCGTGCAGGCGCGCCCCGGCGGCGACGAGAATCTGCGAGCGGACCAGATCGATCCCGGTGATCTGCTCGGTCACGGTGTGCTCGACCTGGATGCGCGGGTTCATCTCGATGAAGAACCACTGGTGGCTGTCGGCGTCGTAAAGAAACTCGACCGTGCCGGCGTTGTCGTAGCCGATGCCGCGGGCGAGTTCGACCGCGGCCGCGCAAAGCTCCCCGCGGACCTGATCGTCGAGGCCGATGGAGGGCGCGACTTCCACGACCTTTTGGTGACGGCGCTGGACCGAGCAATCCCGCTCGTGCAGGTGCAGCACCGACCCGTGCGAGTCACCGAGAATCTGCACCTCGATGTGCTTGGCCCGAGGAATGTATTTTTCGAGAAAAACCGCCGGGTTGCCGAAGGCGCGTCCGGCCTCGTTCCGCGCTTCGTCCAGCAACGGGGCCAGTTCGTTCTCGCGACGGACCACGCGCATGCCGCGTCCGCCGCCGCCGAAGGCCGCCTTGATGATGAGGGGGAAACCGATTTTGCGGGCAATCTTCAGCGCGGCGGCGCGCTCCGTCACCGGCTCCTCGGTGCCGGGGAGCACGGGCACATTGAGACGCGCCGCCAGCGCGCGGGCCGCCGTCTTGTCCCCCATCATGGCCAGCAAATCGGGGCGCGGGCCGACGAAGATGAGGCCGGCGGACTCGCAGGCGCGGGCAAAATCCGCGTTTTCCGAAAGAAAGCCGTAGCCCGGATGGATCATGTCCGCGCCATGGTCCCGGGCCAGCCCGACGATGCCATCGATGTCGAGGTAGGCTCCGACCGGCCCCTTGCCGCGCCCGCTCACGTAGGCTTCATCGGCCTTGAAGCGGTGAATGGAGAAGCGGTCCTCCTCGGCGTAGATCGCGATGGTGCGCAGGCCCAGTTCGCTGGCCGCGCGAAAAACTCGAATGGCGATCTCGCTCCGGTTGGCCACCAGGAGGGTGCGTCCGGCCACATCGACCGGGCTTGGTGTGGACGGCTGATGGCGTGCGGGCTTCGGCATGGGGCTGTTTGTAGAAAATGCGCGATGCCTTGGCAATGACGACCGCGGCGGCGCTTGTCCCGCGCGGCTTGTGAGGTTAGGAAATGCGGCGATGGATCGTTTGCGCGCGCTCGGGTTTTTGCTGTGCTTCCCGGCCGTGGGTGCCCTGGCGGGCGTGATCCATCCGGCCGCGCCGCCCGTCGAGGGGCGGGTGGCCGAAGGTGCGGTGGTCAGCGTTTTCGATCCCCCGGTCCTCATGTCACAACTGCGCGAGCGTCTGGCCGCGCGGCAGGCGGATGAAGCCTCCGCTGAAGCGGCGGTGGAAGCGGCCCGCGCGGAGTGGCGCATAAAAACCGAGAGAAGGGACGAAGCGGCGCGGGTTCTGCGTGTGGCCAGCCAGTCGAATGCCGCGGACCTCGGCCTCTGCCGGGCGCGCTCCGAGGCGGCTGACGCGGAGGCGGAACAAGCTTTCGTGCTCCTGGAGCAATCAATCGCGGTGCGGGACAAAATTTTCGATCTTCTGCCCCTGCTGGCGGATGTCTCGGCCGAGGGGCAGGTGCCGGTCGGCCCCGGGGGAAGTTTTTCCCTGCCGCCATCCGACGGAGCTTGGAGGATTGTCCTCGTGCGGGCCTCCGCGACGATCTGGCTGCGGGTGCTCCCACCCCGCGATGCGGGGCCCCTCGAATTTCTCCCGGAGCATCGGCTGACCACCGAGGCGCTGCGGGCCATGCTCTCGGCCCAAGTCTCGCCTTGAAGGTTGCACTGGTCGCGACGCCCCATGCGGGCGGCCGGCGTTAGCTTGAATAAAAGTCCTATAGGACCCATGGGTCCTATGAGCGGCGCCACAATGGCGCCATACCCAAGACCTATCGGCTGAGTTCCAGCATGCGCCGGATCGGCTTTTCGGCGCGGGCGCGGAGGTCCTCCGGGAGGAGAATTTGGGGGGAGAGGTTGGCCAGGCAGTCGCGGAGTTTTTCCAGCGTGTTCATCTTCATGTAGCGGCAGTCGGCGCAGGCACAATGGTCGGTCGGGCCGGGGATGAAGGTTTTGCCGGGGAGTTCCCGGCGCAGGCGATGGAGCATGCCGGACTCGGTCACGATGATGAAAGCATCCGCCGGGGACTGCTGGCAGTAGGTGACCATTTTTTCGGTCGAGCAAACGATGTCGGCCAGCAACCGGACCGCGCGGGGGCATTCCGGATGGGCCACGACGGGCGCCTCGGGATACTCGGCGCGGATGCGTTCAATGCTTTGGCGCGTGAACTCAACGTGCACGTAGCAGTTGCCCTCCCAGAGGGTCATCTCCCGGCCGGTTTGCTCGGTCACCCAGGCCCCGAGATTTTGGTCGGGCACGAAGAGGATGTTGCGGCCGGCCGGAACGCTCTGGACGATGCGGACCGCGTTGCCGCTGGTGCAAATGACATCCGAGAGAGCCTTCACCCCGGCGGAGCAGTTGATGTAGGCGACGACGTAGAAGTTTTTCTCCGCGTGCTCTCGGAGATAGGCGGCGAGCTTTTCCGGCGGACACGAGTCACTGAGCGAACAGCCGGCCTCGAGGTCGGGAATGACCACGATTTTTCCCGGGTTCACGATCTTGGCCGTCTCGCCCATGAAATGAACGCCGCAGAAGGCAATGACATCGGCCTGTGCCTCGGCCGCGCGGTAGCTCAAGCCGAGCGAGTCGCCGACGTGGTCGGCCAACTCTTGGATCTCCGCGACCTGATAGTTGTGCGCGAGGATGACCGCATTGCGCTCCTGCTTGAGGCGCCGGATTTCATCAGCCAGAAACATGAGGTGATAAACTTGTCCGCGTCGGGTGCCGCCCTAGGCCAAGGCCAGTTCGGCGAGGTCGCCCGGCTCGCCGACCGAGTGGACCATGGTGCCTTTGCGGATGCGGGCAATCATGCCGGCCAGGGTCTTACCCGGTCCGAGTTCAAGGAAAGTGTCGCACTGAAGTTCGTCCAGCAGACAGGTCACGCAGTCGGCCCAGCGGACGCTGTCAGTCACTTGGTCGGCCAGCGTCCGGCGGATGTCATCCGCAGCGCGAACCGGCTTGGCATCGACATTGCAGACGACGGGGAATTTCGGTTCGTGGAGTGCCGTGGCCAGGAGCACCTCGCCGAGTTGCTCGTAGGCGGGCTGCATGAGGCGCGAGTGGAAGGCCCCGGCGACCTTGAGCTCAACGGCTTTGCGAATGCCGAAATCCTTGGCCAGGCCCACGGCCACAGCCACTTTTCCGGCCTCGCCCGAGATGACGATCTGGCCGGGAGAGTTGATGTTGGCCACATCCACATCGGTTTGCGCGGCCAGGTCGCGCACGACACCTTCCTCCGCTCCGATCATTGCGGCCATGCCGCCGAGGGTGGCCTCGCAGGCGTCCTGCATGAAACGTCCGCGCTGGGCGACAAGTCTCAGGCCGGTGGCGAAGTCATAAGTTCCGGCGGCCGCGTGCGCGGTGAATTCGCCAAGGGAGAGTCCGGCCGCGGCGGTGATGGGAAAGTCGCCGAATTTTTCGCGGACCACGGCCAGGGCGGCCAAACCGTGGACGAACAAAGCCGGCTGACAGACGGAAGTCTTGGTCAGCTCCTCCTCCGGGCCTTCCCAGCAAATCTTGCTCAGCGGCCACCCGAGGATTTCGTCAGCTTGGCGGAAGAGATCTGCGGCGACGGAAAATTCCGCGGCGAGCTCCCGGCCCATGCCGACGGCTTGGGCGCCTTGGCCCGGGAAAAGAATCGAGATCTTGCGACTCATGAGGAAATGGATGGGCCGCAGCCGTCGGGCGGGATTCGGCTGTTTGGAGCCTCCCCGGCATGGGCTGCCTTCAGCCGCGCCGGAAAAATCAACTGCCGTAAACGGGTGGCGGGGTCGGGACTGGGGTGCCACTGCCGCCACCTCCTCCGCCGCCGGATGCGCCTGGCATGGCGCCTGCACCTCCGCCACCGCTTCCGCCGCCGCCATCACCTGCACCTGCAGACGCTGCCCCCTCCGCGGCGGCCGCCGCGACAGCCGCGCCATCGGCACCGGGCACAGCTTGGAGGATGGCTGCCGCGATAGCGGTTGAGGCCGAGGGCACGGCACGAGAAACGGAAGCAGCGATTGCAGCGGCGGAACCGGGGGCGGCCTTGGCCGCGACGGCGGCGACTCTCGCGGCAAATTCCGGCGTGGTCACAAAGGCAGTCGCTGCCGCGGCGATCGCGTCCGCTTTGGCGGGGCTCTCCGCGCAGAGTTCCTGGACCTTGGCCAGCAGGGCATCCGCGTTCTCAGCTTCGCCGAAGGCTTCGCCCAGCGCCTCGGCGATGGAGGACGCTTCACCATCCTCGTTCACGGAAGGGGTGCCAAGGGCAAGTTGTGCGGCTGCGGCCGTCTTCCCCGTGAGCGACTGCGCGAGCAGGGCTTGCGGCAGGTTGAGAAGCAGCAGGACGGCGGCGAAAATCGCCGCTGGTCGTCCAAGCAGGGAGAGGTTCGTTTTCATTGCCGTCAATAGCGCGCTTTCACCGTCGCAGTTCAAGGGAAAACTTCAGTTCGTGCCGATTTTCCCCCTTCTTCTCAGACGGCCGTCCCGGCGGCATGGGCGCTGGCCCAGGCCCACTGGAAATTGTAGCCCCCGAGCCAGCCGGTGACATCCACGGCCTCGCCGATAAAGAAAAGTCCTGCCACCGCCCGGGCCTCCATCGTTTTCGACGACAAATCCCGGGTATCGACGCCCCCGAGCGTGACCTCCGCTTTCGGGTAGCCCTCGGTGCCGGCGAAACGGACGGGCCAGGCCCGCAGCAAAACTTTCGCCTCGCCGCGTTCCCGGGCGGTCCATTGCGCCACGGGTTTGTCCGGAAGATGCCGGGCGCACCATGTCTCGGCGAACTTTCGCGGCCAGACCGTGCCGAGTTGCGCCGCGGCCGAGGCGCGAGCCGGCACCGGAAGATTTTCCCCGCCGGGAAGCAAGTCGATGGCGAGGGTTTCGCCCTCGCGCCAGTAGTTCGAGATTTGCAAAATGGCCGGGCCGCTCAGCCCGCGGTGGGTGATGAGCATGGCTTCGTCGAAGACCGCGCCGCGGTGCCGGAGACGAACCGGCAGGGCCGCGCCGCTCAGCGGTCCGAAGACCGCGCGATCGGGCTCGGCCAAGGTCAGCGGCACCAGCCCCGGACGAATCGCGGTGAGTCGCAGCCCAAATTGCCGGGCGATCTTGTAGCCCAGATCGCTGGTGCCGAGCTGGGCGAAGGACAACCCCCCGGTGGCCACGACGAGCGCATCGCAGCTCAATTCCCCCTGACTCGTTCGCACTTGGAATTTGCCCGGCCGCGTTACTTCCTCGACGCGAATTCCACACCGAACCTGCGCTCCAGACCGGGTGATCTCGTCCATCAGCATCGCGGTGATTTCACGCGAACTGGTGTCGGTGAAAAGCTGTCCGAGTTTCTTTTCGTGCCAGCGGATGCCATGGCTCTCGACCAAAGCGAGAAAGTCGGCCGGCGTGTAGCGGGCGAGGGCCGAGCGGCAGAAGTCCGGGTTGTCCGACAGGTAGTTCTCCGGCCCGGCCCCGAGGTTGGTGAAGTTGCAGCGTCCGCCGCCCGAGATGAGAATTTTTTTTCCCACCCGCTCGTTGTGCTCCAGCACGAGAACCCGGCGTCCGCGCCGCGCCGCGGTCAGCGCGCAGAACAATCCGGCCGCGCCGCCGCCGAGAATGATGACCTCGTGGTGTTCCACGGATCAGAGCGCCCGCACGATGATGCGGGTGGTGGCGGCTTGGTCTCCCGTGCGGGCCGTGATGGTGTGTTCGCCTTCGCGCAGAATGGCTCCGGGGCTCCCATCGCCCGTGTCGCATTCGAGCGTCTCGCTCGACCAGGAAACGTGTTGCGCGGCTCCGGCCACGAGGGGGATTCGTTGCGCTTCGGCCGGCAAGTCCGGATCGAGAAAAAAAACCGTCCCCGCGGCCGGCGAAGTGATGTGCAGTTCCTCGTCGGCCGCGCGGGCCACGGCGAGATCGCCGAGGCCGTTTTGCGGACCGGCCAGCCATTCGCCATACTCCGGCGCCAGCACGACCCGGCCGTCCGCATCGTAATCTCCGGGGCTCTCCAGCGGTGGCGGGGTGACGAACAATTCCCGCACCGCCCCGCGCCGTCCGTCGGCCACCGCGTGTCCGGTCAACGGATCAACCCAGCCCTCGCGAACGCCCGGCGGCCGCGCGAACCACGTGGTGCCGCGGGTCGCGTGCAGGTAGGAAAAAATCTCATGCATGGCCGGGGCGGCGCCCGTCACCCCCGTGATGCTGCGCATCGGCCGTCCATCCGGGTTGCCGACCCAGACCGCGACGGTGAATTCCGGCGTGTAGGCCACAACCCAGTTGTCGCGGTAATCGGAGCTTGTTCCGGTCTTGGCCGCCACGCGGAAGGGCAGCGCGAGGTAGGAGTTGAGCCCGAACGACGCGGCCCGGGCGCGGTTGTCGGCCAGCATATCCGTCACGAGATAGGCCGAGGTTTCGCTGAACAGTTGCCGTCCTGCTCCGTCCGGAGAAATCTCGTCGGCCAGCAGCCGGAACGGGCGTTGCTGCCCACCGCGGGCGATCGTCGCGTAGGCGTTGGCCAAATCGAGCAGCCGCACCTCGCCATTGCCGAGGGTCAATCCCGGGCCGTAATACTCCGCCGAGCGGACCAGTGTGGTCAGCCCGAGGTCGCGCACCAGGCGGAGGAGGGGCTCTGGTCCGCCGGCCAGTTCCAGCGCGCGGATGGCGGCAACATTGAGCGAGTTGCCGAGGGCCTGGCGCAAACTCACCGGGCCGTGGAAACGGTGGTTGTAGTTGTTCGGCCGGTAAAGCCCCGTCGGGGTGACGAACGTCGTCGGCACATCCGCCACCACGGTCCCGGGGTTCGCGCCGTGCTCGATCGCGAGGAGATAGGTGAAGGGCTTGAGCGCGCTGCCGGGCGAGCGGGCAATCCACGCCCCGTTGACCTGGCCGGCCCCGGCGGCGAAGTAATCGCCCGAGCCGGCCAGCGCCAGCACTTCGCCCGTCGGGTTGTGCAGCACGACGGCCGCCGCGCCGGAGGCGTTGTGCGCGGACAATTGTGCCAACTGCGCCGCGAGCGCTTGCTCGACGCGGCGGGTCAGCCCGAGGTCGAGCGTGGTCCGCAATGGACCGCCTCCGGCCGGCAGGATTCCGCGTCGCTGGAGCAGCAGGTCGACAAAATGAGGCGCGGCGAAATCCTGGGCGGGCGGCCGCAGGGCCACGGCTTCATTGATCGCGCGGGAGTATTCGTCCGCCTTCAACATCCCCCGCTGCGCCATGCGGCGGAGAATCCAATGCTGACGTTCGCGCGCCCCGGCCCAATTGCGATGCGGATCGAGCCGCCCGGGCGCCTTGGGCAGCGCGGCGAGGAAGGCCGACTCGGCCGCGCTCAAATCCGACGGCGGCTTGCCCAGGTAGTAACGGCTGGCCGCGGCAATCCCGACCTGCAGGTTTCCGTAATCCAGCCGGTTGAGATACTCCTCGAGGATGCGGTCCTTGGGCCATTCGCGCTCGACCCGCCCAGCCCGGACAATCTCGCGGAGCTTGGCCCCGAGCGTGCGCGGCCCCGGTTCTTTGACCAGTTGCTGCGTGATGGTCGAGGCGCCGGAAGATGGCCGGGCGCCGCGCCACGCGTTGTAGGCGGCCCGCCCGATGGCCAGCGGATCAAAGCCGGGATGATAAAAAAAACGCGCATCCTCCGCGGCCAGCGTGGCGGCGATGACCTGTGGAGAAATTTCCGCCAGAGCTACATGGCGGCGGTAGATTTGTTCGTCGACCAGCATGGTCCGCAGCGGCTCGCCCTCACGGTCGAGGAACTCGGTGCTGGGCGGGGCCGGAGCCAGCAGGCTGGCCGGCATGGGCACGACGTGCGGAAAAGCCACCCATCCGGCCGCCGCGAGGAGGCCCGCAGCGCCGAGGACTCGCAGCAACGGGCTCACGGGACGTCCGCGGGTTTGCTTGTGAGGCGGCTGATCGTGCCCAAACCGAAACGCTCGGGCCGATACATGGCCTCGGCTTTGGTTGCCCCGGCCGCCGCCTCGCCGGCCATGCGCACCCGCGCGAGGTAGGAGAAGGTGAAGGCGCCCGCCGGCAGTGTGTCGCAGAAAAAGACCACCCGGTCGGACCGCATTTCGCGGTGGCTCACCTCCCACGGTGTCGACGCGCCGGCCTCGCCGGATTCGCGGCTGACGAAATCCGGATTGACCGCTTCAAGGATGGAGGGAAGCGGATCGTCGATGGCGACAAAGAATGCCGGGCGCGAAGTCTCGACCCGCACGGTCACCACGATCCGGTCGCCCACCCGCAGGCCGTCGGCCGGTTGCATCGATCCATCCGCGCCGATCTTGCGGTAGCTGCGCGAGACCGTGAAGCCTCGGTCCTGCGCCGGTTGCTCGCCCAAGGGCGGATAAACAGCGAAACGCGTTTCGCCGTAGAGCGGCACGGACGACGGATTGTTCACCTGCAACGTGGGCGCGGGCGGCGGGGGATTGAGCGGGAAGGTCTGGCGGAACGCGGGCGTTTTTGCATCGACGGCAAACGGCGTGGTCGCCGCACCGCTCACGATCGTGCCCTGCGCCGTGCGGTTCGAGGCATTGGGCTGCTCGACTTTCGTGTAGTAGTCGGCCAGCGCAAGCAGCGTCCAGGCCGCGCTCTGGGTCGTGCCGTCGCGGTTCTGCGGTCCCAACGCGAGCACCTCGGCCAGGAGACGGGAGACCTCGTTGTTTTTGGGCTGATGATTGACCCAGGCCATCAGGCGGATGGCCCGGTCGCGCGCGGCCCCGCCATAGGGCGAGACGTCGGGTGGCGCGGACCTGTCCTCGCGCAGCAGGGTGGCGACCATTTCGCCCGATCCCTTGGCCTGCATGATGGCGAGCGCGAGGACACAGCGTGCCTCCGCGGGGAGTTCGGCCCGGCGGCGGAAGAGTTCCTCATGATAGGAAACCTCCGGCCGTCCGGCGAGGGCGAGGGCATAAGCGGCGAAAACCCGCTCGGCCAGCCGCGGCGTGGATTCGTTGGGCGAGAGCCCGCGCAGCGATTTGGCCAGATCCTCGAGCAGGCGTGACCATCCGGCGGGAGGCGTGATCCCTTGGGCCACGGCGCGGGACACGACGATGGCCGCCCACGCGCTGGCGAAGGGCGACGACTCCGACCCGCCCGGCCAGAAGGCCAGCCCGCCCTCGGGTGTCTGGAACTTGAACAAACCGGCCACCGTATCGGCGGTCACGCGGCGGATTTCCTCCGGCTCACGCGCGAAGTCCGGCAGGAGCGGACCGAGCACCGGCATGACCAGCCACGGAACCAAAGCGGAAGTCGTTTGCTCGGCGCAGCCGTAGGGATACTCCGCGAGGAAGCGCGCCTGTCCGCCCAGCGAAGCCAGGCGGGTGTTGGCCACCGTGACCGCCACCTCGCCGCGGCCTTCACTCAGCTGCGGGTTGATGTCCGCGAGCAGGTCGTTGGATTTGCCGTCGAGCGACGAAAAATAAGTCTCCCGCAACTGCAGCATGGGCGAGCGCACGGGCAGAATGGTTTTCACCCGGTCGGCAAATGTCTGGTTCCCCGCCGGCATCGTGGCCGTCCATTCGAGATCCATCGATCCGGGTTCGCTGAAGGTCAGCGGAAAATCCGCGACGCGTGATTCGCCCTGCGGAATGTCGAAGGACATTTTCTCCTGGCCCAAGGGCGAACTGAGCGCCACGTCGACGCGGCCGTTCGTCCCGGTTTCGTTGCGAACCACCGCCCGCGCAATCAGCCGGTCGCCCGCATTGGCGAACTGGCCCAGCGAGGGAAGGATCATGAGCGGGCGCGCAATGTTGACCGACGACTCGGCCGAACCCGAGGCGAGCGGCCCGGCCACGGCCACGGCCACGAGACGGTAGCGGGTCAGCGCATCCGGCGCGGTGAAGCGTGCCGTGACTTTTCCATCCGCCCCGGTCACCAGCGACGGCAGCCAGCAGGCCGTGCCGGGGAAATTCTCGCGCAGGGCCAACGGACCGCCGTCGCCGCCGCCGCCGATGAGATAGCCCTTGTTGGCGAACTGCAGATCTTCCGGGTCCTCGGGGAGAAATTGCTCGAGGCTCAATCCCGTGAGCACGCGGTTCGCCGCAGGGGCGAGGAACACTTCGGACGGATCGGGCCGGTCGAATCCAGTCAAGGCCAGCACGCCGTCATCGACGGCATAAAACGTCACGCCGGCCTGCGGCACGGGTTGCCCGCGGTCGTCGGTCACGGTGATGGTCGTGGCGATTTCTTCGCCGGGCTGCACCGACGCCTTGGCCGGCTCGACCGCCACAGCGAGATGCGCGGAGGGCTGCTCGACCGGGAGCAAGCACTCGCCGAAACGAAACTCGGGCGCTGGGAATTTTCGCGGGCTCGACTCGGCCCCGCGCAGCAGAACGAGGGTGACATGCACGTCGGGCGCATCGGCCTCGCTGAGCGGCACCTCGATGACCGGCGCATTGCCGGTCAGCGGGACCCGCAGTTCGCGCAGGATCTGGTCGCCGCGCACGATGCTGACAAACCCCTCGCCGGAAATCGGGGTCTGCACGAGGATGCGGGCGGTTTCGCCGGGCCGGTAGGATTCTTTGTCCGGCACAAGCTTGATCTCGTAGGCGCTGTCGTAGTCCCAGACCGTTTCGCCCGGGCCATCCACGTAGAAGGAGGACTCGGTGACAACCTCGTTGCCTGCGGCATCGCGGGCCGCCACGCGCACAATGTGGTGACCGAGGCCGGTGGCTTTGTAGCGGAGGCTTGCTTGTTCCCCGGCGGACCAACCTTCCTTGGTTTCCACCGGCACCACCGTGAGGGCGTTCTGCACCCACGTGGGCTCTTCGATGGTTTCGTGGCGGAAAGTCATCGCTCCGCCCGCCCCCTGCACGCGCACCACATTGTGGCGGGAACGCAGGACGGTCACGATAACGTCAATCGGCTCGGCGAGCGGAACGGCGTCCGGCTGGACCGCGATGAATTGCAGCGGAACTTCGTCCCCGACGCGCACGACCCTCTCGGCCGGACGGCCCACGCCGAGGTAGAAGTCCGAGGCCTCGCGCGTGAACTCCGCCGTGGCCGAAACGGTTTGTTGGTTGAGGTCGGTCACCTCCGCCGTCAGCACCCCGCGGGAGGGTGCCAGTTTGGGCGTGGGCAGAACCGGCTCGATGGCCAGCGGCTGACCCGCCTTGATGGTTCCTTCGCCCCGCAAGGTCAGCGGTCGGGCCTCTTCCTCCTCTTCGCCGATGAACTGGAATCCATCAAAGCCGGGCGGATTGAAACTCTCGCGGAAATAACGCAGGGTCCAGCGCACCTCGGCGCCGGTCAGGTTCCCGCCGAAGAAATACCGGCCGTCCACGAGCGCCCGCAGACCGCCCGCCCCGGCGGCGGATTCCTCCGGAACGTCGAGGCTGACCTCGAAGGCGTCGGGTTGGTATTCGGCGATGAGGAACGAGGTGCTGGCGGAGGACTCGCCGTCGCTGGCGGCCAACCGCAGCCGCAGCGTGTAGTTGCCGAGCGGAGTGACCGGCAGGGTCAGGTCGGTGTCGAAGGCCCCTTGCGCGTCGGTCGTGACCGTGGCGCGCGAGACCTCGTTGAACTCGGGGTTGAGAACGATGAGGTGGAACTCTTTCCCCCGCGCAAAGGCCAAGCCCTGTTTCTCGAGGCGGCGGACCAAGCCCTTGATGTGTGCGGTTTCCCCCGGTTGGTAAAGCGGACGGTCGGTGAACATGAGGGCGCGAATTTCTTCCGCCGGGGCGGACCCGGCAGCCCAGTTGGACGAATACCAGTCGCCCATCCGCAGCGTTTCCGCCTCCGGTCCCATCGGCAGCACGGAAAGGTCGTCGCCCGCTTGAACCACGAGCCACGCGGGTGCTTCCTCGTAGTTCAGCGTCGCGTTGCCCGCCGCATCGGTCGTGCCGCTGGCCACCGGCTTGAACTCCGCGTCGAACATTTGCGCGCTGGCGTTTGCCACGGCCCGGGCCGAGGCGGTGGAAAAAACATGCGCCCGCACCGACGGTCCGGCCTTCTGCCAAAGAATCCCCAAGTCGGTGAGTTGGACGAGGGCCTGCGCCGCGGGGGTCTTGCCCTCGATGCCCGGCAAAGGTTGGCCCTGCACTTGGAGCAAGATGAGCCCGGCCTTCTTTCCGCCGAGCAGTTTGGTCCAGTCCAGGTCGGTCGTCTGCTTGCGGTCCACCGCCGGGTCCGGCAGCGCAATCGTCTCGTCGCAGAGCACGTGCCCGCTCAGGCTCTCCGTGGGGATGGGGTCTTCTTCGCTGTATTTCCAAGCGTTGGTCCGGAAGGTGGATAGCGCGAACGCCGCCTGCTCGGGTGGCAGCAGGGTGGCCTTGACGTGCAGGGAGGCAAGGTTGACCGAGCGCACAGGCATCTGACGGCGTCCGCCGAGGATCTGCGCCATGGTCAGCTCGGGCAGATAAAGCCGCGGCGCGACGGGGCCGAAGCGGACCGTTTGCTCGCGGGCTCCCTCGAAGGCTTGTCCCATGGACGAATAGACGCCCGCGCCGAGGCTCAGGGTGTAATCCTGACCAAGGCTGAATTGACCCCGCGCCACCACGCTGCCGTAGTCAATCTCCCAAGTCAGACCGGGCGGTTCGGGCGTGATTTGGAAAAACTGCTCCGCGTTCTCCGCCGTGATGTCGGGCGCCAGCGCGCTGCTGAATTCCAATTCGAGGGTCGGCCCCGAGTTGATGTAGTTCCCCGCCTCGATGCGCTTGAGCGTGAAAGGCTGAACCGTGCCGAGTGCGAGCTCGTAGGGCTCGGCCAGTTTGGTTTGTCCGTCCTTGGCCGGCAGCCCGGCGGCCACCACCAGCTTCCAGCCGGTCGCCGCCGACAGCGGGGTGGACGGGGTGATGAACAGTCGACTGGCCAACAAACCATCCGCTCCCTCGGTCCGGGCGGCCGGATCGCGCAGGAATTTCCAACGCAGACCCCAATCCTCCCCCTCGGGCGGCACGCTGAAGTAATCGTTGGGCTCGATCAGTCGCACGTTGGCCGGAATCTTCCGGCCCGCGGAGTCGACGAAATTGAAAAATCCCGCCTCGGGCGCGACCGGAAGATTGAAGGCCAGCTTGACCTCGACTTCGGGAGAGACCTGCTCGTCATCCCACACCCCGCGCGAAATCCCCGAAACCCCGAACGCCGGGGTGAAGAGGCGCGCGGCGAATTTCCCGGCCAGCGGTTTTCCGTCCGCGGTCTTGAGCCCGCTGCGCATTTGCGCCTCCCACGTGGCTCCCAGCGGCACCGGTCCCGCGGGGGAAAACACGCCGCTGCGCGTGCTCAGCCACGTGAAACTGCCGTCGAGCGCCGGGGAAAAAACCACCGGAGACTCCGCGGCCGGCCCGAGGTTCTCGCGGTCGACCATCGGCGAGGCGAAACGAAACTCAAATGTGGAACCCGGCTGGATTTCACCCTCGGGAGGAAACATCTGCACGGCGGCGGGGGCAGCGGATTGCAGCGCGCCGGGGGCGCAGCAAGCGGCGGCGGCTAGGAGGGTCAGACGGAGCATTTTCATCATCTCCGCATAGTAGAACCCGCGGGAGGTGTGGCGAGCAGATTGGCGCGACGCTTTTCCTCCGGCCGCTTTCTGCTAGAACGTGTCGGTCCCGCCGCATGAAAACCGTCCCACCATCCCGCCCCAAACCAACCCGCAGCGACTGGGCGGAGGTCCGTGGCTCGAAAATCCACGGCCGGGGCATGTTCGCCTCGAAGCTCATTCCGCGCGGCACCCGCATCATCGAATACACCGGCGAGCGCATCACCAAAACCGAGGGCTTCCGCCGCGACGAACTCCGCCAACGCCGCGCCCGCCGCGGGGGCGACGGCTGCATCTACACGTTCGAGGTCAGCACCCGCGTGGACATCGACGGCCGCGTGCTCTGGAACACCGCCCGCTACATCAACCACTCCTGCCGCCCCAACTGCGAGTCGCAGATTGTCCGCGGCCGCGTCTGGATCGTCGCCCTCCGCGCCATCAAGCCGGAGGAGGAGCTGACCTACGACTACTACTACGATTTCGACCACTACCAGGACCACCCCTGCCGCTGCGGCGCGAAGGATTGCGCCGGCTACATCGTCAAGGCCCCCCAACGCTGGCGCGTGCGGCACGCGATGAAGAAGTCGTAGCGTCACCGTCCGCAGCCCGTCACTTCACCTCGCATGAGACTCGCCGAATGCTGCGGGTTGATGCCCGGCACATTCTGCGGCCTTTTCCGGGAGGGCGCGCGTCCCCGCGAGCCGTGAGCCTTGACCTCACGCGCCACCCGGGCGCCCCCGGCTTCCATCAACTTCAGCAACTGGCTCCACCTTCCCGCGACCGCGCGAGATCGCGCAATCTCCAAAGTTGACGTTGAAGCCCCGTCTGATCGGGGCAAATATCCCTTCGCTCGGACATTCTCGTTTCCGCCATGTTTCCCAAGCGTTTAATTCTCGCGGCCCTGTGCCTGCCGTTGACGCAGCCGTCGGGACTCCGGGCTGCCCCCATCCCCATGCCGAAGTCATCGCAGGTGATTTACGACCTCGATTTCGGCGCCCCGGAGCACTCGCCGGACCAGACGGTTGCCATTGGCGGCGGACCGAAGCGGGTTTCCGGGGGCGATGTATCATGTGATGGCGCGAGGGGCTCGGAGGGAGGCGATTCATGGCTGGAAAAACGGTGAAGCTTGACTGGAGTCGGAAGCGTTCGCATATGGGAGAGAGATCCTACTGCTGCCGGTTGATCCGCCTGGTGCGCGAGCGCTTGCCGGATGAGACCAAGGGCAGAAGATCCGTGAGAAATGCCTGAAATTACAATAAACCATGACTGACCCCTATGGCCGCCCTTCCCCTATGGCCGCCCTTCGCTAACGAGCGCCACAAGGCCATGTCCTATGCCTGTCGCACTTGGGGCAAGGCCGCCGGGGCGGAGTCCCAGACGCAAGGGGCGATCGCGGAGCGGAACAAGGTCAATCTTGGCGACTCGAAATTCCAGTTGCCCGGCGAGCAGTATTCCGGCTTCGGCGACGAGCACAGCGGCCAGTTCAAGGCCAACATACAGAGATTGAAGCCGTTTTATGATGAACTCATGGATCGCCTAGGCCTTGGTGACCCAAATCCATGAACCGCCGAAAGCCCCTTCTTATCTTAGCCGTCGTGCTGCTGGCGCTCGGCCTGTGGTGGTTGCTTCGTGCGCTGGTGCCAGATGGCGGGTCTCAAACCGAAATAGAACGGGGTGCGTCATCGCCGGAGGAGCCCAAAACACCCCGCACGTCTTCCGCTGAGGACGAAGACAAGAAGCAAGTGATAGAGCAAATTACGGGGGTCTTCAGTGCTCCGATAGCGTTCTACGGAAGAGTCATCGACCAGAATGGCGACCCCGTGCCCCACGCCAACGTGGGCTATACGGCTGCTGACAAGTTCAACGCTTCCGGATCGAACTATACGGGCCAAGCCGACGAAAAGGGATTTTTTGAAATCTCAGGAATCCAAGGAGCAGGGCTCGCTGTCGCCGTTCGAAAAGATGGCTATTACTTTGTAGACGAAACGCCCGACCGTTCTGTGCTGAGCTCCGCCGCTACCTTCGCCTTTGGCATGGGGCCTGATTCGTATCGCCGCCCTCCGCCCACCAAAGACAACCCCGCCATCTTCGTGTTGCACAAGATGGGGAAGACGGAGCCGTTGGTCCATGGTGGCAAGCGCCGCTATAAACCCAGCAAAGACGGCCAACCGCTGGATGTGAATCTTGAATCAGGCAACGTGGTTCCTGCGGGTCAAGGCGACATCCGATTCGAACGTTGGGCCAAGGTCCAAGCAAGGAATCAACGCGGCCATTTCGACTGGCGCTTGCGCATCATCGTTCCCGGTGGCGGGTTGGCTGAGCGCAAGGGCCAGTTCGATTTTGAAGCACCGGTAGACGGCTTCAAGGAAAGCGTGGAGGTCAACATGCCTGCATCACTCGGAGATCAATGGAGCTACACCGTGAACATGAGTTACTTCGTGAGGCTTCGCGATGGCCGTTACGCACGATTCGACGCCATGGTCCAAGCGGGCCACGAATCATCGGCGCTTGTGGTAGATGCCTTCCTCAACCCGAAGCCCGGCAGCCGCAACTTGGAATACGATCCGAATCAGGCAGGAGTGACGCGATAGTGGAGCCATAGGGGTCAGCAACAGTGTTGCTCACGCAAGGTAAAATCGGACGAAGCCATAGGGGTCAGTCATGGTTTATTGACATTTTTCTGAAGGCGCGTTGAGATACGCGGCATGCCGAGGCAGGTTCGCATTGAGTTTCCGGGGGCGATGTATCACGTGATGGCGCGTGGGGATCGGAGGGAGGCGATTGTGAGGGATGATGAGGATCGGCGGACGTTTGTGCGGACGCTGGGGCAGGCGTGTGAGAGGGCGGGGTTCCGGGTGCATGGGTGGGTGTTGATGACGAACCATTACCACCTGCTGTTGGAGACGCCGGAGGGGAATCTGTCGCGGGGGATGGCGTGGATGCAGAATGCGTTCACGCGGCGTCTGAACACGCGGCACCGGCTGTGGGGGCATGTGTTTGGCGACCGCTACAAGGCGATCGTGGTGGAGCCGGGCAATTGCTACTGGGCGGTGCTGGATTACATCCATCTTAATCCGGTGCGGGCGGGGATGGTGGAGCGGAGTGCGGGGTTGGAGAGCTGCCTTTGGAGCAGTCTGCCGGGGTATGGGCAGGAGCCGGGGCAGCGGCCGGGGTGGTTGGAGACGGGGCTGGGCTTGCAGGTGGCGGGGTGCGAGGACACGGCGGCGGGGCGGCGGAGGTTTTTGGAGGTGCTGGAGGAACGGGTGGACTGGGAGCAGCCGGGGCGGGCGGGGCTGGAGTTCCGGAAGGGCGAGGGGGAGCCGGAGGTGGCGTTGCGGACGGCGCTGCGGCGGGGATGGTTCTTCGGCGGGCAGGCGTTTCGGGAGAAGCTGCTGGGGTTGGTGGGGGGACGCCTGGCGCAGGGGGCGCTGCGGCGGAGTGATGGCTACTCCGGCGAAGAGGTGCAGGAGCACGGGGAGCAACGGGCGGAGCGGTTGCTGGCGGCGGGGCTGCAGGTGCTGGGGTTGGACGCGGAGGGGCTGCGCGGGGCGCGGTGCAATGACTGGCGCAAGGGATTGCTGGCGGAGGTGCTGCAAGCCGAGACGACGATGAAGCTGGATTGGATCCGGGACCGGCTGGGGATGGGTGATCGCTCGTATTGCTGCCGGCTGATCCGGCGGACGCGTGAGCGGCTGCCAGGGAGCGCGGAGTGGCAGGAAATGCGGCGGCGGATTTTAGAAATGTCAATAAACCATGACTGACCCCTTTTGTAATCGTCGAGAGTTGTTGACTCACGCCAATGGTCCGAATGTGTTGGTGGCTTCATGTGGCTTATTGGCTTTCTACTTTCTTCCGCACTCTTCTTCTTTTTTGCGTATCGCATTCTCGGGCGGAAGTTGACGGCGTATTTCGCGCTCGATCCGGCGGCCCAGACGCCGGCGCATCAACATCGGGACGGGCTGGATTTCGAGGCGGCCAAGAAATCGTATCTGCTGCCGCAGCACTTCTCGGCCATCGCCGCGGCCGGACCGATTGTCGGTCCTATCCTCGCCGGAACGCTCTTCGGCTGGTTGCCGACTTGGATCTGGATTCTGGTCGGGGCGGTTTTCATCGGCGGCATTCATGATTTCACCACGCTGATCGCCTCCGTGCGGCACGGGGGCCGTTCCATCGCGGAGGTGGTGCGGCAATACATGAACGGGCGCTCTTTCTCGCTCTTTCTCCTCTTCATCTGGGTCTCGCTCGTTTACGTGCTCATCGCGTTCACCGATGTGACGGCAGGCACTTTCGTCCAAGCGGCATCCTCGGCGGGTGGCGCGGCGGCGGGTCCGGCGGTGGCCACTTCGTCGATGCTCTATCTGGCGCTGGCCTTGCTCATGGGCCTCGCGCTGCGCTTTACCGGGATGTCGGCCCTCCAGGCGAAGCTCGTTTTTCTGCCGCTCGTCTTTGCCGCGATCTGGCTCGGTCCGATGGCCCCGCTCGATCTTTCGGGTTTGGCGGGAGGCAATCCGCAGCAGCTTTGGAATTACATTCTGATCGCCTATTGCTTTTTGGCGTCAGTGGCGCCGCTGTGGCTGCTTTTGCAACCGCGCGGTTATCTCGGCGGCTATTTTCTTTACCTCGTGCTCATCGCCGGCGTGGCGGGAATCGTCATTGGAGGATTGACGGGAGCGTTCGATGTGGTCGCGCCGCCCATCATGGCGGGAAGCGTGTTTCTCGGTCCGGCGGCGGGACCCGGTGTCGCGGCTCCGATGCTGCCGCTCCTCTTCATCACCGTGGCCTGCGGCGCGTGCTCTGGTTTTCACAGCATCGTGGCCAGCGGCACCACTTCCAAACAACTGGATCGCGAAACGGATGCCACGCCGATCGCTTACGGCGGAATGTTGCTCGAGGGATTTTTCGCCTGCCTGAGTCTTGCCACCGTGATGATCCTGGCTAATCCCTCGGGGAAACCGGATGCCATCTACGCCGCCGGCATTTCGCGCTTTGTCGAACAGGCCACGTTCGGATTGGTCAGCCCGCAGATCGCCTTCCAATTCGCGCTGCTGTGCTTTGCCACCTTTGTTTTCGACACGCTCGACGCCTGCACTCGGCTGGCGAGGTATGTGTTGGTAGAGTTGACCGGATGGAAAGGCCGGGCAGGGGCGGTGATGGCAACAGCGCTGACACTTATCTTCCCGCTCATCGTTCTCAGCGTTCCGCCCTTGGTCATCGATGGCAAAACGGTCCCCGCCTGGCGGATTTTCTGGAATCTTTTCGGCATGTCGAACCAACTGCTGGCCGCGCTCGCCTTGCTCGGCGTGGCCATGTGGCTGCACAAGACCGGACGCAATCTCTGGATCGGCCTGGCGCCGTCGCTCTTCATGGGGGCGATCTCCCTCTGGGCTCTCGGACTTACGCTCTATAACTTCTTCACGCTCCCCGGCGCGGCCGGAGTCCTTTGGATCGAGGCCGGCGTCGCGGCCATCCTCGCTGCGATGGCGATCTGGTTGCTGGTTGAAGCTGTTCTCATTCTCCGGGAAAATACCCAGTGTCAGGCGGCGAGGCCGCGGTAGTGTGTGGGATGTGACGAGTGACGGGCGCGGTCAGGACATAGGTAACACTTTAGGTTCAAGACATGGGTAACACATGTTGGTCCTCAGGGGTTACGCATGTTGGGTGGTTGAGGGTCTTGGGGTCAAGGTGGCCGAGCAGCAGATTGCCGAACCAGACTTGGGTGGTGTTCTCGTCGAGGGGGCAGAGTCCGACGCTCCAGCCACAGTTGCAACGGCCGCCCCCTCCACGTCCATCTCGCTTTTGACCACCTGCCAGCCATGACCCACGCCCAGCGCCATCTCGAAGAGTTTGTTAGCATCCACGCTCTCCATCCTGGCCGGACCAAACTCCGGCTCCAAGTCGCACGGATGATGATCGCCGGGCCGGCCACTGGCCAAAAGTTCCCCCCGAACGCCCCCGCGGCGAGCGGTCCAGCCCGCTCATTCACCCACTCGATTCAGCGAGGAGCCCGGTTTTTCAACCCTCAAACTTAGCTGGGCGTCGGGCGAAACTTTTTGGCGACCGGCCATGCACCCGCTTGAAGACGCGGGAGAAATGGTAGGGGTCTTCGTATCCGACTGATTCGCCGGCCGCCTTGACCGTCAGGTCGGAGCGCTGCAAGAGCTTGGCGGCGTGGTTAACCCGCAGTCTGGCCAGAAACTGCGCTGCCGTCTGTCGGGCGCAATGGCGGAAGAGCCGGGAGAAATACTCCGGCGAGACATGGCAGGCGCGTGCTGCCTCGGCGATGCTCTGAACCCGCGGGTAATTGTCCAGCAGGTAGCGTCGGCAGCGGACGAACGCCTCGGGCACCCGACCCGCGGCACCGCGGGAAGTCGGCGGCTCGGCCTCAAGCCGGGCCAACAAGACAGCGAGCAACAGATCCGCCACGCGGGCGCGATGCCGCGCGGGCAGGTCGGCGCATTCCACCAGTTGCTCGTAGCACGCGATGAAGGGTTCTGCGTTGGCCAGCCCCCGGTGCCTCGGCCCCCGCCATCGGCCCCCGCCTGGCAACCGCCCCGGCATTGGCGCGCGGAAATCGGCGAAGTATTTGACGTGCGGGCCCGGGCCGACGGCGCGGATGCTCCCGGGCTGCGAGGGTCCGTATTTAAGGATCGTCCCGGCGTCGGCCGCCAGCCAACTGCGTCCCGTGCGGATTTGCCAACTGCCCGTCGCCAGGAGTTCTAACGCATGAAGGTCGAAGGATGGGCGATCAATGATGAAGTCCGGCCCACATTCCTCCCAGCCTGCACAGACCAGACAGGAGTCCGCCAGGCGGTCCTCGTCGAGGAAAAGGTAGCGGCCGCGCCGAATGGTCGGAACGATGAATCCGGGCGGGGGCATATTTGCTGGGGCCATCACGGTCAAGAATATCCATGACTTGATCAAGTGTATCCATTGTAAAACCGGCGCGTATGAGCCAAAAATTGCCCAGTTGGCTCTTCCCCCGTGCTTAAAGGCATCCATCCAGCAATCGCGCCCGACCTCCTCAAGGCCCTGGCTGAAATGGGCCATGGGGACGAATTGGTTCTGGCCGACGCGCATTTCCCCTGGCACAGCCTGGGACGCCCCGCGCTGCGGGCCGATGGCGCGAGCGTTGCTACGCTTATTGAGGGTATTCTGCCGTTGTTCGAACTCGATGCCTACGCGCCTCCGCTCGTGATGATGGCCCCTGTTTCTGGAGACCAACTCGACCCGGCGGTCGAAGAGCACTACCTCCGCGCAATCCGCCGTCACTGCCAGAAGGGTGTCACGCCGACAACGTAAGGCTTTTCCGAATACTGAAAACCAAACACCGCCAAACGCCCATGCCCAACCCTGTCCTCCGCCACCTGCCCAAAGTGGGCATTCGCCCCACCATTGACGGTCGCCTCGGCGGGGTGCGTGAATCCCTTGAGACCCAGACCATGGCGATGGCCCGAGCCACGGCGAAGCTGATCTCCGCACGCCTGCGTTATCCCACCGGTGCGCCGGTTGATTGCGTCATAGCGGACACGTGCATTGGCGGGGTGGCGGAGGCGGCGGACTGCGCGGAAAAGTTTCGGCGCGAGAATGTCGGTGTCTCCCTCACGGTCACGCCTTGTTGGTGCTACGGGTCGGAGACGATGGATGCTGATCCCCTCACGCCCAAGGCCGTATGGGGCTTCAACGGCACCGAGCGTCCGGGCGCGGTCTATCTGGCCGCCGTGCTGGCCGGGCACACGCAAAAGGGACTGCCGGCGTTCGGGATCTACGGGCAGGACGTGCAGGATGGCGGGGACAAGACCATTCCGGAGGATGTGGAGGAAAAAATCCTGCGCTTTGTCCGCGCCGGACTGGCCACCGCCACCATGCGCGGGCGGGCTTACCTCGCAATGGGCGGCGTCTCCATGGGCATCGCTGGTTCGATTGTCAGCCCGGAGTTTTTCGAACGTTGGCTGGGCATGCGGGTTGAGTCGGTCGACATGACCGAATTCATTCGCCGAATGGAACGCGGCATTTACGATCCGGCCGAATTCACCAAGGCGCTCAGGTGGGTGAAAGCCAACTGCCCCGAGGGCAAGGACTGGAACAGCGCGAAGACCAAGCGTCCGCGCAAACGGCTCAACGAGGAATGGGAAACCTCCGTCAAGATGGCCCTCATTGCCCGCGACCTCATGGTCGGCAATCCCAAGCTGGCCAGGATGGGCTTCGGCGAGGAAGCCCAGGGGCACCACGCCATCGCTTCGGGGTTTCAGGGCCAGCGCCAATGGACCGACCACATGCCCAATGGGGATTTTCTCGAAGCCATTCTCAGCACATCGTTCGACTGGAACGGCCGGCGCGCGCCTTACATCGTGGCGACCGAGAACGACGCCCTCAACGGCGCGTCCATGCTTTTCGGCCATCTCCTGACCAACACGGCCCAGGTTTTTGCCGATTTGCGCACCTATTGGAGTGCGGACGCGATCACGCGCGTGTCCGGAGAAGCGCCGATTGGTCCGGCCGCGCAGGGGATCCTCCATCTGATCAACTCCGGCCCGGCGGCCCTGGACGGATGCGGGGAACAAACCCTCAACGGCACTCCCGCCATGAAACCCTTTTGGGATGTTACTCCCGCCGAAGTGAAAGCCTGCCTGGCCGCGACCACATGGCATCCATCCATCACCGAGTATTTTCCCGGTGGCGGTTGGAGCACGCGCTACGTCACCCGTGGGGGCATGCCCGCCACAATGTTCCGGCTCAATCTCGTTCATGGCCTCGGCCCGGTGCTGCAGATCGCCGAAGGCGAGACGGTTGCGCTCCCGGCCAAAACCCAGCGTGTGCTGGAGGAGCGGACCAACCCGACATGGCCAACCACCTGGTTCGTCCCACGCCTCACCGGCCGCGGGCCGTTCACCGATGTCTACTCGGTCATGAGCAATTGGGGAGCCAACCACTGCGTCATGAGCAGCGGGCACATCGGGGCGGACCTCATCAGCCTGGCCAGCCTTCTGCGCATACCCGTCTACATGCACAATGTGGAAGCCGCGCAGATCTTCCGCCCGAGCGCCTGGGCCGCCTTCGGCACGGATGACCTCATGGGCGCGGACTTCCGCGCCTGCGCGAACTTTGGCCCGATCTACGGCTGAACGCCGGAGCGTCGCGGCTGCCGGTGGGAGTTCTGCGCGTGGCCTCGCCTCAATGGGGGCTACTTGATTGTGGCCCGCGTGGTTTTGAGTGCCTGCGCCGAGGCTTGGAGAGCCTGGAGTTCCTTGGGCCAGAGTTCCAACTCAAGATGGGAGACCACACCGCCGCGACCCACGACGGTGGGCACGCTGAGGCTGATGCCTCGGATGCCGTAGGTTCCATTGATCTGGCTGGAAACCGGGAGGATGCGCCGACGGTCGAGGGCGATGCAGTCGATGACTTCACGGATGGCCACGCCCACGGCCCATCCGGCGCCGCCCTTGCGGGAGATGACCTCGGCGCCGCTCTTTTGCGTCCGCTCGAAAATTTTGGTCTGAAAAGTCGGGCTCACCCCGGGGAACTTGGTCAGCGGGAAACCGTCCACCGTGGCGGACGACCAGACCGGCAGCATGGTGTCCCCGTGTTCGCCGAGAATCATGGCCCGCACCTGCGTGGCCGGCAGATGGAGTTCGGCCGCGATGAGCGAGCAGAACCGCGAGGTGTCGAGCATGGTGCCGAGGCCGAGCACCTGCGCCGCCGGCAGGCCGAGGCGGTCCACGGCGAGCTGGGTGAGAATGTCGACCGGATTGGAAACGACGAAGATGATCGCACTTTTTTTCAACCCGGCCTGCTTGAGGCTGTCGAGGATGCCATTGAACAGCCCGACGTTGCGGTTGATCAGGTCGAGGCGGGATTCGTCCGGCTTGCGGCGAAGTCCGGCGGTGATGCAGACGAGGTCGGCGTCGGCGCAATCCGCATAGGTTCCGGCGGAAATATTCTGGTCCGCGCAGTAGGCGGCGCCGTGCAGGAGGTCGAGGGCCTCACCCTCGGCCGTGGCCTGGTTGGCGTCGAGGAGGACGAGGTCCTTGACGATGCCCGAGCATTGGAGGGCGAAGGCGGCGCAGCTTCCGACGCGTCCGCCGCCGCCGATGATGGCAACTTTCATGGGATTACTTCAGGTTGGCGACGATTTCGTCGGTGATTTTCTGGACAAGCGCTTCGAGGTCGGCCGGGACCGGAGTCGCGGGCGAGTTGTCGCGGGTCATGGGATTGAAGGGCGTGACCGGGGTGGCGCAGCCGCGCTGGCCGCACATCTGGGTCCACGGGTCGATCTCACAAAGCTCGGCCGGCTTGAGGCCGTAGCGGTCATCGGGCAGGCCCATGGACTTCTTCATGTCGAGGAGCTTGCCGACCTCGTCGCAGGGGATCGAGGTGCCGCCGGGGATGGATTGGGCGAGAATGATCGTGCGGCAATACGCGTCGGTGATCTCCATCTTGAAATAGGCATCCTCGACCGACTTGCCCCAGGTGATGACGCCGTGGTTGCCCATGATGATCGATTGGTGCTGGGGCGCGAGCGGCTTGATGGCTTCGGCCATTTCGGCCGATCCGGGTGTCCGGTATTCGGCGAAGGCCACCGTGCCGACAAAGACCTCCAGCTCGGGAATGAGTGCCGGCGGGGGTTGCATGCCCTTGATGGCGAAGGCCCCGGCGTGGCAGGGGTGCGCGTGGCAGACCGACACGGCTTCCGGCGTGGTGTTGTAAATGGCCAGGTGGGTGGTGATTTCGCTCGAACGTTTCCACGTGCCCGCGATCTGACGCCCATCGCCATCGACCATGCAGAGCATGTCGGGAGTCATGAAGCCCTTGCTCACTCCCGTGGGGGTGCAGATGAATCGGTTGTCCGCGAGGCGGGCGGAAATGTTGCCGCCGTTGCCGTCGCAGTATTCGCGCATCCAGATGCGGCGGCCCATCTCACAGATTTCCCGTTTGATTCTCTCGGCGTCCGGCGAGGAAAAGAGGCGGGCGTCGTCGGAGGAGGTCAGCGAGGTGAGCGCAGCGCCGACGGTGAGTGCTCCGTCGGTCGCGGCGAAGGTGACCTTGACTCCGGCGAGGGAGAAGATGTCACGGGCCCCCGGGGTCACGAGGACCTCGCGGTTGTGACGGAATTCCTTTGCGCCGGTTTTGGCGAATTCTTCGGCGTCTTTTTGGGCGAACACTTTCATAATTTTGGTGGGGTGAAGATTTCATCGACGAGTGCGGCGCAATAAGCGTCGACGGGCGTCGGGGTGGGGAAGGGGCAGGCGGCCTCGCGGCCTTCGCTGATCGCCACCTGCTGTCCGAGTCCGGCTCCGAGCTCGTCGTAGACGACGATGGAGGGGTCGTAGGTTTGCTGGCCGGCGAGGGTTTCACGGCGCCAGGGCAGGGTGAGGAGAAGGCGCTCACCGTGGTAGGAGGGATGGCGGACCGAGAGTGTGACGCGGCCGATGACGGTGCCGATTCTCACAGGGCGAGGGCTCCTTCCGGATCAATGATCCCGGTGACGCTCCAGCGAGCCGGGCTGCGCTCGTCCTTGACGATCAGGCGTGCTTCCGCGCCGTCGCTCGAAATGATCACGCGCTGCCCGATGGCCGCCCCGAGCGGGTCGAGGACCACCTGCGGGGCGACATCCGGCGACTCCGGCACGGCGATGAGCAAACGCGAGCCCTCCAGGCTCGGATGCTTCACCGTGGCGGTGATGTGGCCTTCGATGACGGCGGTGCGCATTTAGTAAAGGTTCAGGTTCTCGACCATCACGCAGCGGCGTGAGCGGGTGAAAGTCATGGGCGTGGTCACGCCTTCGCCGGTCGGTGTGGCGATGCTGAAGCTGAGGAAGCCCTCGCCGCCGAGCCCGAGGCCGGTCATGCAGGGGCCGTTCTTGATGAAGAGCGTGGTGTCGGCGACCTGGGCCATTTTGGTCAGGGCATCAATGTTGCGGGAGTGAATGATCGCCGTGTGCTTGTAGCCGTGCTCGGCCTTGACGGCCTGGGCGATCGCTTCATCAATGTTGCGAACGCGCACAACCGGGATGAAGGGCATCATCTGCTCCTCATCGACAAAGATGTGATCCGCTTTGGTTTCGCCGAAGAGGAGCTTGGTCGAGGCGGGAACATCGAGGCCGATGGACTGGGCGAGAACCGAGGCATCGCGGCCGACGAGGTCGCGGTTGACCACGGGGTGCGGACAGCCGGCACCCTGGCCCGGCGGGAAGACAAAGGCTTTGCCGGCGAGGGCCTCGATCTGGGCGGGCGTCAATTGGACCGCGCCGGCTTTGCGGAGTTCCTCGGAAAGTTTGTCCGCGACCGAGTCGACGACGAAGACCTCCTTCTCGCCGATGCAAAGGAGGTTGTTGTCATAGGCCGCGCCTTGAATGATGGCGGCGGCGGCGCGGGCGAGGTCGGCGGTTTCATCCACCACCACGGGCGGGTTGCCGGGGCCGGCGCACACGGCGCGCTTGCCGGTCTTCATGGCCGCGGCGACCACGGCGGGTCCGCCGGTGACGCAGAGAAGTTTGACGTGAGGGTTCTTGCACATCGCATCGAACGTCTCGAGCGTGGGTTTGACCACGGTGCAGAGCAGGTCGGTGATGCCGGTTTCCTTCGCGATGGCCTCGTTGTAGGCGCGGATGGCGACGGCGGCGCAGCGGGCGGCCCCGGGGTGGGTATTGAAAACAACGGAGTTGCCGGCCGCAATCATGTTGATCGCATTGCCCGTGAGGGTGGGGACGCTGTGGGTCGAGGGCGTGACCGCACCGATGACGCCCCAAGGGGCGAAATCGATCACGGTGAGGCCGAAGTCGCCGCTGAAGGCCATGCGTTCGAGCATTTCCACTCCGGGAACCAGGTCGCCGCAGATTTTGAGCTTCTCGATCTTGTGTTCGAGGCGGCCGATCTTGGTTTCCGCGAACTCCAGGCGCCCCCACTCGTCGGCTTTCTCCACGCAAAGATGGCGGATGACGTCGATGGCCTTTTTGCGGGCGGTCACGCCGGCGGCGCGCAGCTGGTCAAAGGAGCGCTGGGCGGCGTCGCAGGCGGCGTCCATGGAGTCGTAGACGCCGTAGGAGCCGGACGGGGCGGAGGAGACTGACGGGGCCGATGGGCTGGGTGCGGCGGAGGCGGCCGACGGGCCTTTTTGGGCGCGGAGGCGGCTGAGGACTTCGCTCACCACTTTGGTGACAACTTGTTCGTCGATGGTCGTCATAAGGCGCGGTAGATTTTACGTTTGTCGAGGTCCACGGTGTCGACGATGCCGACAACCACCGCGTCCACGGGTGAGTCTTTGTCGGGGCCGGCGAGGCGGGCGGAGCTTCCCTGCACCACGAGCACGACTTCGCCTTCGCCGGCGCCGAGGGCATCGACGACCACGAGGGTGGAGGTGCCGGGGCGGAACTCGGTGGCCTTGGGCGAATCGACCACGAGGGGCCGGACGACGAGAAGCTTGCTCCCCATCATTTTGGGGTTCTTCTTCGTCGCGACGATGCTGCCCTCTACGGTGGCTAAAATCATGGGAAGAGCGGAAACCGGAAAGCGGAGACCGGAGAGTTAAGGTTAGGCTGCATTTCGGCGGGTGGTCTTGATGGATGCGATGGTGATGGCGAGGATCTCGTTTGCCTCTTGAAGCAGCAGTTGCACTTTCTCCTGCTTCACTTTTTTCAATTCGATGAGGAGTTCGATCCAGTAGGAGGACTCATCGATCTCCTCTTCGACGATGCCCATCTTCGCGGCGAACTCCGCTCGTGAACGCGCCCGTTTGGCCGCGCGGGCGTTGGCTCCGACTGATGTGGCGGACCGCAGTAGTTGAAGGCCCAAGGTGCGATTGGTCGCGGAGGAGGGAAGGGACTCGACGAAGCGCACGGTCCGCGCCGCAAACGCGAACGTCCGCGCGCGAAAATCGGCCTCTACGGTCTCCGCTTTCCGCTCTCCGGTCTTCATCATTTTGCCTTGGGCAGCACGACGCTGGTCTCGGCGCTCGGGCGGGCGATGACGCTGATACTGACGATTTCGCCGAGCGACTGGGCGGCAGTGCGTCCGGCCTCGGTGGCCGCCTTGACGGCGGCGACATCGCCGGAGACGCAGACCGTGACCATGGCGTTGCCGACCTGGGTCATCGGGCCGACGATTTCCACGTTGGCGGATTTGAGCATGGCGTCGGTGGCTTCGACGAGGGCGACGAGGCCGCGTGTTTCGATCATTCCTAGGGCTTGTTGCATATGGGTGTGTTGGTTGATGGTTTTTGGTTGGGAAAATTTCAGGCGGCCTGCTCTTGCCGGTGCTGTTGCCGGTGCTGTTGCAGGAGTTGCCAGGCGTTGCGGGCGATGACGATTTCCTCGTTGGTCGGGATGACGCGCACCTCGACCTTCGAGTCGGGCGCGCTGATCACGGCCTCGGTGGCGCGGCAGGCGGCGTTGGCGGCGGGGTCGAGCTTGAGCCCGAGGCATTCGAGGTTGGCGCAGATTTCGGCACGCAGTTCGGTGCTATTTTCGCCGATGCCGGCAGTGAAGACGAGGACGTCGAGCCCGTTGAGTTCGAGAAAAAATTGGCCGAGGTATTTCCGGATGGCCGAGACAAAGACTTCAATGGCCAGGCGGGCGTCGTCGTTGCCGGCGCGCGCGGCTTCCCGCAGGTCGCGCATGTCGCCGGAGCTGAGGCCGGACATGCCTTTGAGGCCGGACTCGGAGGCGAGGGCTTTCTCCACCGCATCCCAGCCGAGGCCGCACTCGCGGGCCAGATACATCATGGCGAAACAATCAAAGTCCCCGGCGCGGTTGTTCTGCGGGAGTCCGCTCTGCGCGGTCATGCCCCAGGTGGAGTCGATGGCGCGGCCGTTGAGGACGGCGGCCATGGATGAACTGCCCCCGAGGTGGCAGGAGACGAGGCGCAGTTGGTCCGTGCCCTTGAGTTCGGCCGCACGTTCGCTGACAAAGCGGTGGCTGGCGCCGTGGAATCCGTAGCGGGCGATGCCGTATTTTTCCTTCCACTCGAGGGGAACGGGAAAACGGCGGTTGTGCTCCGGGACGTGATCGTAGAAGGCGGTCTCGAAGGTGCCGATGCAGGGCAGGTCCGGATAGAGCTGGTTGAACAGCCTCACGCCGTTGATGTAGGGCGGGTTGTGGGCCGGGAGGAGGGAGGCAATTTCCTCCATCGCGGCGAGGACCCGTCCGTCCATGAACTGCGTGCCGGAGATCCCCCGGGCCATGACCGGTTTGAACCCGACGGCGGCGAGGTGGGAAAACCCGCCGAGCTCTTTTTCGACCAGGCGGATCGCCTCCTCGTGGGAGGTGATGTCGCCGACGCCGCTTTTTTCCGGCGCGTCACCGACCTGGATTTTCCAGGTCGCGCGCGGCGAGCCGATGCGCTCGAACCCCCCCCGGGCGAGCAAACGCTCCGAGGGCATCTCGAACAAGCGGAACTTGAACGAGGTGCTCCCGAGGTTGGCGACCAGGATTTGGCGGGGGGCCATCGGCGTGGTGGATTACTTGGTGGCGACTTTGGCGGCAACGAACTTGCCGAGCTTGCCGAGGTCGTCGTGCGGGCGGGGGATGACGTGGACGGCGATGACCTCGCCGATCGAGCCGGCGGCGGTGGCCCCGGCTTCAACCGCGGCCTTGACCGCGGCGACTTCGCCGCGAACGAACACGGCCACATGTCCCGAGCCGACTTTTTCCCAGCCGACGAGTTCTACGTTGGCTGCTTTGAGCATCGCGTCAGTTGCTTCGAACTGAGCCACGAGGCCCTTGGTTTCAATCATTCCTAATGCTTGTCCTGCCATATATTTGGTGGGTGGGTTGAGGGTTGGGTTTAAGCGGTGAAGAACTTGAGCAGTTCGGGAGCCGGGCGCGGGATGACGTGGCCGGCCACGAGATTGCCCACGCGGGTGGCGGTTTCCTTGCCCGCCTCGACGGCGGCTTTGACGCTGCCCACATCGCCGCGCACGATCGTGGTGATCATGGAGCCGCCGATGGGGATGGATTTGATGAGTTCGACGTTGGCGGCTTTGACCATGGCGTCACTGGCTTCGACCAGGCCGACGTAGCCGCGTGTTTCGATGAGTCCGATTGCTTCGTTCATGTTGTGTTTATGTGGGTTTGGTTGTGGGTTGTCAATTAGAAATTAGCTCGACCTTCGTCGCATGCTCCAGATCGCAGGCGTTGGCCTCATCCGTGTCGATGTGAACCTCCAGTTTGAAGCTCGGATCCACGCGGACAATCATGTCGTCAAATCGGGTGGCGCAACCGGGCGCATCGACCTTCAGGGTGACCCGGTCGAGGTGCTTGACGCCGTAGTTGGCGGCGTCGGACGGGGACATGTGGGCATGCCGGGCCGCCCGGATCACTCCATTCTTCATCTCGAGAAACCCTTTAGGCCCCATGATGTAAGCGCCGGGAGTTCCCTCGATGTCGCCGGACATGCGGACCGGAATGTCCATGCCGAGCTGGACGGCGTCGGTGAGTGCCAGTTCGATCTGCGTAAGGTTGCGGCAGGGGCCGAGGATGCGGAGGTTGGGGATGATGCGCTTGCGCGGGCCGATGAGGGTGACGGTTTGCTCGGCGGCGAACTGGCCTTCCTGGTAAAGCCACTTGTGGACCGTGAGCTCGGCGCCGGGGCCGAAAAGGGTGGCCAAATTTTCCGGCGAGATGTGCATGTGCCGGGCGGAACTGCTGACCAAAAGGGTCTGTCCTGCTCCAACAGAGGCGGGTGTGCTCGCCTGCACCTCCTTGAGGAGGATGTCGCGCACGAGCGATTCGACGAGGCTGCGGTTGACGTTGGGAGCGGGGGAACTCATAGATGACTAGGGGCAACGAAATCACGCCAACGCAGGGCGCGCAAGCAAAATCTTTGTTTTATGTGGGAATATTTTGTTTTGTGAGGGTTTTACGGATTCGACAGATCAGCGCCGCGTCCCAATGTGGGTTTCGTAGGCTTTGACCTCGTCAAGCCATTCAGGCCCGGCAGGAACCCCGGCGCGTTGGCAGAACTCCGTCCAGACGGCGCCCCAGGGCAGCGCCTTGCTTTCCTCGAGCAAGGCCAGGCGGGCGGTGAAATCCCCCGCCTGCTCCGCGTCGCGCAGGCGGGCCGAGGGATCGAGCAAGGCGAGCAGGAGTGCTTTTTGCGTGGCGCGGATGCCAATGACCCATGCGGCCACGCGGTTGATGCTCGCATCGAAATAATCCAGGCCGATGCTGGTCCGTCCGAGGAAGTCGCCCCGGACCAACTCGTCCATGACAGCGCGAGTCGCATCGTCGAGAATGACCACGTGGTCGCTGTCCCAGCGCACGCCGCGGCTCACGTGCAGCAGCAGGCGGGGAACGAAGAGCAAGACCGAGGAAATTTTGTCAGCCAGAGTTTCGGTCGGATGAAAATGGCCGGCGTCGAGGCAGACGGCCTTTTGGCGGGAAACCGCGTAGGCGAGGTAGAATTCATGCGAGCCGGCGGTGTAGCTCTCCGAGCCGATGCCGAACAACTTGCACTCCACGGCATCCACTTCCTCATTCGCCGCGAGCGGTGCGGCAAAAATGGCATCGAGAGATTCCATCAGCCGCTGGCGCGGCCCGGTGCGATCGACCGGAAGATCCTTGTAGCCGTCGGGAATCCAGACATTGGTCACGCAGGGCGAACCGAGGGCGCGGCCGATGTCGGCGCCGATGGCCCGGCAGCGCTTCCCGTGCTCGATCCAAAACTCGCGAACACCCGCGTCGCGGTGGGCGAGGGTGAAGCCATCGGCAGCTTTCGGATGGGCAAAGAACGTGGGATTGAAGTCCATGCCGAGGCCGAGGCTGCGGGCCCATTCGATCCAGCTGGCGAAGTGCTTTGTCTCGACCTGATCGCGATCGACCGGCCTGCCTCCGTGTTCCAAATAAAGCGCGTGCAAATTGAGCCGGTGACGTCCGGGCACGAGCGACAGGGCCTTGGTCAGGTCGGCCCGCAGTTCATCCGGCGTGCGGGCGCGGCCCGGATAGTTTCCGGTGACGGCCAGGCCGCCGCCGGGGGCACCGGTTTGGGCGGATTCGAAACCGCCCACATCGTCACCCTGCCAGCAGTGCACCGAGATTGGCGTGGCCGCGAGGGTCTGGAGGGCCTGTTCGGGATCAACCCCGAGGCGTGAATAGGCATCGCGAGCGTCGTTGTAGGGGGAGGGCATGGCCGTATGGATGGGTTCAGTTCGGTGCGGATGGATCAGCCAGCCAGCGTTCAATTTCACTCAGGGTCTTGCGGCCGCAGTTACGTTCGTGGCGCAGGCGATCCAAAATGATTTTCTCCCTAGCCTGCTCACGGGAAGAAACGCCGTAGCGGCCGAGGGCGTTGACCGCGCGGGTTGAAAGCTGGGAGAGTTCCATGGCGCCGCTCAAGGATTTGATCGAGCGGCGGTGGCGGGAAAGCATGAGTGAGACCGCCTGGGGGGTGACTCCCATTTGTTCGCCGATTTCGCGGAAAGAATAGCCGAGCCCCCGCAGCATGGCGATTTCGCGGATCCTCTTGGGCACATCCTCCGTCGTAAGGAAAGCGTGATGGTTCAAATCTTTGGTCTGCGTGGGCTCCGGTGCGAGGTTATTCATGGTGAGAAATTCGGATGTCGAGTTGGTTTAGGTGGTAGCTGCGGATTTCCTTTGTATTTCTGTGTTTGCCTGTGTGCAAGTGATTATTTGCTTGTTTGTCGGCATCCGTTTGCTTAGGATATTAGTAGTTAATTCGCCCCACTAACGAATGCTCGCCCTTGAACGTCACCGCTGGATGCTTGAAAGAGTGAATGCGCAGGGCAGCGTGCGCACTTCCCAAGTGGCCCAAGCCCTCGGGGTGACCGAGGAGACCGTCCGGCGTGATTTTGAGAAACTTGCGGGTGAAGGCATGCTCATGCGCTCGCATGGCGGGGCCGTGCGGCTGGAGGTCAACCGGCGGGAGTTTCCGCTGCATGATCGCGCCCAGCAAAGTATTGGCGGGAAGATGATGATCGCGGAGGCCGCCGTGACGAGGATCAAGCCGGGGCAAACGGTCTATTTCGATGCGAGCACAACGGTCTTGCAGGTGGCAAAAATTTTGCCCGACGAGCCGCTGACCGTGGTGACCAACGGGCTGCAGATTGCCCTCACGCTGGCGGAAAAAAGCGAGATTGATTGCGTGCTGCTCGGCGGAGGAGTTCGTTCAAGCTCGCTCTCGACCGGCGGCTGGGCAGCGGAGAAGGCCCTGGAGATCTATCATTTGGACATCGCCTTCCTGTCCTGCCGCGGAGTCGACGCCGAGCGGGGGCCGAGCGATGCCGGGGAGGTTTACGCGCGGCTCAAGCATGCGGTGATCGAGCGGTCGGATGAAACCATCCTCCTCGCGGACCACACGAAAGTTGGTGTGGCCTCGAGTTACTTTTTCGCGCGGCCAGCAGACTTGGATCTGTGGATCACCGACCAGGATTTGGCCCCGCAGGTCGCGGAGGCCGTAACCGCCCAAGGGCTGCGGGTCGAGGTTGCGGGCCAGCGCTGATTTTTTTTACGATGAGCCGCCGCGTTTATCTTGCCGCCGACCTCGGAGCCGAGAGCGGGCGCGTCATGGCCGGCCTCTTTGATGGTTCGCGGCTTGTCCTGGAAGAATTGGCGCGCTTTCCCACCGGCGGCCCGCTTCTGCCCGACGGGTGGCATTGGGACATCATGCGGATTTATGCGGATATCCGTCAGGGCATCGCCAAGGCGCTGGCGGAGTTCGGTGATGATGTCGTTTCGGTCTCGGTGGACTCGTGGGGCGTGGACTACGCGCTGCTGGACGCCGGAGGCAGTCTGCTTGGATTGCCGTGGATGTATCGCGATCCGCGGACAGACGGGATGATTGAGGCGGTCGAGGCGTTGGTGCCGCAGGAGGATCTTTACCGGCGCACGGGCATCCAGCCGATGTTTTTCAACACGATCTACCAGCTTGCCGCGGAAACCCGGAGGCGTCCGTCAGTCCTCGAGAGGGCGGCGAGGATCGCTTTCATTCCGGATCTTCTCACCTTCTGGCTGAGCGGAGAGAAAACGACCGAGCGAACCATCGCGAGCACCTCGGGACTGCTCAAGGCGGGCACGGCGGAATGGGACACCGAGCTGGCGGAAACGCTCGGCATCCCGGGTTCGGTTCTGCCCGCCATCAGCGAGCCCTGCACCATTGCTGGCCGGCTGCGGGACGACGAGGGCCGCCCCGGAAAAATCGACGTCATTCTTTGCGGCAGCCATGACACCGCCTCGGCGGTGGCCGGGGTGCCGTCCATGGTTAAGAATCCCCTGTTCCTCAATTCCGGCACGTGGTCGCTGCTCGGCCGCGAACTCGACGGCCCGTTGGTCAACGAGGCGACGGCCGCAGGCCGGTTTTCCAACGAACAGGGGCTGGGCGGCACCACGCGTCTGCTCAAGAACGTCGCCGGCATGTGGCTCTTGCAGCAATGCAAGCACCGCTGGGAGGCGGGCGGGGTGAAGCTCGAATACGGGGCCATGGTGGCCAAAGCCGCCGGGACCGCCACCGACGCTTTCATCGACCCCGACGCCGACGAATTCGTGCGTCCTTCCGACATGCCGGCGGCCATCACGGCGTGGCTGGAGAAGACCGGCCAGACGGCACCGTCCAGCCGTTCCGGAATCGCGCGCGTCATCTTCGAGAGTCTCGCCCTCAAATACCGCATGTTTTTGCAAAGCATGAAGGAATTCATGCCCGATTTGCCCGACACGCTGCATATCGCGGGCGGAGGTTCCCGCAACGTGCTGCTCAACCAGATGACCGCCGACGCCTCCGGTTTGCGCGTGCTGGCCGGCCCCTCGGAAGCCACCGCGCTGGGAAATGTGCTCGCGCAGATGATCGCGCGCGGCGACCTTGCTTCGCTGGCGGAAGGACGAACCATTGTCCGCGACTCCTTCGAGATCGGCGAATTCACGCCGCGCGACCCCCAGGTCTGGGACGCCAAGGCCGAACGCTTCGAAAAACTGCTCAACGCCCCATGATCAATCTCGCCGCCCGGCCGAAAGGCAAACGCGTCCAACTCATGGCCACGTGCCTCTGCGATGCTTTTTATGACGATGTGGCCAAGGCCACCGTCGAGGTGCTCGAGCACGCCGGGTGTGAAATCGAGTTTCCCGAGAATCAGACCTGCTGCGGTCAGCCGGCCTTCAACTGCGGACAATGGCCCGCCGCTCGCCAAGTCATGCGTCACACCGCCTCAGTCTTCGCCGGCGACCGGCCGATCATTGTCCCGTCCGGCTCCTGCGCGGCCATGATGTTCCACGGTTCCTCGCTCGAGTTCGAACACGAGCCCGACCGTGCCGCGATCGAGCAGGTGGGGGCCCGCACCTGGGAGCTGGGTGATTATCTGGTCAATGGCCTGGGCATCACCGAATGGCCCGGTGAATTCAAGGCCCGCATCGCCTTTCACCGCGCCTGCCACACGCGCGGCACGGAGAGCGGTCCGGCCGTCCGGCAACTCCTGGAATCCATCCGCGGGGTGGAAATCGTTCCCTTTGGTGAAGGCGAGCAATGCTGCGGGTTCGGTGGCACGTTTTCCGTCAGCTTCCCCAACGTCTCCACCGCCATGGGTGAACTCAAACTTGAACATCTCCGCGAGGCTGCCCCAGACTTCATTGTCTCGGGAGACATGAGCTGCCTCATGCATCTCGGCGGTCTGGCCGAGCGTGAGGGGCGGCCGCTCAAGATGCTCCACTTTGTCCAAATCCTGCGCGACGCGCTTCATCAACATCATGGCTCGCCAACTCGTTGACACCTACGCGAAGGGACTGGATCCCGCGGTGCAGAAAGCCGTGCACGACAACAGTGCGGCCGGCACGGGCAAACGTTACACCATCCTCGGGGAGGATTACGCCGACGCCGACAGTCTGCGCAAGCTGGCTGGGGCGGTCCGGCAGCATTCCATTGAGCACCTCGATCAGTATTTGGCGCAAGCCGAGGAAAGCCTGACCCAGCGCGGGGCCAAGGTGCATTACGCGGTCACCGCCGACGATGCCTGCCGCGCGGTGTCTGACATCCTCAAAGCCGCCGGGGCCACCCGCGTGGTCAAGTCGAAGAGTATGGTCTCGGAGGAAATTTACCTCAACGACCACCTCGCGGCCGAGGGCATTGAGTCGATCGAGACCGACCTCGGCGAATACATCATCCAGATCGACGGCGACCACCCCAGCCACATCGTCAAGCCGATCATCCACAAAATGCGCGGGGACATCGCCCGCAGTTTCGAGCGCGAGGGGCTGGGGGACTACAACGACGATCCCGAGGTCATCACGCGGCGCGCGAGGAAATTCATGCGCGGCAAATACCTGGCGGCCGACGCTGGCATCACCGGGGCCAATTTTGTCTCGGCCGAGTCCGGCCGCCTCGTGCTCGTCACGAACGAGGGCAACTCCCGCTTTTGCCTTGCTCCCACACGTATCCACATCGCCCTGGTCGGGATCGAAAAAGTCGTTCCGTCCGATGCCGACCTCGCGCTCCTGCTCAACCTCCTCGGGCGTTCGGCCACCGGCCAGCAACTCACCGTCTACACCGAGTTCATCAACGGCCCGGCCCGCGCCGATCAGCCCAGCGGGCCGCGTGAAATGCACGTCATCTTCGTCGACAACCGCCGCACCGAAGTGCTGGCCTCGGATTGCCGGGAAATTCTTCGCTGCATCCGCTGCGGTGCCTGCCTCAACGTCTGCCCGGTTTACCGCCAGGCCTCGGGCCACGCCTACCGCAGTGTTTACCCCGGCCCGGTGGGTGCCGTGCTCTCGCCGATTCTGGCCGGCGACAAATTCAAGGAGTTGGCCGACCTGCCGAAGGCGTCAAGTCTCTGCGGTGCCTGCAACGAGGTGTGTCCGGTGGATATTCCCATTCCCGACTTGTTGCTGCGTCTGCGCAATCGGGCGCACCAAGAGCACGTGCCGTCCCCCGGCACGCCGCCCATGGCAGGCTTCGCCGTGCTCGGCAGCCATCCGCTCATCTGGCGGTCGGCCATGATGTTCGGTGCGGCCAAGGATTACGTGCCCATGCTGGACAAAATGCCCGTGCCCTACCTCGGGGCGTGGTTGAAGACGCGCACGCTGCCGAAATGGCGGGGCGGAAAGTTCCGCGCGTGGATTAAGGCGCACCGCGGGCGCAACGGAACCCACGTCCCATGAGCACGGCTCGCGAAACCATCTTTGCCGCCATCCACGCCGCCCTGGCGCCACTGCCCCAGCGCGAGCCCCGACCGACACTGCCGCCGGGGGTGGCTGATGCGCAATGGCTGGCCGGGGAATCAGACAACGTCGCGCTCTTTCTCCGGCGCGCCACGGCGTCCGGCACGGTGTGTTTCACCTCGCCGGCGGATTGCCTTGCCTGGCTCGTCGGGCAGAAGGTTCGGAAAGTTTATCTCGCGGCCTCGTTGACGGAATGGGCGGCCCCGTTCGGAGCAGTGCTTGATCTAACGCACGAATACCATCGCAACCAGGTGGACGAAATTGATGTCGCTCTGACCCCGGCGGCCGGAGCCATCGCGGAGTCGGGCAGCATCATCATGACCGATGCATCCAGCCCCGACCGACTGTCCGAGTTGGCCCCGTGGATTCATATCGCGGTCGTGCAGCGGGAAACCATTCATCGCTCCATCGCCGCGGCGATCGTCGCCATGCCCGAGGACCCGAACATCATCTGGGTCACCGGACCATCCAAAACCGCGGACGTCGAAGGCATCCTCATCCAAGGCGTCCACGGCCCCGGCGTGCAAGGCTGCCTGCTGGTCTGAGAATATCCCCGGAATGCCTGGCCGATCTTCTCACCCGAGCAACCTCATGAACGTCACATTCGACCTGACCCGAGACGGGGGACAACTTGGTCCGGTCAAATTTCGCATCGGTGGCCGGACCGTAGAGCCCTTCTCAACGGCTCCATGGTGCGGCACGCCGGAAGCGCGCAAACTCATTCCCTTGCTCCGCGAATTGCGCGGCGATTTCTTCTGCGCCCCCTTCGGCGACGGGCCCGCTTGGCACGGCGAGTCGCACCCGCCGCACGGAGAGCCTGCGAACGGCCGATGGAACATCAAGAAGTCCGGTCCGGGCTGCCTGACCGCCACGCTGCAGACCCGCGTCCGCCCCGGCCGGATCACCAAGATCGTGGCCGCCCGCCCCGGCGAGACCAACCTCTACCAGGCCCACCTGTTGGAAGGGTTTCGCGGCTCGATGTGTCTCGGTCACCACGCCATGCTCGATTTCATCCGCAACGGCCCGGGACGCATCTCGACCAGCAAGCTGCGGCTGGCCCAGGTTCTGCCGGCCCCGTTCGAAAATTCCGTCACGGGCGGATATTCGTCGCTCAAGGAAGGCGCGTGGTTCCGCCGCCTCGACAAGGTGCCCGTGGCCACCGGCGGGACGACGGACCTGACCTGCTTTCCGGCCCGCGAAGGTTTCGAGGACCTCGTGATGGTGCATCATAAGGACGAAGACGATTTCGCGTGGGCCGCCGTGGTGTTCCCGGAGAAAAAATTCGTCTGGTTTGCGCTCAAGAATCCCGCGCACCTCGCCTCCACCGTGCTTTGGCACTCGAATGGCGGACGCCACTACGCGCCGTGGAACGGACGCCACCGCGGTGTGCTCGGCATAGAGGATGTCACGGCCTACTTTCATCTCGGCCTGGCCGCATCCCTGGCGGACAACCCCTGGAAGAAAAAGGGCATTCCCACCGCGCTTGCCCTCGGGGGTCGGAACCCCACCCGCATTCCCTACATCATGGGCGTCGCCCCGCTCCCTGCGGGATTCGATTGCGTCCGCTCCATTCAGCGCACTGGAACCGGCATCCACCTTTCTGCCGCCAGCGGCGCGGTCATCGACCACGTTGTCGACAGCGGCTTCCTCCAATAAACACCACATGAAAGAATACAGCGACTACCTCCAGACCCTCCGCGGCAAAATTCTCCTCGGTTGCGACGGCTTCGTGGACGAGACCTACGAGATCGTCGAAGTCCGCAAAAGCCGGGCCGAGTTCACCCCGATGAAGAATCTCCGGCAGTTCGGCGAACTGATCGTCGCGCGGGCGGACGGCGGGGTCGGTGTTGAACTCGTGCCGAAGCGTCGCTGCGAGGGCGGCTTCGCCATCAACACGGGGCGCGTGGCCGCGTGCCTCGGCCTGAAGCCGGTCCTGCCGGGCCTTTTCGGGAGCCAGGCCATCGACCCGGCTTACGAGGAATTCACCGGGATATGCGAGTTGGTCTCCCTTGGCGATCCCGCGCTGACCATCGCCCTCGAATTCGGCGACGGGAAAATCCTCATGAGCAATCTCGAGGCGGTCTCCAGCCTGTCCTGGGGGGACTTCGAAAAGCACTTCGGGAAGGAAAAGCTCAAGGGGTTGTTCTCCGGCGTCGACATCCTCGGCCTCGGCTATTGGTCGCTCACGGCCAACTTCGACGAACTCTTCCAGGGCTTCATGCAGCAATATGAGACCCTTCCGCCGCCGCGCCGGATGTTCTTTGACTTCGCCGACATCAAAAAGAAGTCCAGCGAGTCATTCCTCCGCAGCCTTGAGCTGATCAAACCGTTCAACGGCAAGATCCCGATGACCTTCAGCCTGAACGAGCACGAGGTGTTCGAGTTGTTCTCGCGCATCGGCGTCGCGTGCCCGGAACTGGCACCGGTGCCGATCGCCTTCGCGCTGGCCGAGGCCCGGCAGAAAATCGGCTTCGACGAACTCGTCGTCCACACGCCGGAATTCGCGGCTGCCTCCAGCGCATCAGAGGGCGAAGCCCACGCCCTCCAGGATCGTCAGACCAAGGTCGTCCGCCTGGCCGGCGCGGGGGATAGCTTCAACGGCGGATACCTCTGCGCATCCCTCGGCGACCTCCCGCTCAAGAACCGTCTGGTGATGGCCAATGCCGTGGCCGCCTTCTTCGTCACGCACGCCACCGCACCAAATAAAGAGGAACTCCTCGTCCAGATCAACCAAGCATCCGACAAGTGAAGCCGGCGAAGTCCTGGTGCTCCAACTCAGCGGCCGCTTGGCTCCCGACGAGTCTTCGCAACCGGCGGCGAGTCGGACCAAGTCGACGAGATTGATGTCGCCCTGACTCCGGCTGCTGGAGCCATCGCCGAGTCGGGCAGTATCATCATGACGGATGAATCCAGCCCCGACCGTCTCTCCGAATTGGCCCCGTGGATTCACATTGCCGTGGTGCGGCGTGACACGATTCATCGCTCCATCGCCGGCGCCATCGCGGCCATGCCCGAGGACCCGAACATCATCTGGGTCACCGGCCCTTCGAAAACCGCGGACGTCGAGGGCATCCTTATTCAGGGTGTCCATAGCCCGGCGTGCAGGGCTGCCTGCTGGTCTGACGCCACCCGTGAATGCGTGCTCGCTCCAGGCTTCAATTCATTCGGATTTTCCCAAGCATCAGCCTCCAAATGGCGACTACCCGGCGCTCAATTAGAGGGTCGAATTTGTGCCCCCCTGATGTGAGGGCGATGAAACTTTGAACGGACGTCGGCCACCTCGGGTCTAAACCACCACGATGAGAGACATTCTGGCCATCACCTTCGCCGTCCTTTCCCTCTCGGCCCTGATTTTCGCAACTTTGGCCGGAGTCTGCGCCAGTTGGGTTGGGGCGAAGACGATCAAGGGGGCGAAAGCCGGCGGCGGCGCACGTTTCTGACCCGGTAGATCTGCGGTGGCGCGGCCGCGCCATGAGGCGCGGGGTCGGCGGTCGCGAGGGAAGAGTTGCCAGCCGGGCTGGCGGAGGCTAAGCAGTGATCCGTGCAAGACTCCTACATCAAGTCCGTGATCCAAGGCCTCATCGTTTCCGGCCTAGTTCTTTCGATTGCCGGCGGCGCTGGCCTGGCTTTGTTCGTGATCATTGCCGTGACCCAGGCCGGATGGCTCATCGCCGTGGTCCCGGTGGTCTTCATCGCGTTCTTCACGCTCATCACGATGGTTTTGCTGAAGAGAGACGCGCTCGCTCGCAAGCGCGGCGAATCGCCTGCCGCCTGATTTGGCGGGGGATCGTTAAGGAACGCCCGTCAGCCGGGTTACTCGAGCAAGACCGCCATGTCCGCGCCGTAGTAGCGTTCGATAATTTTCTCAACCTCGCGGCGCGCTGCCCCGTCCTCCCGGTTGGCGAAACGATCGAACTGTGGGCCCGAGATGGTCACAAAGACTTCGAGAATGCGCTGGTCGAAATGAGTTCCACTGCCGAAGCGGAGGGTGCCGATTGCTTCCTCATACGAAAATGCCTTTTTGTAGGGGCGCTCTGAGGTGAGAGCGTCGAAGACATCCGCAATGGCGAAGATCCTGGCCAGCAGCGGGATCTCGTCGCCCTCCAGTCCTGCCGGATACCCACTGCCGTCCACTTTCTCGTGGTGGCAGGCGACCACGGCTTTCGCCTCATTCATCAGCGCCATGCGTTTGGCGGGGTGGAAGTGCAGCGACTGGGGCTTCTTCGTCGAGGTTTCGCGGCCACGCGTGTGCGCTTGGGTTGCTTCGATGAGAACAGGTGCCTATCTCGAGCGGATGACGGCGCTGTGGATGCAAATCGCCGCGCGCTACCGCGAACGTCCTGACTCGGTTTACTTCGAGCTCTACAACGAACCGCACGACAAGTTCGATGCCGTGGCGTGGAACGAGGCGATCCTGCGATTGCTGGCCGCGGTGCGGAAATCCAAGCCGGCGCGGCCGGTCATTGTGGGGCCGGTCTCGTGGAACAACATCCGGGTCCTCGATCAGCTCAAACTCCCCGAGTCCGACCGCCATCTCATCGCCACGGTGCACTACTACGAGCCCTTCGAGTTCACCCATCAGGGGGGTGCGCGAGTCCTTTGAGAGCGCGGCGCGTTGGGGGAAGGAGAACGGTCGTCCGATTTTTCTCGGTGAGTTCGGTGCTGGCTCGAAAGCGGACATGGACTCGCGGCTGCGCTGGACCAGCTTCGTCGAAGAGGAGGCCCGGCGTCTGGGTTCCAGCCGGGCTTATTGGGAGTTCTGTGCGGGCTTCGGCGTGTATGACCGGGAGGCGGGGGCGTGGCGTGAGCCGTTGAAGGACGCCCTGCTCGGCGGGGCCGGTCTGGCAGCGGCCGGCCGCCACGTCACGCCGGAGCGGTGGCCGGTTGTTTCGTGCGCCGCGTCGGAGTCGGGGTGCGCGCCTTGTCCGCCCGGGACTTGGCTTGTTTGGCTGCGCTGGAGCAGTCCTCCAAATCGAGGGGGCGAAAGCGTTCCATGACCCAGAAGACCTCGCGGCCCCGGCCAATCCGACCCGGAATCTCGACCAGGCTTACGCCGGGGCCAACTTTTCCGGTCACCGCATGGCGGTTGTGGGCCATGACGTGACGGACGGTGTAAATACTTCCCTCGATCGGCACCTCGTTGACCCATTCCCAAACGGTGGGATGGAAATTGCCGTCGATGCAGACCACACGCTGGCCGGGGAAAAAATCAGTCATCGGAAAATCCCTTTTCTTCATTGAACCACCGAGCCCATGCATCCTGAAAGGCGAAAGGCACCGACTGCTGCCGGCAGACGCGGATGGTGTGACCGGTGCCACCGGCCTCCGGGTCGGTCGGGTCGACGTAGAACAGCGCGCAGATGGGGCGCGGAAAGTCGTCCGAGTGGCCGGTGACTTTCATGGTGTCGCGGATGAGGTAGGCCGCCTTGGCCGCGAGGCGTCCGGGAGCCGTGCGTTTGTCAATGAGTGCTTTGTTGCGTGGCGTTGCAGCGATGGTTGACGCCACAACGGCTTCTTCCTGAACCCTCGAAAGGGCCGCGGGGGATTCGTAGGTGGCGTCGTCGTAGCGGACCTTCTTGCGGTGGGCCGGGTAGGGGGCGACGACCTGCAGGCGCGAGGCATCGACGTCCGCCACCCCGGCAGAAAATGCCTCGTCGCTTCCCTCCGCGTTGCCGGAGCGGAAGAGCAATCGCCGGAACTCGCGGGCCAGCCGTGCGGCGAATTGTCGGGCCGCACGTTCGTCGGCCGCCGGGATGAACCTGCGCCCCTCGAGCAAGACCACAGGCCGCTGCGAGGACGAAACCAGAAGACGAAAATCCGCCAAGTTCATCATGGGGCTATGTTCCCGCTTCGCGCTGGCGATGCAACCTCCGTTCGTGTCATAGGTTCGGTCCATGATCGCCGGCCGGCGAGGGGGTGGAGGCAGAACCGCGCGATGCCGTTTTGTGCGGGAGGCGAGCCACGATGCTGGGCACGGCGTTCATGAGGAGGTCCCGGCGCTGGCGCGCGATCTCGAGGTCGCGCGTGCGCAGCGAAACGCGCACGCGCTCGGCCGTGTAGTCGCTGTGGTGGACCGTGAAGTGGCACCACCATGTGCCGTGGTTGCTCCAAATGTGGTGGTCGGGATTGGAGGCAGCTGGCGCGGTCGGTCGGTCGATGGTGTTCTTCATGACCTCATCCCAACACCGGGGGTCGGACATCCGTTGTCCCAGGCAAAAATTCTTTCGTCCTTCGATCCAGCGAGCGCCGCTTGCGGAGACACGACGGCGGCGTTAATCTTTGATCGTGAAAGCGGTCCTCTTCGCTCTCTTCTTGTCAGCTGCCGGGACGATTTTGCAGGCGCGGGAACGGCCGGTTCCGCCGGTGGTCATCCCCAACGTCCAAGGCAGCGCGACCACGACCAAGTTCGGCAACGGCTACATCACGCGCACCTCGGACGGCCAGACCTACACAACCACGAAATTCGGCAGCGGCTGGATCACCCGCGGGTCCGATGGGCAGTCCTCCACCACGACAAAATTTGGCAGCGGGGCGATCACCCGGAGCTCCAGCGGCCAAACGGTGACGACGACAAGGTTCGGCAGCGGCACAATCAGTCGGACCTCCGACGGCGGCACGACAACAACCACACGTTTCGGCAGCGGCACGATCAGCCGCAGCAGTTCCGGTTCGACCACAACGACGACCCAGTTCGGCAGCGGCTATGTCTCGCGCCAGAGCGGAAGCACAACGAACCGGAACCAGGGAACCGTGCGGATCATCCCGGCTCCGAAAACGCGCTGACCAGGCCGGGCATGGTGGTCCATTTGACAAGACGGGGCGCGGGGCTAAATTTTCTTTATCTTCTGCGGCAGACGAGCGGAGCCACCCCTTCGGAGTCTTCGTCCCACGATGCGGCAGAAGATGTTTTTTTGGCCACGGGGCAGTTGGTCTCCCCGCTTCCGGTCAAGGGTCGCGGAGTTTCGTGTTGAAGTGACCGCGGGCGAAGCGGAAGAGGAGAAACAAAATTGGCACGGCGGTGACGGCCGCGCAGACCAGAAACATCCCGTGCTCCCAGCGGCCGTGGATCTGGTGGTCGAGGCCGAGTGCGCCCATTCCGATCAAGCCCGCCAAGCCAATGATCCACGCCACCGGCATGATGGTGTGACAGGTATGGCTTTCGCGCTGGCGGTCCAGTCGCTTGGAGCGGTGGGAAAAACGACCCATGGGAAGAGGTGCCGGGTCAGGGTGCTGGGGGTTGGGTCGTTTTTGCCGGGCTCAAGGACTCGCGCAGGCGGGCGACCCAGCGGGACCAATCCGGGTGCAACGGATGCTCCCGCACAAGTTGGAGCATTTCGCGCTGGGCCGTGTTTTGCTGCCCGAGCAGGGCCTGGTCTTCGGCCCGCGAAAAGATCAGGCGCGGTCGGTCAATGGTCTTGAGCCTCTCCGTGTCGGCCGCAGACCTGACCGGGGTGGCCGCCCTTTGGTCATGCGATGCGATCTGGAGTTCCCAGGTGGTGAGAAGCTCCGGGGCCTTGCTCTGCCGCCAGTGGCTGCGGACGTTTTTCTCCAAGATGCCGCCGAGATTTCCGGCGGCCGGCTCCCAGTCGTCGGACTTGGGCAGTTGCTCGCCGAGGTTGAGCCAGGCAACGAAGAGGCCCTCGGCTGCAGGCTTGCTGAGCAGCTCCTTGGCCTCTTTAGACAGGGCGTTAAAATGTTCATCCGCCAGCAAGTCGGCCAAGTCCCGCGCGTAGGCGAAGGAAGGTGCCGCGAGGCTTGCCGGATCAACGCTCCCGTCGGAACGCTGCAGCCCGAGGAGGAGGTAACGCACATGAAGCTGCACGCATTTCTGCATCTCGGGCGAGCGCAGGAGGTCACCGTTGTTCTTGTTCCAATCCTGCAAAGCTTTCGCATTGGCCCCCTCGCCGGGAAACCGGGTGTTCTTGACGGCCTCCTCGTAGAGACGGGAGGCGGCTGGTCCGCCGGCTGCCCCCTCCTGCAGGATGGCCGCGCGCTGGCGGCGGTCGCTGGCGGCGGCTTCGGTCTGTTTTTTCTCCGCGGCGGCCAGTTCCTGCAAAACCTGCGCGGCATTGAGGGGCGGCGCATCGCCTTGGGCCTGCGCCGCGAGCATCGGCGCGGACCACGCAACCAAGATCAGACGGGATAATCGGTTCATTGGGGAGGAAGGATCCTGACCGCACCATGGATTCAAGGCAAGAGGACGGTTGACCAATTGTGGCGACTCGACGGCGGAAAGTCGTGGCCGAGGCTAGTCAAGGTCGCGCTCGGCCAGAGCCTCCTCGTCCAGCCCGAGGTAGTGTCCCAGCTCGTGCAGGTAGGTGCGGCGCACCTCTTCCTCGAAAGTCGTCCCTGCGTCCTCGCATTCGTCGAGAATGTTTTCCAAGTAGAGCAGGATCTGCGGCGGGGGTCCGGGGTCGCGGTCGTGGTCATGCCGGGGCTGCCCGACAAACAAGCCAAGGATGTCATCGGGCAGTCCGTCCGCCACGAGCGCCTCGCCGGGCCAGTCCTCCAGGCACACGGGCACCTCACGGGCGGCCTTGCGCAGTTCGGCCGGCAAATTGCGCAGCGTGTGGGCGACCACGCGACGGGCGATGGTGGCGGGGCTCATTCGGGGCGATCCTTGGCCATGCGCCGCCGGGCTCGCTCGCGCAACCGCGCGCCCCCGGCGGTGCCGGCGGGTTGTTGGCGGATGGCACCCAGCGCGAAAGCGCTCCACGCCTCGGCGAGGTCACCCGGGCCGAATCCCTCGGTTCGCAGGTAGCGCTTGAAATTCCCCGCGAGGTAGCCGCGCAGGTGGGCGCGATGCGGTGCATGAAAGGCCAGAAATGAGAGGTTCTGCAGGAGGGCGAGGAATTTGAGCCGGTGGCCGACCTTCGCGGTCGCAGCATCGGGTGGATCGGGGGGCAGGTGTCGCACCGCAGCCGCAGCGGTAAACACGCCACCCAAGCTCGTGGTCACCCGCATGGAAAAATCGAGATCCTCGCCGAGCATCCAAAAATCCTCGCGGAAAAATCCGCACTGCTGGAAGGCCCGCCGGGCATAGAGCATGCAGGCCCCGGTGGCCCAGCAAAAGGGGTGGGGCGTCAGGCCGAGGCCCTGCCGACAGTCCGCCTCGGTCTGCATCCGCCGGATGACGGTGCGCAGCCCACGCTCGGCCGGTTCGGGAAATCCCCACAGATGGCCCCGGTGATCGAAGAGCAGTGGGGCCGCGGTGCCACCGGCACCGATCGCCGCAAGCAAGGTTCCGATCAAGTCTGGTTGAAGCACGGCATCATCGTCCAACACCAGCACATGGCTGACCGACGGGTCTCGCAAGGCCTCGCGAATCCCGTGATTCCACGCGGCACCCGGACCGGTGTTTTCGGTGCGCGGCAACCAGCGGACATCGAGGGCCGAGTCCCGGCAAACCTTGCGGCATTCCTCCGCCGCGGCGTTGTCGGCCACGAAAACACCCCCGGCCAGCGGAACGTCGCTGCGGGCCAGGTTGTCGAGCAGGCGGGCCAGCTCCATCGGCCGCTGGTAGGTGGCGATGACGGCGGCCACGCGCGGGGCCGGGGAGGCTGGGGTGCTCATATCTCGCGGCGGGAAGGTTGCAGGGCGGGCGGGGCTCGGTTATGCAAGAGGAATGCTAGGCCGCCTTCTCTTGCTGGCAATGCTCTTCGCCTCCGCCGCGGTCGCGCAAGTGCAGGAGCAGCGCATGATTGACCGCCTGCTCAATCCCGATCCGTCCAAAGTCAATGCGATGGGCAGCAAGTCCTTCGACACCAAGCCCTACGACGGGGCCAAATACGAGGGGGTGCGCGAGTATGGCGGCGTCAAGGCGGCCCAGACCAAGGGGTTTGCCACCCGTGAATTTTTGGGCATCCGCAATCCTTGGTTCGGGAAAAAAGTTTTTGCCACCGAGGCCGCGCGCGACCTGAACCGCTACGTGCTGGCCGACAAAGTTTACGACACCAAGCCGGTCGAGTCGTCGGCGGCGAGGGAGGACGGGCGGGCGGCTTTGCTGCCTGATCGCACCGAGGCCGACGCGACGAGGCCGTTTCTCGGCAAGGGAAAATCCCAGGCGCAACTGGACATCGCCTACCCGCAGGGCCAGGCGCTGTCGATCGACGAAGTGCGCGATCTGCTCAACCGGCCCCGTTGAGCGCATGAGTCCCGCCGAATCGATCGAGTTTCTCACCCGCGGTTGCGCCGAGGTGATCAGCCGGGCTGAACTGCAAAAGAAGCTATCGTCCGGCCGCCCCCTCCGCGTGAAGCTCGGGGTTGATCCGACCGCGCCGGACATCCATCTCGGGCACACCGTCGGCCTGCAGAAATTGCGTCAGTTTCAGGACCTCGGCCACGAGGCGATTCTCATCATCGGAGATTTCACCGCCATGATCGGCGACCCGAGCGGGCGTTCGGCCACCCGTCCGCAACTGACCCACGAGGACGTGATGGCCAACGCGAAGACCTACCAGGAGCAGGCCTTCAAGGTTCTCGACGCGGAGCGCACGCGGGTGGTCTTCAACGGCGAGTGGTTTGCCAAGATGACCTTCACCGATGTGATCCGGCTGAACAGCCGGGTGACTTTGCAGCAGATGTTGCAGCGCGAGGACTTTCGCGAACGCATGGAAAAATCGCATCCGATCCGCGCGCATGAAGTCCAATACCCGATCATGCAGGGATGGGACTCCGTCATGATCCGGGCCGACGTGGAACTCGGCGGCACCGATCAACTTTTCAACATCATGGTCGGACGCGACCTGCAAAAGGAAGAAGGCCAGGAGGCGCAGGTCGCCATGATGCTGCCCATTCTCGAGGGGCTCGATGGCGTGCAGAAGATGAGCAAGAGCCTGGGTAATTCCATCGGGGTGAGCGAGCCGGCCGCCGAGATGTTTGGCAAGGTCATGAGCATCTCGGATGCTCTCATGGCGCGCTACTACACGCTCCTTCTCGGTCGCGATCTTGCCGCGGAGGAGCATCCGATGGCGGCGAAAAAGGAGTTGGCTCGGGCGCTTGTCGCCCGCTTCCACGACCAAGCGATGGCGGCTCGGGCGCTCGAGGAATTCGAAAAACGCTTCAGCGGTCGTGATCTCGAGAACGCCGAGCTGCCATCCTTCGCCCCGGCATCGCCCCAAATCGACGTGATCACCGCCGGCGTGGCGGCCTACGCCCAGTGCTTTGGCCAGGAAAAATCCCGCGGCGACGTGCGCCGTCTCGCCCTGCAGGGCAGTTTGCAATGGCGCGGGGAGAAGGTGACCGATCCGAAAGCCATCCTCGATTTCTCCCAAGCCGGCATCCTCCGCCTCGACAAGACCCGCGCCGTGCGGGTCGGTTAGACCATCCCGCGCAGCGCCTCCGCGACCGCGCCGGGCAGAGTGCGCGGACCGTCTCCTCCCAGCTCGTGGTCGATGTCTTCAAGTCGGCGGATGAGGTCCACGACTTCTCGCCGCGCATAGGGTCCTCCCGCGGCGGCGCAGAAATGGGTGCGGCAGCCGAAGGGGCGGTCCTCGTAGATGAGGCAGCGGGAGTTCGTCTGGTCAAGCAGCGGGCAGGCCCCGTCGTTGCGCGAGGGCAGAGTGCGGCGTCCGGTGGCGCGGAGCGCGCGGGCGGCCAGCAAGGCTTCACCGCGGGTCAGGTAAGGCGTTTTTCCGGTCAGCTTGAAGTGGCAGCACTCGGTGCGCAGCTCGCAGCGGCGCTCGATGGGGCGCTCCGCAAGTTCGCCGTAGATGGAGCGCACCTCCGCCACCGCCGCGGACGCCAGCTCTCCCGGGGCTCGCCGCACGTCAGTGGCACCCGCAGCCGCCACCGCCGCAGCACTCGTCACCCGCCGCGGCGTGGTGGACGTGGCCGTGGGCGATTTCTTCCTCCGTGGCCGGACGCACCTCGCGCACGGTGACGTCGAAAGTCAGGGTTTCGCCGGCCAGCGGATGATTCGCATCCACCGTCACGGTGTCCTTGGTGACCGAGACGACGATGACATTGTCCGTGCCATCGTCACGTTGGGCGCGGAAGCGCATGCCGGGCTGAATCTCCGCGCCCTCGGGAAAGACCGAGCGCGGCACTTCGGCCAGACGCTGCTCGTCGCGCAGTCCGTAAGCCTCGACCGGCGGGACCACGACATTGAGTTCGTCTCCGGCCTGCTTGCCTTCGAGGGCTTTTTCCAAGCCAGGGACGATGCTGGCGTAGCCGTGGACGTAAGCCATCGGGCCGGTTTCCTTGGAATCATCGAGCATTTCGGCCCGGCTGTTGCGGACCTGGTAATCGAACAAAACAACGTGGTCTTTGGCGACTTTCATGGGGAAGTTTTCAGTTTTCAGTGGATGGTGAGTTTCGGAAAGGACGAGTAAACGCTGACTGTGGCCGACTGAAAACTGAAAACTCCGCAGCGCATCCCGCCGCGGTCATCGCCGCAGCGGATCGAAGGCATGGTCCGCGCCTTGGCGCTTCGCTTCGAGAACGATTTGCAGGAGGCGACCCAGGTCGCCTTCGGGCCAGCCCTTCTGCTCGAACCAGCAGAGGTATTCCGCCGGGAGGTCGTAAAGCTGTCGTCCCTTGAACCGGCCGAATGGCATCGTCCACTTGCGCAATTTTTCCCAATCCTCCGCTGCGTTGAAATCCACGTGGGATTCTGTGCTCGGACAGCCCGTCAGGCCAAGTCTTGCGCTGGCCAGCGCGGAGGAATCGTCCTATTTTCCAAAGAATGCCCGACTTTGCCGAAGACCCCTCGAACGGTCCGCACGACGATCTCCATTACCGCGAATACAAGATCATCCTTCGGCCCGAGCCCTTCACCACGCCGAAGGCCTTCAAGGATTTCTGGCAGGTGGTCAAACGGGTGGCCAAGCAGTTCGACGTGCGGATCGGAGAGTCGGACGATGCCTTCGCCAACAATGTTCGCGAGGTCCTGTTCTTCGACACGCCGGACTTCGACCTTTATCGCAACCATTTCATTGTGCGTTTGCGCACGCCCTACCACGACGGCTGGCCCTCGGGGACGCCGGAGCTGACGGTTAAATTCCGTCATCCGGATTTCAACGAGGCGGCGCGGGTGGACATCCGGCCGGCCCTGGCTGGTGAGACGCGGATAAAATTCAAGGAGGAACTGCTGCCGCAGCCGGACAAGCTCGGGGAGATTCGTTCCATTTTTTCGCACAACGCCGTGCTGGCTCTGCCGCGCGACTCCATGAACCTGGCTTTGCGCAACATCACCCGTGCCTTCCCGGCCTTTCGTTCGCTGGAGAAAGAGGGTGATGCGCCGATCCAACTGGTCAATGACATGGCGGTCGAGGAGGTGCAGGTCAACGTGGCGCTGATGCACTTCGGCCACCGCTATGCGGGCAAGACGACCATCTCGGTCTGGCGCAGCCGCAAGCTCGAACAACCGGTCTGCGGGGAGTTCGCCTTCCAGTGCAAGTTCCGCAAGTCCGACGAGGTCCACACCATGACGCTGGAGAAAGCCTCGGCTTTCCACCGCAACCTGCAGTTGGTGGCCGCGGACTGGATCATGCTCGGCACGACCAAAACGGCCCTCGTTTACGGCCTGGGCAACAAGAGCGTGGTTGGCCATGAGTGAGCCGGTGCCGCGGGTCACGCTCGCGCAGATTTTCGGAGCCTTCGCCCTCATCGGCGTGACCAGCTTCGGCGGCGGCATCGTGGCCTACCTGCGGCACGCGCTGGTCGAGCAGCGTCGCTGGCTCGACGAGGACGAGTTCATGGCGGCGTTGGAAATCAGCCAGACATTGCCCGGGCTCAATTCGGCCAACATGAGCGTCATTGTCGGCCGCAAGCTGCGCGGCCCGCTCGGTGCCGTGGTGGCGGTTCTTGGCATGGTGCTGCCCGGGGCGGCCATCGTCATGGCGTTGGGGTTCGCCTACGTCAGATTCCGCCACAATCCGGATGTTGCCATCATCCTGTCCGGCGTGGCGGCGGCTGCCGTCGGGCTGCTCCTGCAGGTCACGCTGAAGATCGGTTGGAAGCAATTGATCAAGCCGCGCGACCTCGCCTTCGTCGTGGTGGTGTTCCTTCTCGTCGGGGTCCTCCACGTCTCGCTGGTCGTCACGCTGGCCTGTGTGGCCCCGCTGGCCATCTGGCTCAATCGCCCCTGCGCGGCCGAAGGGAAGAGGACACGATGACCAAGATCGTCGGACTGATCAACGTCTTCGCCCTGCTCTCCCTGCTGGCGGTCGGCGGCGGGACGGCGGTTCTGCCGCAGATGAAGCACGACACGGCGGACCTTCACCATTGGGTGACCGACACGCAGTTCGCCGAGATTTACAGCCTCGGTCAGTTGGCCCCGGGACCGAACATGACCTGCGTGATTCTCATCGGTTATGAAGTCTCCGGCTGGGTCGGTGCGGTGGCCGTGCTCTTCGCCTTCTTTTTTCCCTCGTCCCTTCTCTGCTACGTGGTGAGCAGCGCATGGGACTCGGCCCGCGGGTCGCCCTGGCGTGACGCCATCCAGCGGGGCATGGCCCCGATCGTCATCGGCCTCATGCTGGCCGGTGTCTATGCCGTGGGAAAAACCGCCAGCTTCAACCTCGGCCGCGGCTGGGAATTCAACGCCATCACCCTGGCGATTGGCGGCGCGGTCGTGGCCATCCTGACTTTGACCAAGCTCAATCCCGCGCTGGCCATCCTCGCCGGTGGAGCCGCGGGTTTCTTCCTGCTGCCCTGAGGTTCGTCTTGCCGCCGTCGACACGCCGGACGAGGAAAGACGGGGATTCTCGACCGCCTGCAGGAGGAAGGACGCACGGGCGTCGAGTGACGCCCTACTCGTAACGCAACGCCTTGACCGGGTCCATGCGGGCGGCGAACCACGCCGGGATGATCGCGGCCACCGTGCAGATGAGGAAGGCGCTGGCACAGATAATGGCGATGTCGGAGGGGACGATCTCGGCGGGAATTTCGGAAAATTGGTAGATCGACTTGGGAAAAATCTCGATGCCCGTGACGACGGAGAGCGCGTGGCTGACCTGGTTGCGGTATTGCACGAGCCAGATGCCGAGGCCCAGGCCGATGAGCGTGCCGAAGATGCCGACGACAATCCCCTGGCCGACGAAGACGCCGATGATTTGCCCGGTGCGCGCCCCGAGGGCCTTGAGGATGCCGATCTCCCGTGTCTTCTGCACGGTCACGGTGATGAGCGTGTTCATGATGCCGAAAGCCGCGACGATGACGATGAACAGGAGGATGAAAAACATGACATTGCGTTCCATGTGGATGGCCTCAAAGAGATCGCGGTTCATATCCATCCAGGTCGAAACGGGAAGGTCCGGGTCGACCACCGCGTAGATCGCCTCGCGGATTGCCGCGGCTTGGTAGGGATGGACCGTCTTGATGGTGAGGCCGTGCACGCCATCACCGAGTCCGTAAAGTTCCTGGCCGATGTGCAGGGGGACGAGGAGAAACTCCGAGTCGTAGAGGTAGCGCCCGGACTCGAAGATGCCCGTGACCTTGAGCTCGAGCGGGAGAATCATCTCGCGCAGGTTGGCGGCGTCCGTCTTCTCCTCGGGGTTTTCCTCCAACCGGTTGATCTCCTTGACGATCTCCTCGAGATTGCCCGGCGAATAAATGGTGATCGTGTCGCCGACGCCGACGCCGAGAATATTGGCGAGGGCCGAGCCAATGACGGTGTCATTGCCCTCGAGCTGCAGCGATCCGGCGACGATGAAATCCTGGAGCGTGGTCACGGTTTTTTCCGCCTCGGGATCGATGGCACGGATCTTCGGAGCCATGCGCCGGCCCATGAATTCGGCCAGCACGGGCCCCTGCACAAACGGAGCCACTCCGGTCACGCCCTTGACCTCGCGGATCTTGCCGGCCGGGGCGGCCCAGTCCTCGATGACGCTTTCCCCGCCGGCCACCAGGTGGGCATCAAATCCGAGAACCTTGCGACGCAGTTCCTGCTCGAAGCCCGTCATGACCGAAATGACGAGGATCAGCACCATGATCCCGAGGGTCACCCCGAGGATGGAGATGACCGTGATCAGGCTGACGAAAGTCCGCTTGGGCTTGAGGTAACGCAGGGCGAGGAAAAAGCTGAACGGTTTGTTCATGGGCGGGCAAAGTTTGGTCGGGCTGCGGCGGTCGGCAAGGACGAAAGAAAGCGTCTAATGAATTGCGCTGGCGAGGCCCCCTGGTGTTTGATCGCGGCAGTATGAGCAAGACATTCGAAGGGCAGACAGCAATTGTGACCGGGGCGGGGCGCGGGATCGGCGAGGCCATCGCCCGCAAATTCGCCGACGAGGGGGCGAAGGTGGCGGTGGTCAGCCGCACGGAAGCCAACGCGGCCAAAACGGCGGACGAAATCAACGCCGTCCATCCGGGTGCGGCCAAGGCTTACGCGGTGGACGTGGCGGATTTCAACGCGGTGGCGGAGTTGGCCGACACGATTTTGCGGGACTTCGGCAAGGTGGACATTCTGGTCAACAACGCCGGCGTGACGCGCGACGGCCTGAGTATGCGCATGAGTTCGGACGACTGGGACGTGGTGGTGGACACCAACCTGAAGGGCGCATTCAATTTTATTCGCGCCATCCAGCGCCCGATGGCCAAGCAGCGCAGCGGTCGGATCATCAACATCAGCTCGGTCAGCGGAATCATGGGCAATGCCGGACAGGCCAACTATGCGGCGAGCAAGGCGGGGTTGATCGGACTGACCAAGACGATCGCGCGCGAGTTGTCCGGCCGCGGGGTCACGGTCAATGCGGTGGCTCCCGGCTTCATCGAGACGGATATGACCAACGTTTTGCCCGAGAGCATCCGCACCGCGGTGGTCGAGCGCATTCCGCTTGGCCGTTTCGGCGCGCCCGGCGACATCGCCGCCGCGGTGGCATTTCTCGCCGGAAGCGAGGCGGCTTACATCACCGGCCAGACGCTCGTGGTGGACGGCGGCATGGTCATGTAGAGTGCGCAAAGCCTGCCATCCCGATGCTGCTGTATTTGCTCCGTCATGCCGAGGCCGGGTCCGCGACGACCGACGACTATGCGCGGGTCTTGACCCGCAAGGGGCGCGAACAGGCGGCGCGGGTGGGGAAGTTTTGTCATCGGGAGGGGCTCGTGCCGGAGGTGATTTTTTCCAGCCCGGTGACGCGGGCGCGACAGACCGCCGATCTCGTCGCCGGGGGGCTTGCGAATGTTCCGGTCGTCGAGGTTCCGTGGGCGTCCTGCGGGATGGATCCGCAGGAGGCGTTGGCCGAACTGGCCTCGGCGCGGTTCGAATCCTTGATGCTGGTCGGCCATCAGCCCGATCTCGGGACGCTCGCCGCCGCGCTCCTCGGGCTCACCAATCCGGAGGCTTTACGCGTGCGCAAGAGTTTGCTGATCGGACTGGAAATGGCGGGGGGGCGCGGCGTCTTGCAGTTCTTCCTGCCCGTCAAGTTGATGTGAGGAACGCGGCGCGAGGCGGCCTCAATCTACGGGCCACGCTCGAATGCGGGCAGGTTTTCCACTGGCGTGAGCGTTCGGATCGATCGTGGGAGGGGCTGGTCGGGTCGGAGTATGCGGTGGTGCGCGAAACGGATGGCCACCTCGATGTGCAGCACGGGAGGAGGGAACGCGTGGCGCGCTACTTCGCCCTTGATCACGACTTGGCCGAGATCTACGCCGGTTTTCCGCAAGATGAGACCATGCAGGCGGCGCTGGATTACGGCCGCGGACTCAGGATCATCCGCCAGCCGGCGTGGGAATGCCTCGCCACTTTTATCACCTCGTCGATGAAACAGGTTGTGCATATCCGCCAGATGTCGCTGGCTCTGCGGAGTCGTTTCGGTGCTCCGGTGGCGGGCACGGATCTCCGTTCCTACCCGGAGCCAGGGGCTCTGGCTGCTGCGTCGGAGGAGGAGCTGCGCGCCTGCCGCTTGGGTTACCGGGCGAAGCATTTGCGGGCCACCGCGGAATCCGTGGCTTCCGGCCGCGCCAACCTTGCGGCGTGGGCGGCGTTTGATGATGAGGCTTTGCGCGAGGCGCTTTGCGGGTTGCCCGGCGTGGGGCGCAAGGTGGCGAACTGCGTTATGCTCTTCGGTTACGAGCGCTTGGCCGCCTTTCCGGTCGACACGTGGATTGGGCGGATTCTGCAGCGCAACTACTGGCGCGGGCGCGCCCGGGCCACGCCGCTCGCCCTTGAGCGCCGCCTGGCCGGCCGCTTCGGTCCGCATGCCGGCTATGCCCAACAATACCTTTTCCATCATGCCCGGGCCACGCAGGGGAGGGGACGGTCATGATTGCGGTGCGCACATCGGAGCGGCGGGCTTGGCGGCGGCGCACGTGGTGGGCCTTGCTTTTTTCCCTTCTGGCCCACCTGACGGCCATCGTGGGCATCACCTGGATCTATCTCTCCCGCCCGCCGCAGCCCCAGCCTGAGCCGGTCGAGGAAATCGAAATCACCATGATCGAGCCTCCGGCGGCGGAGAAACCCAAGTTCATTGACACCAAGGCACCGGAGTCGACCCCGCCAGAGCAGGCGGTCTTCGAGGCCGACCGCAACACGGCCGCAGCGGCCCCGCAGCAGGGCGCGGACAGCGCGCCGCTGCCGACGCAGGACGGCCGCGACCAGCCCTTTGTTGAGTTGGAAGAGCAGGCCCTCGCGCTGGCCAAGCCCGACGTGGCCCCGCCCGCTCCGGAGGTTCCGCCGTCCCAACCCGCGCCCCCGGCCCCGCCGGAGCCGGAAAAATCACAGCCCGAGGCCAAGCCCGAGGAGAAGAAACCGGCCGAACCGGAGGAAGATGCGCTGCTGGCCGCCGCCGCACCGCAGAAAAAACCGGAGGAGCGAAAGGAAGTGCCCCAGCCGCCGGCTCCGCCGCCCACCCGCCCATCCTACCAGCGCGAAGCCCGGGCCACGCGCTTGAGCGGAAGCGTGAGCAACCGCGGCAAAGCCGCCGTGGCCGCGCTGGCCACGCCGCTCGGACGCTACCGCAAGGCGATCAGCGACGCCATCGGCTCAAGCTGGTATCACCACATCGGGTCGCGCATGGACATGTTCAACTACGGCACGATCACGGTCGTCTTCATCATCGACCGCAACGGCAAAGCGCGCCGCCCGAAGGTTGTGAGCAATACCTCGAACGAAAGTTTTGAAATCGTGACCCTGGAGTCTATCCTCTCGGCTGAGATTCCGCCGATCCCGCCGGATATCCTGCCCACGCTTGAGGGCGGCCAGATCGAGATCGACTACAGTTTCAGTATTATCACCAATTGACATGATGGATGTATTGCACGGCGCAGTGAGCTTTTTTGTCCGCGGGGGCTTTTTCATGATTTTTCTGCTGGCCCTCTCCGTGGGGGTGGGCGCGGTCATCCTGCTTCGGTCGTGGGGCTTGCGAGAAAAAGTCATCATCCCGCCCGAGTTGGAGAGTGCGATTGAAGCGATTCAACCGGGCGAGAGCATGGATCGTTTGGCGGCTTTGGCGCGGCAGAGTGATTCGCCGCTCGGGCGGATTGTTTCGGTCTGTCTGGCCCACCGCAACTGGCCGCGCCACGAGAACGTCGAAGCTGTCCATGTGCGGGCCCGTCACGAGGTGGTCCGCATGGAGGGCGGAATGGCCATGCTCGAGGTGGCCACGGGGATAGGACCCTTGCTTGGTCTGTTGGGGACTCTTTCGGGTTTGGTCGGCATCTTCAGCAACCTCGGGGGAGGTGGGGGTGAGGGCGATCCGGTCGCGGTGGCGCGGGGGATTTCCGAAGCCCTCAACACCACGATCGCCGGCCTCGCGGTCGCCGTGCCCAGTCTGGTCGCCTTCAATGTTTTTCAGCGAAAAATTGAAACCATGGCGGTCAGCATGGAAGGTATCCTCGCCGATCTGATCGCGAAATGTTACCCGCAGGATCGCTGACCGACGTGCGGCCCTGATGAAATTCTACACCCGCAAACGGCGTGCCCCGCTCGTCATCATCGTGTCGATGATCGACATCCTCGCCATTCTGCTGATTTTCTTCATCGTGACCACGACGTTCAAAAAGAGCATGCCTCGGCTGAAGATCGCGCTGCCGGAGTCAAACTCTGCGGCGGCGGGTGAGGCCAAGGAGGAGCCGGTCGTGCTCGCGGTGCGGGATGAGCAGAATCTCGAGCTGGGCGGCCAACCGGTGACGCTCGACGGCCTGGCGGCGGCCCTGCGCACCGCCAACGAAGCGAACCCCTCGCGCGGAATTGCCCTCCAGGCCGACCAGTCCGTCCCGTTCGGTGTCATTGTGCGGATCATTGACGCCCTGCGCGAGGCCGGCATCCGCAATCTGCCGACCTTCGCGCGTCCGCCGGGCAAAGCAACTCCCTGACCATGCCCAAAGTCCTGAAAATCGGCCATCCCGTGCTCCGCGCCAAGGCGGAGCCGGTGGCCAAGATCGACGATGCCCTGCGCAGTCTGGCTGACGACATGCTGTGGACGATGGATGCCTACGACGGGTGCGGTTTGGCCGGCAACCAGATTGGGGTGGCGCGTCGGATCATCGTCATCGATGTGAGCGAGGCGAAAAAGCGTCACAGCGTCCTGCGCATCGGCGGAAAATCGCGCCCCGTGCACAAGCACATGCCCATGGTTCTGATCAACCCGGAACTCGAGCCGCTTCCCGGGAAAATCGAGTCGGGCCCCGAGGGGTGCCTGAGCATTCCCGGCATCTATGCCGATGTGGAACGGCCGGGGGCCGTGCAGGTCCGCGCGCTCGATCTTGAGGGGCAGGTGGTCGAGTTCGAGGCCGAGGGTCTGCTCTCCCGCGCCCTGCAGCACGAGGTTGACCACCTGGACGGTGTTCTTTTCATTGATCGTCTCGATGCGGAGGAGCGCAAGCGTGTGGCCGACGAGCTGCACGAGATCGCGGGAGGGATGATGGGCTAGACGGAAACTTGCGGCCTGCGCTTGTCTCCGCGCGGCCGAACGTGTTTCCTCACGGGTCACCCGATATGGCACAGCGAAAAATGGCATCCCCCGACCGCAAGAGTGACCCTTTGTTTGTCCGGGCTGATTGGCTCGTGGCCTTGGTGGCCACCCTGATCAGCGGCGTGGTCTACGTTTACACCGCGCAACCCAATGTCGGGTTGCTCGACTCGGGCGAGTTCATCGCGGCGGCGCAGCACTTCGGGGTTCCGCACCCCACGGGCTATCCGCTCTGGACGCTGCTGGCCTGGTTGTTCCAGCTGCTGCCGCTGGGCAATGCGGCTTGGGAGGTGAATATCTTCAGCGGCGTCTGCGGTGCCTTGGCCGTGGGTGTCACCACCCTGATCGGATCCGGCATGCTGCGGTGGATGATGCCTGAGTGGGTGGCCGAGGATGCGCCGGTTCCGCCGCTCGTGGTCGCTTTGATCGCCGGGAGCTTCGGCCTGCTCTTCGCTTTCAGCTTTTCCTTCTGGACTCAGGCCGTCATTGCCGAGGTCTACACTTTGCACGGCTTGCTCATCGCGCTGTTCTTCCTTTCGCTTTTCTGGTGGGTGCGTCGGCCCGAGCTTGATCGTCCGATCCTCGCGACGTTCTTCACTTTCTCGCTCTGCATGAGCAACCACCACCTGACGTTGGCCCTGGCGCCGTTGCCGCTCCTTGTGCCTCTGCTCCTGCGGCGCGAAATTTTCTGGGAGGTGCTCGTCGCTTCGGTCGTCAGCGCGGCGGTCGTCTACCTCGGGTTTGCCTATCTTTCCAAGGACGCGACGACCTGGTCCACCGCCATGCGGTTTTTCTATTTCGCCATGCTCGGGCTGATCATCCTGCTCGTGCTCAAGTGGAGGAGAACCGATGTGCGCCTCGTGCTGCTCGTGCCCTTGGTCGTGGTTTTGGGCCTGCTGCCCTACGCCTACATGCCCATCGCCTCGTCGACCAACCCCCCGATGAACTGGGGTTACACGCGGACGCCGGAGGGATTCTTTTACTCGATCAATCGCACGCAATACGCGGGCAGTCTCTCCGACCTGATCGTCAAGACGCTCGGCAAAGGGATGGGCACCGCACCGGAGAAGCCGCCGGAGCCGGAAGACCCCGAGCGCGTTTCGACCCTCGATCTTGGGCGGCAATTTGTCTCCTTCTACGTCCGCCGGTTGGTGGAAAATTTCACGCCCTGGGGAGTGGTGGCCGTGGCCGCGGCCTTTCTCGGCCTTTTCCGCCTGCCCCTGCGGCAGCGGACGTTTCTTTATTTGCTGCTCATCGGGTTTCCGCTGGCTGCCTTCCTGCAGGCCATCATGGAAAGAACCGAGACGACGATCGACGCGTGGTCCCTCCAGTTTCCCTACCACGGCTACGCCTACCTGATTTTCTCGCTGCTCTGCGCCGCCGGCACGGGTTACGTGGTGGCGCGGCTCATGTCGGTGCGGCCGAAGCTCCAGTGGGCGGCGCTGCTCCTCCCGCTCATGCCCTTGTGGACGCTGATCCAGAACGAGCCGCTGTGCAGCCAGCGCGGTCACTGGTTCGGCTGGGATTATGGGCACGACATGCTCAAGGACCTGCCGAAAGGGGCCTTTGTTTTTGGCGGAACCGACCCCGGCCGGTTTGTCCCGACCTACATGATTCTCGGCGAAAGCTTCGTCGATCCGAAGTATCGGAAAGATCCCGATTTCGACCGGCGTGACCTCGTCATCGTGACCCAAAACGCGCTCGCTGACGCATTTTATCAACGCTACATCCATGACCACTACGCCCCGGGTCGCCCGAAGGCGAAAGGTTGGTTCGAGAAGTGGCTCGGCCGCGACGAGCAATACCCGAAGGATGAGACCATCATGCCGAACGAGCAGGAGCTGATGGAGATCGTGCGCAACGTGAGCAGCAACCTGCCGCCGGGGGCCAACCCGCAGGATCCCAACGTGGGTATCCTTTACCATGCGGGCATCGCGCAGTGGATTTTCGAGAAGAACAAGGACAAGCGGGAGTTTTTCATCGAGGAGAGCTTCCCCATGGAATGGACCTATCCCTATGCCGTGCCGCACGGGTTGTCCTACCGCCTGAACAAGGAGCCGCTCGAGACGCTGCCGCCCGAGGTGGTCGAGGAGGACTTTCGCTATTGGAACGCCTACGTGGAGAAGTTGCTCGGCGACAAAAATTTTCATCAGGACTTCGACGCCAAGCGCTCGTTCTCCAAGCTGCGCAACTCGACCGGCAATCTCTACCGGGCCCGCAAGATGTGGCCCGAGGCCGAGCGCGCCTTCCGTCAGGCCCTGCAGTTGCATCCGAACAACATGGAGTCCCTCATCGCCATGAGCGACATCCTGCGGGTGCAAAGGCGCTGGGAGGAGATGACGGAAATGTGGGATCGCGCGGTCGCGGGCGATCCGACCAGCCGCGGCGTGCTCAAGGCGCGGGAGAGGGTGACCAGGCTGCGCGAGGCCGACCGCGAAATTGAAATCTTGCGGCGCGAGCTCGCGGCCAACCCGCAAAACCCCGAGGCTGTTTCCAACCTCCTCCGGCTCTATATCGAGACCGGTCAACCGGACCTGGCCAAGGCCCAGCTTGAGCAGTCGCAGCGGGACTTCAATGACAACCCCGAGTTCCTCAAGTTTGCGGTGGAGTTCTCCAACAGCAACGGCCAGTGGCAGGCCGGCCTCGGGCCGGCGCGGAAACTCGCGGCGTTGATGACCAACGACCCCGGCATCTGGCTCGCGCTGGCCCGGTTCGAGTTCGCCAACCGCGACGCGAACGCTTTCCTCGAGGCCGCCCGCAAGGCTATCCAGCTCGGCGGCGTGCAGGTGAAGTCGGCCATGGCCAACGACCCAATGTATGCGTCGATCCGCGGCACGCCGGAGTTCGGACAACTGATGCAGCAGTAGACCGGGGCTTATTTGCTGCCGGGTTTGACCGCCGGAATGGCGGCCAGATCGTCCGGCAGCGCGTCCGGAGCGAAAGTCTCGGGCGCGATTTCCACCAACCCGTGGAAGGGAAAATCCATCGGGGGCAACTCACCGCCGGAGCGATTGACCAGGCAGGCGGCCGCGACCACGACGCCCCCGCGGTGGTGCACGATGTCGGCCGTTTCAAGCAGACGGCCCCCGCGGGTCACCACGTCTTCGATGACGACGAAACGCTCGCCCGGGCGGATGATGAAACCGCGGCGAAGCACGAGAGCTCCGTCGTTGTCCTTCTCGGCAAAAATGTGCGGCTTGCCCAGTTGTCGGGCCACTTCCTGGCCGACGAGCACGCCACCAAGGGCGGGAGAAATCACCGTGTCGAATTCAAGGTCACGCACCCGCGCGGCGAGGAGGCCGCAGACCCGCTCGGCCACCGCGGTGTCGCGGAGGAGCAGGGCGCATTGAAAAAAATCCCGGCTGTGCAGCCCCGAGCGCAGGACGAAATGTCCGTGCAGCAAGGCTCCGGTCTGACGGAAAAGGTCGAGAATTTGTTCCTGCGGGGTGTTCATGATGTCGGGGCGTTGACGAAGGCGAGGTTGGCTTCCTGGCGTTGGAGAAATTCCTCGGCCAGCTTGCCGTAGGCCGCAGCTCCGGTGCCCTGCGGATCGTGCTCGAAGATGGTGCGCCCGAAGCTCGGGGCTTCGCTCAGACGGACCGTGCGCGGAATGACGGTGGAGAAAAGCACTTCCTGGAAATGGTCTCGCACGTCGTCGACCACGGCCGCGGCCAGCTTGGTTCGCGCGTCGAACATGGTCATGAGCAAACCTGCGAGCGTGAGGCCGGGGTTCGCCCCCGACTCGCGGATCTGGCCCATGACGAACATCAGTTTGCCCAGCCCCTCGAGCGCGTAATACTCGCACTGCACGGGCACGAGGAGTTGGTCGGCCGCGACCAGCGCGTTGGTCATGAGAATGCCCAGCGAGGGCGGGCAGTCGAGGATGGCGTAATCGAAGGCGGACGATTGGCGCAGCGGTTCGAGCGCGCGCCGCAGCTGGCCGAGGTGGTCGTCCATGCGGGCCACTTCGATCTCCAGTCCGGCGAGGTCGAGGTTGGCCGCGATCAGCGAAAGGTTGGCCAGCCTCGTCGGGGTCAGGCAGGAGTTGATTTCCGCAGTCCCGGTCAGCGGACCGTAGAGCGTCGGCGGATTTTCCAGCTCCGCGCCCAGGGCGCTGCTCGCGTTGCCCTGCGGATCGAGGTCGATGAGGAGGACGCGCTGGCCGCGCGCGGCGAGGCCGGCCGACAGGTTGACCGAGGTGGTGGTCTTGCCGACTCCGCCTTTCTGATTGGCGACCGCGAGAATTTTCATCGGGGGGAAGAATGGAGGGCGGGCTCGGGCGGGTCAATTTTTGCCGTAATGGGCGACCAGCCCGTCGACCACGCCGCGCACGTATTCGCGGTAGATGCTCTCGCGCGGGATGCCGGCAATGTTGCGCCGGCCCTTGTAGTCGCCCGCCTGCACCCGGGTGTGCACCTCGCGGTTGTTCATCACATAGGGCTCGAGATAAACCACCGGGCACGCGAAGAGGCGGTTGGCCAGAAGGTTGCGGGCCCAAATGTAGGGCGAACCCCCGACGTTGATCGCGGCGGTCGATCCGTAGGTGTAGGGCGGAAGCCCCGTGGCGCGGGCCATGGATGACGCAACCACGCGGGAGACGGCAACCTCTTCGCCATAGGAGCGGTTGAGCAGCTTGACCATGAGATCAAGGCGCTGGTCCTCGTAGGCGAGTTCCTCGGCGCTGTAGCAGCCGCTGACGAGCAAATGGAGGTGGTTGGCCTCCACGAGGGTGGGCCGTGCGGGATTGCCCCAGCCTTCGGCGTTGAAATGCAGGGCCAGCACGAGGTCGGGCTTGAGGCTTTCGTTGACCTTCTTGGCCCGGGCCCGGATCTCGCCGGTGCGGTAAAAAAGGCGTTCGCTTTCGGATTTCAAACTGGCCGGATTGATCGGGCGCCCCTGGTCGCGGAGTGAGGACGCGGCGGCGCTGCGCAGTTTCGGTGGACGCAGCCCCGTCGCGGGCTTGCTGCTCTCCCGCGTCAAAACCACACGGGCTCCGCGCGCCTCAAGCTCCTTCTTCAGCAGGCGCGCGACATAAAGCGTCATGTCGCCCTCAACCACCGGCTTGCTGTCGCCGATCTGGAACCAGCGTTCTTCCATCCGCGCCCATTCGCCGCCCAGGTGTCCCGGGTCGAGCGCGATCGTCATCCCGCGCAGGCTGGTCCCAGTCTGCCAGTAGCGCGGCACCGGCCGGGCCGAGGCGGCGTCCGTGGCAAACTCGAGGCGGAAGGGCGGTTGCCCGGGTGAGGTCTCGACCTCGACATGGTCCTCGCGCACCACGAAGAAGCGGTCGGCTGCACCACGCGGCGCGTAAACTTGCGCGAGCAAGCCGGTGAATTCTTCGCGGGTGATGGTGCCTTGAAATTTCTCCAGGGACGACCAATCGGGCTTCGGTGCGAGCGGGGTGAGCTTTTGTCCCCACGTGGTCGCGGTGACGAGGAGGAGAAGAAAAACGGCGGGGCGGAAAATTTGCATGGTGGCCAACCGGGCGAATCTCTATGCCTTTGGTTCCAAAATCAATGATACGGATACTTTTCTTGGGTGACGTGGTCGGTGAACCGGGGCGCCATGCGTTGACCAAGCGGCTCAGGGCCTTGCAGGACGAACTGCAGGCGGACTTCACCATCGTCAACGGCGAGAACGCCGCGGGCGGGCGGGGGATCAGCGGCAAGCAGTGCATCGATCTGCTGCGCGCCGGAGCCACCGTGATCACCACGGGCGACCACGTGTGGGATCAGAAAGACCTGCCCTCTTACATCGACTCGGAGCCGCGCTTGCTCCGGCCCTGTAATTACCCCGCCGGCACCCCGGGCTCCGGCTCGGTCGTGCTGGAGACGTCCAAGGGTCCCGTCGCCGTGCTCAACGTGCGGGGCCTGACCTACCTCAATCCGCCGCTGGAGGATCCTTTCCGTTCCGCCGCCGCGGAAGTCGAGGCACTGCGGGCCCTCACCCCGGTCATCTTCGTCGATTTCCATGCCGAGACCACGAGCGAGAAGATTGCCCTCGGACACTACCTCGATGGCAAGGTTTCCGCCGTGGTCGGGACGCACACGCACGTGCAGACGGCGGACGAGCAGATTTTTCCCGGCGGCACGGCGTTCCTCTGCGACGCGGGGATGTGCGGTGCGGCCGACTCGATTCTGGGCCGCACGAAGGAGTCCATTTTGCGTCGTTTCCTCACCGGTATGCCGACCACGCTGCCCGTGGCGGTCGGCCGCGTTCGAATCTGCGGCGTGTCTGTCGATGTTGACGAAGCCACCGGCCGAGCCCTGAGAATCCAGCGTCTCCAGGAGCTGGTCGACGTCTAGCCGGGCGGAAAAACTGCGCTTTGTCATCGCCCGGATAAAAAACCGCTTTGACAGCAGGGCGACTCAGAGGCATAAAGGTCGGACGCTGCGAACAAGTCGGGCAGTCCGCAGGCCGCTGATTTGACTTTGGTCAAGTTGACGGTCACGGGCTGTGTCGCCTTTTTTGACACCGCGGAACAACAGCACAACAACCCATTAACAAACTTTGCGGAGATCGCCCATGTAGCTCAGTTGGTAGAGCACGTCCTTGGTAAGGACGAGGTCACCGGTTCAATCCCGGTCATGGGCTCCAGCCGCGCGCAGCGCACATTCGCAACCACCAACCAAACAACCAAGCATTATGGCTAAGGACACGTTCAAACGCGACAAACCCCACGTTAACATCGGCACCATCGGTCACGTGGATCACGGCAAAACCACCCTCACGGCGGCGATCACCACCGTGCTCGCCAAAGGTGGCAAGGCTCAAGCCCGCGCTTATGCGGACATTGACGCGGCGCCCGAGGAGAAGGAGCGCGGCATCACGATCAACACCGCGCACGTGGAATACGAGAGCGACAAGCGCCACTATGCGCACGTCGACTGCCCCGGCCACGCTGACTACATCAAGAACATGATCACCGGAGCGGCGCAGATGGACGGCGCCATCCTCGTCGTCAGCGCGGCGGACGGCCCGATGCCCCAGACCCGTGAGCACATCCTTCTGGCCCGCCAGGTCGGCGTGCCTTCGGTTGTTGTCTTCATGAACAAGGTGGACATGGTTGATGACCCGGAATTGCTCGACCTCGTCGAGATGGAAATTCGTGACTTGCTGAGCAAATACGAGTTCCCCGGCGAAGAGATCCCGATCGTTCGCGGTTCGGCCCTCAAGGCGCTCAATGGCGATGCCGAGGGCGAGAAGCAGATCAATGCCCTGATCGAAGCGGTCGACAGCTACATTCCCGAGCCGCAGCGTCCTCTCGACCTGCCCTTCCTCATGCCGATCGAAGACGTCTTCAACATTGAAGGTCGCGGCACCGTCTGCACCGGGCGCGTCGAGCGCGGCCGCGTCAAGAAGATGGAGGAAGTCGAGATTGTCGGCATCAAGCCCACGGCCAAGACGACCGTCACGGACATCGAAATGTTCCGCAAGCTCCTCGACGACGCGATGGCCGGCGACAACATCGGCGCGCTGCTGCGCGGTGTGAAAAAAGACGACGTCGAGCGCGGCCAGGTTCTGGCCAAGCCCGGCTCGATCACCCCGCACAAAAAGTTCAAGGCCGAGGTCTACATCCTCAGCAAGGACGAGGGCGGACGCCACACGCCGTTCTTCTCGAACTACCGCCCGCAGTTCTACTTCCGCACGACGGACGTGACCGGAACAGTCAAGCTGCCGGACGGGGTTGAAATGGTCATGCCCGGGGACAACATCTCGATGGAAGTCGAACTGATCACCCCGATCGCCATGGAGAAAACCATCCGTTTCGCCATCCGCGAAGGCGGCCGCACCGTCGGCGCCGGCCGCGTGGCGGAAATTCTGGACTAATCTTAGGAGAATACGCACAGGCCAGTAGCTCAATTGGTAGAGTAGCGGTCTCCAAAACCGTCGGTTGGGGGTTCGAGTCCCTCCTGGCCTGCTCTCCCTTGTCTGCCGTTCCTGATCTGGCCTTCACCGCATGTTCCGCAAGCTCAAAACATTCATCGCCGAAGTTCGCGTCGAACTCAGCAAAGCCACTTGGCCGTGGGACCCGAAAGAAAAAGGGTTCCGCCGTTACAAGGAGCTGGCCGATTCGACCGTTGTCGTGATTGTGGCCATGGTGATTGTCGGCGGTTACATCGCGTTCTTCGATCTCATGCTGGTCAACGTGGTTGGCTGGCTGACCCGTGTGTGAGGAAACTACCCCGCTTATGACTTCCACTCTTCGTATTCCTGCCCCGCGCGACCAATGGTTCGTGGTGCAGGTCCTCTCCGGACAGGAGAAAAAAGTCTACGACAGCATCATCAAGCGGCTCAAAACCGAGGAGATGGGCGACTTGGTTTTCAACGTGCTCATCCCGACCGAGCGGGTGCAGGAAATCAAGCAGGGCAAGAAAAGCGAGACGACGAGGAAATTCTTCCCCGGTTACATCATCGCCAACATGCACCTGCTGACCGAGGACGGTGGCCTCGTCGACCGCACCTGGTATTTCGTCAAAGACACCCCGGGTGTGATCGGCTTCGCCGGCACCAAGGACCGCCCGACGCCGATGCGCCCGCGCGAAGTCGAGAGCATGCTGGCGCAAATCCAGGAGCGCGTGGACACGGTCAAACCGAAGGTCTCCTTCCAGGTCGGGGAGAAGGTCAAAGTCGCGGACGGCCCGTTCCAAAACCAAACCGGCGTCGTCGAGGAAGTCGATCCGGACCGCGGCAAGCTCCGCGTCTCCGTCACCATTTTCGGACGCGAAACTCCAGTGGAACTGGAATACTGGCAAGTCGACCGCGAGGAATAAGGAAAGATTTATATGGCAAAAGAAATTATCGGAACCATCAAGCTGCAGATCCCCGCGGGCCAGGCTAATCCGGCACCGCCGGTCGGCCCGGCCCTTGGTCAGAAGGGCGTCAACATCATGGCCTTCTGCAAGGAGTTCAACGCAGCCACGCAGAAGCAAGCCGGCGACATCCTCCCGGTGGTCATCACCGTTTTCAAGGACAAGTCCTTCACCTTCATCACCAAGTCGCCCCCGGCGTCGATTCTGATCAAGAAGGCCGCGGGCATCGCGGCTGGGTCGAAGGAACCGAACAAGACCAAGGTCGGCAAACTCAACCGCAAGCAATTGCTCGAGATTGCCCGGGCCAAAATGAAGGACCTGAACGCCCGCGACGACGAGGCGGCGATGAAAATCATTGCCGGCACCGCGCGTCAGATGGGCGTCGAAATCGAGGCATAGAAATTTCCAACCCGCATCCCGCTCCGGCAGGAGGCCCAACCGCAGGAGAGCCGACCGGCTCGTTCGCACTGCAAAAGAACATGGCAAACAAAAGAAGCAAACGATACGAGGCGGCCCGCAAAGTGGTCGATTCCTCCCGGCGTTACCCACTGGCCGAAGCGGTCAAAGTGCTGAAAAGCATGCCGCCGGCCAAATATGACATGACGGTCACTCTCTCGATGCACCTCGGGGTGGACCCGAAGCAGTCCGACCAGATGGTCCGCGGCACCTGTCCTCTGCCCCACGGCAGCGGCAAGTTGGTCCGCGTCCTCGTCTTCGCCACCGGCGCGGCCGCCGAAGCGGCCAAGACGGCCGGGGCGGAGTTCGTCGGCTACGAGGACATGATCAAGAAGTGCCTCGATGGTTTTTCCGACTTCGATGTCGCGGTGGCCACACCGGCCGCCATGGCGGAAGTGCGCAAGCTGGGCAAAGTGCTGGGGCCGCGCGGTCTCATGCCGAACCCGAAGACCGGCACGGTGACCGATGACACAGCCAAGGCTGTGGCCGAGGTCAAGGCCGGACGCGTCGAGTTCAAACTCGACAAGAACGGGAACATCGCCGTTCCCGTCGGGAAATTCTCCTTCGCGGAAGATGCCCTGGTGGCCAATGCCGACGTCGTTCTCGATGCGGTGGCCAAGTCGCGTCCGCCCACCGCCAAGGGCGTTTTCATCGAAAGCGTGACCCTCGCGGCCACCGTGACCCCGGGCATCCCGCTCGATCTCTCGAACCTCAGCAAGAACTAACTGCCATGCGTCCCGAAAAAGCCAATATCGTCAAGGACCTCAAGGACCAACTGAACGCCTCGCCGTTCCTCCTCGTCGCCGATTACACCGGACTCAAGGTGGACCAGTTCGCCGAACTTCGCGCCCGCCTCAACGCGGTCGGAGCCGAGTGTCACGTGGTCAAGAACACCATGCTGAGAATCGCCGCGAGCGAGCTGGGTCTGCCTGATTTCTCCGGCTCGCTCTCCGGCCAGACGGCCATCGTCACGGGCGAACAGGACATCTGCGCCACAGCCAAAGTGCTCAAGACGTTTGCCGCGGAGTTCCAGAAGCCGGCGGTCAAAGCTGGCATCCTCGACAACGCCCTGCTCAGTCCCGACCAGGTCAAAGCCATGGCCGACCTGCCGCCGCTGCCTGTCCTGCAGGCGCAGTTGCTCGGATTGCTCAATTCTCCGGCCAGCAAGCTGGTGCGCACTCTCGCCGAACCCGGCGCGAGCCTCGCCCGTGCGCTCAAGGCCAAAGTGGATACCTCGGGAGGGGGCGCCTAAAAACCTTCTCCGCGCCTCCCCGGTGGGAGCGTGCGGGAAAACCCAAACACCAACGGTTCCTTGTCGGGCGGACAGCGGTTCGTCTTAAATTTGCCGGAGCTCCGGCGGGCGACAATACCACAACAAAGGAAGCAGGCCGCGCGGGCACAGCCAACGCGGCCGCTAGCAAGACAGTATGGCAAACATCGAAACTATCGTGGACCAACTGAGCGGCCTGACCGTTCTGGAAGTGTCCGAACTGGTCAAAGCCCTCGAGGAAAAATGGGGAGTCAGCGCCGCCGCCCCGGTGGCCGCCGTCGCCGCCGTTGCTGGTGGCGCTGCCGCCCCGGCCGCCGAGGAAAAAACCTCCTTCGACGTGATCCTCACCGAAGCAGGCGGCAACAAGATTGCCGTGATCAAAGAGGTCCGCGCTGCGGTCCCCGGACTCGGCCTGGCCGAGGCCAAGGCCCTCGTCGAGGGGGCTCCCAAGGCCCTCAAAGAAGGGGTGACCAAGGAAGAAGCCGAGGAGATCAAGAAAAAGGTCGAAGCCTCCGGCGCCAAAGTCGAAATCAAGTAAATTCGCTGCCGTGGCGGGGCGCAGGAAATATTCTTCTTGCGTCCCGCCCGGAAGCCTCACATATTAAACGGTCTGTCCCGGGAATCCCGTCGAACCATTGTCCAAAGCTTGACACCCTGCTCTGGGTTGAACCCGCGCTCCGGCGCGTGCTCTACCGGTGTGGGGATGTTTTGTCTCGCAGATTTTGTCTCCGGCGCCCCTGGGGCGAGTTAGACCCGCGCTCCGCGCACAACCATCTTAGCATTCATGTCTGATCGTATCTACTTCGGCAAACTCAAGGAAACAACGGAGCCACCCAACCTCATCGAGTTGCAGTGCGAATCCTACAAGGAATTTCTGCAGGAAGGGATCAGCCCGTCCAAGCGCAAAAACACCGGCCTCGAAGCCGTGTTCCGCGAAGTTTTTCCCATCCCGAGTTACGACGAGAAGATGGTGCTGGAGTATGCCGGCTACGACATCGGCGAGCCCAAGCGCGGTTCGCTTGACTCCCAGCGCGAGGGCGAAAGCTTCAGTGCCCCGCTGCACGTGACCTTCCGCTTCCGCGACGAAAAGGGAACGAAGGAAGAAAAAGTTTACATGGGCGAGCTCCCGCTCATGACGCCGCAGGGCACCTTTGTCATCAATGGCGCCGAGCGCGTCATTGTCAGCCAGCTCCACCGCTCGCCCGGCATCTGCTTCGAGTCGACCATCCACGCCAATGGCAAGGTTCTCTACAGCTTCCGCATCATTCCCGACCGCGGTTCATGGGTCGAAGTGCAGTTCGACACGAACGATCTGCTTTACGTTTACATGGACCGCCGCAAGCGCCGGCGCAAGTTTCTCGCCACCACCTTCCTGCGCGCCATGGGCTATCCCTCGGACAAGGACATCGTCGGCTTGTTCTACACCCCGCAGGATCTCAAGCTGAGCGGCCGCCTCGACGAGGACGATGTGGCCAGCAAGGTTCTGGTCGAGGACATCAAGGACGGCGAAATTGTCCTGGCCAATGCCTTCGAGCCGCTGAACAAGGCGACGATCGCCCGCCTGCTCGCCGCCGGCATTCCCAAAGTTTCCGTCGTCGACGTTTCGGCTGACGACACCATCATCAAGTCGCTGCGCAAGGATCCTGCCCACAACGAGGAAGAGGCGCTCAAGGACATTTACCGCAAGCTGCGCCCCGGCGATCCGCCGACCGTGGCCAACGCCAAGAGCATGCTCAAGCGCATGTTCTTCGACCCGAAAAAATACGACCTCGGCCGCGTCGGGCGCCATAAGATCAACCTCAAGCTGAACCTCAACATCCCCGATGAGAACCGGGTGATGACCCGCGAGGATTTCATCGCCGCGGTCAAGCACCTGCTGGAGCTCAAGCGCGAGGAAGGGATGGTCGATGACATCGACCACCTGGGCAGCCGCCGCGTCCGCACCGTGGGCGAGTTGCTGGCCAACCAGTGCCGCACCGGCCTGGCCCGCACCGAGCGCGTGGTCAAGGAGCGGATGACTCTGTTTGACTCCGCCCTCGAACACATCACGCCCTCGAAGCTGATCAACCCGAAGGCGCTCAGCGGCGTGGTCCGCGACTTCTTCGGACGCTCGCAGTTGAGCCAGTTCATGGACCAGACCAACCCGCTGTCCGAGCTGACCCACAAGCGCCGTCTGTCCGCCCTCGGGCCCGGCGGTCTGAGCCGCGACCGGGCCGGATTCGAGGTCCGCGACGTGCATCCCTCGCACTATGGCCGCATCTGCCCGATCGAGACGCCGGAAGGCCCGAACATCGGACTGATCAGCTCGCTCAGCACGTTTGCCCGCATCAATGATTTCGGCTTCATCGAAACGCCTTACCGCAAGGTGGTGAACGGACGGGTAACCGACGAGATCGCTTATTTCCCGGCGGACAAGGAGGAGAACTTCCTCGTGGCCCAGGCCAACTCGGTCACCGACTCCCATGGCCGCCTGGTGGGCGACAAAGTTTCGGTCCGCTACCGCGGGGACTTCCTCGAGGTCGAGCCGGCCAAGGTTCACTTGATGGACGTTTCGCCCAAGCAGCTGGTTTCGGTTGCGGCCGGTCTGATCCCGTTCCTCGAGCATGACGACGCGAACCGCGCTCTCATGGGCTCGAACATGCAGCGTCAGGGTGTGCCGTTGCTCCGCAGCGAGGCGCCGGTGGTTGGCACCGGATTGGAAGGCCGGGTGGCCCGCGACTCGCGCGCCGTCATTGCCGCGGAAGACTCCGGCAAAGTGGCGTCCGTCACCGCCGACCAGATTGTCGTGACCAAGGACGGCCGCCTGCCCGAGGGCAAGCGCAAGATCAAGACCGACGAAGACAAGGGTGTCTGGGTTTACGAGCTGCGCAAGTTCATGCGCTCGAACAGCAGCACGTGCATCAACCAGCATCCTTTGGTCAAGAAAGGCCAGGCCATCAAGAAGGGTGAGATCATCGCCGATGGCCCCTGCACCGACGGCGGCGAACTCGCCCTCGGACGCAATGTGCTCGTCGCTTTCATGCCCTGGAGCGGCTACAACTTCGAAGACGCCATCCTCATCAGTGAGCGCGTGGTCAAGGAGGACATCTACACCTCGATCCACATCGATGAATTCGAGATCGGCGCCCGCGACACCAAGCTCGGCCCCGAAGAAATCACCCGTGACATCCCGAACGTGGGCGATGAAGCACTCCGCGACCTCGGTCCGGACGGCGTCGTGCGCATCGGCGCCGAGGTCAAACCGGGTGACATTCTCGTCGGCAAAATCACGCCGAAGAGCGAGACGGAGCTGGCGCCGGAGGAGCGCCTGCTGCGCGCTATTTTCGGCGAGAAGGCGGCCGACGTGAAGGATACGTCGCTCACGGTCCCGTCCGGCACCTACGGCATTGTCATGGACGTCAAAGTGTCGTCCAAGAAAGAACTGGCCAAGGCCAAGCTTTCACCGAACGAGGCGAAGAAGCACTCCAAGGCCCTCGACGAGGACTACAAAAAGCGCAGCGATGAGCTTCACGAACAGCTGACCGAAGCCCTTTCGAATGTGCTTCTGGGCGAGAAGATCCCCCTCGACGTGGTCAACGGCGAGAGCGGCGAGATCATCATTCCGGCCAATCGCAAGATCACCAAGACCCTGCTGCGCAAGCTGGCCGGCGTCTACAATCAGGTCGAGATCGACCCGAGCCCGATTCGCAACAAGATCCTCGAGATCATCGGCCAATACCGGCACCGCTTCGACGACCTGCAACACGAACGTGAGGAGAACATCCTCCGTGTGGAGAGCGGCGACGAGATCGAGCCCGGCGTGATCAAGCAGGTCAAGGTCTACATCGCGAGCAAGCGCAAGCTGAGCGTCGGCGACAAGATGGCCGGACGCCACGGCAACAAGGGCGTAGTGGCCAAGATCGTGCCCGAGGAGGACATGCCGTTCCTCGCCGACGGGACGCCCGTGGACATCGTGCTCAACCCGCTTGGCGTGCCCAGTCGTATGAACGTCGGACAGGTCCTCGAGACCCACTTGGGCATCGCAGCCAAGGCGCTTGGCTTCAAGGTCGCGACGCCGGTCTTTGACGGAATCAGCGAGGAGAAAATCTTCGAATATCTCAAGGAGGCCCGCAAAGTGGAGGGCTTCACCTGGGTGCAGCCGAACGGCAAGTCCATCGTGCACGATGGGCGGACCGGTGATGCTTTCGAGCAGGAGGTGGTCGTGGGCTACATCTACATGATGAAACTCGGGCACCTCGTGGCGGACAAGATCCACGCCCGTGCGGTCGGACCTTATTCGCTCGTCACGCAGCAACCTCTGGGCGGCAAGGCCCAATACGGCGGCCAGCGCTTCGGCGAGATGGAAGTCTGGGCCCTCGAGGCCTACGGCGCGGCCTACACCCTGCAGGAACTCCTCACGGTCAAGTCGGACGATGTGCAGGGCCGCACCCGGATCTACGAGTCGATCGTCAAGGGCGACAACTCGTTGGAAGCCGGAACGCCTGAATCGTTCAACGTCCTGATCAAGGAAATGAAGAGCCTCGGCCTGAATGTGCAGGCCGGCAAACCCAACCGCGCCCCCACCGACCTCGTGGCCTGAGCCCGATTAAAATCATGAGCGACCAAATGCTACGCGACCTGTCCGGCGAAACTGCGCCGGCCTTCGACCAAGTCTCCGTTACGGTGGCCTCACCCGAGTCCATTCGCGAATGGAGTCACGGCGAGGTGAAGAATCCCGAGACCATCAACTACCGCACGTTCAAACCGGAGAAGGGCGGCCTTTTCTGCGAGCGCGTCTTCGGTCCGACCCGCGACTGGGAGTGCGCCTGCGGAAAATACAAGAGGATCAAACACAAGGGCGTGGTCTGCGACCGCTGCGGTGTGGAAGTCACCTTGGCCCGGGTTCGCCGCGAGCGCATGGCCCACATTGAGTTGGCCGTGCCCGTTTCGCACATCTGGTTCTACAAATGCACGCCCACGCGACTCGGCCTGATGCTCGACCTCACGGCCAAGCAACTCGAGCGCGTGATCTATTACGAGGATTACGTCGTCATCGACCCGGGCAGCACCAGCCTCGAGGTCGGTCAGTTGCTGAGCGAAAATGAATTTCGCGAAGCCGAAGACCAATACGGCGAAGATTTCACCGCCGGCATGGGAGCCGAAGCCCTGCAAAAGCTGCTTGAGCGCATTGATCTCGGCGCTCTGGTCAAGGAGTTGCAGGAAGCGATGGAGAAAACCAAGAGCAAGACGACCAAGACCAAACTGGCCAAGCGTCTGAAACTCGCCCAGGGCTTCCTGCACTCGCGCACCCGTCCCGAGTGGATGATCCTGAACGTGCTTCCGGTCATCCCGCCGGACCTGCGCCCGCTCGTGCCGCTCGAAGGGGGGCGCTTTGCCACCTCCGACCTCAACGACCTTTACCGTCGCGTGATCAACCGCAATAACCGGCTGAAAAACCTCCTCCAGCTCAAAACGCCGGAGGTCATCATCCGCAACGAGAAGCGCATGCTGCAGGAAGCGGTCGACGCTCTCTTTGACAACGGCCGCCATGGCCGCGCCGTCACCGGGGCGAGCAACCGTCCGCTCAAGTCGCTCAGCGACATGCTCAAGGGCAAGCAGGGGCGCTTCCGCCAGAACCTTCTGGGCAAGCGCGTCGATTACTCCGGCCGCTCGGTCATTGTCATCGGACCCGAGCTCAAGCTCAACCAGTGCGGCTTGCCGAAGAAAATGGCCCTCGTTCTGTTCGAGCCGTTCATCATCCGCCGCCTCAAGGAACTCGGCTACGTGCACACCGTGCGCAGTGCGAAGAAAATCATCGAGCGGCAGGAGCCGATCGTCTGGGACATCCTGGAGGAAGTGACCAAGGGCCATCCGGTGCTGCTCAACCGCGCCCCGACCCTTCACCGCCTCTCCATCCAGGCTTTCGAACCCCTCCTGATCGAGGGCGAAGCCATCCGCATCCACCCCCTCGTCTGCACGGCCTACAACGCCGACTTTGATGGTGACCAGATGGCGGTCCACGTGCCGCTCTCGGCCGAGGCCCAGTTGGAAGCCCGCATGCTGATGCTGGCGACGAACAACATCTTCTCGCCCTCCAGCGGGAAGCCGATCACCACGCCTTCGCAGGACATCACCCTCGGTTGCTATTACCTGACGCAGAAGCCGCGTATCACGGAGAAGAACAAAGACGTTCGCCTCCCGCTCTTCGCCGACGCCGCGGAAGTCGAGTTGGCCATGGCCGAGGACGCGATCAAGACGCACACCCGTATTCTCTACAAGAACCCCGATTTCGCGAAGGAGTCTGTTTACGGCGACCCGAGCAAGAAAGTCATTGAGACCACGGCCGGCCGTGTGCGCTTCAACGAAATCTGGCCCGAGGGGCTCGGCTTTTTCAACAAGGCCGCGGGGAAGAAGCAGCTCAGTGAGATTATTTGGAACACCTACCAGGTGGGTGGACAGAAAGTAGCCGTCGAGACGCTGGACCGCCTCAAGGACCTCGGCTTCCGCGAAGCCACCCGTGCGGGTGTTTCCATCGGCATCGTCGACATGATCATCCCGAAGGAAAAGCAGGTCGAAATCGACCGCGCCCACAAGCAGATCGACGAAGTCGAGAAGCAGTATCGCAAGGGCATCATCACCGACGGCGAGCGCTACAACAAAATCATCGATATCTGGACCCACGCGGGCGAAGAAATCTCCAACGTCATGTTCCGCACCCTCGACCACAACGAGGGACGGCACGAGATGAACCCGGTCTTCCTCATGGTCGACTCGGGGGCCCGCGGCAACCGCCAGCAGGTCAAGCAGCTCGCCGGCATGCGCGGCCTCATGGCCAAGCCTTCAGGCGAAATCATCGAACGCCCGATCACCTCGAACTTCCGCGAGGGGCTGACCGTGCTCGAGTATTTCATCTCCACCCACGGCGCCCGCAAGGGGTTGGCCGACACGGCGCTGAAGACGGCCGATTCCGGCTACCTCACGCGCAAACTCGTTGATGCCGCACAGGACGTGATCATCACCGAGGAGGATTGCGGGACGGTCAAGGGCATCTTGGTCCAGCCCATCTATGAGGGTGACGAAGAAGTCGTGGACCTCAAGACGAGGATCATCGGCCGCACCAGCTGTGAAACGATCAAGGATCCCATCAGCGGCAAGGTGGTCATCAAGGCGGGGCACATTGTTGACGAGGAAATGGCCAAGGCCATCGAGCACATGAACGTCGAGCAGTTGCGTATCCGCTCCGTGCTGACCTGCGAGTCCAAACGAGGCGTTTGTTCGCGTTGCTACGGCCGCAATCTGGCCAATGGCAAACCGGTGCAAATCGGCGAGGCGGTCGGCATCATCGCCGCCCAGTCCATCGGCGAGCCCGGCACGCAGCTGACCATGCGCACGTTCCACATCGGCGGCACGGCCAGCCAGACCTTCAAGCAGCCGATCATCAAGGCGAAGAACGACGGCACGGTTCGCTACGTCGAGCTGCGCACGGTGGAATCGACCGACGGCAACCACATCGTGCTGAACAAAAACGGCTTCATTGGCATCTACAACGACAAGGACGGCCGCGAGCTCGAGCGTCACAGCATCGTGATCGGCTCGGTTGTCTCCACGCCCGATGGCGGCAAGATCAAGAAGGGCGAGGTTTTCGTCCAATGGGATCCCTACAACCTGCCGATTCTGACCGAGAAGCCCGGCACGGTGGAGTTCCGCGACATGATCCCCGGCCTCAGCGTCAAGCGCGAGGTGGACGAAGCGACCGGCATCACGGGTTTGGTCGTGATCGAGCACAAGGAGGATTTGCATCCGCAGATCGTGGTCGTCGGCGACGAGAAAAATGTCATCGCCAGCTACTCGATTCCGGCCGGTGCGCACATCGTGGTGGCGGACAACCGCAAGGTCGAAGCCGGCCAGTTGCTGGCCAAGACGCCTCGCAAGGTGGCCAAGACCAAGGACATCACGGGCGGTCTGCCGCGGGTGGCCGAGTTGTTCGAGGCCCGGAAGCCCAAGGATTCCGCCGAGATCGCGAAGATTGACGGCATTGTCAAAGTCGAGGGCACGGCCCGCGGCAAACGCCGCTTGCTCATTCTCGACCTCCAGACCAAGGAGGAGGAGGAGCACCTTATCCCGATGAACAAACACATCATCGTGGCCGACGGCGACAGCGTGAAGAAAGGCAGCCAGCTGACCGACGGTCCGGTTCTGCCTCACGAGATTCTCCAAGTCTGCGGACCCGCAGCCCTGCAGGAGCACCTGCTCAACGAGGTGCAAGAGGTCTACCGCTTGCAGGGCGTTGAGATCAACGACAAGCACATCGAAATCATCATCCGCCAGATGCTCCGCAAGGTCAAAATCACCGACCCGGGCGACACCACGCTCCTCTGGGACGACAAGGTGGACCGGAATGAGTTCGACGCCGAGAATGATCGGATCACCCAGCTCGGCGGCAAGCCGGCCGAGGGCGAGCCCGTTCTCCTCGGCATCACCCGGGCCTCGCTCAGCACTGAGAGTTTCATCTCCGCGGCGTCCTTCCAAGACACCACGCGGGTGCTGACCGAAGCCGCCACCTTGGGCAAGGTCGACCACTTGCGCGGTTTCAAGGAAAACGTCATCATGGGCCACCTCATCCCGGCGGGCACGGGCTTCCATACCAGCCGCGACATCGAAGTGGTGCAAGCCGACCTTGGCGAAGAACTCCTGGCGGCGGTGGAAACCGAAAAAGAAGCAGGCTAAGCACAGCGACGAATTACAAATACGAACATGGCATCCATTGAACTGATCAACGAGTTACTCGAATCCGGCGTCCACTACGGTCACCAGACGAAACGGTGGAACCCGAAAATGCGGGAATTCATCCTCGAGGAAAAAAACGACATCTACATCATCGACATCAGTCAAACGGTCGAGCAACTCGAGCGGGCGACGAAGTTCCTCAGCGACTTGGTGGGCGGAGGCGGACGTGTTCTCTTCGTCGGCTGCAAGAAGCAGGCGCAGGAGGCCATCAAGGAGGCGGCCGAGGCTTGCGGACAATTCTATGTCCACAACCGTTGGCTCGGTGGCACGCTGACCAACCTGACCACCATTCGCAAGAGCGTGGCCCGGCTCCACGAGATCGAGAAGAAGCTCAAGAGCCCCGGCGTGGTCAAAATCGGCAAGAAGGAGCAGGCCTCCCTGCGCCGCGAACTGGCCCGCTTGGTCAAGAATCTCGACGGCCTGCGCGACATGGACAAATTGCCGGCCGCCGTTGTGGTCATCGACACCACCCGCGAGGACATCGCCGTGCGCGAAGCCAACCGCCTGGGCATCCCGGTGGTGGCCATCGTCGACACGAACAGCGACCCTGAACTGGTTGACTATCCGATTGCCGGCAATGACGACGCCATCCGCTCGATCCGCGTGGTCCTGCAGAAGTTGGTCGAGGCGATCAAAGCCTCCTCCTCGGTCCGGCAAAAGAAGGCCGAGCCAGAGCTCGCCGGCGTCGGCGAATGAACCAGCCAACTGGTGCGGCGCCCCTGCGCCCACATCCCGCATCCTCCTAACCGAATAGCATTCTTCGTTATGTCCGAAATTTCTCCGCAACTCGTCCGTGAACTCCGCGAAAAAACCAACGCGGGCATGATGGACTGCAAACGCGCGCTGGCCGAGGCCGGCGGCGACATGGTCAAGGCCGAGGATCTCCTCCGGGCCAAAGGCATTGCCTCGGCCGGAAAAAAGGCCTCGCGCTCGGCCAAGGAAGGCATCGTCGCCTCCTACATCCACCTCCAAGGCAAGGTTGGTGTGCTGGTCGAGGTCAACTGCGAGACGGACTTCGTGGCCAAGAACGAAAACTTCCGGGACCTGGTCAAGGACATCACCCTGCACATCGCAGCGGCCAATCCTTCCTGCGTCTCCCGGGAGCAGGTTGACCCGGCGATGGTTGAGCGGGAGAAGGCAATCTACCGCACGCAGGTTGAAGGCAAGCCGGCCAACATCGTCGAAAAAATCGTCGAGGGCAAAGTGGACAAGTTTTACGGGACCATCTGCCTGATGGAACAGCCTTTCGTGAAGAATCCGGACCTGACGATCAGCGAGCTGGTCAAGGCGAAGATCTCCGAGTTGGGCGAGAACATTGTCATCCGTCGCTTCACCCGCTACATGGTCGGCGAAGGCGTGGTTGACGAGACACCCGAGGCGTAGCGCCCGGGGGTCAGACCCGGAGAAAATTCCTCAGGAGGCTCTTGCCCTCGGAGGTCAGGATGGACTCCGGGTGGAACTGGACTCCGTGAACCGGCAGGTCGCAGTGTTGCAGTCCCATGATTTCACCCTCGGCTGTCTCCGCCGTGATCGTCAGCACCGCCGGAAGGGTCTCGCGCCTGACGATGAGGGAGTGGTAGCGGGTGGCCTCAAAGGGCGAGGGAAGCCCGCGAAACACGCCGGTGCCGTGATGAAAAATCGGGGAAGTTTTTCCGTGCATCAAGCGATCGGCCCGCACGACTTCTCCGCCGTAGACTTCGCCGATGCATTGGTGCCCGAGGCAAACGCCAAGCACGGGCAGCCGGGGGCCGAAGGTGCGGATGACTTCGTTGCTGATCCCGGCTTCGTGCGGTGTGCACGGTCCGGGGGAAATGACGATCCGCTCGGGGGCCAAGCTTTCGATTTCGGCCACGGTGATCTGGTCGTTGCGCACGACATGGAGATTCGCCCCCAGCTCGCCGAAATATTGGACGAGGTTGTAGGTGAAACTGTCGTAGTTATCGAGGACGAGGATCATGAGATTTGGAAAGTGTGGGCCCGCTCGATGGCGCGGATCACGCCCTTGGCCTTGTTGATCGTTTCCTGGTATTCGCCCTCGGGGGTGCTGTCGTCCACGACCCCGCCGCCGGCCTGCACGTAGGCCTGGCCGTCCTTGAGCAGAACGGTGCGCAAGGCGATGCAGGAATTGAGGTTGCCGTCGTAGCCGAAATAGCCGACCGCGCCGGAGTAGCTGCAGCGTTTGCTTTTCTCCAACTCGTTGATTATTTCCATCGCGCGGACCTTCGGTGCCCCGGAGACCGTGCCGGCCGGGAAGGTGGCGCGCATGACATCATAGGGGCTGTGCCCGGCCGAGAGTCGCCCGACGACATTCGAGACGATGTGCATGACATGGCTGTAGCGCTCGATGGTCATGAAATCCGTCACCTGCACGCTGCCATACTCCGCGATGCGGCCGACATCATTGCGGGCCAAATCCACGAGCATGAGGTGCTCGGCCCGTTCCTTCGGGTTGGCCAGAAGCTCGGCGGCGTTGCGCTGGTCCATTTCCGGCGTGGTCCCGCGGCGGATCGTGCCGGCGATGGGCCGGATCTGGATTTTTCCCTCGTCGACCCGCACATGCACCTCGGGGGAACTGCCGACCAACTGGTAGCCGGGGCAGCTGAGCAGAAACATGTAGGGGGAGGGGTTGACGAAACGGAGGGAGCGGTAAAGGTCGAGAGGCGATCCGTGGAAGGGCGTCTGGAAGCGTTGCGAGACGACAAGCTGAAAGACATCACCGGCACGGATGTATTCCTTGGCCCGGTCCACCATGGCAAAGAACTCCTCGCGAGTCGTGTTGGAGGTGATGGAAGAATCGGTGGTGGAGGCTTCAGTGAAAATGGGGGGAAGGACCGCGGGCTGGGCGAGTTGACGCGTCAGGGCGAGGACTTTCTCCGCCGCAGCGAGTCGGGCGGCCACCGGATCATCACCCGGGTAGGCGTTGACAATGATTTTGAGTCGGCGGGTGCGGTGGTCGAAAACCAGCACGCGGTCGGTGGTGAAGAAGTAGAGATCGGGAACGCCCAGTTCGTCCTTGGGTGGGGGCGCGATGGTCGACTCGAAATAGCGGATGGCATCGTAGGACAGGTAGCCCACGCAGCCGCCGGGGAAATGCGCGAACTCCGCGGGCATCTTCAGGCCGGACATTTCCCGCTCCAATTCCGCAAGCGGATCTGCCGCCTGGCCGGAACGGATCACCTGGCCGCCGCGGCGGACCTCGAAATGGTTGCCCCGGGCGATGAATTCGCGTTCGGCCCCGGTGCCAAGAATCGAATAGCGTCCGCTTTGGTCGTCTTGCTCGGCCGACTCGAAAAGAAATGCGGGCTCCTGGCCGGCGATCTTGGCGAAGGCCGTCACGGGCGTTTCCGCATCGGCGACCATCTCCGTCCACACCGGAACCACACCATGGGTGCGCGCCAGGCGGGAAAATTCCTCCGGACTTGGATGAAGGTGGTCGGCGCTCATGGCGGCAGAAATGTAACCGATCCCCCGCGGCGGGTAACGCGGAATATCAGCCCCGTCGGTTGAAGGCGGCGGCGGTGCGGGCCGCCTCGCGCTCGGCCACCTGACGCTTGAGGTCCTGCCGTTTGTCCGGGGCTTTCTTGCCCTTGGCCAGTCCGATCTGAACTTTCACGTGCTGGTTCTTCCAGTAAAGCTTGAGGGCGGGCAGGGCGCACCCCTGCTGTTCGACGGCCTCGCGAAGTTTGAGCAATTCGGCCCGGTGAACGAGCAGGCGGCGCGGGCGCTTGGCTTCGTGCTGCTCGTGACTGGCCTGCGCATACGGCTGGATGTCGAGACCGTAGAGGAACAGTTCGTCGCGTTCCAGCTTGGCAAAGGCACTGGTCATGTTGGCCAGCCCGGCACGGATGGATTTAACCTCGGTGCCCTTGAGGGCGACGCCGGCCTCGAAGCTCTCGAGGATGTTGTAGCTGTGCCGCGCCTTGCGGTTGGTGACGATGTCCGTGCCCATGGCGGGCCTCCTCTTCAAGGCGGTCCGGACCTCAGGCGGTCTCGATCCGACGCGCAGAAATCTTGCCCTCGCCGATTTCCTTGAGGGCGATGTCGATGAACCCCATTCCAACTTCGACTTCGACGAGTGGTCGGCTGGTGGCATTGAGTTGGCGCACGCGACGGGAGACGAGGTTGACGAGAACCTTGTCGTTGGCGGTGATTTCGCGGGCTTTTTCGAGCAGCATAGGATTCATGAAGAGTGGATTGGAGCGGAGCCCGAACTCTGGGCTAAGACCCTGAAGCATAGGGAGGGGGCCGGGCCTGCGTCAACCAGAGATTGGCAGGTTTGACAAAGCAGCCCAGGGCTGGGACAAATAGTGGTGAGATCGGCGGGGTAGCCAAGTGGTAAGGCCGGGCTCTGCAAAAGCCCCATGCGTCGGTTCGATTCCGACCCTCGCCTCCCTCTTTTTCCGGCCGACTCCTCGGGCCGGACCGGCCAAGTAGGTGAGTTTCTCCGCCAGGGCATGACGTTGGCGGTCAGCGCAATGATCGGCACCGGTGTGGCATTGGTGGCGCGGCCTCGGAGGCACGGATCGGCAAGGTCGTTTCGATGCCATCAAGGCCGGGCATTTGCAGGTCCATGAGGATGGCGCAGTATTTCCCTGGCTGGAATGCTTCGAGGGCCTGACGTCCGTCGCGGACGACTTCGACATCGTAGCCGAGGAGCGAGCTCATTTTCCCGGCCAGGATACTGGAGACGCGGTCGTCCTCGACCGCCAGAACTGCCCGTGCCAACTCCGGCCTGATTTGATCGTGGCCCAGAGGTCCCGGTAGAATTCTGCCGGGTGCATGCCGGATTTGAGGATGCGAGTGTTGCGCCCCAGGATCTCCTCCTGCGTGTAGCCGCTGGACCGCTCGAAGGCCCGGTTGACGTGCTCACTGATGCCCTCCACGTCGGTGATGACGACAATGTTGGCGCTTTGTTCGACGGCTTTCCGCAGCTTGCCCAGTTCATCCTCGGCCGCCTTGCGATCGGTGATGTCCTCGACGATGCCGAGCACGCCGTAAACCATGCCCTCGCTCGGTCCTGCGGGTCGGTCAGTTCGGAGATGCGTTTGCCAATCAGCTCGTTCCGCGTGCAGCCCGAGATGCGTTCGGCTGAAGGGTTGACGTCGAGGGAAAAGCCATCGGGGTCGGTGACAAAGACCGCGTCGGGGGCGTTCTCAATGTAGCCGCGGAAGCGTTCCTCACTTTCGCGGATTTTGTTCTCGGCCACTTTGCGTTCGGTGACATTGGCGATGATGGCGCCGAACTGGTTGGGGGCGATCTGGAAGGCGGAAACTTGGAAGTGTTGCCCGAGGGCGGTGGAGTAGTTTTCGAAGGTCACCGGCCGGCTAGTGCGCAACACCTGACCGAGGGCTTCCAACGAGGAGGACTCCGTGCGGGGCAGGACCTCCATCACCGTCCGGCCGATGAGGGCGTCGGCCCGCAGGCCGGTGATCCGTTCGTAGGCCGGCCCTGCTCGTCGTAGATCACCTCATGTGCGGCGAATCCATTGAGCATGTGGTCGAAAAGTTTCTGGTGCGAGATAGATCCCGCCGACGAGTGCGGCCATGGCCCCGGGACCGAAAACGACCAGCGGCACGACCAGTCAGCGGATTGGGGGCGGTGGCGACGAGCTCATGGGTTTCAAGTCGCGCTGCTGCTAGCCGCGAAGAACAACCCGGAGGCGGAGCACCTCTGGCACGGCGATGGCTCGGTTGATTGCGGAGGCAACCTCGATCGCCGAGCCTCGGGCGAAGCTCAAGGTCAGAGCGCCCCTGCTGAACTCCGCGGTGGGTTCGGCTGGCAGACCGGCCACGGCCGCGCGCACGGCGGCCACCACAATGGCTTGGCGGAAGAGGGGGACGGTCGGCACGGTGGCGGTGTTGCGCCGGGTGACGAGAAAGGTGCTGCCGTAGTCAATCCACGAGGTGTCGGCCTCGACCAGGGACATGATCTGCGCGCCCCGCGGCGGTGCGATTTTTTTGGCGGTCTGGTCGGCCGGGGGGCGCGAGGGTTCCGGCGGGGCTGGAGCCGGCTTGGCCGCAGTGGTTTTGCGAGGGGGCGCGGGCGGAGGCGGGAGTTCCTGCTTGATCTCCGTGGTGGCTAGAGGAGGCGTTGTCGCGCAGCCGGCCAGGAGGACGGCTGTCGTGGTGATGATCACGATCAGAGCCTTGCTTGCCACGTCGCGAACCTTATCATGCCACCCATGCTAAAACCAGCCGCTTATGCTTGTCGGGCCATACTTCTGCCCCTCGTCGCGGTCGCCGCGCTGCTCCCCTCCGGTTGCGACCTGCTGACCTTTTCCCAAACCGGGCGGCACATCCGTGAGGGCAACGATGCGGTCCAGCGCGGCGAGGTGCAGCGTGCCGTGCAGCATTACGAGTCGGCCTTGGATGGCACGATGCTCTCGGCCGAGGCCCACTATCGGCTCGGTTTGCTTTATGAGGACCAGCTGAAGAACGAGGTCGGCGCCTTGCATCATTTCGAGCGCTATCTGGAACTGGCCCCGCAGGGGCAGTTTTCCACCGATGTGAAGACCTATGTTCAGCGTCTGCGGCTCACGCTCGTCTCGCGTCTGGCCGAGGGCACTGTCATCCCGGCCCGCGAGGCTTCGCGCCTGAAAAATGAAAACCTTGAGCTCCGTCAGCAATTGACCGAGTTGCACAAGGAGAAGACCCCGAAGCCGGCCCGGGCCACGGCGGCTGCGGTTCCGGCCGCTCCCCCGGCGATGATTGTGGCCGCAACCCCGCGTCCGGCGGCTGCCCCCGTGGCGACGCCCGAGCCGGAGGTTCGTCGAGCGCTACCGGTTGGGGCTCCGCCGAGTCCATCCTCGGCGGACAGCGAGCCTGTGAGCGTGGCCCCGGTGGCTGCGGCCACGGCCGCCCCCGCGGCGGCAGCAGCGGCCCCTGCCGTCGGGGCTGGTCAGACCTACACGGTCCAGAAAGGCGATACGCTCGCAGCCATCTCGCGCAAATTCTACAAAAGCCCGGCCAAGTGGCAGAAAATCGCCGATGCCAACAAGGACGTTTTTCCCGACCCGACCAAGCTGCAGCCGGGGATGGTATTGAAGATTCCGGAGTAAAAAGAAACCCGCCGGCTCGCGATGGAACCGGCGGGCTTCGTGGTCGAAAGTCGCAGACTTAGTATTTGATCGAACAGCCGTAGGCCGCGGTCTTGGCCATGGAAACCGGCTTTCCGGCGAGGAGCTCGTCGAGCGCCTGCGCGACAAAGTTGGTCGACGTGGCGATGTCCGCCGGATCCGTGGATTTCTTGTCGTCAATGCCGCCCGCATAAACCAGGGCGCCTTCGGGATTGATGATGAACAACTCCGGCGTGACTTTGGCCTCGTAGAGCTGTCCGACCTTGCCGTCTTCATCGAGTAGAACAGCCGTGGCTGCCGAGCCTTTTTCTTCCGCCGTCTTTTTGGCGTCCTCGGCCGTCATGTGTCCCTGCTTGCCGGGGGCGGAGGAAACGATCGAGAGCCAGACCACGCCCTCGCCGGTGTATTTCTTCTGCAGTTTCTGCATGTCGCCCTTGTCATAGTGCTTTTGGACGAAGGGGCAGCCGTGATTTAGCCACTCGAGGACGACGGTCTTGCCCTTGAAGTCCGAGAGGCTGTGCGTTTCGCCGCAGCAGTCGATGAGGGTGAACTGCGGGGCGGGCTGGCCGACTTCGGGTGCGGCCATGACGACCGCGGCGGCCGTGATCGAGAGAAGTGATGCGAGGATGGTTTTCATGTGCTTGGTGGTTGGTGTCGTGTTTAGGGTGTCTTTGCTCCGAGGGCTCGAAGGACAATCTGCTCGGTGAGCAGCTCCGGCAGGACTGCCGGTTCCTCCGCCCCTGAGGCGTAGAACAGGTAGAACGGAACACCGACTCTGTCAAATTGCGCCAGCTTCCTCGTGATCTCGGGATTGCTGTTGGTCCAGTCCGCCTTCATGGGGACAATGCCTTTTTGCTCCAGCAGATCCCGCACAGCGGGGGTGTTGATGGCGGTGCGCTCATTGAATTTGCAGGTCAGGCACCAGTCCGCCGTGAAGTCGAGAAAGACCGGGCGCCCTTCCTGCCGCAGGCGTTGCAGTTCCGCCTCGGAAAACGAAACCCAACGAATGCCGTCGGCTTCCTTTCCGCCGGCCTCCACCGGACCTTTCGCCGCGGAACGGGCAAACAGGTCGCCCGCAAAATAGCCGAGCCCGAGGAGCAGGGCCAGAGCGATGCCGACGGCCGCAAGCCAGCGTGTGCGCGGCGGCGAAAGCGGTCCGAGAAAGGCGCCATAGATCCACGCGGCCAGCCCGAGGCAGAGATAAGCGGCTGCCGCCCAGATGATCGCCTCGGTGCCGCGCTGCTGGCCGATGACAAAAAGCAACCAGAGGAGCGTGGCTGCGAGGGGAAAGCCCATGAACTGCTTGAGCCGCTCCATCCATGCTCCAGGCTTGGGCAGAAATTTCAGCCAACCCGGCTGGGCCGAGAGCAGCAGGTAGGGCGAACCCATGCCCGCGGCGATGCTGGCGAACATGGCCACAATGACAACCGGGCTCTGGCTGAAGGCAAAACCCAGTGCGGTGCCAAGAAACGGCGCGGTGCATGGCGTGGCCAGCAACGTGGCCAAAATTCCCTGGGCGAACGAGCCAGCCAGCCCGCCGTGCCCCGAGGCCTCGGCCAGGCCGGTGGTGGCGCGACCGGGCAGCACGATTTCAAAGACCCCGAAAAGATTGAGGGCGAAGACGAAGACGATGGCGCCGATGGCGAAATTGAACCACGGATTCTGGAACTGGAAGGCCCAGGTGACTTCACTGCCGGCGGCCTTCAGCGCAATAATCACCGCGGCGAGTCCGAGGAACCAAACAAAGATGCCCGCGATGAAGGCGAGCCCGTGTTTGAGCACGCTGGCTCGCGAATCGCCGGCTTGTCGCATGAAGCCGAAAATCTTGAGTGAGATGACCGGCAGGACGCAGGGCATGAGATTGAGGATGAAGCCGCCGATGAATCCATAGAGCAGGTAACTCCAAAGGCGCGAGGTGTCCGCGGCTTTGGGCGCGGCCGCGGCCACGGCCGTGGAGCCGGTGGTGCTATCGATGGTCCAGCCGCGGCGGTTCTCGTTCTCCAGCACGATCACGCCGCGAATGGGGGCCGAATCGTCGATGGGAATGGCCAGGTCGGCGGTGCCGTTCGCGATGTCGCGCGGGGCCGTGTGACCCGCGCCCTCGGTGAGCGGAAGAAAATCAATCTTGCCCCCGCCCGCCGCGGCGCCGAGCCCGAGGTTCCAGCCCGTGGGGGTTTTGGTCCACCGGGTCTCGAAGGGCGGCGGCTCGGACGAGGGGAGCAGGGCCTCGAAGCGGCCGAAGACTTCCCCGTTCGCGGCCGCGGCCGGGCCGCCGGCCGGCAGGGAGAGTTCCATCGGTGCTTTGCCGGGAATGCAGATTTGTTCGCAGACCAGCCAGGTGGCTTTGGCCTTGATGTTGATGGTCCCGACCCCGAGGTCGGCCGGTGGGGTGATGGTGCGGATGAGGAGTGTTTCGCCGCGGTAGGCGTAAACTTGGATGTCGCCCGGTTCGATGATCCGCTGAGGCAGCGGCCACTGCAGTGGCCCTGCGGTGAAGCCTTCGGGCAGTTCCAGGTCGAAAGTTGTGGGCAGGCCCGAGTCTCCGGGGTTCTCCCAGTAAGTGTGCCAGCCGGCGGCCATGCGCAGGAGAAGCCCAACGCGAAACGGTTGGCCCGGGATGATCGCCGTGGTGTCGGCCACGAGCGAGGCTTCGACCAAAGTTTGGCCCTGATAGACCTGCGCGCGCAGCGGCGCGACTTGCAGCAGGAGGCCCAGCACAAGAACGACGGCGCGGAACATGTTGGTCATCCGGCGTGAAGGAAGGCGGTCAGAGGACTCGTCGGCACGGCGGTTTCCTGCTGGGTCGGCAAGCCAGATTCTCGCGCGGCGCGTCCGGCCTCGACAGCCATGCGGAACGCGCGGGCCATGCGGGTCGGGTCTTCCGCCACGGCGATGGCGGTGTTGACCAGCACGGCATCGGCTCCCATTTCCAGCGCCTCGGCCGCGTGGCTGGGCGCGCCGATTCCGGCATCAACGATGACCGGCACGCGGGCCTGCTCGATGATGATGGCGATCTGGGCGCGGGTTTCGAGGCCGCGGTTGCTGCCGATAGGTGAACCCAGGGGCATGACCGTGGCGGCGCCGGCCTCTTCGAGGCGCTTGGCCAGCACGGGATCGGCATTGATGTAGGGCAAAACGGTGAATCCCTCGGCCGCGAGGATTTCGGTGGCCCGAAGCGTTTCGATCGGATCGGGCAGGAGGTATTGCGGGTCGGGATGGATCTCCAGCTTGACCCACTTGGGCAGCCCGGCCGTGGCGGCGAGGCGAGCCAGACGCACCGCCTCGTCGGCGTTCATCGCGCCACTCGTGTTCGGCAGCAGGAGATACCTTTCCGGGTCAATGAAATCCAAAATGTCGGCGAAGCGGTCCGTGCCGCCGCCGAGATCGGCACGGCGCAGCGCGACGGTGACAATTTCCGTCCCGCTTGCGTCGAGTGCCTCGCGCATCGATTCCGGCGAAGCAAACTTGCCCGTGCCGAGCAGCAAACGCGACCGGAAGGTGCGTCCGGCGATAACCAGGGGCTGGTTCACGGGGCCGGGGTGCTCGGCGCGGCGGCCGGGGCCGGCGTGGTTGGCGCAGCTTCGCCGGCGACCTCAAGTTGGAAAGCGAAGGTCGCGGCCACCTGGTCCGGCGCCTCCCAGATGCGGCGGTAAACGAGCTGGATCTTTTGCGTCCCGGGCTTGACGGCCTGGAGCATGATGACCGTGTCGCCGGGTGCGCCAAACAGCACATTTCCTTCCTCCCGCGCCACCAGATCGCTGCTGTAGAACTCAGCCACGCCGAACTCAAAATCGCGAAGCTCCCAGCTGTAGCCCGTGCTGGGATTGGACTCGAGGCTGATGTTCACCAGATTGCCAACCTGAGCTTGGACGATTTGTCCGTTGTTCTTGGCTGTGACCTGAACCGTGCCGGTGACCTCCGGGCGTGGGCGGGCTTCCTCCTCGCCGGGCAGCTTGCCGCTGATCTCGGGAGCTTTCTCCGGGTTGGGGGAATCGGCCGGCGCGTCGATGCTGAAAACGTCGCCGACCGGGTTTTCGCCCAAGTTGACCGGCTCATTCATTTTCGGGCTGTTGGTCAGCGATGTCGTGGCCTCGATCGGCTTCTCGTTCGCATCAATCTCGAGGACAGGGATTCGTTCACCCGCAGCCGGCGGCGACGGGGCTGGGTCCTGCGCGTGAACAGCGGACGCGGCAAAAACGAGGGCGGCGATCCGGGCGAGAAGTTTCATGGAAGGCTCATTATGGAACGGAACCGGCCGCGGCTCAACCCTCGGTGTTAGGCCAGCGGCACGAGGGACCAATGCACGCGGCCGTCGTCGCTCACATCCAACCACGCGAAAGACGCCGGCGCGCCGCGGTTGGTCTTGCCGACGCTGCCGGGGTTGAGGTAACGCACGCCATCGATGGTTTCGTCGCGGGGCACATGGGTGTGGCCATGGAGGGCAAAGCTCGCCGCCTTTGGCACGGCGAACGGGGGTTCGTGCACGAGATAAAAATGATGCCCTCCGCGTTCCAGGCAGAGGCTGTCCGGGGCGATGGAGGGTCGGTCGCAGTTGCCGCGGATGGCGTGGAGAGGCGGGCCGAGGCGTCGCAACTGCGCCAGGATATGGGGCGAGCAGATGTCACCGAGGTGCCAGATCTCATCGGCTTGGGCCACGGCAGAGGAGACAGCCGGGGGCAGGTGGTCGTGGGTGTCGGCCAGAACGGCGATGCGCATGCGCAGAACTTGCCGCCGGTTTGTCGCGCTCGCAAATCCTGATTCCGGTCCCTACACTCCACGCCATGTGGAAATACGCCAACCAGCAGTTGCGCGACCTTGTGGCCTATGAGCCGGGGAAGCCGGTCGAGGATCTGGCCCGTGAATTGGGCATCGCCCCGGACAAGATCATCAAGCTGGCCTCCAATGAGAATCCTCTGGGCCCGTCGCCGCGGGCGCGGCAGGCCATGATCGAGACGCTCGAGCGGGCGCATTTTTATCCGGATGGCGGGGGCTACTACCTGCGCGAGGCCATTGCCGCACAGCTCGGCCTCGCCATGAACAATGTCATCCTCGGCAACGGCTCGAACGAAATCATCGAGTTCATTGGCCATGCCTATCTGCAGCCGGGGGATGAGGTCGTCGTGGCGCGGCACTCCTTCGCGGTTTACCGCCTCATGGCCCAACTCTTCGGCGCTGTGGTCGTGGATGTGCCCGATCCGGGATTTGTGCACGATCTGGACGCCATGCTGGCGGCGATCACGCCCCGGACCAAAGAACTTTTCGTGGCCAACCCGAACAACCCGACCGGGACGATGGTCTTTCAGGATTCGATTGACCGATTCATGGGCCGTGTCCCCGAGCATGTCATGGTCGTGTTCGATGAGGCCTATTACGAATTTCTCGACGAGCCGCCGGATGTTTTGCAATACGTGCGGGCCGGGCGCAACGTGGTTGTCCTGCGGACCTTCTCCAAGATCCAGGGTCTGGCCAACCTCCGTATCGGCTACGGTGTGGCGGCGCCGGAGATCATCGAGGTCCTGCAGAAGGCGCGTCAGCCTTTCAACGCCAACGGCATCGCCCAGGCCGGGGCGCTCGCCGGGATGAGCGATCAGGTCCACATGGATGAGACGCGCCGCGTTACACGTGAGGGGCGCGACTATTTGCAGGCGGAGTTCGTTGACCTCGGGCTCGAATTTGTCCCCAGCCACGCGAACTTCGTTCTCGTGCGGGTGGGGGACGGCAAAAAAGTTTTCGACGCCCTGCTGCGGCGGGGGATCATTGTTCGGGCCATGGGCAGCTATGGTTTGCCCGAATGGATCCGGGTCTCCGTCGGAACCATGCCGCAGAACGAAGCCTTCAGCGCCGCGTTGCGCGATCTCCGCCGTGAGGGCGTGGTCTGCGGCGGTGCGCCGGCCACGGTGGCCTGATGCAGGACGCCGATACGGTTGCCGCGCTGGCCAGCCCGTTCGGCGCCGGAGCCGTCGCGGTCATTCGGGTGAGCGGTCCCCGCGCGGTGGATGTTGTGGAACGCATTTTTCGCGGACGCCGGCTGCTCTCCGCGGCGCCCGCCGGACGGGTCATGCTCGGCCGGATCGAGCGCGACCAGGCGATGCTCGACGAGGTTCTTTGCACGGTTTTTCGCGCACCCCGGAGCTACACGGGCGAGGACGTGGTCGAAGTCAGCACCCACGGCGGCGTGGTGGTGGCGCAGGCGGTTCTGCGCGCCTTGTTCGAAGCCGGCGCGCGTCCGGCGGAGCCGGGAGAGTTCACCCGCCGTGCTTTCACGAATGGAAAAATGGACCTGACGCAGGCGGAGGCGGTGATGGATTTGATTTCCGCCCGCGGCGAGGCTTCGGCGCGGGCGGCGGCCGGGCAGTTGGAGGGCAGGCTGGGACGCATTGTGGAGACGCTGCGCGGCGAAGCGCTTGAGGCGCTGGCTCATCTCGAGGCCTACATTGATTTTCCCGAGGAAGGCATCGAGGCCGAGGGCGGATTGGCTCTGCTCGGACGGATCGAGCATCTGCAATCAGCAGTGGCCCGGCTGTTGGCCACGGCGGACGAAGGACGCATGCTGCGCGAGGGCGTCCGTTTGGTCATCTTCGGCGCGCCCAACGCGGGCAAATCGAGCCTGCTCAACCTGCTCGTCGGTTACGACCGCGCCATGGTCAGCGAAATTCCGGGCACGACACGCGACACGATCGAGGAGAATCTGACCCTGCGGGGCATTCCCTTTCGCGTCGTGGACACCGCCGGATTGCGCGAGTCGTCCGATCCCCTCGAACTCGAGGGGATGCGTCGGACGCGGCAACATCTTGAGCAGGCCGATGTCGCGGTCCACGTGTTCGACGCCATGTTCTGGTCCGGCGATGAAGCGGCTCCTCCGGGGGAAATCCGCGTGCTGAACAAAATCGACCGCTGGACGAGTGGCGAGTTTCCCGCGGATGCCGTGCCGCTCTGCTGCCTCGACGGCCGCGGCCTGGAGGATCTGGTCGAGGCGATTCTGGCGCGGGCTGACCTCGGGGTTTTCGCACGCTTCGATGAAGCGGTGGCGATCAACGCCCGGCATCAGCACTGTCTGCGCACCGCCCAAAACTTCCTCGCCGCGACCAACCAGTCGTTGGTCCGTGGAGATGCGCCCGAGTTCACGGCCATCGAACTGCGGGCGGCCCTATCCTCCATCGGTGAAATCACCGGCGTGGTGGACACCGAGGAAGTGTTGGGGAAGATTTTCAGCACCTTTTGTCTCGGAAAATGAGCTTCTATTCCGCCTTCGCCCGCCCGTTGTTTTTCCGCCTTCCGGCGGAGACCGCGCATGAGTTGACCATGCGAATGCTGGCCTTGGGGGCCCGCGTGCCGGGGCTCTGCCGTGCCCGGCCATCCGGTCGTCCGGTTGAATGCCTCGGCCTGAATTTTCCCAACGCGGTCGGGCTCGCGGCCGGCATGGACAAAAACGGCACGGCGCTTCCCATCTGGCCGCTCATGGGGTTCGGCTTCGTCGAGATCGGAACGGTGACGGCGCGAGCCCAGCCGGGCAACCCGCCTCCGCGACTCTTCCGCTTCCCGGCCCAGCAGGCGCTGATCAACCGGATGGGTTTCAACAATGAGGGAGCGGCCGCCGTGGCGGCGCGCCTGGCCCACTGGCGCGCGTCCGGCCGCTGGCCCCGCGTGCCGGTGGGCATCAACCTGGGCAAATCGCGGGTCACCGCGCTGGCGGATGCGGCGGGTGACTATGCGGAGAGTTTTCGTTTGCTCCGGGAACATGGCGATTATTTCGTCGTCAACGTCAGCTCACCGAACACGCCCGGGTTGCGCGAGTTGCAGGCCGCCGGCCACCTGCGGGGAATTCTCGCCGCGTTGGGCCGGGAGAATCCCGCGGGCAAGCCGATTTTGGTCAAAATTGCCCCCGACCTCGCCGATGATGACATGGCCGAGGTGGTTGCGGCCGGCGAGGACGAAGGCGCGGCCGGATGGATTGCGACCAACACCACGCTCGATCACCGGGTGATTCCGGCCGGGACGGACGAGGAGGGCGGATTGAGCGGCCTACCGCTCGGCCTTCGTTCCACCGAGGTGGTCCGACGGGTCCGGGCCTTGACCAATCGCCCGATCATCGGCGTCGGCGGCGTGGCGGACGCGCCGGGGGCGCGCGAGAAAATGCAGGCCGGAGCCTCTTTGGTCCAGATCTACACCGCCTTGGTCTACGCCGGACCGGGCTTGCCGCGGCAGATCGCCCGGGATTTGGCCGCATAAAACGACGGCTTCCCTGCGTCCGCGGGGTGGCTAACATTTGCGCCGATGGAAACCGTGGAAATCCAAAGCCAACCCGCGCCGCCGGTGGCCAAAACCAACCGGCAGATTCTCGGGGAGGCTTTCAATCGTTATGTCATGGAAGGCGGCATGACCCACGGCGCGGCCCTGACCTACTATGCCGTCTTTTCCCTCGGGCCTCTGCTGCTCATCGCCACGGCCATCGCCGGATGGTTTTTCGGCGAGGAGGCGGCTCGCGGGGAGCTGCGGATCAAGCTGGTGGAGATTTTCGGCCCGGAGACGGCGTGGACCATCGAGGGGTTGCTTTCGAGTGTGCGCGCCCGCACCAGTTCGGGCTGGGCCGCGACGATCGGTATTGTCGTGCTACTCTACACATCCTCCAGCGTCATGCGCCAGCTCCGTGACTCGATGAACTTCATCTGGGGGGTGCAGCATCACAAGGAGTCTTCGTGGTGGATGTGGGTTGAGCACTACCTCGTTTCCCTCGCCGGGGTCTTGGTCGCGGGGCTGCTCCTGATTTTTTCCCTCCTCGCCACGACCGCGCTGGCCGCGACGAAGAAATATGTGCCCGACTGGCTGCCCTACTCGAGTTCGCTGCTCTTCACGCTGGAGTTTGCCGCGACCTTGGTCATGGTCACCCTCGTCTGCGCCTTGATCTACAAGCTCCTGCCGGAGAGCAAGGTGCTTTGGGGCCACGTCTGGCTCGGGGCCTTCGGCACGGCGCTGCTCTTTGCCATCGGCAAACTCGGCATGGGACTTTACCTCGGGTGGCTCAGCGCGGAGTCGTTTTACGGCGCCATGTCATCCTTCATGATCCTGCTCTTTTGGATGTATTTTTCCGCCCAAGTTCTGGTCATCGGCGGGTTCTTCACCGAGATGTTCAGCCGCGTGCGCATCGCCTCCAAGGCGGCGGCCCGCCGGCCCTGACGAAATCAGGATTTGGCCGTTTCCCCGGCGGGAGTGGAGGAGTGAACGTGGGATTTTCCGTGGAACGTTGCTCCCTCCTCGACCAACACGCGCGCGGCGTGAATGTCGCCATGGAGAGTCGACGAACTTTTCAGCTCGGCGCGTCCGCTCGCGTGGATGTCTCCCTCGACCGTGCCGAAAATCACCACCGAGGCGGCCTTGATCCGCGCCTTTACTTTGGCCTCCGGCGCAATGATGACCGTGGCCGGCGAGTGAATCTCGCCATCGACCCGGCAGGTCACGGTGCGGTCATCCGGCAGCTTGAGGGTCCCGATAATTTCGATGTCATCGGGAATTTCGCCCTTCGGTTTCGGCGGGGCGACCGCTTCCGCGGCGGGCAAACTGTAGAGAGGTTGCCATTCGGTCCAGCCCTCCTGCCAGCACAGGTCATCGGGGACGAATGCTCCGTCACGCAGAAAGACGGCGATCTCCTCAGCCTCGTGCGGGCCGAACGTCTCTCCGTTTTTGGTGATGTATAGAGGCATCAAATGGCGGAGGGATGGTGCGCGATACAGGGTTCGAACCTGTGACCCCCTCCGTGTCAAGGAGGTGCTCTACCACTGAGCTAACCGCGCTTTGGGCTGCTTGCCGTGCCGGCCAATAAAGCGCGAGCGGCGTGGTGCTGCAATGATTTTCGCCGGGGGGGTTGTCCTTCGCGTCCAGACGAGGCATCTTGCCGGCCATGACCAATGGCCCCGATGCGCTCTCCTTTCACCGGAAGACGTCGTCCGGCCCGGAGGTGGAGGTCGTCTCGAATTTGCCTTACCGCGGGGCTTCGGGATGGGACCCCGCGCTCAACACGCTCGACATTTATTTCAACCGGCGCGCCTCCCGCTTGGCCAAACGGAGCATGGTTGTTTTCCTCCATGGAGGAAACTGGCGTGGCAGTGACAAGGTTTGTTTCCCCGGTCCGCCGGAGTGCGCCATGCCCGCATGGTTCGTCGAGCGGGGTTTCGTCTTTGTCTCGGTCAATTTCCGCCTGCTGGGCAGCCCGCAGTCTCCCCGCACAACCCTGGCGGAAATGGCGGACGACGTGGCCAAGGCGATCAAATGGCTGACGGTCAATGGACGTCAATACGGGGGACGTCCGGATGGAATGACCCTCGTGGGTTTTTCCTCCGGCGCGCATCTCGCCGCCTTGGTGGCCGGCGACCGGACCCTGCGCGAGCGTTACCGTTTGGGTCCGGGAATCATCTCGTCGGTCATCGGCCTGGACGTTCCATTTTATGATGTGCCCGTCGCTTTGGATGAAATTCATGACGAGGTGCACGGGGGGGCGCAGCAAAGCGCGCGCCTTGAGGCCGCTCTGGAGGTGTTTGGTCGGGACCGGACGGACCATGTGCGGGTTTCTCCGGCCGCGCACATCGGGCCTTGGTTGCAGGGCACGAAGTTTCTCCTCCTCTCCGCCGGCCTGCAGTCCGGCCGTTACCAGGATTTCAGCAACCGGATGAGTGCGCACTTCGCCGGCCTCCTGCGCCGACACGAGATCGCCGCCCGGCATTTCCATTTCGGCCAGATGGAGCACGCCGATATGCTCGGTAGCTTCCGGCTCCTGCCGGCACGGCAGGTCGAGCATTTCCTAACCTCGAAATGAGGGTGGGTTGTCGCATCACTTGTCCGGCCAATGCCTTCCTTGGCCCGTCGGTGCCGACGCAAACTCGATGCTTGCACCCTCGCTGGAATGGTGTTGCATGCATCCTGCGCGCTCGTCGAAAGCTGGCCCCAAGGCCACGCGCGTCACAATCCGATGGACGAAGTAGAAGTTAAATATCAGGTGGTCTTGAATCACGAAGGTCAGTATTCCATTTGGCTGGCGGACGAAGGGCTTCCATCCGGGTGGACGGCGGACGGCAAGGTCGGGAGCAAGGAGGAATGTTTGCAGCATATCGCAGCGGTCTGGACCGATCTGCGACCCGCGAGCGGCAGAGTCTCCCAATCCATTGGTGAGGCCGCTTGAAACCCGACCCCGCAGACGGCTCCCTGGGAGTTTCTCGTGGTGCGTCACCTGCGGCGGAGGCACCCATGGCCACGGAGTTGCCGCCCGACCTTGATCCCCGGACCGCGGAGAACGTCGAGGAGGTTTTCGAGCTCTCCCCCATGCAGGAGGGCATGTTGTTTCACGTTCTCTATGAGCCTTCGGCCGGAATGTATTTCCAGCAGATCGCCGCCCCCATCAAGGGGATCGACATCGAGGCCTTCGACCGGGCGTGGCAGATTTTGGTCGACCGCCAACCGGTCCTGCGCACGTCGTTTCATTGGCAGGACCTGGCCCAGCCGGTGCAGGTGGTCCGTCGTCAGGTCGTCTTCACCGTCGAGCATTTGGATTGGCAGGGCATGGCGCCGCTGGAGCAAAAGCACCGGTTGGCCGAATTCATGCAGCAGGACCGCGAGAGGGGGTTCGATCTCGAGAAACCTCCGCTGCTTCGGGTCACGCTGATCCAAACTTCACCGGAGGATTTTTATTTTGTTCGCAGCCACCACCACATTCTGATGGATGGCTGGTCGGGTTCGATCCTGTTCCGGCAGTTGTTCAAGATCTACAACACGCTGCGTCGTCGGCGTGAGCATGGCCTGCCCGAGTCGCGGCCGTATCGCAGCTACATCGACTGGCTCAAGCGTCAGGATCTGGGCGAAGCCGAGACCTACTGGCGTTCGCACCTCGGCGGGTTTTCTTCGCCGACTCCCTTGCCGGAGGACCATAGCGGTCACCGTTCCATGATCCGGGGCGGCGACCAGTTCGACCATCGTTACGTCTATTTGAGCGAAGAGGTCACGGCGGCCCTCGACAAGCTCGTGCGGAGTCACCGCCTGACCCACAACACGCTGCTTCAGGGCGCGTGGGCTGTGTTGCTCGGACGTTACAGCGGACGCGAGGACGTGTGCTTCGGCACCGTGGTTTCCGGTCGTCCGGCCGATCTCGACGGCGTGGAGGAAATCGTCGGGCTCTTCATGAACACCCTGCCGGTGCGGTTGGGCGTGGCCGATGACGAGAAGCTCATTCCCTGGCTGAAAAAACTTCTGACCCAGCAGATCGAGATGCGGAGTTACGAATACAGTCCGCTGGTCAAGGTGCAGGGTTGGAGCGAGGTCAAGCGGGGACAGCCGCTCTTCGAGAGCATCGTGGTCTTCGAGAATTTTGCCGCCGAAAAATCCTCCGGCGAGAAATCCGGTGGCGACGACGAAAAGGCCGCCTCGGCGCTTCCCATGGTTTCCAAGGAGCGCACCAATTATCCCCTCGGCATCATCTCGGCTCCTGGGCAGCGCATGTTTCTCCGGGCGGTGTATGACCGGACCAGATTTCATCCCGACGCGATCGGGCGGATTCTCGATCATTTGCGGGCCCTGCTCGAAAGCATCGCGGCCAATCCGGAGAAGACGCTGGGCGAGTTCTCCCTGCTCACGGGGCAGGAGCGCGAGTTGCTCGCGGATGGCCGGAGCTCGGACGCATCGGCGGTGCCGGCGGCGTTTTGCGCCCATCACTTGTTCGAGCTGCAGGTCGACCAGAGCCCGGCGTCTCCCGCGCTGCGTCAGGGGAAGGAATCGCTTTCCTACCGCGAGCTCGACCAGCGGGCCAACCGGCTCGCGCACTTGCTTCGCGCCCGTGGAGTCACGGCGGAAACGCCCGTCGGTGTTTGTCTTCAAAACGGACCTGAATCCATCGTTGGCCTCTTGGCCATCATGAAAGCTGGCGGGACTTACCTGCCGCTGGACTTGCGCCACACGAGGGAACAACTCCAATTTCTCATCGGCGATGCGCGTCCGGCTCTCGTCGTCACGACCTCCGAACTGCGCGGTTTCCTTCCGGCCAACACGTCCTGCCTTTGCCTTGACGAGGAAGCGCAGGCCCTGGCCGCGCAGCCCGACAGCCGCCCCGAATCGTTGGTCGGCGCGGAACACGCAGCCTACATTGTTTATGTTCCCGGCCCGACGGGCTTGCTTGCCGGACTGGTGGTCGAGCACCGGAGCCTGGCCAACGCCGTGCTCGCGCAAATCGCCATGCTCGGCATCGGAGCCGGTGATCGCGCGTGGCAATTTCTGGGGACGGGCCTCGACGGGGCGCTGGGGGAAATTTTTCGGGCTCTCGCCTCGGGGGCCACGCTTTGCCAGCCGGTCACGAGTTTGCCGCTCACCGGCCCCGCCTTGGTCCGGGCTTTGCAGGAGCAGGAGGTCACAGCCCTGACCGCGGCCGCCCAAGTGCTGGAGGATTTGCCCGAGGACGAACTCCCCGGCTTGAAGTCCGTCGTGGTCATCGGCGACCGACCCAGCCGCGAGCTTTCGGCCCGCTGGGCCGGAGGGCGCCGTTTGCTCAGCATCCAAGGCCCGGCGGAAGCCGGGATCGGCTCGCTGACCGCGATGGGCGCGGAGTTGGGGGCCGACTCGCCGGTGGTTCGGCCGCTGGCCAATGTCAGTGTCACCATTCTTGACCGGCGCAGCCAACCAGTGCCGGTCGGCGTTCCCGGGGAAATTTACCTCGGCGGGGTTGCCCTGGCGCGGGGTTACATCAACCGGCCGGATCTGACAGCCGAACGCTTCGTGCCCGATCCGCTCGCGAAGGATTCCGAGACCAAGCTGTTCCGCACCGGCCAGGTTGGGCGGCGGCGTCCGGGTGGGGAGATCGAGTTTGTCGCCGATCCCGGCATGGAGCCTGCCGGGCGAAAAAACCTGCCGACGCCCGGGGCGCCTGACGAGGACCAGCTTTGGAACGCGTATGCCCACGTGATGGCGTCCGCGGCGGGAAAAGCGCTTGCTCGTGATAAAGATTTCACGACGTGGGCCGGCCATTTGTCGCGGCAGAGCGAGCTGGCCGAGCACCTGATCTACTGGCGTCGAACCCTCGAAGGCGCGGCCCCGGTCGAGCTGCCATGGGACAAACCGCGTCCAGCGGTCCGGGTTTACGCGGGCGGCACGATGGATTTTTCGCTTCCTGCTGGTGTGGCGGCGAAGCTGCGCAAACTTGGTCAGGCCGAGTCAGCGGATCTTTTCATCGCGGCCCTCGCTGTCTTCAAGGTGCTGCTGGCCCGCTACTCCGGGCACGAGGATGTTTCCGTCGGAACCTTGGTGGAGCGGGCCGGTGTTTCGCTGGAGCAGGAGCTCGCCGGATGCCCGCCGAACACGCATGTGCTGCGCAGCCAGATCCCGCCGGAGATCAGCTTCCGCGAGGCGGTGCGTCGCGTGGGCGAGACTTGCCGCTCGGCCGAGGCGCATGGGGCGACTCCGTTTGAGTTGGTCGTGGAAGCCGTGAAGCCGCCGCGGGATTTCAGCCGCTCGCCGCTCTGTCAGATTTCCTTCCTGCTGCAAGGTGCCGGGGCGGTTCCCCAAGATTTTGACCTTGGGTTGGAGTTGCATGAACGCGGGGGCGAACTCGAGGGCCGCATGAATTTCAATGCCAACCTTTATGAGGCGGCCACGATCCGGCGCATCGCGGCCAACTTCGTTGTGCTGATGGAGCGTGTGCTCGAGGCGCCGGATCAGGCCATCGGGCAGATTGATTTCCTCGGCCCGGCGGAGCGTGAGCAGGTCTTGCACGGCTGGAACCAGACCGCGGTCCCGGTGCCGGCGGTGGCGATCCAGCATTTGTTCGAGCAGCAGGTGGACCGCGCTCCGGACAGGATCGCGGTGAGCTGCCGCGGTCAGAGCCTCACTTATGCCGAACTCGAGAGCCGGGCCAATGTGCTCGCCAACCACCTTGTCGCCCAAGGGGTGGGGGTGGACGAACCGGTCGGACTTTTGATCAATCGCTCGACCGACATGATGGTAGGTCTGCTCGGGATCTTGAAAGCCGGGGCGGCCTACGTGCCCCTCGATCCGGGTTTTCCGCAGGATCGCCTCGAATACATGATCGAGGACAGCCGATTGCATTTCCTTGTCACGGAGGAGGCCTTGACCAACCGGTTTCCGCTCGAACACCTGCGGGTCACCTGCCTCGACCGTGATTGGAGTGAAATTGCCCGCGCCCCTGCGTCGCGCCCCGCGGCCCGCGCCACGCCGGAGAATCTCGCCTACATTATTTACACCTCGGGTTCGACCGGGAAACCGAAGGGCGTGATGCTTGAGCACCGCACGGTGGTCAATTTCCTCCTCTCGATGCAGGAGAGTCCGGGACTTGTTCAGGATGACGTGCTCCTGGCCGTGACCACGCTCTCGTTCGACATCGCCGGGCTCGAGTTGTTTCTCCCGCTCATCGTCGGCGCGCGGGTCGAGGTGGCCACGCGCGACGAGGCCATGGACGGCGAACGCTTGTTCAAGATGATTGCCGAATTGGGCGTCACCGTCATGCAGGCCACGCCCGCAACCTGGCGGATGATGATCGAGACCGGGTGGCCGGGTTCGCCGGGATTGAAAATTCTCTGCGGTGGCGAATCCGTGCCGCGTGATCTCGTGAGGGAGCTGCTGCCTCGGGCCCGCGAGGTTTGGAACATGTATGGGCCGACCGAGACCACGATCTGGTCCACGGTGCAGCGACTCGAGGACAGCGAGAGCACGATCTCCATCGGGCGACCGATCGCCAACACGAGCGTCTACGTCCTCGACGAGCGTCTCCGCCCATTGCCCGTCGGTGTGCCCGGAGAACTCCTCATCGGGGGGCTTTGTCTTGCCCGCGGGTATTTCGGACGCGCGGAGATGACGGCCGAACGGTTCGTGCCCGATCCTTTTTCCAGCCGGCCTGGCGCGCGCATGTATCGCACCGGTGACCTTGCCCGTTGGTTGCCCGGCGGCGTCTTGGATTGCCTCGGACGGGTCGATCAGCAGGTCAAGATTCGGGGTTTCCGCATCGAGTTGGGCGAAATCGAGTCGGCGCTGGCGCAGCATCCGGCCGTCGGACAAGGCGTGCTGGCGGCCCAGCCAGATTCGTTCGGCGGCCACATGCTGGTCGCTTATGTGGTTCCTGCCGCCGGGCGGATGCTTTCGTTGGCGGAGGTTAAGGAGTTCCTCGCCCGCACACTGCCGGACTACATGCTGCCGTCGGCCCTCGTTTGCCTCGATGCGTTGCCCCTCACGGCCAATAAAAAGGTCAATCGGCGCGCTCTCCCGCTGCCGGATCCATTGCAGCGCGGCGATGGTGAAGACAGTGACGTTCCGGTTGGTCCGACCGAGACCGTCATTGCCGGGATCTGGAGCGAGATCTTGCGGGTCAGCCATGTCGGGCGCAGTGATAACTTTTTCGATCTCGGCGGGCACTCGCTCATGGCCACCTCGGTGGCGTCGCGTATCCGCAGCACCTTCAAAATCGAGGTGCCTTTGCGCGTTCTCTTCGAGCAGCCGACGATCGCCGGGTTGGCCCACAAGATCGAGGAGTTGCAGAGGAATCCGCAGGCGGAGAGTCACGAGGCGGCGCTGACCAGATCGGAAGTGCAGATCAGCGAAGCCCCGCTTTCCTACTCGCAGCAAAGGCTGTGGTTCATCACCCAACTCGCGCAGGGCAGCCCGCTTTACCACATGTCAACGATGGTGCCGATCCGCGGCCACCTCGACAGCGCCGCGCTGGAGAAAGCTCTTTCCGAACTCATCCGCCGCCACGAGACCTTGCGGACGACTTTCGATATGCGCGAGGGAGACCCGGTGCAGATCATCTCGCCGGCTCAGCCCGTGGAGTTGAAGATCGTCGATCTCCGCAGCCTGCCCGAACAGCACCGGCGCACGGAAATCCAGCGCCAGCGCGAGGCCGAGTTTTCCGCGCCCTATGATCTGGTGCAGGGGCCGCTGGTGCGCTTCACCCTGCTTCGGCTCAGCGATCGCAACCAGGTCTTGCTGGTTGGAATGCACCATATCGTCTCGGACGGATGGTCCATGGACGTGCTCCGCCGCGAGGTGACGGTGCTTTACAAGGCGTTTCGCCTGAGCCAGCCATCGCCGCTCCCGGAGCTTTCGCTCCAGTATTCCGATTACGCGCTTTGGCAGCGGCAGCAACTTAGCGGCGAGGGGATCGGGCGACTGATTGCGTATTGGAAAAAGCGGCTCCATGGGGCCGAGCGCCTCGAGTTGCTGACCGACCGGCCGCGTCCGCTCACGCCCCGCACCAACAGCGCCATCATTCCGCTGAAGATCGAGCCCGCGCTCACGGACAAGCTGCGCTCACTCTGCCGCGAGGAGGAGGTCACACTTTTCATGGCCTTGCTGGGGGCTTTCCAGTCCGTCCTTGGCGCGCAGGCCGGACAGGAGGATGTGAGTGTTGGCACGGTCATCGCCGGGCGCGATCGGTCCGAATTGGAGGGCCTGATTGGCTTCTTCGTCAATTCGCTCGTCATGCGCACGGACCTTTCCGGCCATCCGACTTTTCGTGGTCTGCTCCGGCGGGTCAAAAAGGACACACTCGATGCCTACGATCATCAGGCGGTTCCGTTTGAAAAGCTCGTCGAGGAGCTGGCCCCCGAACGCACGCTCAACGTGCAGCCATTGTTCCAAGTCCTGTTCGTCTTGCAGAACTTGCAGGCCGCCGGCGACCCGGCGGAAAACCCGCAATCCTCGCAGGGAAGCGCCGCTGCGCCCAATGCCCATGCGGGCGGCCTCATCTACTACGACCTCACCTTGACTCTGACCGAGACACCGGCGGAAGTGGTCGGGGGGCTCCACTACAACACGCACCTTTTCAACGCCACCACGGCCGAAGCCATCGCCCGGCATTTTGTCGCGCTGCTCGAGCGGGTGGTGGACGCTCCGGATCGCAGCATTGGGCGCTTGGATGTGCTTTCAACGAGCGAGCGGCAGATTCTCTTCAACGATTGGCGAACCACCGCGCCCGACCGCGAGGCATGCATTCACCAGCTTTTTGAAGAGCGGGTTGATCAGGCGCCCGATCATGTGGCGCTGTCCTTCGAGGGCGAGCACATGAGCTACGGCGAGCTGGACCGCCGGGCCAATCGCGTGGCGCATCGCTTGCGCGAACTCGGAGTGCGTGAGGAGTCGCCCGTGGCCATGTATCTGGACCGCGGGCCGCTGGCCATCGTGGCTCTTTTGGGAATCCTCAAGGCCGGCGGTGCTTATGTTCCGCTCGATCCAAGCCTGCCGGCGGAAAGGCTAACCTTGATTCTCGGCGACGTGCAGCCTGCAGTGGTGGTGACGAGCGAGGAACTCAAAGCGGGCCTTCCTCCGGGCGGTCCAAAGATTTGCGGCATCGAGGAGGCCTGTGCTGCGGGCGGGGTGGCGATGGATGCCCGGCTCGCCTGCGGGCGTCCGGACAGCCTGGCTTACGTGATTTACACCTCGGGTTCGACCGGGCGGCCGAAGGGCGTCCTGGTCGAGCATCGCAACTTGGTTCACACCATTCTCGCGCAGATCCCGCTCTTCGGGCTGACCGATAGCAGCCGGGTGCTGCCGACCATTTCGCTGAGTTTCGATGCGTCCTTGGGGGAAATTTTCCGCTCACTGGTGGCCGGCGTAACCCTCTGCCTCGCGCGTCGCGAGGCACTGCTGCCCGGGCCTGACCTGGTCACTTTGTTGCAGGAGCAGAAAATTTCTGCCGTCACGCTTTCAACCGCGGCGCTCGGAGCCCTGCCGCCGGCCGAGTTGCCCGAGTTGCGGACCTTGACTGTGGGCGGAGAGGCCTTGTCGTCGGAACTCGCCGCACGCTGGGGGAGGGGGCGACGCCTGCTCAACGGTTACGGTCCGACAGAAACCGCGATCGGCGCAACCCTGGCCTCGAATTGGGATCCCAAGCGTCCGCCGCCGCTCGGGCATCTGCTGCCCAACGTGCGGGGCTATGTCCTGAATCCTGCGATGCAGCCGCTGCCGGTGGGCGTGCCGGGTGAATTGTATCTCGGCGGCCCCGGGGTGGCCCGCGGCTATCACCGTCGTCCCGACCTCACGGCCGAACGTTTTGTGCCCGATCCTTTCGGCGGCCAGCCGGGTGCGCGGCTTTATCGCACGGGCGACCGGGTGCGGTGGCGCCCCGATGGGCAGCTTGAGTTTCTCGGGCGCATGGATGAACAGGTGAAAATCCGCGGGTATCGCATCGAGCCCGGCGAGATCGCGGCTCTGCTCCGGCAGCATCCCATGGTGCAGGACGTAGCGGTCGTGGCGCGGGCGGATACCGGCGAAGACGCCCGTTTGGTCGCCTATCTCGTGAAGGCGTCCGGTGGGACGTCGTCCGAAGCCAACCCCGCCGCCGAACTGCGGGCGCACCTGGGCAAATTGCTGCCCGACTACATGGTGCCTTCCGCCTTTGTTTTTCTCGACGCCCTGCCGCTCACGCCCAACGGCAAACTCGACCGCAAGGCCCTGCCGCCGCCCGACGACAAGGCTCGGCTCGCTGGCGTGGAAAAAATTTACGTGGCACCGCGCACGGCCGAGGAGAAGACCCTCGCGGATATCTGGGCCACGCTGCTCAAGGTGGACAAGGTCGGAGTGCACGACAATTTCTTCGAGCTGGGCGGCGATTCCATCCTGAGCATCCGGGTGGTCGCGCGGGCCGGCGAAGCGGGCTTGAAGTTCAGCGTGCAGGACGCTTACCAACACCAGACGATCGAAGAACTTGCCGCCGTGGCGGTGAGCGTATCCGGTGCGGCCGGCGACATCGACCAGTCCACCGTGACCGGAACAGCCCCGCTCACTCCGATTCAACACTGGTTTTTCGAGTGGGATAATCCCGACCCCCACCACTTCAACTGGGCCACCTATCTTCCGGCGCCCAAGGGTGTGACCGAAACTCACCTGCGCGGCGCGCTGCAGGCTGTGCTCGGGCACCATGACGCTTTGCGGACCAGGTTCGTGCGCGAGGGCGACGGTGGGGGGAGAATCCAGATGTTTGCCCCGGTCGAGGAGGAGATGCCGCTGACCGAGATCGACATTTCCGGGGTCTCGGCCGCGGAGCGTTCTGCGGTCATGGAGGCCCGCGCCAACGAACTGCAGGTGAGTCTCGATGTGGAAAACGGTCCGCTCGTGCGTCTGGGCTGGTTCAGGACCGGGGAAAAATCGGACGGCTACCTTCTTCTGGTTGTTCACCATGCGGTGACCGACACCATTTCTTTCCCCCTCGTGGTCGGAGACTTTACCACGGCACTCCGCCAATCGTTGCGAGGCCAGGAGATTGCCCTGCCGGCCAAGACGAATTCCTTCAAACTCTGGTCCGAGTTGTTGCAGGCCGAAGCAGCCAAGCCAGTGGCCGAAGGCGAGCGCGATTATTGGATGGATCCGCGTCGGACCGATGTTGGCCGCCTGACCATCGATTACCCCGAGGGTGATCGGACGCGCGCTGCGGCCGAAGATGTCACGTTGACTGTGGATGAAGAGACGACACGGCAGCTCGTGAGCTTGGCCCGCTCAAGGCAGGCAGGGGTGGACGAGTTGCTGGTTGTGGCGCTCGGCCGCGCCCTGACCAGGGCGATTCATCACGAGCGGATGGTCATCAATATTGAGCGCCACGGGCGCCACGACCTCGGCGAGGGGCTCAACACGACCAGAACGGTCGGATGGTTTGCCAACATCTCACCCGCGCTGCTCGTGCTGCCGGAAACGCTCTCGCCGGACGAACTCCTTGAGTCGGGTCTCGGGCAGCTTCGCGCCATACCTCGGCAGGGCCTCGGCTACGGACTGCTGCGGTATCTGGGGGATGAACAAAGCCGGGCCGCGCTGTGCGCCCAGCCGGAGCCGGAAGTTTTCTTCAACTATTTCGGCCAGCAAAACGCCGGCATGGGAGCCCCGCCGAAAAATCAAGGCAGGCAGCAGTTGCCTTTGGGCGTCCTGGTGAGCAAGCGGGCCGCACGGCGTCACTTGATCGAGATCAACGCTCTGATCCAGAACGGTGTTCTCCAGATGCGCTGGAGCTACAGCGCCGGTCTGCTCAGCGCCGACCATCTCGGGGAGTTGGTCCGGTCCTGCGAGACGGCCATCCGGAATCTGACTGGTCCGGGCCCCGCGTGACTTGAGTCACCGGGGCGTTCGTCTCCGTGGACGGGCGCGTCGCGTTTCCTTTCTTCTTCCCAAGACCAGTTCCTTGCGCCAATTCATTAAACGTCCCCCATCATGCACGCCAAAACTTCCACCGCTGCCCTCCTCCTTCGCACGGCCTTGAGATTTCTCCCGGCCCTGCTCGTCCTCTCTTTGGTCCAAGCAAGGGAACCCGATGGCGCGGACCAAGTCTTCGCCGCCGCCAAGCGGGACAATTCCGCCAACCGGGCGGGGGGAGGTTTTCCCGGCGGTGGTGGCGGTTGGGTCACTGCTCCCATGGAAGCCGAGGGCGTGCAGTTCCGCACGTTCAGCAGCCGGGCGGTGGGCGAAGAGGTCAGCTATCATGTTTTCTTGCCGCCGGCCTACGAAGAGCAGCCCGATCGGCGGTTCCCCGTCATCTACTGGATGCACGGACTGGGACCGGGGATCAACGGCATTCCATTCATCAGCAGATTTTACGGCGACGCCATGGCGAGCGGGGAGATGCCCCCGGCCATCATCGTTTTTGCCAATGGTCTGCCCCGGGGGATGTGGTGCGATTCCAAGGACGGTTCGACGCCGGTCGAGTCGATGCTCATCCGCGATCTCATCCCCCACATCGACCGCACCTACCGCACCATCGCCTCGCGCGAGGGCCGCATGCTCGAGGGCTTCAGTATGGGCGGATACGGGGCGGCGCGGCTGGGGCTGAAGTATCCGGAAATGTTTCGCGGCTTCTCCATGTTGGGGGCCGGACCCTTGCAGCTCGACTTCCTCGAGGATCGTCCCGGCCTGCAGCCGCTGGGGATGCGGCAGCAGCTTCTTGATGACGTTTATGGCGGCGACATGGACTATTTCCGCGCCCAATCCCCATGGATGCAGGCCAAACTCAGCCGGGACAAATTGCCGAAGGATTTCAAAATCCGCATGGTCATCGGGGCGGAGGACAGTTCGCGCGACAACAACCGCGCCTTCAGCGAGCATCTTCTCTCCTTGGGGATCAAGCATGAATACATCGAGGTTCCCGGGGTGCAGCACGAGCCGATCGGCACGCTGAGCGGGAGCAGGAATGCCGCCTTTTACCGTGCGGCGCTCCCGTCACCGTAGGGGCACGTCAACCGGTGAGCGACAAGCAGACGCAGGCGGGGAATGACGGCGTCGCCGGAGAACTCTCCGACTTCGTCCTGCGCGACGACTTGATCATCACCGCGACCGGAGAACCATCCGGATGCATCGTCGCCGACGAACTTAACGGGCGGACTTATGAGTTCGCCGAGAAGGAATGCTTCCTGCTCCGGCAGCTTGTCCACCCCCGCGGCTCCGTGGAACTAGCCCTGCTGGTCGCGGGCAAGTTCAAGGAGCGCTGCAGTCCGCGGGAGATCGATGAATTTCGCCGGGTGCTCCACGGTTGGAACCTTCTGCGGCCGGCCCGGCCTTCGTCCGCCGATGAGGCCGATTGGGCTGTCACCTTGGATGTCAGCGACGAAGTCGAGGCGGCCACGGCTGAGGCTGTGGCGGATGAGGGGGCACCGCCTCCGGCCAGCCCCAACCGGTGGCATCTCTTCAAGCCGCAGAAAATCTTGGACGTCCTGACGGAGGCGCTTTACCCCCTTCGTCACATTTTCATCGCTGCCGTGCCGTTGTTTTTCTTCCTCGGGCTGATCTTGGTCGCGAGGCACTACGCCCTGTTTATCGATGCGGTCGGGCGCTCGACCCAGCAGTTTGGGTTCATCGGGAAACTGCTCATGACCACCATCACGGTCAATATTCTCGCCCAGATCGCGCGCGGTTGTGTCGCCCGCCAAGCAGGGCTGAGCGTGACGAGCGCCGGCATTTTTCTCGAACTCGGGCTGATCCCGCGTTTCAACGTCCAGATCGAACCCCAGGGGCCGGTTCCGCGGCGCACCCGCCTTTGGCTGAGCGCGACAACCCCGCTGGTTCGTCTCGCCTCGTTCGGTTTCGGCGTGGCGTTGTGGTGGATGGCGCGGTATTCGACCACGCTCTCGCTCATCGGCGTGACCATCGCGGCCATTTCGTTCATCGGGCTGGCTTTTTCGGCCAACCCTCTCTGGCGGACCGATGGAGCCGCATTTTTCTCCGCACTACTGGATGTTCCCGACCTGCGGTTGAGGTCGCACCGATTGTTCTGGGATTTGTTCCGCCGGAAACCCGCGGTCCTCTCGCGTCACGGGCGGAGTTTCCGGAGATTGGCCCTGTTTGGCCTGCTCTCGCTGCTCTTTTTCTACGCGGCGTTCATTTACATTGCTTACGATGTTTTCAGGCGATTCGAGAAGGATTGGCAGGGGGCAGGGGTTGCTCTTTGGCTTGCCCTGGTCATTTACTGCGGCTGGTCGATCTGGAGAATGACCAGCTTCCAAAGGTCGCAATCCCAGCGCCGACGTCCTCCGCCGGCTCAAAACAGGAAATAGCACTTGCACGGCCCAAGGTGCTGTGGGAACAATCCCCCTCTTTACAGGGTAGAAAGCAACGGTTTTTTCGAGCCATCGGCCCGCGCATGATTACGCCCCGGTTGGCCTCAAACCGTTGCAGCGAGAAAAAACTATAACTTATGGATTGGAACGCGAAGGCAGTTGAAGCCCGGCCCGAGGCTGGAAAGGGCGGCGGTGGGGGGGCTCCCGGCGGCGGTGGAGGCGGTGGAGGTGGCGCGCTCAAGAGCATGATGGATTCCGTGCGCCAATGCATCCAGGCCAAGCACTTGGGTGAGGCCAAACAAACTTTGGAACAAATTCTTGAGAAGAACCCCGATTTTGCCCCCGCTTACATGCTGATGGGCAATGTCTACGCCGCCAAAGGCGAACTCGATGAAGCGCTCGAGTATTACGAAGGGGCCCTGCATCTCAAGAAAGACATGCCCGTCGCGCTCATGATGTCGGCTACCGTCTACGTGAGAAAAGGGATGCTGGAGAAAGCTCTGGAGAAACTCAAAGAGGCTTTGGCCATCAACCCGAGCATGGGGCAGGCCTACCTTGGTCTCAACCGCGTCTATCTCAAGATGGGGCGCACCGACGACGCGATGGCCGCATTGCAGGAAGCCTTGCGGCACAATCCACAACTCGACGAAGCACGGCTGGCCATGGCCCTGATCCACCGGCAGAAGGGCGACGAGGACACGGCGCTTCAGGAGCTGCAGGCTCTGGTCGAACGGGACAGCGAATCATGGCAGGCGCGCCTGCAGGTCGGAAAAATTCTGGCCGCCCGCGGCGATTTCGCGGGTGGCATCCAGTCATTGCGAAAGGCGGCCGAACTTCAGCCGGACAACACCCAGGTTCATTTTGTCCTCGGTCAAGCCTATGCCGGAACGCAGGACTTTGAAGCGGCCTTGCGCGAATACGGCCGGATGCTGGAAATCGACGAGAACAACGTTCTGGCCAAACTGGAGACCGCACGGGTCTTTTCGGAGCAGGGCAAATTCGCCGAGGCCCGCAAACTGCTCGCCGGCCTGACCACCGGGGAATCACACCTGGGCTTGGTCCATCGCCGCCTCGCTGAGGTTTTCCTGCGGGACAATCGTTTCCGTGATGCGGTGGCCGAGTTTCAGGCCGCACTGCTGCACGGCAAGAAACTTGTGGAAAAGCACCCTGAGTTGTTGGAGGTCAAGGTGGCGGATGCGGGAGACGATGCCGCGCTGGCCGCAGCCTACTTCCAAGCCTTCGCGGCCACGGACCACGGCGGGCCGTTTTCGGCCGAGGGCCAGGTGCACGGGGCGTGAGGCGAAACTCATGGGGTCTCTCCTTGAATTGATGCGGTGCGACGCGACCTGCGCGTCCGGCCTGTCCGGCGCTTGCCCGTGAAGGTCCTGCTTCTTGTTGCTCTGGCCCTTTACGTGCTGGGTTTGGTTTTTTCGCCCTTCCCTTACGGGCGGACCTACTTCCTTCTTTGGAAAAGGGTGCTGTTCGGTCGCACCCATGGCTGGCGCCCCCGCATGCGGCAGGCCAGATTTCTTCTTTCCTACGCGCTGAGCACCCCGGTCTTCACCGCGCTGTGGTATCTCGACGAACTTCTCTACCCGGGCTACCGCAAGCTGGAGGTCCGGCCGGTCTTTATTCTCGGGCAACCGCGCAGCGGGACGACATTTCTCCACCGCACCCTGGCCTCCGATCGCGAGAACTTTACCGCCGCCCGGCATATCGAATGGCGTTACCCGTTCATCAGCGTGCAGAAACTTATCCGCTGCTCGAGCCTGGCCCGCAGACTTCTGCAGAAAAATTATTGGTCGAACACCCCGGCGGGCGAGGTGGCGGCCCGGATGCATCCGAACAAGCTGGATGACTGGGAGGAGGATGGCATTTTTTTTGAGGAGCGGTTCCTTCACCATTTCTTCATCTTCCTGCGTTTTCCTTGGGCCAATCTGCTCGATTACCTTGATGACTTTACCCGCCTGCCGGAGAAAGTCCGCCGCGACATGCTCGCCACCCACCGACGGGTCATCCAAAAAGTCATCTACCTGAACGGCGCCAGAGACCTCCGCTACCTCTCCAAGGAGGTGACCAGCCACACCAAGTTTCCCGAGATTCTGTCCTACTATCCGGAGGCTGACTTCATCTTCAGCCTGCGCGACTCGGGGGGATTCATGAATTCTCTCCTCGCCCTCATCCGTTATTCCACCATGTCCAAGACCGGGGTTGATCCGCTGACCATCGAGGGTTGGGAGGCCGCTGTGCTCCGGCGGATGGAAAAAGACAGCGCCCGGTTGCTCAACATCATCGAACATCAGGTTGCGCCGGAGAGGCGGGTGCTGCTTTCCTACGCGGCCATTACCACGGATATCGCGGCGGCGGTCGGCAAAATTTACACGCACCTGGATTTGACGCAGAGCGAGTCCTGCCGGAAACATCTCGACGAGGTGAGGGCGCGCCAGCTCGAGCGGGGGAGAGGCTACAATTACGAGGTCCGCGCGTTCCCCGGTTTTGGTTCCTTCGATCAATTCGTTGAGGGGGTCGTGCGTGACGGGGAGACCGCCGCCGGTCTCACTCCGCGGTGAGATCCGGGCGCAGCGCCGGGTCATCGACGGAAGGTTTCCATGTTTGCCTTTGCTTCGTTTGCGCTTAAATTCGTGGCTTGTTTACCGGGCACCACGCTCTGGCCGGGTGAAGAAAACCGCCCTTCGCCCGGTCGCTGGCCGGAGCTCTGATTCAATCGATGCAAGAACCACCCAAATCTGTCCTTGAGCGTCACGGCGCCAAGGCTGCGGCCAAGGCCGGTCCGGCCCAGGCGACCAAGGCGGCCTGGCCGCCGGCAGCGGTCACCAGCGATGACGGGGCCGGGCGGCGGCGGCGGATCAAGTATGCGCTGTGGATCGCTTTTTTTGCCTGCCTTTTCATCCCCTATCCGTTCCATGTCGGCGGCGAGGCCGAGGTGCTCCCGGCCCAACGGGTCACCCTCAATGCCCAAATGGAGGGCATGGTGGAGGATATTTTTTTCGACAGCGGTGATTTTGTCCCCGCCGGCACCCGCATTGCCCAGATGGCGGATCACCGCCAACTGCGCGACCTGGCGAGTGCTGAGGCGGACCGAGAGGCCATCGCCTTTGAAATCGAAAAGCTCCGTTCGACCCCAACCCCGGAGGAAATCGCCTCTGCCATGGCCAAGGTGGATTCGGCCACCGTCGCGGCGAGGTATGCGGCGAATGACCAGAAGCGGGCTCAGTTGCTTTTCGAGAAGGGCTCTTCCTCGATCCAAGAATTAGAGGACTTCAAGCAGAAGGCGGAGCTCGCGACTCAGGTTCTGGCCGAGACCGAGGCCAGCCTTGCGGCGATCAAAGCCCAGGTTAATCCAAACCAAATCGCCTCGCTCGAGGCACAAAAGGCCAAAATGGATGCGGAGATCACCCTGAACAAGGAACTCCTTCGCCGGACGGCCCTGATCAGCCCGATCTCCGGGCAGATCGTGACCAAGGACCTCAAATACAAACTCAAGACCTACCTTAAAGAGGGCACTGAGTTCGCCGTGGTCGAGGACCTCCAAACCGTCCTCATCCAGGTCTCAGTGCCCGAACCGCAGATCGGCGACGTCAAGGTCGGGGCCAAGCTCAAGCTCCGCCTGTGGTCGTATCCGGACCGTGAATTCGAGGGAACCGTGGAGCAAATTCTCCCGGCCGCCGAGGAAGAGGCGGTCGACGCTGGGCGCACCGTCCCCGTGCTCGGGCGCATGGACAATGCCAGCGGCGAGTTGCGCAGCGGCCTGACCGGTCAGGCCAAGATCAGGGGTGAGCCAACGTTCGTCGTGGTGGCTTTCACCAAGGCGCTGGTCCGCTTCGTTCTCGTCGAACTTTGGTCTTGGTTCCCTTGATCTGATTTCACGGGGCGCGTTGAATTTCTCCGCCGGCCGTGTAGCCTTCGCCGGATGAACACCCTTGAAGCCATTCGGGCGCGCCGCGCCATCAAACATTACGATCCGACCCACCGCCTCTCCGCCGGGGAGGAACGCGAATTGTTCGAGTTGGCCCTGCTCTCTCCGACCGCCTTCAACATCCAAAATTGGCGCTTTGTCGTCGTGCGCGACATGGAGGTGCGCAAGCAAATCCGCGCCGCCGCGTGGGATCAGGCGCAGGTGACCGATGCTTCGCTTCTCGTCGTGCTCTGCGGCAATCTCAAGGCTTGGGAGCAGGAGCCGACGCGCTATTGGCGCAACGCCCCGCAGCCCGTGCAGGACTTTCTCGTTCCCGCCATCGGCCAATACTACGCCGGACGCCCAGAGGTGGAACGCGACGAAGTGATGCGCTCGTGCGGCATGGCCGGCCAGACCCTCATGCTCGCGGCCAAGGCCATGGGCTACGACTCCTGCCCGATGGACGGCTTCGATTACGAGGCCGTGGGGAAAATCATCAAACTTCCCCCGGGCCACGTCATCTCCTTCATGATCGCCATCGGGAAAAAGACCCAGGACTCGTGGCCGCGTCCCGGCCAGTTGGCCTACGGCGAGGTCGTGCGGGAAAACGGGTTTTAACCCGGGCCGCACCTGTGCATGATGCCGGCCCATGAATGAGCCGGTCCGCAAGCGGGAGATTTTCGGTTGGTGTTGCTACGACTTCGCCAACTCGGCGTTCGTCACGGTGGTCATCACCGTGGTCTTCGGTCCTTTTTTCACCGGCGTCGTGGCCAAGGGAGATCTGGCCAACACGCTGTGGAGCTTCACGCTCGCCGTTTCGCAGGGCGTAGTCATCGTCTTTGGGCCGGCCCTCGGCGTGCTGGCCGACACCGGCGGGTCGAAGAAGAAGTTCCTGCTCGGCATGATGTGGACCTGCGCCTCGGCCACGGCGCTGCTGTGGTTCACCGGGCCCGGCACCGTCGTGCTGGCCATCGTGTTGGTCGTGGTGGCCTACGCCGCGTTCAGTTTCGGGGAAAATTTCTGCGCCAGTTTTCTCAGTGAACTGAGCACGCCGGAAAACGTGGGGAAGGTTTCCGGCTACGGCTGGAGCTTCGGCTATTTCGGGGGACTGGGGGCTTTGGGGCTTGCTCTGGTCGTGATGCAACTCGCGCCCGATCGCCTCCAATGGGTCTTTGTCGCCACGGCTGTCTTCATGTTGCTGGCCACCATGCCGGTGCTCTTTCTCCTCCGCGAACGCAGCCTCCCGCAGCCCCGCACCGAGTCCCTCTGGCGGCTGGGTTGGCGGAGCATCGGCTCGGCCGCCCACGAGTTGCCGCGTTACCCGCAATTGCTCCGCTTCCTTTATGCCTTCCTGCTTTACATGAGCGGGCTCGGTGCCGTCGTGGCCTTCGCAGCCATCTACTCCACGCAGGTGCTGGCCTTCACCATGGTGGAAAACCTCGCACTCTTCGCCCTGCTCCAACTCAGCAGTGCGCTCGGGGCCTTCCTCTGCGGCTGGTGGCAGGATCGTGTCGGTTCGATCACCGCGCTCACGGTCTCTCTGCTTCTCTGGTGCGCCGTGGCCGTGATGGCCTACTTCTGCACGACCAAGATGATGTTCTTCCTCGTCGGCAACCTCGCGGGTCTGGCCATCGGCTCAAGCCAGGCCGCCAGCCGGGCCGCCGTGAGCATTCTTTCCCCGCGCGATCGCGCCGCAGAATTCTTCGGGTTCTGGGGCATCTTCGGAAAGCTGGCCGCCATCGTCGGGCCCCTGGCCATGGGCGTTTTGGCCGACGCCGTGGGCCTCCGTGAATCCATCCTCATCACCCTCGTCTTCTTCGTCGGTGGCCTCATTGTGCTGCGCACGGTGCGCATGCCCGAGCGGGCCGCGGTTCCCTGAGGCTCGGAGCGGACTTTCCGATCGGATTGTTTCGAGGCGGCAGCGCGTTGGTGTTATGATCTTACGATGCTTTCCAACCGCGAGCACCTGAGCGAGCCGGTCGTCTCCGTGGCGCGGCCGTATGATGTCGTGCCGCTGCGCGCGGACGCCACGGTTGGCCAGGCCCTCGACAGTCTCCGCAGCACCGGCGTCGGGGATAAAATTGTCTACTTCTACGTGGTCGATGACGCCGACCGGCTGGCCGGTGTTTTGCCCACGAGAAAGCTGCTCACCTCGACGCCCGAGCAGAAACTTCAGGACGTCATGATCCGCCGGGTCATGGCCATCCCCGCGACCGCTTCCATCCTTGAGGCCTGCGAGTTCTTCGTCATGCACAAGCTGCTCGCTTTTCCCGTTGTCGACTCGGAGCGGCGTATCGTCGGGGTGGTGGACGTGGGATTGCTGGCCGAGGAGGCCTTCGACATCGCGGAACGCGAGCAGACCGACGCGCTCTTCGAGTCCATCGGTTTTCGTATTTCGCAAGTCAAAGACGCCTCCTCCTGGGGCGCTTTCCGCTACCGGTTCCCGTGGCTTCTGGCCACGATCGCCAGCGGATCGCTGTGCGCCGTCCTCGCCGGGTTTTTCGAAGTCACCCTGGCCGAGAGCCTGATTCTCGCCTTCTTTCTCGCCCTAGTGCTCGGTCTGGGGGAGAGCGTGAGCATGCAGTCGATGGCTGTCACCATCCAGACCCTGCGCGCCGTCGAGCCAAGCTTTGCCTGGTATCGCCGGACCCTCCTGCGGGAGGCCGGGGCGGCCCTGCTCATCGGCGCGGCCTGCGGCACGCTGGTCGGGCTCATTGCCTGGTTCTGGCGTGGGACCGCTCTCGAGGGTTTTGTCATCGGGGCCAGCATTTTTATTTCCCTCTGCTCCGCCTGCTTCTTCGGGCTGAGCGTGCCGTCCGTCCTGCATGCTCTCAAGCTCGACCCCAAGATTGCCGCGGGGCCGCTGACCCTCGCCTTGGCCGACCTTGTTACGGTCTTCGTCTACCTCAGCATGGCGGCACTGATTCTCTGATTCCTCCATTGCGTTCTTCGATCTTGCGCGGACGGGATCAGCCGCATGAGCACAAACGGATTTGACCTCGGGCGGTTCCAAGCCTTCAATTCGCGCATAGAAGCAACGGCCCCCCGTGCGAGCGTTTATCATCCCTCTGGTTCTGGCCGCTTTGGCCGCGCTGGTCTTGCTGCGCCCGTCGCGCCCGCCGACGGCAACCGCGCCAGCCGGCGAGACCCCCGGAGAAGTGGCCCCGGTGGCGACGAATGCAGCCGTTGCCGCTCCGGTGGCGACCCCGACGGAAGAGGCGAACGCCCAGCCTGTTCCCACGCCCGAGCCGACGCCCCGGCTTGCCCCGCAGGAAGTTCTCTATGTCATCAAGCGCTTCAGCGAGCCCTCGAAGGACGGTGGGCGTGGGTTCTCCCGGGGAGACGAGGTTCGTTTTGTGCGGCAGGAGGCGGGCTATTATGTGGTCAGCGACGGCGTGGTCGAAGCGAGGCGGCCGCGCAGCTGGTTCACCCGGGATTTGGACATGGTGGAAGAAATGCGGCAGGAGAAATTGGCCGCCTCCTCGCCAGGGGAAGGCCCGAAGGAGCCGGCCCCGGCTTCCCCGGCGTTGACCAAACCGGCGGTCACGGCTGCCGCGTCGCCTGCACCGCGCGCCCCATCGAGTGCCGGGCCGCCCGCGGGGACCGATCCTCGTCTCTGGGCCGCGGCGCGGACCATTGACCAACATCTGGCAAAATTCCATGAGGGACAAAAGCGCCCTGAACCGGCCCTCGTCTCCGACGAAAAATTTCTCCGCCGCGCCTATCTTGTCGCCGTCGGCCGCATTCCCACCGTGGACGAGGCGCGGGCCTTTCTTTCCAGCGACCAGCCGGGCAAGCGCCCCGAGCTGATCGCCCGGCTGATCAAGTCGCCCGGCTACGCGAGCCACATGTCCAACTGGGCCTTCGACCGGCTGCGCGTGGTCGACCGCAAGGTCGGCCAGGCCCTGCGGTTCGACGCCTACCGCAACTGGGTGCGCGAGGCCGTGGAGCAAAACATGCCCTGGGATAAGATGGTCGCAGCCTTGCTCACGGCCGAGGGCGACGGTTGGAACGAGCAGACGGCGGCGGTGGGTTATTACACGCGCGATCGCGGGATGCCTCTCGACCACATGGCCACCGCCATGCGCGTGTTCCTCGGCTCGAGCATGGAGTGCGCCCAGTGCCACAACGACCCGTTCGGCGACACCAAGCAGAAGGACTTTTTCCGGCTGGCCGCGTTCACCAATGGCACGGATTCCATGCAACCCGGCCTCATGCTCGATCTTTTCCGCGAGATGAGCGAACACTCGCAGACGTCGCTCGAATACGAGGTGGCGTGGTTGTTCTGGCGCGACATCTACGGGATGAGCCTGGCCGGCGGCGGCACCGGGCGCATCGCCCTGCCCATTGACTACCGATACCACGACGCGCATCCCGGCGACATCGAGGGCGCGCGGTCGCCCTTCGGCAAAATCATCAGCATGACGGGCCAGCGCGACCGTGACGACGGGCGCCAGCGGCTCGCAGGATGGATGACCACGGGCACGGGCGACCGTTTTCCCACGATGATTGCCAACCTTCTCTGGAAGCGTGTGATCGGGGCCGGAATTTTTGAGCCGGCGGACGACTACATCGAGTTCTCCGAAACCGAAAACCCACTGTTGACCAAATATCTGGCCACCTTGATGACCTCGCTCAACTACAACCTGCAGGATTTCCAGCACGCCTTGTTGCTCACGCGGGCCTTCGAATATGAAACCGCCGCAGGACCCTCGCAGGCGCCCGGCGGGTCCGATGATTTTCGCGGACGCAGGGTCGCTCGCCTTTCCGCCGAGCAGGTGTGGGATTCGCTCGTCACCCTCGTGGCGGGCAATCCGGATGGCCAGCCGCGGCGGCCGGTTGACCAGACCATCTACCTGAGCGGTCGCCCGATCCTCGAGGGTAAGATGGACATGAAGCAGCTGTCGCGCGAGGTTCTGGGCTTGAAATCCGAGGAAGAAGTGCGCGCCTATTTCAACGGCTTCCTGGGGAAAGTCCGGGCCGAGCAGGAGGCTGGGGTGTCCGGCGACATGGGCTCTCCCAGTATGCGCCAGGGTCCGGTGGATTTCGTCCGGGGATCGTTTCCGCGTGCCTCCGAACTGCCGAGCCCGGCACCAGCCGATCATTTTCTCACGCTCTTCGGCCAGTCGACGCGCGAGGTGGTCGACGGGGCCACGCGGGAGCCCAACATCGGACAGGTGCTGGCTTTGATGAACGGCTTTGTCCAGCGCGAGTTGATCGGCAAGCCGGAGGCCCAGCTCAACCTCGGCCTCGCTGCGCTCGACACGCCGGAAGACAAGGTCCGGCAGCTTTACCTCGCGGTGCTCAGCCGCGAGCCTTTGGCCGGGGAAATGGAGCTCATGCTCGCCGAGTTTCAGACGGCGCCCGAGACGGCGCCCGCCAATATTGCCGCGGCCATGGTCATGTCCGCCGAGTTTCTCTACCTCCAATAATCCGCGCCATGAACCCGCCCTGCGAGACCTGCCAAGCCGACGAGATGTCCCGGCGTCATTTCATGAACATGGCAGCCCGCTCGTTCCTCGGCGTGCGGGTCATGCCGTGGCTGGGTGGGATGGCCTCGCTCCTCGCGCGGGCCGACGGAGCCACGGCCGCCGCCGGAGCGCGGGCCAGCCACGTGATTTATCTCTTCATGTCTGGCGGCATGAGTCATCTCGACACCTTCGATCCCAAGCCCAAGCGCAAGGACGTGATGGGCCCGGTCGAGGCGCTCGGTTCCAAGGCCGACGGTATCATGGTGACCAACTACCTGCCGAAGACGGCACAGGTGATGGACAAGGTCTGCGTGATCAACTCCATGACCTCGATCAACGGCGCGCACGAGCACGGGCAATACATCCTTCACACCAGCTATCCCATGCGCGGCACGATCCAGCACCCCGCCCTTGGCGCATGGGTGATCAAACTGGGGGGCAAGCTCAAGCAGGAAATCCCCGGCTTCGTCGCCATCGACACCTCGTCGGAGCTTTCGACGGGCGGGTTCTTCGGCGCGACCTATGCCGCCGCACCGATCGGGAACCCCGCCGAGGGGCTCAAGGACTCGCACCGTCCGGCCGATGTCACGGTTGATGACTTCGAGCGGCGCCTGGCCCTGGCCGACCGCATGAACAAGGGCTTCCACGAGCGGTTTCCGCATCCCGATGTCCGCGCCTACGAGAGCCTCTACGGCGAAGCCGTGCGGCTGATGAAGAGCGAGGATCTGAAAGCGTTCGACCTGGCCGGGGAGAGCGAGCCGACGCGAACCCTCTACGGCGAGACCCGCTTCGCCCAAGGCTGCTTGCTGGCCCGGCGCCTGGTCGAGCACGGGGTCCGCTTTGTCGAGGTGTCGCTGGGCGGATGGGACACGCACTACGACAATTTCACGGCGGTGGAGGCGCGATGTCAGGATTTCGACCAGGCTTACGCGGCGCTCATCACCGACCTTGCGGCGCGGGGCTTGCTCGACCAGACGCTCGTCGTGGTGGGGACGGAATTTGGTCGGACGCCGGAAATCCAGCAGCAAAACCGCGGCGGGCGCGACCACCACCCGGCCGCATTCACCTGTCTGCTCGCGGGTGGGGGGACCAAGGGCGGCTTCAAACACGGTGAGACCGATGGCAGCGGCTCGCGGGTCCGCAGTAACCCCGTGGAAATCACGGATCTCAACGCGACCATCGCCCACGCGCTGGGCTTGGACCTCAGCGAGAAGGTCGTGTCGCCGAGCAAGCGGCCCTTCACCATTGCGGACATGGGTAAGCCGGTCATGGATTTGTTCGCGTGATGCGGTCCCGGCGTCCGCGGTGCGTCCGATGATTCCCTGGCCCGATCCCCTGCATCCTGCGGTGGTGCATTTTCCCGTGGCGTTTTTGTTCGTCGGGGCTGCCTTAGCCTGCGCGGCGGTCTTCCTGCGGCCATGGGCGTGGGTCGCGGCGGCCGCCTTGGCCGTGGGTGCGCTCGGGGCTTTGGCTGCGGTCAACACGGGGGAGCGGGAAAGATCCGAGGAGATCGCCGTGCCCGCGGGCGAGGGGCGCCGGGTGCTCGATGCCCATGAAGAGCACGGGGAGGCTTCGCGCAATGCCGGCGTCGCCGCAGCAATCGTCGCCGTGGCGGCAGCGTTCTGGCAGGGCCGGCGTGGCTTGGGACGTCTGTTAGCGGTGGCGGCAGCCGTGCTCGCCTTGCTGGCTGCGCGCGAGGTGGTGGCCGCGGGAAGGACGGGGGGCGAGCTGGTTTATCACCACGGCGTTGGGCTGCGGTTCTGAGACCGGCTCAGAGCAGCTTCTGGTGGTAACGCTTGCGAAGGTCGTAGGCGGCATCGAGTTCCTCCGCGGCCCCAGCCATGTTTCCGTCGGCCAGGGCCCGGCGCAGTTTCTGCAGGCTCGCCTCGAGCTCGGCGAGGCCCTGCTGGTAGAGCGCCAGGTAGTCTTCCAATTCCTTGCCGCTGCGTTCGCCAGCTGACGCGGGGACCAGCTTTTGGCAGGCGGCGTTGGCCGCAAGTGCAGAATCGACCAGCGCAAGGCAAGCGTCCTTCTGCCCCGGAGCATCCAACCTCCGGGACAATTTCTTGAGATCGCGCGACATTTGGTCCATGTGCAATTCGACCGCGGAAGGCGGAACTTCTTCCTCCCCCCAAACGGCGGGAACAGTCGCGAGCAGAATGACGGCGAGGGTGGCGGGCAAGAAGCGCATGGGATGCGAAAAATCAGCCCCTGGCCTCCGTCTGTCGAGGACGGATCAGCAGCACGAGCACGACCGAGATCACGCAGGCACTGGCAAAGACGCCGAAGATGACGTTGAGCGGGACGGCACGGTCCCGCATGGCCCCGAAGCCCCAGTCGGCGAAGCCGCCGCAACTGATGCTGACAAAATTCATCAGCCCGTAGCCCGTGGCCCGCACTTCCGGGCGGGCGATCTGGCAGAGGATGGGCATGTTGTTGATGTCGAAAAATCCCCAGCCGATGCCGAAAAGAATCAACGAGGCAATGGCCAACCCGAAGGACCCGAGGGCCGGGGAATTGCCGACCCCGAAAAGCGCGGGAATGATCAAGGCCATGCCCAGCGCGCTCACGTAGATGCGTCCCCGGTCGGTCCGGCGCATCCAGCGATCCGCCAACCACCCCCCGCCCAATGCCGCGACAATCGCTGCCGCCTGCCAGTAAAGCGTGGCTGATACGCCGGCCAGACCCTGGCTGAGGTTGAAGCTTTGCTGCAGGATGGCCGGCATCCAATCGCGCACCACCCAGCCAGCCAGAGCCGGAAGGGTGAAATACATGACGAGCAGGAGAAACGAGGGGTTGGTCAGCAATTCGCTCACGGAGGACCGGGCGGTCGGTCGTTTGTCGCCATCCGTTGTCCCGCGCTTCACATCGCGCAGAAGAAAAAGCAGTGGCACGGCGTAAAGAATGCCGATCAACCCGATCACATCGAAGACCTTCCGCCAGCCGATTGATGGCGCATCGGCCGCATAGCCAGCGAAGCCGCCGAGGATGACCCCGCAGTAGATGCCCATTTGGTGGATGCCCGTGGCCCGTGACCGCGTGGGGCCGCGATGGTAGTCGGAGATAAGCGCCAAGGCTGCAGGGATGTAGAACGCCTCGCTCAAACCCATGGCCGTCCGCGTCCACAGCAATCCCTCGTAGGTCGTGACGTGGCCCGTCAGCCACGTGATGAGCGACCAGACAAAAAGACTGCTGCAAATGGTCCAGCGCCGGCTGAAACGATCCGCCACATAACCGCCGATCGGGCTGAAGAAAGCATAGACCCACTTGAACTGCCCGAGCATGTAGCCCCACTGCGATTCCAGTTCCATGCCGCTCACGTCGCCCATGACCGACACCTTCATCGCTGCGATCATCTGCCGGTCGAGGTAGTTGAGCAGCGCGACGGGAAAAAGCAGCGCGACCACGATCCACGCATAGCGGGTGGGGGAGAGATCGTCGGCCTTCAAAACAACCCGTCATTTTCTGCCGGTATCGAGACTCCGAATCCAGCCAAATGCATCGCCCGCCGCGCCCGCATGACGCCCCCCAGACTGGGGCCTTGCATCGGATTTATATCAAAGTCCCCTTGCTCTTGGACTTCTCAGATCGCCTGGTGGGGGCGGTCGCCGCGGCGACCGCCCGCACGCTTTCTCTGGCCTAGTTGGCGGCCCGCTGGGCCAGCCGAGCCCTTCCGTGGGCCCAAACATCGCTGAAGTCCATAAGCTTCGGGCCATTGGTTTTACTTGGCCATCGCGTGCTCTCCGCTTGCATCGATAGAGTGTTCGTCATACGGCATTTTATCGATATGGCTGCCGTCACCGTTTCCCCCAAGTTTCAGGTCGTCATTCCCCACGCCTTCCGCGCTGCCCTGCAGTTGCGGGCTGGCGGCAAGCTGCGGGTTGTTCTCTGCGCCGACAGACTGCAGTTTATTCCAGTGCGCCCGATCCAGCAGATGAGTGGTATGAATACGATCATTAAGCGGGAGGCTGACTGTCGGTAAGCGCCGCCTTTGAGGACGGCGAGATCTTTACGTGCCGGTGATTTCGATCTACGAGCACTGCAAAGACCTTCCGCATGTGCGCTATTTTCCAAGACAACCAACAGCCTGAAACGGCTGATGGCGAGCGGCGGCCATGAGCAAGGCCCCGCCAGATTCCGTCCCTCCAGGGAGTCGCGACGAGCAGGTGCCTTGCTGTGGCCATCATGGCGCGGTGACCGCCGGGCCTCCGGCGAAAGCATGGTTTTGCCCCATGTGCGCGGGGGTGGAGGCGGATCAGCCCGGGGTTTGTCCGCATTGCGGGATGGCTCTTGAACGCAACCCGGTCCTCGGGCGGAGCGCTGCGACGTTTTACACCTGCCCGATGCACCCGGAAGTGCGGCAGGAGGGGCCGGGGGCTTGTCCGATTTGTGGCATGACGCTCGAGATGGTCTCGGTGACCGGCGCGCCGGAGGACGACCAGACGGAGCTGCGCGACATGACGCGAAGGTTTTGGGTCGCGGTCGGCCTGACGGTGCCATTGGTTGTCTTGGCCATGGGATCGCATATGCCGCCGATCAGCTCCATGTCACCGGTGCTTTCGGGTTGGATTCAGTTTTTCTTGGCCACGCCCGTGGTGCTCTGGGCCGGCTGGCCATTCTTCGTGCGCGGGTTGCGCTCCCTGGTCACGCGGCACCTGAACATGTTCAGTCTCATCGCCCTTGGCACCGGTGCGGCCTATGTGTTCAGTTTGGCTGTCCTCCTCGTGCCCGGCCTGCTCCCGCACTCGCTCCGGCATGATGGCATGCTCCCGGTCTACTTCGAGGCCTCGGCCGCGATCATCACGCTCGTTCTCCTCGGACAAATTTTGGAACTCCGCGCCCGGGCCGGCACGGGCGAGGCCATTCAGGCCTTGCTCGGTCTCGCCCCGAAAGTCGCGCACCGCCTGCAGGACGGGGTTGAGGCCGATGTCCCTCTTGAGGTCGTCGGGGTGGGTGACTTGCTGCGGGTCAAGCCGGGCGAGAAAATTCCCGTCGATGGCGTGATCGTCGAGGGGCGCAGCGCGGTGGATGAGTCCATGCTGACCGGCGAACCGATGCCGGCGGAAAAAATCCCCGAAGCCAAAGTCGTGGCTGGCACCCTCAATGGCCACGGCAGTTTTCTCCTGCGGGCCGAGCGGGTCGGGGCGGAAACCATGCTGGCGCAGATTGTCCAGATGGTCGCGCAAGCCCAGCGCAGCCGGGCGCCGATCCAACGCTTGGCCGACGTGGTCTCGGCTTGGTTCGTTCCCGCGGTTGTGCTCGCCGCCGTGGTCACCTTTGCCCTCTGGCTCTGGCTCGGACCGGCCCCGGCGCTTGTTTATGCGCTGGTCAACGCCGTGGCGGTGCTGATCATCGCCTGCCCGTGCGCGCTCGGGCTGGCCACGCCGATGTCCATCATGGTTGCCGTCGGGCGCGGCGCCACCATGGGCGTGCTGGTCAAGGACGCCGAGGCGATGGAAATCCTCGGCAAGGTGAATACGCTGGTCGTCGACAAGACCGGCACCCTCACGGCGGGACGCCCCACCGTCACCACCGTGGTCGCGTTTCCCGGATTTTCCGAATCCGAGGTTCTCGCGGCCGCGTCCTCGCTCGAGGCGCAGAGCGAGCATCCGCTGGCCGGGGCCGTGGTCGAGGCGGCTCGCCAGCGTGGCGCGGCCGCCGGAATCGTCGGGTCCTTCACCGCCGTGCCCGGCGAGGGTGCAAGCGGACAGGTCGATGGTCAGGACGTGGTGGTCGGGAAAAAGAGCCTGCTGGGGGCGGCAGGAAACGGAGTGCTCGACGCGGAGGCGGCGCGGCTGCAGGAGGCCGGGCAGACCGTGATTTGGGTCGGTCGTGGCGGGCGCGCCGCAGGACTTCTGGCCCTCTCCGATCCCATCAAGCCCTCGACGCCGGCGGCCATTGCGGCCTTGCATGCCTTGGGGCTGAAGATTGTCATGCTCACCGGCGACAACCGCCAGACCGCCGAGCGCATCGGGCGGCAATTGGGGATTGATGAAGTTGTGGCCGAGGTCAGCCCCGCGGACAAACAACGGCTGGTCAGTGCGTGGAAATCCGCCTGGGCAGTTGTGGCCATGGCCGGTGATGGAGTCAACGATGCTCCCGCCCTCGCCGCGGCCGATGTGGGAATCGCCATGGGCACGGGAACCGATGTGGCCATGCACAGCGCGGGCGTCACGCTGGTCAAAGGCGACCTGCGCGGCATCGTCCAGGCAATGGCGCTCAGCCGCGCGACCATGCGCAACATCCGGCAGAACCTCGCCTTCGCCTTTCTCTACAACACCCTGGGCATCCCGATCGCGGCGGGCGTGCTCTATCCGTCCTTCGGCCTGCTCCTCAGTCCGGTCATCGCCAGCGCCGCCATGGCCCTGAGCAGTGTCTCGGTCATCGGCAACGCGCTGCGCTTGAAGCGGGTCAGGCTTTGAGCAAGCTCGACGGCGACGTCAGATGATCAACCTAGACACCGGGTGGAGAGCTGGCCGATGAGGGTTGCGGGTGCCAAGCGGCACCGGCGCAAAATAGGACGCAGGCATGCTTGGCCCGCTGCTGGTCTTCTTTCTCTCAATTGGCTTCGTCTCTCTCCGTCTGGGGCCAGCTCTCAATCCAAGTCCCTCAACCCTGTCAGAGGCGCGCCCGGGGAGATTCGAACTCCCGACCAACGGATTAGAAATTCATACCCTGTCCATGCGCCATCGTGTGCCGTATTGTGCATGAGTGCGTAGCAAAAAAAGCAGCAAAACAGCCTCCACAAAGGAAGAACAGCCATGTGAGAGTGAGCGCATTGCGGGTCGTGACGGCCCAGGGTTGCGCGGGAAAAGTGCAGGAAAAGTGCAGGAAAAGTGCAGGAGTCGTCAACGGCTCCTTCCAAGGGTGATTCCCGCTACTGGCTGACGCGCGACAAGCTCACCTAGCGCAAGTCCGCCAACTACGGATTTCAGGTTCAGTTCAAGGGACACCGGCTGACCTTCTCGACGCGCACCGGAAACAAGGAAGCTGCAGCCAAGATCGCCGCTGGTATCTACCGGAATTTGGTGGACCTGGGGAGCAACAGGACTTTGGCTAAGCATCGCCCGCAGGCCGAGAAATCCGACAAGACTGCGACCTTGGGAGAATGGGTCGAGGGGGCGCTGAAGGCTTCCGAGGCCAGTCAAGGAACGTTGACCGACTACGCCCGGTCCCTCCACAAGATTGTTGGCGACATGTTGTCCGTAAAGCGCAGCAAAAAGCGTTTCGGTCCCAAGGGGGGAGGGGCTGCGAAATACCGTCAGGAGATCGACGGAGCCATCCGGTCCATCATAGTCGCTTGTGCCATGCGGTGTTGAGCTTGGTGTGGGGTTTACCCTGCTGTGACGGGGACGAGCGTCATGGTGTCGTTGCCAAAGATGTCGACGACTTTGACGGCGATGGTGTAGCGGCCGGCTTTCTCGTAGATGTGCGGTGCGGTGACGAGTTCGAGTTTGCGGTCTTTGCGGGTGCGGAAGCTTTGCCACTGGTTCTCGAAGATGTAGGAGCCGGTCCAGTGGTCTTCGAATTCGATGAATTCGTCGCCGGTGGTGACGAGGCCCGCTAGTGCGCCTTCGACGCCCATTTCTTTGGGGCGGCTGATGATTTCTTTGCGGCTTTCGTAGTTGAAGTCCACGGCCCAGTAGTCCACCCAATCGGTCCATTGTTGCGTGAGGATTTGACGCTCTTCGAGGGTGCCGTTCTTGGACTTGCGGACCTTGAAGAGGGTGCCGTTATCGCAGACGACTTCGGATTTCCCGGCTTTGAGTTCGGCCTCGATGGAGTCGATGAGGCCTTGGGAGTAATAGGCGGAGAAGTCGGTGAGTTCGACGGCGACGGTGAGCTTGTCGCACTTGTCGAAGCGGGGTGTGACTTCGATGTAAGCAACGTCGTGAAACCGGACTTGGCCTTTGTCCACAGCGCGTTTGTCGAAGACCTCAGGCGGGATGGTCTTTGGTGAGATGTCGATACCCTTCTGCTTGGCCTCGTCGAGGACGGCGGGGAAAAGGCCCATCTCGAACTCGAACGCGAGGATGTCCACGCGGCTCGCGTTGCGTTTGCGGCACTCGGTGATGACTTCCTCGACGAAGAGACGACCTACCGGGAGGTTGATGGGGCCGACGATGACGAGGCGCCCCCCGGACTTTCCGTGGAAGAAAGCTGTATCGGCCAAGGGCTCGGCGCGGTAGGCCTTTAGGATAAGGTCGCGGAACTCCCCTTCTTTGCGGGCGAGGGCTTGCTCTCTCTTCCTGCCGGTGAGACGGCCGGAGATATTCAGGTAGGCGGCGCGTTCGTAGCGGCCGAGGTTCAGGACTTCAAAGGCGCGGAAGGGCTTGCCGGCGGCCTTCAACTCGCGCTGCACTTGGATGAGCCGCTTGCGCGTGGTGTGGATGCCGAACTTGCCGAGGTCGGTGCAAATCCACTTGCGTCCCGTCTTTTCCGCTACCGCAGCTGTTGTGCCGCTGCCGCCGAAAAAGTCCGCCACCAAATCACCTTCGTTGCTGCTGGCTGAAATGATTCGCTCCAAGAGTTCTTCTGGCTTTTGGGTCGCGTAGTCTGCTGCACGGTCGCCAGGGTCTTTGAAGTCCCAAATTGTCTGAACAACTTTGCCTTCATCCTCATCGGCATAACGCTTCAAGCGAGGGTTGCCAGTTGACGACCATTCAATCAATCCTTCGGCGTCAAAGCGATCCAGTGTCTCGGGGACATAGCGCCAGTGATTGCCAGACGGAGGCATGAGTTCTCTCCACGGTTTGCCAGTCGCGCCAAAACGAATGCCTTTTGCGTGGAGTGCATTCGTTGTGTAGCGCCGTCCAGTCTTGGCTTCTACTTGCGGGAAATCTCTCTCCAGTTGGTCCTCATCTCGCACTTCGAGCACGCGGTTGAGCTTTGTCTCTTCGGATTTTGTGAAGAAGAAAACTGAGTCGTAAATATTTCCAAAAGCCGAAGGGTTAAGCAACAGTTTTTCTGTAAAAGTTAAATTGGGTGATGTGATTGGTTGAGAGTGGTGCTGGTTATTTGAGGAGTGTGGGGTTGAGGTAAGCTTTGGAGGTTTCCCAAGCCTCGGAGATTT
>Ga0247834_1000072_pt1 | contig 162482 bp, 127 predicted proteins | sample LaCruzMarch2015__8_FD_187118 | JGI IMG/M metagenome (GOLD analysis project Ga0247834, IMG submission 187118) | Freshwater microbial communities from meromictic Lake La Cruz, Castile-La Mancha, Spain - LaCruzMarch2015_12m | ecosystem: Environmental > Aquatic > Freshwater > Lake | place: Spain...
GTAAACGGCAATAAACGGCGGTACACCGATTGCGCCTGATCGCGAATGGCGGTTGGGTCCAGATCGCGGGTTGCGATGGTGGCGTTGCTGTTTATTTGCCTGATTTTTTTACCATTTTCGAGAAATGCCATCGATTTTACCCAGCAATCACTTGCCTGACTCACCGCTTGTAACTTAATCAGGACTTCTCCTTGCAAGATATCCCAAATATCAATGGTTCCATCTTTGTAGCCGGTTGCCAGGGCCTCGCCATCTTCCCGAAACGCGATCGCGGTAATTTCCAAGTCTTTGCTGTGGTTGATGCGAACCAATTCATCGGACAAATTATAAATACTAAAAATGCGGGCATCATGGCCATCCGAAAAGGCAACCAGGTCGCCTTTCTGGCTTACACACAGCATTTGAATGGGGTAATTGTGCAGGCGTACCACCCGCGGATTGTTGCCGGACCCCGTATATCTCCATAGTTTTGCCGTGTTGCGGGGGCTTTGGCCTGCATTTTGCGCTGTTTGCAATAACACCACAATTTCACCGGAACCAGGTATAAAATGCAAGGATTTGATGTTTTCGTCAAACTTTTTAGTGGACACGGTAACACCAGTTTCCAGGGATTTGAGCACTACCGCATTGTCTTTTTCCACCAGGGCAATCAGCTGATCTTCTTCAGAAAACGCAACCACCATTGCGCCATCTTTGGTGGTTTGGGCTGCAAAATCGCGCACCGATTGACCCGAATTGGCCACACAATGTAAGGTATCATGGCCTTCACACAGGGCTACCCAGTTGTTCGAAACCGCACATACCACCGTGCCCGACGCTACTTTAGGCATCAAAATTTTAGGTGTACCCGACTGATTCGGATTCCGTAATTCCAATTGACGGTCGGTTTGTACAACTAAGTTAGCGCCATTGGGGCTGAGGTTCAAACTTTCAGCAGTTTCAATATCGGTTAGCCAATCTGATTGCCGCGTAGAAAGATCCCAGGCATAAAGTGCGCCATTGAGCGATACAGAAAACAACCATCGGTTATCGTTGGAAAAAGTGCCGTTTGGAAACTCCGGCCATTCATTGAGGTGTAAGAAAGCGCCAAAAAGCGTATTGCCTTGTTCATTGCTCGAAATAATCAGTCGATCGGGCAATGCATCAGTGCTCGGCACTACCCTCGCGATCATTTTTGCATCTGCGGTACTGGCCATTACCTGGCCATCTAACCAAAAGATAGGCGCCAACGTATTTACCGTATCAAATGCAGCAGCTATATTGAATACCAGGGTGCTATCACCTTGCAACACAACGGTTTGTTCGGCTGGGTAGATATGCGTTCCCAGCAGAAAATTGGGTGTACGGCCGTAAAACACCGTTTTTTCCAGTTTCCAGGATTTATCGCTCGTTTTTTGTTGCCATACTTCCAGTCGATCCCTAAAACCCATCCAAAGTTGGTTGCCAAAGAGTTCAAAACGTTGCAGTTCAGGCGCTTCTACGGTAAAAAACTTCTCTACATTTATTTTTTTAGCGGAGCCTTTGCGTAGGCCAAATTGATCTTTCAGGTTGATGCTGAAAATGGTTGCAGCCCCGGCATCATAATAATACAACACATCGCCATTTTTATTGAAAGCCCAGGCACTGAGGTTGCTCACGGGTACTTTTACAAACTGGGTGGCGCTGCGCCATATCATCAAGTTTTTATCGGCAAAAAACACCAGGGTTTTGTCATCCGGCGCTGCGACAAAATAATGGTACAATTCATTGAATGTTACGGGCTCCAGGGGTTCAAAACGCTGTGCATTCCAGCTCCACAAGACGGGTTGTTGGGGCGCGAAGGCATAAATTTTGGCATTTTTTCCCTTGCCCAATACGCATATTTGCGTGCTGGCGGGCAGATTACCGGCCAATTGGTAGCAAAATGGCACTTGAAGGGCCTGATTTTGAACGGTTGGTTTATAATACCAGGCATCGAGCAAGGCCTGTACACATTTCGGATTATCATCTGGTGCGATGTATTCATTGGCAAAATCGGCCAAACGATAAGCGATGCTGCGGTCAAACTGAAGCAACACATTTTGGGCATCGGCAGCCAGGTTATCGGCAATTGCATTACGCGCCAGGCGAATAGCCTCCTGTTCTCTGAAGCGCAATTCGTCTTCTGCGGCCTGTCGGCAATCCGCAATATGATCATTCATACTGCTGCGTTCCGTTTGATTGGCATCGGCGCAGCTTTTGGCCGCGCGATACAATTTGGCGGCATCGTCCCAACAACGCTGGGCAAAAGCACGATCTGCTTCTCTGCGGGTAATCGAAAAACAATTATCGCCTGCATACCGCAAAAACGCTTCAGATGGAACATACTGACGGCTTGAATGCATGCCGAAGGTTAAGGGCGCGCGCTCCTGGGCGATTGGCTTCACCTCCTGCGCTGGCTCCTTTTCACATTGCCGTATGAGCAATTCCAACTCGGCTGCGCGGGGCGTGTTGTCTTGCACGTCGGCACATTCGCGGGCTTCCTGGTAATATTTTATCGCAGCAACACAGTCGCCTTTATCCCGGGCAGCATTACCGGCATCCAAATTACGGGTGTAGCAATCGTACAGCGGGGCCTGGATCACCGCATTTTGTTGGTAATAGTTCGGTTCGCCTTTTTGGGCAAAGAGGCAGGCGGGGAAAATGATTAGGAGGAAATATTTCATTTTAATGGATCGGTTTTTATAAAAAGTCAACATCTACTGCATAAGGATAAGTCATCAGGTATTCCAGGGCTTTTTCTATTGGAAACTGTTCATACACAACGGCATACAGCATATCCGTAATTGGCACATGTAATTTGTAATGGCGGGCCAACAGGCGGGCGATTTTGAGGGTACGCACCCCTTCTGCCAGTTCGGGCATGGCGCTGCGTATTTCGGCGGCGGTTTCGCCTTTCGCGAGGCGCATACCGAAGCTGTAGTTGCGTGAATTCGGGCTGGTTGCTGTTGCCACCAAGTCGCCAATACCTGCCACACCGATAAATGCCTGACTGGAAGCGCCCAACGATTTACCAAAATACACCATTTCGGCCAACCCGCGGGCAATCAGCAAGCCTTGAATGTTGCGCCCAAGTCCCAATCCGCCCAATACCCCCGAACCGAGTGCTACAATATTTTTAAGTGCGCCGGCCAATTCAGCCCCCAGGATGTCATATGAGCCAAAAACATGAAATTTGCTGCTGTTGAGCGCCTGTTGTCCGGCCTGAATCACTTCCCGGAAACGGCTACCCACCAAGGTGGCGGCTGGTTGTCCGGCCATAATTTCGGCGGCTAAGTTTGGTCCGGACAGGCATCCTACCCGGACCACACTTGTTTCTTCCCATACCACCTCGCTCATCGTGCGCACATTGCTGCGGTTGATGGTAAAATCCGGCCGATCCAGGTCTTCTTCTTCCACGCCTCGGAGGTCGAACCCCTTGGTACCGTGGATCACGATATGATGCGGCCGCAAAAATGGTGCGAGCGCCTGAATCATACTCCGAAAACTGTTGGAGGGCAAAATGGGCATAATCAGGGTACATCGCTGCGCCAATTCCTGCAGATCATTGATGGCGGTTACACGCGGTGCAATGTCTACCCCGAGGTGCGTACGCGTTGCATTGATCGATTGTACGGTTTCTGGTTTCCGGCTGAACAGCAACACCTCGGCATTTTGGGCCAAAAGGTTTGCAATTGCTGTTCCGAAACTCCCTGCGCCAATTACGCCCACCGGATTAAAATGAGATGCCATGCTGTTGTTGATTTATCGTTCGTTTTGCAAAATCTTTTTGGTCCAAAGTTCTTTCCCGTTTGTATCGTACACCGTGATGTTCAGTTCGCGGTTGAGGCGCGGGCCGCTGAAACGCAACATGGAAAAGTTGTGTTGTGCCGCGATGGTTTCGGACAAGCGCAGTTCGTTGGCGTCTTTGGTAAGCGCGTCCGTGAACGGACCTGCCGTAAATGGAGAAGTCGTCAGGTCGTACACCCAGTTGCCTTTTGCATTTTTATATCCGCTTAACTCGGTAAAGTGCCGGTCGCCGGTCAAAAATACAACATTTTTAATATCTTCTTTTTCAATAAAGGCCAAGAGGCTGTCGCGTTCGGCTTTAAAAAAGTGTGCGTATGTTTCGCTGTTTTGGCTGGTAGTAAGCACTTGGCCACCGATTGCCACCAATTTAAACGGTGCGCGGCTGTTGGCAAGCGATGCTTTCAACCATTCCAACTGTTGGCTGCCGAGGGCTGTACGCGGGCAATTTTCGCAATAATTGGCGGAACGGAAATAGCGGTTATCCATTAGGAAAAACTCGATGTCATTGTATTGAAACCAGGTAGTACAGCCTTTTTGGTCGTTCAAGCCAAAGGTTGGATTGCCCCAAAATGCTTTGAAAACGTCCCAGGCGGTTTCCTTGTGTACCCAATTACCATCGCTGTCGTTTGGGCCATAATCATGGTCGTCCCAAATGGCATAATGGTTGGTAGCGGCCAGCAAGCCTTGCAATTCGGGCAACGAGCGCGTATGCGTGTAGCGGTACAACATGCCTGTACGGGTGGCCCAGTCTGGTTCGCGGTAGTAGGCATTATCGCCGAGCCAAACCATAACATCTGGCTTTTGGTCTTTAATGCTGTTAAATATTTGATATTCAGAACCGTAAGGCTTTCCGGGGCGGTCGTATTGCGTTTCGTTTACATACGCGCAGCTGCCTGTTGCTACCGAAAAAGCGGGCGGATCGGTGCGGTATTGCCAAAGTGCCTGTGTTTTGAAGGTGGTTGGGTACGGGAATACCAGTGCTTTGCCATTGAGCAGGAGTTGGTATTCGTAGTTGGTACCAGGCTCTACCTGATCAGCGATTAATTTAGCGGTGAAGCCGGTCGATTTTTCTGTTAAAACCGGGTCGGTGCGGAACTGTTTCTCTGGTTTTCCTTGTTCCCAATACACCACGGTAAACGTTGCAGCTGCGGTAGATTGTGCCCAGATGAGCACTTCTTTCATGTCGGCGTAACCCAACATCGGGCCGCTTTGAAGGCGCGCGGTGGATTCAGTTTGGATGGCAATTGCGGGCTTTTGTGCAAAACCTTGCATCGAAAAGAGGACACAGCAAAAGAAGAGGAAATGTTTCATGATTGGTTGGTATTTTTTTCTGCGAAGGTACATCAAAGCCCGTTTAAACCCTTGCAAGAAAAAAAAGTCCAACTGTCAGACAACTATTTGATTTTGCATTACATCTATAAATATAGAATAAAATTTTGCAAAACACTTGTGTTGTGTTATAATAACCATTAACTTTGATTCATCATTAAAATAAAAAAGGAGGCCGCCATGATCCATCGCTTTAGAGTCCTTTCGCTTTTAATCCTGCTTACCCAACCGATTGTGCTGCCATCTCAAACTGCCAACAAGACTTTTTCCAAATCATTTAATACCGAGGAAAGGGGCATTGTTCGGATAGATTTGCCAGGTTCCATTGATGTAAAAATCTGGGAGAACCCGACCATACGGTTCGAAATCAGTGTTGGGTTACCTTCCGGTAACATGTCGATGCTAAATGAATTGGCAACGGTGGGCCGTTACAACCTGGTTGCCAAGCCGCTGGAAGGCGAGGATGTGTTAGTAATTGCAGCGCCGAATTTGCAAAAACAAGTAAAAATAAAAGGCGAGGCCTTGCACGAATCGGTTGCATACACGGTTTGGATCCCTAAGAACATGGGGATCGAATTGCCGAACGCGGTGAGCATGGCTGAAAAAAAATAGGCTTATTGGAAAACGATCATACCGGTTTGGGCGGTCAATTATTTGCCGTCCAAACCGCCATTCATAAAATTAGCCAAGCCTAAAATTACAGAGAGCAAAATTGCCCAGGATAAGCCCGCTACAGAAAAACCGTCTAACAAACCATCTACAATCAGGATCATCGCGCCGTTGATGACAAACAAAAACAGCCCCAGGGTCAAAATCGTGATCGGTAAGGTCAGGATGGTCAGGATCGGGCGGATGAAAAAATTCACCACACCAAGCACAAAAGCTACAATGACAGCCTCCTGGTAGCCTGCCACCCGAATACCAGAAAAAATTTCTGCGCAGGCATAAATGATGAGCCCGTTGATGAGCAGGGAAATGATAAATCGCATAGGAAATAGAGTTTAAACGCCTGTTTCATAGGCGCCAAGTGTTCATTGGATGCTGATTGCGTGTGCAAAATAGGCTTTTCCTCGTATTTCCGATTTTAATTCTATGTATGTTCTGCTGGAAAATGTCCGATTTTGGACAGTATCGTTCGAATATGAACATTAATTTTTTTTATTTAAATATTTAAAATGCAGTAAAACAGTTTTTTATATTTTGGCATGATCTAGGTGCCTGTTTCTTATTTGGACCTTAAAAGCATCGCTGTATTGATGGTAAACATTACCCTAAAATTGATCGTGCGTAACCTGTGGAACCATAAAGTGCATGCGGGTATTAATATACTGGGCCTATCCATCGGTCTTGCTACTTGCTTGTTGATGCTTTTATATGTACAGCATGAATTAAGTTATGATCGTTTTAATGTATTGGCCGATCGAATCGTACGCATTACATTTCGCGGCACGGTGCAAGGGCAAAAAATGAACGAATCGTCTGTCATGCCCCCGGTTGCAGCCACTTTGGAAGCAGATTACCCGGAAGTGGAAGCGGCTACCCGTTTACGTCAGGCGGGCACTCCCATGCTGGTGTATCAGGGAAATGAATTTCGGGATGCCGCAGCAGCCTATATAGACCCTGATTTTTTTCAAGTATTCACCCTTCCCTTGCTGCAAGGCGATGCTAAAACGGCATTGGCAGACCCCAACGCCCTCGTACTTACCCAGACAATGGCACAGCGTTTATTTGGCATGGACGATCCCCTGGGGAAAATTGTTCGGGTGGATGACTGGAATAAATCCTATACGGTTACTGGTGTTCTGGCTCCCATTCCGGAAAATGCACATTTTCATTTTGATGTTTTTCTCTCCACCACAGGTTTGCCGGAAGCACAATCCGACAGTTGGATGACCTCCAATTTTTTCACTTACCTGGTTTTGGATAAACATGCTTCTTTTGAAGCGTTTGAGGCCAAATTACCCCAAACTGTGGCGCAATACATTGGTCCACAAATGCAGGTGGCGATGGGTATGTCGCTTTCGGATTTCCGCAAGCAGGGCAACGACCTTAGTTTTCATGTACAGCCGCTTACAGACATTCACATGGACCGTGGTTTTGCTAATGACCTTTCTCCGAGTGGGAATATTCAATATGTATATGGTTGTTTTGCAATTGCTATTTTGGTGTTGCTGATTGCTTGTATCAACTTTATGAACCTTTCTACTGCGGTAGCGGGCAAGCGTGCGCCATCGGTTGGAATACACAAATTGATGGGTTCCAGCAAGGGCCATTTGATCCGTTCTTTCCTGCTTGAATCGATGTTATTGACCAGTATTGCGCTAGGTTTGGCACTGGGAATGGTTGCGATGATCCTTCCCGCTTTTAATGATTTTTTTGGGGTCCTGTTGTCCATAAATCCAGTTTCGCAACCTTGGATGCTGCCAGGATTGTGTGCCGTTGGGATTATTACGAGCCTGTTGGCCGGGGCCTATCCTGCTTATTTTTTATCAAATTTTAAGCCCGTAGCGGTCCTAAAAGGCCACATTGATCAGTCTGCGCGTGCGCCCAGGTTGCGAAACGGCTTGGTTGTTTTTCAGTTTTTTGTATCTATCATGCTCATTATAAGCACTTTAGTAGTGTATAGCCAGTTGCATTATATTCGAAGCAAGCAACTGGGTTACAAAAAAGAGCAGGTACTGATTTTGCCGGATGTTGATGCCTTGGCTGGCAAATGGAAAGTATTTGAGCAAACCTTAACTGCTGATCCGAATATATTGCAAATCAGCACTTCGGGTTTTCTGCCAGCTGGTGCAAGCAATGGCAACAATTACTTCATTTCCGCTGAAAAGAGCGCAGCGGACATGATTAAAGCGATCCGTTATGAGGTGGATGCGCAATACATCCCAACCTTGGGAATGGAAGTTTTACACGGACGCAAATTTTCAGCGGCGCCTTTAGAAGATAGTACGACGGCCATTATCAATGAAACGGCCGCCCTTGCCCTTGGCATGGAAGGAGAGGGCGCAATCGGGCAAACCATTTTGCACGCTGACAAAAAAGGCAACAAGGAGCGCTTTGAAATTATCGGCGTCGTTCGTGATTTTCATTTCAAATCATTGCACGAATCAATCAGTCCGCTGGTCATGCTCAAAAAACCGGATATGGGGAATATCATCTTAAAGGTTCGCTCGGAAGCGGTTCCCGGCTTGATTGCGACCCTGCGCACCAACTGGATGATGTTAAATTCGAAAGCGCCTTTTACCTATTCTTTTTTGGAGGATCGTTTTGAGGAAACTTATCGGGCGGAACAAAAAACAGGTATTTTACTGGGTATTTTTGCTGGACTTACCATTCTGGTGGCTTGTCTCGGCTTGCTTGGCCTGGCTATATTCACCACAAATCAGCGGCGCAAAGAAATTGGCATTCGAAAAGTACTGGGTGCCTCTGTTTTTTCCATTGTCGGAACCTTGAGCACACCTGTATTAAAATGGATATTTTGGGCCATGCTGATTGCCTGCCCAACGGCTTATTATATCATGCAGGCATGGTTGTCCGATTTTGCTTATCGTATTGAAATTCAGGGGTGGATATTTTTCCTTGCGGGTGGTTTGACCGTTTTTATCGCATTTCTTACGGTAGCGGGGCAAGCGGCGCGGGCAGCCCGACAAGACCCCATGAAATCCTTGCGCAACACGTAATCTTACACAATCAACAACCCCTTTTCACGCAATGCCAACCCTTCCGGTGCTTGCAAAAACGGGTCTATTGCCTCTAAACCTGCCGCAAGATAACTGGCCTGGAATTTACTGAACAGCATAGGCCCCTTCCCGGGCAAACTGATTTCACCCAATATTTCGGCAACCCATTGCCCTGTTTCGGCGGGTAAAGCCAAATACCAATCTTCTTTTTTGTTACAAAAAGCCAGTTCGGCCATGGCGATGCGTTTCTTCCCTTCCTGTATTTCAAACGGGTTGAGTTGCGGCGTATTACCCAACCACATGACCAGTGCATTCGGGCGCGGGGCGGTTTCTACGTCGCCTATTAAACATTGTTCGATGTAATTAGCGGGAACACTGGTACGCGGCGTTTTAACATCAAACCAGGAATTTAAAGGAAAATCCAGTCCCACGCCGTGCATATAGTTGAACAAGGATTTGCGCAATCCTTCTGCATATAACTCGTGGTCGGCACCCGATGGATCTTCATGCGCGAGGTCATTATCGGCAAAACGCCCCCATTCCGGCCCGGTGCGCACCACACCAAAAGCAGCCGGATCCAAGCCCACTGGACTGTGGGCAGTCATGGCAAACAAGTGCCAAAAACCCGATTGCAATACCCCATTTTGGAACAATTGACGCACCATTTCGAGCGAATCGATGGTTTCCTGGGCCGTTTGGGTCGGAAAACCGTACATCAAATAGGCATGCACCATGATTCCTGCCTGGGTAAAAGCATCGGCTACCCGGGCTACCTGGGCCACCGTCACGCCTTTTTGCATTTTTGTCAACAGTCGGTCGGAAGCGACTTCCAATCCGCCCGTGACCGCAATACAGCCTGCGGCTTTCAACAAACGGCATAAATCGGGACTAAAGTTTTTTTCAAAACGAATATTGGTCCACCACACCACGGTAAGTTGCCGGCGCAATATTTCAATAGCCAGGTCGCGCAGGAGTGCAGGCGGGGCGGCTTCATCGACAAAGTGGAAGCCGTTTTCGCCCGTTTGTGCAACGATGGTTTCAATGCGGTCGCACAACATGGCCGCCGTAAGTGGTTCGTAATTTTTAATATAATCGAGGCTGATATCGCAAAAAGAGCATTTGCCCCAATAACAGCCGTGCGCCAGGGTAAGTTTGTTCCAACGGCCATCGCTCCAAAGCCGGTGCATGGGATTGGCAATTTCGATGACCGACAAATAATCGCGTAAAAGCAAATCGCTGTAATCAGGGGTACCGGTTTCGCGCTGAGCAATGTCTTTTTCAACCGCCCCGTTACAATAACTTACCACACCGTGTATGCGGGTAAAAACGCGTTTCAATTGGGCGGTTTCGCGCTGATTATCAAGATGTTCGAGCAAATGCAGCAAGGGCGCTTCGCCATCATCGAGGCACAAATAATCTACATAATCGAACAGACGCTCCTCCGAAACACTGCGCAATTCGGTATTGACGAAGCCGCCGCCCATCACGACTTTGATGTGGGGATGGTGTTTTTTGATATATTGTCCACATTTGAGTGCGCCAAACAAATTGCCCGGGAAAGGCACCGAAATGCACAAAACATTGGGCTGTGCATGCTTTATTTTTGTTTCCAGGATTTCCTGCAGCCAGGTCGACAAACGGGTTTCGGGCGCTTGCAAGGCGGCATGAATGGGATCAAAATGCGTGGCAGATCTTCCCAACCGTTCAGCATACCGGCTGAATCCGAAATGGGGATCCACGGCTTCTTTGATCAAATCGCCGAGATCTTCCAGATATAACGTAGCCAAATGCCGCGCTTTATCTTGAATGCCTAAGGTGCCAAAAGCCCATTCAAGATCCTCCAATTGCTGAAAACGGCTGGCTTCCGGCAAAAAAGTACGGTCGCAAATACTGTGCGCCAACGTAGGGTTTTTATGTTGTAAAAACCGCATGACTGGCTCAATGGTGCTCAGGTAGTCGGACTTCAGGCTGTAAATGCGGTAACTATTTTCCGACAGTTCAATATCCGAGGCGTCCAAATCATCAAAAACAACTTGCAAACCGGCCCGAGAAAACAGTTTTAGAATCAATTCAATACCCAAATCAGCCTGAAAAGAAGCGATTCCTTTGGTGTTCAGGAAGCCTTTCAGGTAAGCAGTAGCCGGATACGGGGTGTTCAACTGGGTAAACGGCGGCGTAATAAGCAGCAACTTGGGTATCAAAATAAGGCCGATTATAGGGTGATACTTACCGTTTTTCCGTCGAAAACAACCACATCGCCGGGCGTCAGTTTTTTGCGTTTGCGGGTTTCTACTGCATCATTTACCAGCACTTCTTCATTTTCAATGCGCATATTGGCCTCGCCGCCAGTACCCACCCAATATACCGCTTTCAGCAGTTTGTTGAGTTCAATAAAGGGCTGATCTTCTTTAAGTTGAAAGGTATTCATGGTGTTTTTTTAAAAGGAAAAAACCTTATTTTGCAGCATCCGAACTGATCAAATTACCAAAAAACAAGGCATTTGCAAACAATTCGTTGGTGCCCAGCCAAAATCCGCGAAAATTGGGATTACCGGGAAAACAAATTACCCGTCCTTTTCCGATGCCTGCCACGGCCAATGCAGCCGATTTGGCAACCAATGGTTTTTGTTTGGGGTGGATATACCCGGCTAAAAGCGGATTCGCAGTGAAAACAGCGGGATTGCCATAAGGGTTTTTAGATGGGTCAATAAAAAGCGCATCGGCTAAAAACATGGGCAAAGTAGGCCTTGTATAACCAAAACAGAGTGGATGGGTGAGATCCAATTGTGCTTCAAAAATCGCGCCGGGCATCCGCAACGCGCCCAGGTCATCGTCTAATCCGCCATAAGGCAGGCGTTTTCCGGGCGCATCTGGCGGGGCATTGCGGACATCGAGGGTGATGAGGCTGGCACTGCGTAGCCATTTTAGGGCATCGCCAGTGGCAATCAAGGTGCCGCCCGCTGCCACAAATTCGCGCAATTTTTCGATGGGCAGGCTATAGGCGCCATCGGGCATTACCAGTACATTGTATTTGGAAAGGTTGACATTGGCCATGCGGTCATGGTCAATCATCGTCATCGACATACCATATCGGGTATCCAACAAATGCCAGATTTCGCCTGCATCGGCCGGATTTATGCCATCCCCGGTCACCATGAGCACTTTTGGTGCCCGCAATACCGGAAATTTGCTGCTGCCCAAATCGGGCCCTTCTTCCGTCAGGCCATTTTTTATGGTAAATAGCGCGATCTCTGCAGGCAAAATAGCCTTTAATTGTTGCCCCAGGAGGTTACTTTCCGTTGCCTGACGGTCGGCTGGAATCAACAGTGTTCCTGCAGCAAAGGCGCGGTTATCGGCCTTGAAGGGCTGCATGGCTACTTTAACACGGATTCCTGCGTTTAATAATGCAGCCAATGCGCGGGGAGATTGCGGATGTCCCCATTCCACCGCAAAGGCAAAAGGACTGGAAGCCTGTGGGTCGTAGGTTTGGGTAGGTACTTCGGTTGCAAAGCCCGGTTCGGCTAATAAAGCCGGGTTAAAATCTTTGATCCCTAATTCTGCAAAATCAAGGCCCATCGCGTAAGGGAGGGTCCAGGCAGAAATATCGTAAAAAATAGAGTCCTGAAAGCTGGTTGGCGCACTAAAAATGCCTTTGACAAGTCGATATTGCGCCTGATCCAGGGGGACAATTACTGCCTTATTGGGCACAAAACGCGTATTGCCCAGTTTGATTTCTTGTTTCAGGCTATTCCATTGAATATGATGGCGGTCTAATATTTGGAGTAAAGGCGCCATGGCTTCTTGCCCCAGTTGACTCCCAAAGATGTATGCTTTTATGGCATCCTGTTTAGCGGCCTCTTTGTTTTCCTGATAAAAGCGGCGCAAATATTCATTCAATTCCACCCGCATGTCGGCAATCGCCTGCATGGTCGAAAAAGAGGTAAGCACCTGATTTCGAATGGTATACGGGAAGGTAAGCAGCCCGTTGTCGGTTTCCTGTGCATTGCCCCGGCTACTGGCCTGCTCGAACAGGATACCAACGCCGCCATTTGCGTCCGGGTAGGTAGATCCCTTTCCGTAATAGAAGTCGTCGTAGTTTTCGCGGGTAAAAAACAGGATTTTCTTTGCAGAAAGTAGTTTGGCGTGGTAAGTGGCGATTTTAGCGGTGAGTTCCTGGTTGCGGGCCGGCGTGATTGGGTTGACCCGCGAAGGCACGCCTGGCTGAAAGAAAAAGGTGGAATTGCTGCCCATTTCGTGGTGATCGGTGAGCACATTGGGTTTCCAGTCTTGCAGGATCGCTACTCGTCCGGCCGATTCGGGTTGTTGCATTACCAGCCAATCGCGGTTTAGGTCGAACCAATAATGGTTGGTGCGTCCTTGTGGCCAGGGTTCTTTAAATTCATCTCCGGCTGGGTCGGCGCTCAGTGTTTTACTGTGGCGGCTATTCACCCAGCTTGAAAAGCGCTGCATTCCATCGGGGTTGAAGCAGGGATCGAGCAGTACCACGGTATTTTTCAAAAATTGATTGAGTTCCGGGTTGTCGGCGGCGGCCAAATAATAGGCAAACAACAGCGCGGCATTGCTTCCGCTGGTTTCATTCCCGTGGATGGAGTAACCGGCATACCACACTGCGGGCATTTTATCCAGCGCCACTTGATCGGCTTTGGCTGGATCAAGCAACGCAAGTCGTTGTGTACGAATCGATTCGAGGTTGTTTAAGTTGGCCGTATCCGAAATGGTCAGGCAAATTAAAGGGCGTTGCTCATGTGTACGCGCGTACTGGCGCAGTTGCACACGTGGACTGGTGCGCGCAAGTTCGCGCAGGTAGGCGAGCAATTGGTCGTGGCTCACATGCCAGGCCCCCATTTCAAAGCCCAGAAACTGCGCGGGCGTAGGAACCGCTTTATCGTACACCGTATTGGGCAAATAATAATTGAGTGTAGGCTGTTCCTGGGCTTTTAGCACATAAAACGACGAAAAAACAAAGAAAAAAAGGCAAAAAAGCGGCCGAACGCGCAAAAAACGAGGCATCATACATGGGTAGTTTTCCGCCGAATAGTCCGAGTGCCAGCGCCGGCAGGTGATGTAAAATGGAATAAATGAAAAAACGTGCACCGGAAAGGGCAAAAGTACGGCAAATTATGGAGCCCTGATAGTCCCCCATGATATGCGCTAAAATACAAATGGCCCTGCATGCAGGGCCATTCATACGCTACGTTATTCGGATTACAGGATTATCAGGTGACTTGGTGGAGACAGCGTGGCCAGAAAACACACCAGGATTTAAGTGGATTTCCAGCAATTTTTCATATCAAATACGATTTACAACTTAAACAAAGCAGAAATTGGCAAGCCAACTGTTACTTGGTGGTTGTTGAAAATCTTGTGGCTTTGCGGCGCCCAGCTGGTAGTGCCGGTGCGCACCCGCATGGTCACTTTATTGTCGAAACGGATACCCGCTTCAATCTGGGTATTGAGGTAACGATAATCCGGTCCGCCCAGGTTTACTTCACCAAACGACAGCGTACCGAGGGTATAAGCCGTAAAGCGGGCGATTTTCGTAGAGAAACCTGCACCAATTTGTGGACCCCAACCGGTTGTAAAGCCTTTATTATTATTGGTAAACGGTTGGTTAAATTCGCGGTAAGTTGGGCAGAAGGTAGATGCTTCCAAACCCAATAAAGAAATGAGGCGAACTGGCAAGTTATCGCCCACAGTAAGAATATTCAGGTTGTACATGATGGAGAAATTACCATCAATGGTGAGCGGATTAAAGCGGTCGTTACCAGAGGCCGCATTTTTTTCGCCGTTAGCAGGGTCGCCAATTGCTTTGGTGGTGCCACTCATCTGAAATGCCCAGCGTGGTTCCCAGGTACGGTCAAATTGCTCAACCGAGCGCATCCCGATTACATTGGCAGGGATACTGAAATTGCTGCCGTAATAGCTGCCTGTGGTAGAAGCACGGCCACCATATAGTTCCAAAGACGTGATCAGGCTTTTGTTGAAAATTTGATTAAAAAAGCTGCTGATGTTGCTGATTCCAGTGGCTGGCGTGCTACCGAAAGCGGCTGTCAAGTTTTGGTTCAGGCTGTCGAGGCTCCCTTGGTGTTCGGTACCTAAAGTATCGAAGCTGGTACCAAAAACAGGCACATTACCTTGCAGGCTATCCTGGTACAGACCAAAACCGCGGGTTATGCTGTCGTTGTTGGCAAACCAAATGTCGCGGATACGGTCGAATTCAGAAAGCAGGGTATCTTGATCAGGTGCGTTCAACACCGAACCAGGCAACCAGCTCAACAAAGAATCACGGCGAATCCCCCATTCAGCGGTCAAGCTGTCAAGGCCCGTTGTTGGATCAATACCACCCAGGGCAGCATTCAAACTATCCAAGCCAGATCCCAGGTTCAGGGAATCGGTGCTCCAAGAAGTTTGCAAATTGCTCAGGTTCGACAAATACTGTGCGCGTTGTGCACTGTCTAACTGAGATAAGATTGGCGTGAAAGCACCCCAATTTTGAGCGTGAAGCTGGCATGATACACACACTAGTACCAAGCATAGCAGTTTGTTGAAATTAGTTTTCATAAAAAGTAGTCGTTGTGTGCTTTTGGCACAAAATTTATAAGAAGTTAAAGCAGATTCAATTTCAATTAGGCAATAAGAATTACCTTGATTTGTTGGTACAAATCAAATTGCCATAGCGTGTGTGCATTGGAAATTAACAGAGATTTAAAAAGAAGATTACAGTAGGTACTTGTAAGCCAAGTATTGTTTTTTTTAAAAAACAAATAGCAATTTTATTCCGACGATGTACATCATCGGTGCTATGCAAAAAAGCGAATTTTGGATGAAATGTGTAAAGCAGATTAATGGCGATAAAATGTTGCAAACCAACGAATTAAAATTGGTTGATTAGCCAGCATTCATGTAGTTAACATGTATGCCACGTGTATTTAACATGCAACAAAAATCAGTAAATCAATTCGTGAGGTATTAAAATATACACTGGGAAATAAATTGAAATAACTTATGACAGGGAATAATATTCCTGCATAATTTGGATCGAATTTTCTTCCGCAAAGGTACATTTTTAAAACCTAGTAATTATACCCAATTAATGGTACTTATTATTTCTTTTTTGGAAGGGTCAAGAATGTGACAATTATGTAATTTTCTGAAAGAATTAATCTGAAATTAAGAATAAATCAAATAAAAAACCACATACATCTGTTGCGGATAAATATAGATTATTAAACTTTGAGGTTTCGCACCTAAATCCCCGTATCTTTGTGGGTTCAGGCTGTATTCGTATCGTTGCAAAGCAGGCGTATTTGAGGTTTTAAACTTCCACTACCACGTCCACCGCAACTACACTACCTTAAACATGCAGCCGACGACGGCGCTCCTATGGCAAAAGAATGGACACTCGGTGAAAAAACCGATAGTTTAAAAAAAGAAACAGAGTACGCAATCCTGGTTGGTGTGATTACACCCGACTCAAACGAGACCCAGGCCCATGAATACTTTGATGAACTCGAATTTTTAGCGCTCACTGCGGGCGCTATTACAGTGAAGCGTTTTACCCAACGCCTCCAACATCCTGACCATCTGCACTTTATCGGCAGTGGCAAGGTGAAAGAAATCGCCATGTACCTCGACCGGCATCCGGAAATTAATTTGGTGATTTTTGACGATGACCTCACCGGAAGGCAAAACAACCACCTCGAAGAAGCCCTCAAGGTTAAAATCCTGGATCGCTCTACCCTGATCCTTGATATTTTTGCCAACCGCGCTCAATCTTCTCAAGCCAAAGCACAAGTAGAACTGGCTCAAATGAAGTACCTGCTCCCCCGCTTGCGCGGTTTGTGGACGCACTTGGAACGACAGCGCGGCGGTATCGGTATGCGCGGTCCGGGGGAAACCCAAATTGAAACGGACCGACGCATTGTACAATATCGGATTAAAATCCTGGAAGATAAACTGCGCGATATTGACCGGCAATCGCAAACACAACGCAAAACCCGGGGCGAACTGATTCGAGTAGCACTCGTGGGCTATACCAATGTGGGCAAAAGCACCCTCATGAACCTGCTCTCCAAATCGGAAGTGCTGGCGGAAAATAAATTATTTGCCACCCTGGACACGACGGTGCGCAAGGTCGTATTCGGCCAGGTGCCATTTTTACTCTCGGATACGGTCGGTTTTATCCGAAAATTGCCACATCACCTGGTGGAAAGCTTTAAAAGCACGCTGGATGAAGTGCGCGAATGCGATATCCTGCTGCATGTCGTGGATATTGCCCATCCGCAATTTGAAGACCATATTAAAACAGTGCAAAAAACGCTGGAGGAACTGGGCGTGGCCGAAAAACCAACCCTGATGATCGGCAATAAAGTGGATTTATACCGGGAAACCTTTTTTGACGATCTACTGGATGCCCCTACCCGCCTGGAAATTGAAGCCGATTTAAAAGAACGGCTGATGCACAACTATGGCGAAAACATTTTCATTTCGGCACAAACCAAAGAAGGCATCGAACAGTTGCGTGATCGCCTCACGCAATTGATCAAAGAAGCCTATGTGATTCGCTATCCACACCAGGTGCGCACTTGGTAGAAATACCTTATCTTTGCAGGATTGAATTTTAAGCAATTCATCCTGCAAACCACTTTTTTAATCTTAATTTTAATCAAATGAACTACCCATCCAAGCAACCGGATTTAACTGCCGGTTCCCCAACCGAGTTGAGCGCACCCCGCACTTTTTCTACAACCGAACACCATTTGAAAACGCCACGCTGGCATCTGCTTCCTGCCGACCCGGCCCGGGTACAGCTACTCCAATCCGAACTGGGGATCAATCCTTTGTTTTGCCAATTACTTGTGCAACGCGGCGTTTCCAATCGTGCCGAAGCAGAACAGTTTTTCAAACCACAATTAGATGCCCTGCACGACCCTTTTTTGATGCAGGATATGGATTTGGCCGTAGAACGCATCCATGCCGCCATGCATCAGTCTGAACGTATCCTGTTGTATGGCGATTATGATGTAGATGGCACGACCAGCGTTGCGCTGATGTATGCGTTTTTATCCAATTTTTACAAAAATATTGATTTTTACCTACCCAATCGCGATAAAGAAGGGTATGGTGTGAGCCTGGCGGGCGTGGAATACGCGCGCGCAACCCATTGTAAACTGATTATTGCCATCGACTGCGGGATTAAAGCCCACGAAGCGATTGCCTTGGCCAAAAGTTATGGCATCGACTTTATTGTTTGCGACCACCACGTGCCAGAGGGCGGATTACCTGTTTCGGTCGCCAACCTCGATCCAAAACGCAGCGATTGTGCTTATCCTTATAAAGAACTAAGTGGTTGCGGCATTGCGTTTAAATTGGCTCAAGCCATGGCGCAATCCCAACAGGTACCCGTACATGAAATCGAACCCTTGTTGGATTTGGTCGCCATCAGCATTGCTTGCGATATTGTGCCGATTACAGGCGAAAATCGCGTGCTCGCGTTTTTAGGGTTACGCCAATTAAATCAAAACCCACGCACCGGATTATGGGCGCTGATTACCCGGATTAATAAAAGTTATCCACTCCTCATTTCAGACCTGGTATTTGGAATGGGCCCCATCATCAATGCGGCCGGACGCTTAGGGGATGCTCGGGAAGCCGTTCAATTAATGCTTGCCGAAGACCGCAACAGTGCTCTGGAGCGTGCGGGCACCCTGGTACACCGCAACCGCCAACGGCGCACGGTCGATTACGCTACCGCCGCCGAAGCAAGGCAGCTTTTTATGGATTTGCCCGATTGGAATAACCGCAAAAGCATCGTTTTATACAATCCCGATTGGCATAAAGGGATTATTGGTATTGCTTCCAGCCGGCTTACCGAGGAATTTCATCGGCCCAGCGTGGTTTTGACCTTGAGTAACAACCGCGTGGTTGGGTCGGCGCGTTCCGTGCGGGGGTTTGATTTGTACAGTGCTTTGCAAGCTTGCGAAGACCTGTTTTATTCTTTTGGTGGCCATGCATTTGCGGCGGGTATGCAAATGCCGGTGGAAAATGTAGCGGCATTTGCTGCGCGTTTTGAGCAATTGGTGCAAGAACAGGTTTCCTTGGAGGATGAACGGCCTTTGCTCGAAATCAGTGCACCCTTGCGTTTGGACGAAATCAACCACCGTTTTTGGAAAACCTTGCAACGGTTCGAACCTTTTGGTCCGCAGAATCGCAGCCCTGTTTTTTGGGCAAAAGCGGTGGTGGATACGGGTAAAAGTAAATTATTGGACAACAACCATGTGCGTCTTTCGCTGCGCCAGGCCGATGGCGGCAATGCCATCACCGGTATTGGCTTTGGGTTGGGCGATCGGTTTATTGCCCTGCGCGATGGTGCGTTTGACATTCTTTATTCCATTCGGGAAGAGGCGTGGCACGGGCAAACGGTGCTCAGCCTTACCATTAAGGATCTTCAGCCTTGTGGAACGTTTGAACCTAAGGACGCATAGGTCCATCAACCGCCTTTTTTCAACAACCGGTCTTAAAATCGAAACCCGATACTGCCATATACTTGCCAGCGGTTGTCGTTGTTGGCCTTGGAAACATTGAGTAAAACAGGGCCGATCAGGGTTTGTACCCCTGCCGTTAACCCATAGCTTTGATGTATTTCGTTAAAAATATCCAACAATGGGGTCGCTCCTTGTATGTCCAGTCCGGTACCACTGAGAATACCGTATTGCGGAATAAGCTGAAAGTTATTCGGCAACAGGATCGGAAAATTCAACTGTATCGCGGCAAAAGCGGATTGCAAGGTGTATGCTTCCCGGTTGCCGACAAAAGGAACATATGCCCAGTCGTTACGTGCATCAACACCGCCGACCAAAAAACGGTCCATAACATCCAATTGCGTTTCCTGCAAGGAGTTGGTTAGCCGCGCGCCAACCGCAACTTTGGGGTAAAAGCGGGCATACTCCCCCATCTTGAAGAGTTCTTCCCAACGCACCAATACTTTTCCGTACGGCGTCACCTTTTCATTGTCGTCAATTTGGTCGATTTTTTTGTTGTTGTATACCACCTCGGTACCGAACAATACCGGGGAGCCAAGACTCATACGTGCCGTTATGCTCATGCGCATGCCCCGCGTGGGCAGGATCGGATGGTCAAGGGTGTTGCTAAGATATTGAAATTCAATACCCGGCATCGAAATGCGCACCTGTGTAATCCCCAGCAAGGTGTCACCTTCTATAAATGGGGGAGAACGATCACTTACCAGTAAATTCGGACGGTATCGTGTATTTTCCAGTACGAATTCGGCCCCGATTTGCGTAGAACGCGTCAAACTTCGATGTACGCCGATGCCACTTCTAACGAAATTACGGATAAATTCATCGTACACCAATCCGTCTAAATAAACAGGTGCTTTTACCTTTTCAAAATAAGTATAGGTATTGAACCACCATTGCGGATTTTTAAAATGAATACGGTAATCGGCGCGCAGCTTATAATTATCACCAATATCCAATCCGAAGGTAGCGCGCGAATTGGCACCCAGGATATCCCGCAGGGTAACATTCGCTAATATGCTGGCTGACAATACATTATCGTAGTGTACTCCCACGTTCAGCAATGCACGGGGTTGTGGTTGGGCATTAATTTTGAGTACGGGTACCCCATTCTCTATTTGAACCAGGTCGTAATTGACATTTTTAAAACGCCGTGTACCATAATATTGATCCACAATATAGCGCGCTTCATTGGCAGATGGTAAAAGCCGTGCGTCCAATTTTGCCTGGGCAGAATCTGGCTTAATCCGGATGGGTAAATCCGGAGCGGGTATTTTGCTTTGAGCAGCTTGTTGGGCTGCGGCTAATGCACGAAGCTGGGGCATTATTTTTTGGGTTACCCGATCGCCAATCGCAAGAATCTCTTTCGTTTTCTTAAAATCGCCTGCATCCAGACCTTCCGCATTGAGGGCTTCATTAAAGTCTGCTAAAATGTCGCAGGTTTGTTTTTGCCACACGCTTTCTGCTACCCGGCCAAAACTGGCGGATTGGTAAATAATGCGCATCATGGAGTTTAACTCCTCCTTTTTAAACAATTTCCCGCCCGTAAATCCGCCAATAACATAATCTGCCCCCATGTCGCATAAAATATCCACCGGAAAATTCTTAAACAATCCCCCGTCTACCAACAAATTGCCATCCAGCTCCACCGGGGCAAAAATGGTTGGAATAGACATGGTGGCACGCAGCGCATAAGCGAGGTTGCCCGACCGCAATACGATGGGTTTTCCATGCACGATATCACCGCCAATGCAGCGAAACGGAATCGGGAACTGGTCAAAATCGCGCACATTGACCGCCCGAAAGGTCAATTGCTGCAAAAGCGCCATCATCGCGTGCCCTTCCACAATCCCCGAGGGCAATTCCAATTTTTTGCCATGAATCGGCAATTCGAGCGGAAACTTGCCATACAGGTCCTTTTCGTCAATATTTACCAAGTCCATCGGCACTTTATTCGAAAGTAACTCGTCCCAATCCAAGGTGCGGGCGAGGCTGTCTAAGGCGCGGCCGGAATACCCAATGGCATACAAGCCGCCCACGACACCGCCCATGCTGGTACCCGTGATGAAGTCAATTTTGATGCCCAGCGAATCAATGGCTTTGAGCAAGCCGATGTGTGCAAGCCCTTTTGCGCCACCGCCGCTCAGGCAAAGCCCTATTTTAGGGGTCGGCTGAATTTGTGCACGGAGCGTATACGATGAAAGCAGCGCAAGCAGGAGGATAAAAAATGAATGCCTTGCCATGGAGTGGTTGAGTTTTTGTGTTTTACGCTTGTTTTTGTTTCCGTTCTATCTTCTAAGACCCTTTATTGGGATGGTCAGTAGTTTTATTCGGACAAACGGCGGGTTTCCATAGACGAACGAACGCAGGGTAAGCGAAACCCGTAAAATGGCCACCCTATTTGCATAAAAGCCTGGGGTCCAATGATCCACATCATCGTTTTAGGAGCGTAGCGTGCCGATATTTACCCGAAGCGGCATTTTGTGAATATAACGCTCTTTTTGAAGCAGTTATACATGAGTATGCTCAACAAACGATTTGAAAATAAACCAACCATGCTCCGGACTTTATTCCTGTTATTATTATTGGCGCACAGCCTGATCCACTTGATGGGTTTTGCAAAGGCGTTTGAATTAGCCAGTTTCACGCAATTGAGTACCCCGATTTCAAAACCAGTGGGTGTTTTTTGGCTGCTTACTGCGCTCCTTTTGCTCATTGCGGCCTTGTTGTTTTTCCTTAAAAATGACGCTTGGTGGATGTTGGCGGTCGGCGGGATCGTGCTTTCGCAATGGCTGATTTTTGCTTATTGGCACGACGCGCGGTATGGCACCATTGCCAATGTGTTGATTTTATTAGTGTTATTACCCGCTGCAGGAACTTGGCAATTTAAAAAACAAATTGCGGCCGATTTGCATGTTTTTTTACCAAAAGTAGTGCCAGCCGCCCCGGTTTTAACCCAGGCGATGGTAGCAGGCTTGCCGCCCATTGTGCAAAAATGGATGGAATTTTCGCAGGTAATAGGCAAACCGATGCAACAATTCGTGTCGCTGCATCAAACCGGACAAATGCGCTTGAAGCCTAATGGCAAATGGACGTCGCTCACCGCCACCCAATATTTTACCGTAACCAATCCGGGTTTTATTTGGATGGCCGATGCCGGAAAGCCCTGGATGCCCATGATTGCACGCGATCTGTATCAGGAAGGCAAGGGACACATGCTGGTAAAAACGATGGGCTTAATTACGGTTGCCAATGCCCAAGGGCCCACCATTGATCAGGGTTCGATGATGCGTTATTTAGCCGAAACTTGCTGGTTTCCGAGTGCGGCCTTGAGTGCTTTTGTTAACTGGGAAGCCATAGACAGCCTGCATGCTAAAGCCACCATGCGTTTTGGCTCCGTTGAAGCGTCGGGCGTTTTCAACTTCGATGCAAACGGGGCTTTGAAAAGCTTTGATGCGCTCCGTTATTACAGCCAAAAAGGCGGAGATACCCTCGAAAAATGGCATATTGAAAACGATATGTCCAGTGTACGCACCTTTGATGGCGTGGTAATCCCAACCAAGTCGGTGGTGACCTGGCAACTAAAGGACGGCGATTTTTCCTGGCTCGAATTGGAAATTACCGATTTGAAATTCAATGAACTGCCACTACAATAAGTAAAATTACAGGGGCCAAGTGCCTGATCGTTTTAAACGATGCTGTATCTTTCTGCCCAAATTGAGGATTTCCCTTGGTTTGGGCAGTATATTTTAACCAAACAGCCTGTTATGTCGCGTTATTTCCAATTGCTCATTGGCCCGGAACTGTTATGGGCCGTCGCGTATTGTGCCGCCCTTTGGCTCGCGCAGGCCAACCATCCGCCCACCAAACTTTTGGATAAAATCATCCTTCAAACCTCCAACATTGCGCCTTTATTGGTGCTGCTTAGTTTTTTGTTGTGGTATGTTCCGGGCGTGGTACGTCCCTGGTTGCTGCCGCGTATTTGGGTAGCAGGCGTGTTGGGCAGTCACTTTTTTTTAGAAAAAGCCATGGAACATTACAGTAAACAAGGTCCGGGCATCGGTACGGCTTACATGGTGGGTATGCTGTTTTCGCTGTTCGTTTTGATCGCAGGCTCCGTATATGTATTGATTCGAGTCACTTTTTATCAAAACTAACCATGGGATTCTTTTTTTGGCTTTTTTGGCTTTTAGATGCGCTTTTATTGGCACTTTCGGCAGTGGGCGGCGGCTTCCGACGCAGTTTTGGGGCATCTGATACCCTGAATACCTGGATCACACTTGGGCTAATTTTAGTGCTGATTTTAAGTATGGTCTTGCGTTTTGTGTTCAAATTGCGCTGGCCAGGCCTGATCGTCGCGGCACTTCCCTGGATCGTGTTGTTTGTGGCTTATCTTGTAGACAAAAGCAAAGCACGCGCCTGATTTATACCGGATTGGGAGCGAATCCGTGTTTTTCCAAGTGTTTTAACACCATTTTCAATTGTCCAAAAGAGTATTTATCTTCAAAATGCGCCTTGGCACCTGCCGTTGCGGTGGTTTGTTGTTCCATAAAATACTGGCCGATTTCTTCTACCTGGTCCATGGGTAGGAAATGACTAATTTCCAGGGTGCCTAAGCCGATAAAGTGCGACAGATGGCCTTCAATAGTGCTCGTTACCATCACGCGTTCGGCCGCAATTTCCTCAATGGTTTTTCCGGATTGAAACATTTCCAGGCTGACCAATTTTGTGTCGGGTTTGGGTGGTGCTGGGTCGAAGGCATTGGCGGGAAGCGGTTCAAAATCAATCGACTTTTCGGTGCAATACTGGTGTATCAGGTCAAGCATGGCTGGGCCGAATTGCTTTATTTTGGCAGCCCCTATTCCTTTTATACGTTTTAATTCTGCCGGTGTGGTGGGTAATTGTTCGGCAATTTCGAGCAACAGTTTGGTAGAAAACACTTGAAACGCTTCTACATTTAGGTTGCCAGCCGTTTCGGTGCGCCATTTTTTCAAGCGTTGCAGCAAAACGGGATGTGCGCCGATGGCAGGAACGGGTGTTTCAATCGGCCTGTTTTGTTGGGCTTTGAAGTCGAGTTCTGCATTGGTTTTGGTGCGGAGGTATTGTTGGGCAGAAAAGCCTTGTGCGAGGGTACCCAGACAGGCTTTTTTTATAAAAATTTGGAAGCGCAGGTTTTCCAATGCCTCATAAATTGCGCCTTTGATGTTTTGGTCATCGGATACGAGTTCCAATTGTTGGGTGCAGGGATCAAACACCGTTTTCAGTTGATCGCTAAACCAGGCACCGGCTTTTTGCACCCGTTCTTGCAACGCGGTGTTGGTTTCCGGCAAGGCATTTCCGGCAAAGAACGCTTTGATTTGTACTTGAAATTTTTGTGCTGTATCAAAAAACGGGACCGTATATTCCGAGTTTAACACCGCGCTTTGGGCATAACTTACCGGATGAATGGCTTTTTCATGGGTCAAATAAAGGCGTTGCAGGAGTTCGAAGGCTCTATTTAAGGCACCAAATCCAAACAATTCCAGCACCAAATGTTGTTGATAAGCGTTTTTAGATGCCTGTAAATGGTCCGCATCGGGGGCGTTTTTATCGGCTTCTTCGGTGTAATTGCGCACCGTAACATCGGTTTTGACGCTGGCGGGTACAATTTTAGAGCGCAACACGATACCGCCAAAACTTTTGCATCGGCTTAGGGCCACATATACCTGCCCGTGGGCGAAAGCCGCTTGCGCATCAATAATGGCACGTTCGAAGGTGAGTCCCTGGCTTTTGTGGATGGTAATGGCCCAGGCTAATTTGAGTGGAAACTGGACAAAGGTGCCAATAATGTTTTCGGTCACCTCTTTGGTTTGTTCGTTGAGGCTGTATTTTACATTGTTCCATTCCATCCGGGCCACGACGATGGGTTCGCTTTCCGCGGGGCATTGTACGTGGATGGCATTTTCTTCAATGCGGGTAATCACGCCTAATTTGCCGTTGTAGTATCGTTTTTCGCGGTTAAGATCGTTTTTTACAAACATTACCTGCGCATTTACCTTGAATTCGAGGGTTTCTTCGGTTGGATAAGCGTGCGCGGGAAAATCGCCGGTAATGGTTGCCCTGAACACCGAAACGGGCTGAGGAATTTCCTTTAATTTTTCGACATTAATTTCCTGTGCCTCCGCATTGAGGGCCGTAAGGGTGATATAGGGTTCATTTTCATCTGGTTTAAAGCGGGGAACGAAGCGGCTGTTGAGGATTTCCAGCACCTCCGCATCCAATTTATTATCGCGCACCCGATTGAGCAATTCGATGAATTGTGCGTCGGATTGTCGGTAAATATGCTTCAATTCGATGGAAACCGGGTCCGTTTGTTGGAGGGCCAGGCTGCTAAAAAAATAAGGGGTTGCGTAAATATTGCGCAGAAGGTTCCACTCTTCATCTTTCACCACGGGTGGCAATTGGTGCAGGTCGCCAATCATGAGCAATTGCACGCCCCCAAAAGGTTTGTAGCCATCGCGATAACGCCGTAGCACCGCGTCGATATGATCGAGCACATCGGCGCGGACCATGCTGATTTCGTCGATTACCAGCAGGTCGAGGCTTTGAATGAGCCGGATTTTCTCTTTGGTAAATTTTCGTTGAACGGTGTTATCCCGTTCACTACCAGGCAGATACGGACCAAAAGGCAGTTGAAAAAAAGAGTGGATGGTCATTCCGCCTGCATTGATGGCTGCTACGCCGGTGGGCGCTACAATAACCATACGTTTGGGGGAATCCTGCTTAATTTGGTGGAGAAAGGTTGTTTTGCCGGTACCGGCTTTACCCGTCAAAAAGATGTTTTTGTGGGTATATCTGACATAATCAAAGGCCAGATCGCGTTGGGGATTAGTAGAAACGGTCATGCATTGGGTATTGTGAACGATTAAAAGATAGATTGCAAAGATAGTGGAAGAACCAGGAATTTGTCAAGGTATGTACACGGAATTATCGAATAGAAAACATATCTACATAATTATCGGCAATCAATTCGGCGTAATTAAAGTCTGTAATGGCCGAGTGAACCCCAAAATCGATGGTGTTGGGGGTGCGCAAAATTTCCCCCACATTTACCCGAAGGCGGAGTTCGTTGCGGGCGCCCGCTTGAAGATCCATCACTTGCTCGAAAGGCAGGGTAATGGTGCGGATACAATTGTGTGGAGACCGGAATCCGCCAATATGAAATTCAAAAAAGTGGCCGGGCGATTTAGATGCCGGTGCGGTACCTTCTAATTTTAAAAAAATATAGCCCGTATTCCAGGCCCAAAACATGGCATTTTCGGGATCGAGTGCACCCGATTGCACCCCGCTGCAATTTTGCAAACTGTCTACACCCAGGGTAAATTGCAAGGCGCGGTACTGGCCAGGCGGAATTTTTTGCAGGGGAAATGATAAGGTGGGGTCTTCCTCTACATCGGCTAAGTAATACGTATTGGAATGAAAATCCGGTCCTGCTGCAGCGAGCAAGACCGGATTTCCCAGATAATATTTACATTTTGAAACACTGAAGGGCTGTTGTAACGCATTGTAATACACCGCTGTATCGAGGTACAAGGCGCGTCCGTCGATCACATGTTCCAGCACCAGGTTTAACTGCGCGGGCGGAGCAAAAAGCCCCATCCATCCGGCCAGCCACTCCATATAATATAAAACCCAAACAAACATTTAACGCTTCACTTTGACAATTTTCTGAATCACTTGCGCTTTATCAGCGTTCAGATGCAGGAAATATACACCCGAAGGCAATTCCGACAAATCCAATGGGTACTGAATACTGGGTTGGAGGTTTTGATAATCGGCTACCACGGCGCCGTTTTCGTTGTACAATACGCCGGTAATGTTGTTCACACTGTTGGGGGTAAAATAAATGAACGCCGTTGATTTGACCGGATTGGGGCCAAATTCGTATTCGATACCGGTTTCCGGGCTGTGGCTTGCACTTACACCATTGTACACCGTAGTTGTTTCATTGATGGTATTGTGGCCACTGTTTGGGCCGCCCATGTTACCCGCCTGCACCACGCCATAAAAAGTACCGAACATGGTGAAAGGGAAAACCGGATCTAAATTGCCATCTATCGTGACAAAATAAGCGTAAATACCGTTCGGATATTCGGGTGTAATGCAAAAACGGCCATTGCGTTCGTCTAAGTCGCCCGCGCCTTGCACGTACACGTGATCCTGAATGTAGCAACCGATCGGGAATTGCGCACTTACAGCCGGACCCGCCGCGCTTGCCGTGGAACCATCCGGGAGCGTGGTGCGGGTGGTGATATTGCGAATTTGGTAAGAAGACTGCATGCGTTTAATGCCACCTGTTCCATCCGCATTGGCAAAACCATAAGCGCCATAAATGGGAAATCCATCAAAGGCATAACCGATAATAGGTGCATGCTTGGTGCTGTCAGTATCATCGTACACACAGCGCGGGTTTACATGGTGGTGGTATTCGCCGCCTGGGGCAGGGTGACCGAGGCAATCATCAAAACTCGAACCTTCCCAGTACAAAGCATTGCGTTTCCACACACCCTGGTTGTTGTAACTCATGCCATCATCGGCATTAAATACGCTGACACCATTGCTCCAAACGCCCGTGTGGCCGAGGCCGACGGTGGTTAGGGTGCCGTTGTTTTTGGTGGGGTTTAGCGTGATTTTATAGACAAAATTCTTGTTGACCGGAATATTTGGATTGCCAGCCCAGGGGCCGATATCGTAACCCGGAATGCAGCTGCAACTTACGTACACATTATTGGTAGAATACTGTACGATTTGAACGTTGGACGGAAGGTTGTTGTAACCCGTTTCCGTTCCAGGGTTGCGTACCCAACTCGTAACAGCGGGACCTTGGCCCAACAAGGCTGTCAGACTAGAACAAAGGAAGAAAAGCAGGTAAAAGGAATATTTCATGTTGCTCGTATTAGGCCAGTAGATAGAATGCATGTTGAGATGCCATTCGATCGATAAACTTGCGCAAGATAATCGAGATTTTAAAAAGATTGTTGCACAGTATCAACAGGCAAATACTCGTCCCAAAAATGAAAAAAGAAGGAAACCTGCTAAAAACATCCCCACACGTACTGTTTCCCGAAAAGTTCCCTGACAGCCTGCTTGCTCCCCCCATCTTTGTATCATCAAGCAAGCAAAAAACAAACAAACAGATCGGGGACAACAGTAATGAGCAACTAGGATTTTGAGATTACCCCCCACCCCCGATCGCCTCAAATCAGGAAGCAATATTGAGGTCATGGAACATGCCGGATTGCAAAAGTGCCTTCCGGTATGTCCTGCCCAATACACTAAGATAAACAAGCACTATGGAGGAGAACTATTTAGGCTGACGCACAAACGTGTGTGTCGGCCTTTTTTATGCCCTGGTTGCCTGCCGGCATTTTGCTTATTACGGCTTTTCCAAAAAACGAAGAATTCCTGCCAAAAACAGGCAGATGCCTACCAATTCCCGAAAACGATGGGCGCAGGTTTTGGAACCATCGCAAATTTGTCCCATCAAAAGAAAAGCAAGTAATTAGATCGAGCAATAGGATGCACACTTTGCAAAATGCTCAGGTCTGTAAAAATAAAAAGCAATATTGAAGTCATGGTTCATACCGGATTATAAAAGCATAATTCGGTATGCCTTTTTCAAGTTAAAGCAATTTTGGAGGAAAGCAATAAAAAAGCTGATGCACAAAAGCGTGTATCGGCTTTTTTATTGCTTTAGATTTTATCAAGGATTTGTGGTAGCGGGGTAAATTGTATTGGCAGGGTGACTGAAAAAGTCGCCCCGTCCATACAATTTACGCATTTACATAGAATTAAAACCGGATATTACGGATTAAGTTTTGCAAAAATAATGCCCACCACGATGGCTTGAAATACCCCGTAAAGCAACCAGGTTCCTACCAAACTGAAAGAAACGGCCAGCGAACTGAAGGTAATCCACATAGAAGGTATGGTTGCAATAAGGCCATAAACGAGCCCCATTTCAATACCACGCCACCAAAAAGGGCCGTGAAAAAGGCTTTTAAAGCGGCGCCAAAACCAGGCTAAGGCAAAGCTCAGCACGAAAGGATGCACGAAGTACATGGTACCTTTAATGCCTTCAAAGCTGAAAATGGGATCGTAATACTGTTCTGCCAAATCCGGGAAGAACATCACGGTAAAGTAAAGCGCGGCATAGCTGAGTAGCAGCAAAACGGCGCCGGCAACAAAGCCTTTAAGCAGAAATATTTTCATGGTTTGAATTTAAACGATGATACAATTGATTCGTTTGATTTTGACGTGTCGGGCTTCGCAGATGGAAAAACAAGTTACAAGGCTAAGTAGTTAGGAAAACGGCTGGATGCTAATCCATTGAAAATCAATTTTGATCCATCCATCCTTCAAATCCACCTTAATCATGGTTTACTGCTTCCACCGTGAGGATTAAATCAAAATGAAAAGTGATCCAGTCGTCTACTTTGATCATTCCAAACAAGGCTTCTGGTGGATTTACCCCGAATGTGCTCATTTGCAAGGCCTTTTCACCGCGTACAAGGAGGCGATCGGGTGCGATTATTTTAACTTTGGCATGTAAAAACTCCTTATTCGTGGTCTCTTTGATGGTAATAAGCACATTTGCTTTTACATCAAACCAGTCTTTACAACCACCATGCAGGCATTTAATATCCTGTAAGGCATCTACCAAGGCAACTTTGATGGTTGGAAAATGGTCGGCATCCAATGCTTTTTGCATGTCGGCATCAATTTTCCGGTTGTGGCAATCAAATTTTTTAGTTTTCAGGTGCAAACTGCCTTTCTGAAATTGCACATAGCCGCCCGCGCTTTTTGCTTCCAAAATTTGTTCGGGGTATTGATCGGCACAATCGCAGGTAAATTTGTTCACATTAGAAGTGCCTTTCAAATATAACCTGCTGCCTTGTTCTATGCGCAGCCGCTTTTTGAGGTTGTCTGTTTTGTGCCAGGTACTGCCGGTTAAACCGATTAGTAACAACAAAAGCAATACACCAGAAGTACTAAAAGGGAGGAGCCGTGGGCACATGATGCAGATTTTTTAAAAGGGGTGCAGGAGGCTGTTTCCTAAAAAACACAGGAAACAGCCCCCTGCAATACCTTCGAGAAAATTTAGAATCCAACAATTGCTTCAATCACAAATCCGCCAAATTTTGCGCGATTGCGGTAGTCCGTTACTGCAAAATCTTTATATTCCTGGGTTACATATTCACCTTTCAGCATCATGTTTTTAGTTGGGAACCAACCTGCTGCAAAAGCCAAACGGTTGATGGTAATATCATTGTCATATGTTTGCAAGCGGCCTTTTGCCTGTACGTAACGCGCACCAACATAAGCCTGCTCCTCTTTCAGGAAGCGGTACAAACCTTCCACTGCCACCTGGTTGAATTTCCGTTCAGTACCATTGCGTTCAGTATTGGTGCGGCCTTTAATGGTTTCATAAGAACCAAATACTTCCAATCCGTGGAATTTCAGGAACGGATTGATCATGATGGCGTTCACTTTGTTGCCAATGCCCAGGGCCGTAAACCGACCTGAGTCTTTATTGCCAGCGTAAGTGCCGTTAGAAGGCTCTGTTACCATGAAGTAGTGCGAACCGGTGCGGTCGCCTGCATACAAGGTGTTGCGCGCGCTGCCATTGTTGTTGTACAAAGAAGCAGACAAGCGAAAACGCAATGCGCCCCAATTATTGTCGTAAGCCGCTTTCAGGGTGATGGAAGGCTTTTTCTGGCTTGGCTCTACCGCAGGAGCAACCGCGTCATCGGGGTAATTATCTATGTTACCGTTGATGAAACCAGTAGTCATACCGCCCATCAACATCAAACCTTTGATCGGGAAAACATATGCTTCGGCACCAATTTCGGTGGTAAATGCATCAAAAATCAGGTTTTCAACAAACGGATTGAACATCGCGTTGCCACCATCGGTACGGCGGAACTGCATGTCGCCAAAGTTGGGCTGGAAATGTCCAATTTTTACCCGTACATAATCGGTGTACCATTGTGGGTTGTTGAACATCGGCAATTTGTCGATCTGGATATAGCCGCCTTTTACCCAAAATTCGGAGTGGTGGCGGGAAGACATATAGTTTTCCAAACACACGCGGATACCATCAGCCAATTGAATGTCCAAGTTCAGGTTGGCCATGGCCAGGTTAAAGCCAGACAGTGTTACGGAAGTTGAATCATCGGCCTTAACGACGCCATACAGGAAATTTTTATTGGTGGCATTGGTAGGAGAAGTTGCAACGTAGGTTGGTTCGTTTTCACTTTTCAAGGATTGGAAATCCTGGGTGAACGCACCGCCAATGCGCACTTTGATGCCGGTAAATTCGGGTTGCGGAGCTGATTTAGCAGGCTCAAAAACATTGATGCCGGCTTTGTTCCAAGGGCGAAAGTACTGAATGTCAGGCTGTTGCGCCATCAAGGTAGTAGCGCTAAATAAAAGCGCAAACAAGGAGAAGGTTATAATGTGTTTCATACGAAAAGGTTGGTTTAGATTTGTTTAAAAGTGACCTGGAAGACGATTTCGACTTCGTTACCAGTGGTGAGCGTTCCCATCAAAGCGGTGGGTGGATTAATTTTAAAATCGGTCATTTTTATCTTTTTCGAACCCGTGAAGGTGATGGTACCATTGCTGGCCACTTTTCCGAGTACGTATAAATCCGTTTTGAGGGTAGTTCCAGCGATGCTCAAATTGCCGACTGTATTAATGTCGTACGCATCGCCCCGTTTGCTCAATCCCAATACTTTTTCCAGTTTGAACGTGATGTTCTGGTAGGCGTCTGCTTTGAGGGCATCGTACGTTTTATTGTCCATCATGGAGCCTTTGGTGCTCTTGATTGTTTTTACCGGAATTTCCAGATAAAGCGCCTGGATGGCAGTCAGGCTGCCTGCTGTGATCGAAAAAGTACCATTGGCACGTACTTCATTGGCCGTAGATTCCCAATTGTGCAAGTTGGAAGTACCTTTCACTTTGAGTGAAAAATTAGTCAAGAGAAAACTCGTTTGACCCGATACGATGGTGCCAACAATTAAAAATAAGGAGAGGAATGTCCATTTCATGGTGTCTGATTTTTTGACAAAAGTATCGGGTCAGACTACCCTGGGAACATGACCTAAGCTAAAGGCCATTCTGATATTTGTCATAGCACTAAGTGACGCAATGCACTTAGGAGCATAACTATATACATAAAAATAGATATATACTTATATAAAATAAGTATGCCAAAGACTTGGCCAACTGGCAGGTATATTATCGCATATACTCCCAGGCGGTCTGGTATTGCCCGTGGGTGGTACAATAATCTAAAAAAGCACTGTAAAACTTATTTTGCCCAATCGTAGCCGAATCGCCCACCACCACCAGCAGCATGCGGGCGCGGGTCATGGCGACATTCATGCGCCGGTAATCGGATAAAAAACCGATTTCGTTTTTGGCATTGGAACGCACCAGGCTCAAATAAATCACATCGCGTTCCTGGCCCTGAAAACCATCTATCGTATTGACCGTGATGTGGTTATGTGCCGGGAGCTCCATGTTTTCCATTTGCGCTTGCGCTTTTCGATTCAGCAACAGTGGCCCCAGGGTTTCATCCTCCTGGATCATGTGTTCGAGGTAGTTGACCTGTTCTCGATACGGCGATAAAATACCGATGGTAGGCGCATGTCCAGGATTAAACTGCCCCAGCAATTGCAACAAATGTTCGCGCAGCAGCAGGGCCTCTTCCGGATTAAACCGGCTCATGGACCGGTTGCTGTTTTTCCCGGTGGCCCGTTGCATTTGCTCTTCAAAACCCGTTCCTGCGGTGTCTACAAATACCACGGGTTCAAAAAACGTGGCAATATCGCCCGCGGGATCTAATGCAACCAGGCGCTTATCGCCCACCGAATGATGCGCTTGCAGGGTATTTTCGTAAAAATGATGGTTGGAAAAGCCCATAATGGAGCGGTGCATGCGGTATTGCACATTGAGCAATTGCACCGCTTCGGGCATTTGTTCCAGGCAGCGCTCGATGAGGGTTTTACTTAAGCCTTTTTTACCGGCATCCATACTTTTTACGGTCGGCGGCAATTGAAACGGGTCGCCTGCAAAAATCACCCGGCTGCATTTGGTGATCGGAATCCAGGTGGCGGGTTCGAGGGCTTGGGCGGCCTCGTCGATCACACAGGTGCGGAATTTGTATTTTTCGATGGTTGGATGGGTCGCGCCCACGAGCGTACACGTGATGGCCTGGGCGGAGGTCAAAATTTGGTCCACCAGCCGGGCCTCGAGGGCATTGGCCCAGGATTCGAGTTCGCGCGCCTGGTTGCGCAGGTGCTCGCGCTCGCGACGCTCTTCCTGCCCGAACACGCGTTTGAAGCGGTTGGCCTGGCGCCGGCATTCCGCGGCCTCGATTTTTACCTTTTTTATGTTTTTGCTTTCCGGGTGTCGCCCTAAAATCGCATCGAGTGTGTGGGGCAAAATATGGTCATCAATGCGGCTCACATTACCTATACGCACCACCGAAAGCCCTTTTTCGGCCAAACGTTCGGTCAATAAATCGGCGGCAGTATTGCTGGGGGCCGTAACCAATACCGTACTTTCTTGCTTGCAAAGCAGTTGAATGGCGGCAACTAAAGTGGTGGTTTTGCCGGTACCTGGCGGACCATGAATCACGGCCACATCGCGGGCATCCAGGATCATTTGGATGGCTGCCTGTTGGGAAGGGTTCAAATCGGCCATTTCCGGCGGCAAATGCAGGGGCGTTTCGGAGGGGTAAAAACTGGGCTGAATCGGTTTTTTATCGCGCATGGGCGGCGCCAGGATGTTGCGCAGTTCGGCCAGTCGATCGCCTTTTGCCTGCATAACTTTTTGCAGGGCGCGCTCCATTTCGAGGTAACTGCGGTCGTCGAAGAGCATATCCACGCCCAAATTACCCATATTGATCCAATCCGGCACATCGCGGGCATTGAGGATGATTTTCATGCGGTTGCGTTCCACATAATTGATTACGCCTTGCTGGTCGGGGAATTTTCCTTGTTCCTGGTTGGTAAAAAAACGCACACTTTGGCCGGAGCGCAATTTGTGGGGTTCGTTGAGGTGGGTACTTCTTTCCACCACGACAAAGGCTTTTTCGCCAAGGGCAAAACCTGTTTGTACCACAATCAGCGGGTACCAACTGTAACCGTCCGCTACCTTTTCAGATAAAGGGCGCTCGCGCACCGCCTGCAAAAATTGTTGTTGATCTTCTGCTTTTTCCTGCTTCAACAAGGCGAGCAAATCCGTAAAATGTTCCATATCGTTCAGCAGTAGACAATTTTGGGGGTAAAATGTTTATAAACAGATGAGGCAACCGCAATGCCCTATTTTGCACCATAAAGCCAACAAAATGATGAACGATATGCGCCTTTTTCTTACCGCACTGAGCCTGCTTTGCTTTGCATTTCCAGTTTTTGCACAAACCGACACGATTCCTTTCCCACCACTTCGTTTGGGCGAATGGCAACAACACCTGCCTTGGCAACGCGCGACGTACGTGACGCAAAGTTCTAAAAAAACCTACTACGCAACGGAATGGGCCGTGGTTGAAATTGATAAAGTGGATCGCACGCCCCGTTTTATCACCAAAGTAGAAGGCCTGAGCGATGTAGGCATCGGCCTGATTCGGTACAATGCCGCAGCGGATATGTTGATTATTGCCTATTCGAACAGCAATATTGATCTATATCGGCCGAGTGACGGTACGGTTACGAATTTGCCATTTATAAAGAAAAATATAAACCTGGTGGGGGACAAAAAGATATACGACATCGCTTTTGATGGCACGGATGCTTTTTTGGCCTGTGGTTTTGGCATTTTAAAACTCAATTTGAGCAAAGCGGAGGCCGTGTACACCACGTTTGTAGAAACGCCTGTGCTGTCGTTTGCCCTATACCAAAATACTTTATACGCCGGTACCACAGAAGGTGTTTTTCGCCTGCCGGCAAATGATATCAACCCGGCCGATTTTGGGCGCTGGGAAACATTGGGCTCCCTCCAAGGTTTTCCGCAAGGTAGCGCGGTAAACGCCATGACCGTAAAAAACGACCAATTGTACCTGGGTATTGAAAAAAGTTTGTACCAATACAATGGAAGCACCCTTTCTCTGATTACCACCCATCCAAATCGCTCGGTGGTGTACCTCACGAATGAAGGGCCGGGCGTACTGATCGGCTGGCGCAAAGAATTTCAAGGTGCAGTAGAATACCTCGAAGCCAATGGCAATCGGTACGAAATACAAGGCCCTTGTGAGGCGACCATCCCCTTGTATGCCGTGGAAGATGGTACTAAAAAATTCTGGTTTGCCGACTTGAATGACCGGTTTCGGTATTACGACCTGGCAACCAACCAATGCGACTTTTTTACCTACAACTCCCCTTTTAACCATAAATCGGCTGAAATTACCATTGGGCCCGATGGCACCACCTATGTAGCCACCCCGGGACCAAACTCCGGCTTGAGCGCACCGTTTTTTCAGGATGGCCTGTATGTGTACAAGGACCAACAATGGGATTTGTGGAATAAAAACACCATTCCGGAGTTGGTGGACGATGAATTTAGTTGGGTCGATTTGTGGAAAGTAGCCGCAAGCACCACGAAAGATCAGGTGTTTGTGGGCAGTTGGGTAGGTGGCTTGCTCGATTTTACGGCAGGTGTTTTTACCAAAAAATACACGCAAAACAATTCTATTTTGAAAAATGCAGGTGCATCCGGTGCAACCCGAACGGCGATTGGCGGATTGGCATTTGATGACTCCAATAACTTGTGGATCAGTAATTATGGTTCAACCGCCCCGATCGCTGTACTCAAAGCGGATGGTACTTTGCGCAATTTTTCGGCATCTCCTGCCCAAGGGTTGTTGCAGGTGGCGGTAGATCAAAATGGCTATAAATGGTTTGTCGTAGCCTTTAATGGAGGCATTATGGTGTACGACAGCGGAAAAGACCTTGATAGTCCGGCCGACGATCGGTATAAAGTTTTTACTACTTCGAATAGCGTACTGCCCACCAATTCTGTAAACTGCGTGACGGTAGATCTGGAAGGGGATGTATGGGTAGGCACCCAGCAGGGCGTGGTGAGTTTTGAATGCGGGAGCAATGTATTTGAATCGACCTGCCTGGGTCGCCGCCGCATTGTCACGGTGGATGATTTTAACGGCTATTTATTGGAAACAGAAGATGTTAAAACCATAGCAGTAGACGGCGGTAATCGAAAATGGTTTGGTACAACGAATGGTATTTTTGTGCAATCGCCCGATGCACTTACACAAGTGGCCAATTATACCAGCACCAACAGCCCCCTGTTTGATAATACGATTACGGACATTGCGATCAACAATAAAACCGGAGAAGTATGGATTGGCACCGAAAAAGGTTTGATTTCGCTGCGCGGAGAAGCCACTGCAGGCGGAAATGTGAACAGTACCGCGCCGTATGCTTATCCCAATCCGGTACGGCCCGATTATGATGGCCCGATTGCCATTTATGGACTGGCCCGCGATGCTAACGTGAAAATTACCGATATTACGGGTAACTTAGTGTATGAAGGCAAGGCTTTGGGTGGTCAGGCGATATGGGATGGACGCGATTACCTGGGTCGCCGGGCTGCAACGGGGGTGTATTTGATTTTTGCGACCAGCAATGTGAGTTTTGATACGCCGGATGCGATTATTACTAAATTGGTGATTATTAATTGATGTGAAAGGCTTGTGCCACCCAAATGGTATTGCCACTTACCGCTCGCTGTAGCGTATTGGGTATTATCCTGGGGTTTAATGGCCAATGCCGTTGACACAAGGATTTAAGAATTAAGATTACATGATTTAAGATTTTAGATGGAGGTACAACGCCTTGCATTTCGAAAAGCCAACCTGTGGCCATAATTCGTTCCAAAACATCAAGTTGCGACCGAATGCCCCAAAAAAAGCGATTCCATCTTAAATCTTAAATCATGTAATCTTAATTCTTAAATCAATGGCACTGTCCTTTAAAGCCTGTAAATGCAAAAAACTACCCTTTCCCCTATTTCCAACCCCGCATAAAGAACCATAAGCCCCAAAATGCCACAATCAAAATAATTTAATTTTTCTGCATATTCTTTTCTATCCACTTGTTTATATAATCAGTAACTTCTTCCCATCCAGGTTCTCCTACAATGTAATGTGATTTTCCCGGAAATTCATAGTACTGTTTTATTGATTTTTTATCCTTATAAGCCCTGTAATTTTTACGAATTAGACTTGAAGGCAAATCATTGTCATTTTCCCCAGAGACAAATAGCATCGGGACATGTGGTTTAGAAAAATCAATTTCTAAACCCTTTTTTGTGCTGCTCTTGGCTATAACTCTGCTTTCAGGCACAAAATAATTGCTATGCTCTATTCGTGCCGATGAATCACTAATTGTGTTAAAAAATGTATAGCGAAACCATTTCATTGGAGGACGGCATACCCTATCCCGCCTTTTGAATGGATTTACCATTCTGAAATTGGAGCGAATATACTTCCAATCCAAAACCGAAATACCTCTAGGGTTTGCAGGTGCTAATAGGATTGCCATTGACGCTTTTTCGGCTTCAACTAATTTTTGTGCTACTAAACCACCTATAGAATGCCCGATAATTATAGGTTTTTCAGGGAGGGAATCAATAAAAGCAGTCATATAATCTAAAACTTGCCTGAAGTCAAGGTTAATTAAGTTTGAGTCAACGTTACCATTTAAGAATTTAGGGTCTCCTTCGTGATAGGGATAGGAGGGTGTATATACCTTAAATCCTTTTTCTTCAAAATAAGATTTCCATTTTGTCCAACTATGACTGTTTTGAAACAATCCGTGAATTAGGACAATTGTTTGTGATTCATTACTACGCTTTTCATTTTGTGAAAAGGCAGTGGTTGTCAATAGTAAAATTGACAATGATAAAAAAACAATTATTTTGATTGAACCTTGCATAATATTTAAATTTTGTTTCTGCAAAGTTCTGTAGATGATCTACAGGTTTACTTATCATTTGGTAAGAAGCGAATTGACATTTGTTAAGAACGCAATCTTCTAATTCTGCTGAGTGATTCAGGGGTCATGCCCAAATAAGTTGAAATTATGTGTAAAGGTACTCTTTGAAGCAACTCAGGTTTATGGTCTAAAATATACTCGTAGCGTTCCTTTCCGCTTAATGTTTGAAAAAACTTAATCCTATTTTCTAATTCAATGAAGTAATATTCAAGAATTTGGGTCTTAAACTCCATATAAAATGCGCTGTCCTTTTGTATATCGTCTATAACTACTTCATACAAGTCCGAATCTTCTATTAGTTGTATGGTTTCTCTCGGAAGGCCAAGTCCTAGCGTGCAAAACATAGAGCCAACGATGTCTCCCTCTAGATCAATCCACCCCGTAAACTCTTTTTCTTCTTTGTAGTAAAAATATCTTGCCAACCCTGTTTGCAGTATCCAGAGTTTATTAGAAAAACGTCCTTCTTTCACAAGTAAGAAATTCTTGGGGTATGAAACCAATTTTCCTATCCCCTTTAACTTTTCTATATCAATTTTCATGTTGTTAGGTTTATTTGCATAGGTTGCAACTAACGGTTTCAGGCTTGGCGAAGGTAGCGATTACGCATTACCACGAATATCTGGGAAAAATCCTAAATAAAACGAATATAATATAATAAGGTAAATCAAACATCACCACAAAAGCCTCCTTTAGTTCCGTGTAAATGGGTAAATTTATTGACGGGGCGACTTTTCCTGTCACCCCGCCAATAAAATTTACAATATCATAAACGCCCCTTTACCCTATTTTCTCCCCCGCATAAAGAACCACAATCCCCCAAACGCTACAATCAAAATAATCGGCAGCACCCCCACGTTAGAAAGTGTTGCCTGACCGGCAATTAAGGACGCTTCTTCGCCACTCAGTCCGCGGGCAGTAGCCTCAGCCAGGTTGTTATCGAACCATTTGCCAATAATAGGCTGAAACATGGCCGTTGCCAACATACCTGCCCCGCCAACCAGCGAAAGTCCAAGCGCGCCGCTGTCCGGAATATACTCCGACACAAAACCAATCATCGTAGGCCAGAAATAACAAACGCCAATGGCAAAAACGGCCGCTGCACCCCAAGTGGCCCAACCTTCGGCATGCGCCAAGGCAAACAAACCGATGGCCGAAATGATCGCCGAACCCAACAACATGCCCGCTGGATTGAGCCGATGCACCACCGGACCGGCATAAAAACGACCCAAGGCCATAATGCCATTGATAAAGGCAAGGACCAGCAACGGCGCTGCCACCACCGATTTGAGCAGCGACTGAATCCATTGACCAGTACTCAACTCGGTATTCGCCGTGAGCAACATACAAGCCGTAATGAAATAAAACAGCGGATTGGCAAATACCGCGCTGATCATTTGGGCAGAAGTGATGCCTTTTTCCACCCGTTCGGTGCGTGGAAACGCCTGTTTGTAAAACATATAACCATATACGAGCATCGGAATCAGGATAATTGCGCATTGTAAACGCCAGCCCAAGCCCATTTCTCCCATCAAGTACCCCAAAACGGCACCGATCACGATGCCACCGGGGAACCACACATGGAATTTATTCAACATGGTCGTTTTTCGATCGGTGTACAAACTGGCCACCATCGGGTTACAGGCAGCCTCCACCGAACCGTTGGCAAATCCTACTAAAAAGGTGCTGATGAGCAAGGTCCAGAAACCACCCGCGAAAATGGTGAGTACTAAACCGGCCAGGTGACAAGCCCAGGCAATGGCCAACATACGGCCCATCCCAATGGAATCGAGGATAATACCCCCCAAAATGGTCGCAACCGGAAAGCCATAAAATGCCATCGAGGCAATTACACCCACTTCTTCATAAGACAGGTTGAACTCGGTGCGCCAGCTATCGAGCATGCCCGCCCGAATGGCGAACGTCATAGAGGTAGTCACCAGGGCAATACAAGACGCATTGAACAGTCTTGCGGTGTTAATATTGTTCATGACAGGTACACTGTTTTAGGTTTTGAAATATAGAACGGTCAAATGTAGAAAACACGGAATGAGTTTTGGTGCTTTTTGATCTTACCTTTTTCAAATTTTTTATTCTTCGGAAACGGCGACTTTATAGAAGGTCGTCATATTTCAATAATTGTTAAAATCAAACACTTGATTTGTTTAATTTTAGCAAAGCATCGCATTAAAAAGGCTAAACAAAAACCTTCTGGCGCCTTTAGGGTTTGAACTAAATCAATTAATCAACCAAACAAAATTTACATCACTATGAAACAATCACTGTTTTTATTCCTGCTCTCCATTAGCTTTTTTGTCGGTTTTAGTGCCTGTACGGAAGACGATGATGCTCCGGTAGAGCAAACCATTGTTGGCGTGGCCCAAGGAAATGCCAATCTTTCTATCTTAGTAGAGGCGCTTACGTACACCGATTTGGTAAGTGTATTGAACGGCACCGACCAATACACCGTATTTGCACCAACCAACGCTGCTTTCACCGCCCTGTTGACTACCCTCGGCGTGAGCAAGGTAACTGATGTAGACAAAGCTACTTTGAAAAGCATTTTGTTGTACCACGTGGTAAGCGGCGAAGTAAAATCAAGCGCCATTACAACGGGTTATGTTAAATCTGTTTCTCCATTTGGTACTACTACCAGCAATTTGAGCCTATATGTAGTGAAAGATGCCAGCGGCGTAACCATCAACAACGGTGCAAAAGTAACAACTGCCGATGTAGAGGCTTCAAACGGCGTGGTACACGTTGTAGACAAAGTGATCACTATTCCAAATGTGGTGAACCACGCGCTCAACAACCCGAATTTTAGCACCTTGGTGGCTGCACTTACCCGTACCGACTTGTTGGTCGATTACGTAAGCATTTTGAGCGGCGTAGGCCCATTCACCGTTTTTGCTCCAACCAACGCAGCATTTACCGCGCTGTTGACAGAGTTGGGTGTTGCTAACCTGAACGCCATTGATGCCAATACCTTGAATAATGTATTGCAGTACCATGTGGTTTCTGGCGCGAACGTAGTTTCTTCTTCTTTGACCAATGGTCAGATGGTAACTACCTTCCAAGGCCAAAAATTCACCATTGGCACGACTGGCGGCGCGAAAATTACCGATGCCAACAACCGGGTTTCCAACATTGTAGTAGTGGACGTACAAGGTTCAAATGGTATTATCCATGCCATCGACAAAGTATTGTTACCCCTGTAGGGATTTTGACCCAAACACAAAGCATGAATCTTCCCGAATTTTGGTTTTCACCAAAATTCGGGTTTTTTATTTATTAATAAGAATTACAGGCACTTAAACATTATTTAAAAAATACATTAAAAACCTCCAAACTCTTTTAATCCCATGTAAATCAGGTATCCAAAACTAGTATTTCCTGTTTTTATTGGAAATTTCTACCTGCCCTTGTACTTTCGTGTCTGTTGGCTGGTATGGTACCGGCTGCTATACTTTGCTAAAGATCAAACCCATGAAAGTAGTTTTCCGCCTGCTGATCGCACTTTTCTTGTGCAGCGCTTTTATTTCCCCTATTTCTGCCCAACCCAAACTTTACCCCAACAACTGGTGGGTAAATATGAAATGGAATAAAGTGCAAATTTTGGTGCACACCGACCAGGCCTCCCTCGCTGCAACCCAGGTGAAACTCACCTACGCAGGCGTGAAACTCGCAAAAGTAAACCGCCTGGAAAACAACCATTACTTAGCGCTCGATCTTACGATTGCCCCCACGGCTAAACCAGGCGATGTAAAAATTCAATTTACCACCAATGGCAGCACCCAAACCGTGGTATGGCCCCTCCTCCCCCGCCGTACCGGCAAAGGAACCACTTACGCCCAAGGTGTCACCTCGGAGGATTTTATTTACCTGCTCATGCCCGACCGCTTCAGCAACGGCGACCCTTCCAATGACCGCATCGCGGGTCTGCGCGACCAAACGCTCAACCGCGACTCTATTTACCATCGACATGGGGGTGATTTGCAAGGCATTATCAACCACCTTGACTATTTGCAAGACCTGGGGGTAACGTCCGTATGGCCTACCCCGGTGCTTCAAAATGATATGCCCAACCGCACCGAACACGGTTATGCTTTTACCGATCATTATACGATCGAACCTCGTTTTGGCGGTGCTGCGGCGTACCTGAAATTTAGCGACGCCCTGCACCAACGCGGTATGAAACTCATTCAGGATGCCGTGTATAACCACGTGGGCAGTTACCACTTTACGGTGCTGGACCCGCCGATGAAAGACTGGCTGCACCAATGGCCAAGCTTTACCCAAACGACCTATAAAGACCAATCGGCCATGGACCCTTATGCCGCCCGAAAAGACAGCAAGTTGCTGTTTGATGGCTGGTTTGTGCCCAGTATGCCCGATTTGAACCAAAACAACCCATACGTGGCCAATTTCCTGATCCAACATGCCCTGTGGAGTGTGGAAACCTTTGGCGTAGACGGCTGGCGCATCGACACCTATATATATAATGACCTGCCGTTCATGAACCGCTGCAACAAGGCGCTGATGGATGAGTATCCGAAAATGACCATGTTTGGGGAAACGTGGGTACACGGCACCCTCAATCAGGCCTATTTTGCCGACAACAACCTGAATATTCCGTTTAAAAGCAATTTGCCGGGCGTAACCGATTTCCAAACCAACCTGTATGGCATCGCGAAAGCCGTGAACGAACCGTTTGGTTGGACCGAAGGCGTCAACAAACTGTACACCACCCTCAGCAACGATTTTGTGTATAAAAACCCGATGCGCAATGTCAATTTCCTGGATAACCACGACATGACGCGCTTTTTTACCCAGGTCAATGAAAATTTAAACAAACAAAAAACGGGCTTGATGTGGCTGCTTACCTGTCGGGGTATTCCGCAACTCTATTATGGCACCGAAGTTTTGATGAAAGGCAGCACACATCCGGCAGATGGCTGGGTGCGCCTCGATTTTCCAGGCGGCTGGAGCGGCGATGGCAAAAATGCCTTCACAGGCACGGGCTTAACGCGCGAAGAAGCAGAAATACAAGCACTTACGAAAAAATTTGCCAACTTCCGCAAAAAGTCCAGCGCCATCAAAACCGGCAAAATGATGCAATATGTGCCCAACAATGGCCTGTATGTGTATTTCCGGTACGACCAAAACCAAACCGTGATGTGCGTCATGAACACCGACACCAAAGAACGCGCGGTTGATTTTGGCGCTTACGACGAACGCACCAAAGGCTTCAGCAGCGGAGTGGATGTGCTGACGGATATAAACTTGCCGTTTAATGCGCCGCTTAAAATTGGGGCGCAGTCTATGATGGTGATGGAGTTGAAAAAGTAGGGGCGAGGGGCACCACAGATTATTCGGATATTAAAATATAGTTGCTAATTGAAAAAATCTGTGAAAATCTGAGGAATCTGTGGTGACCCTAAATTACCACAGATTTCTCAGATTTACACAGATTTTTATATTTAGTTAAATTGTATAACATTGGAAATACTTGGCTCAAACGGGAAGGAAAACAACCAAGGCCTCACCACAGATTATTCGGATTTTAAAAGAAATCTACCAATTAAAAAAATCTGTGTTAATCTGAGCAATCCGTGGTAATCCACCCTACTGAACATTTTTATTTCGCACAGATGTTACACTGAAATAAAGCAGATGTTACGCAGAAAAATCCGCGTAACATCTGCGAAAATACATCTGTGTAACATCTGTGCGAAACATATCCAGTAGTGTGATGGTAATCCCCCCAACCCTACAAAGCCCCCAAAATCTTCTGCTCCAAGATCGTCAAAGGCAAACAACCATCCTCCAGCACCAATTGATGGAACTTGCGGATGTCAAACTTATCGCCTTGCGCCTGCTGCATTTTATCGCGCAACTCCCTGATTTTCAATTGCCCCACCTTGTAGGAAAGCGCCTGACCCGGCCACGACATGTAACGCTCAATTTCGGCTACAATGCTTTGTTCGGATTCCGCTTCGTGTTCGAGGGAATACTGGATGGCTTGTTCGCGGGTCCAGCCTTTGGTGTGCATGCCTGCGTCCACGACCAGGCGGATGGCGCGGTGCATTTCGGCGCTCAACATGCCAAAATACTGGTAAGGATCGGTGTACAAGCCCAGTTCTTTGCCCAAGGATTCGGTGTACAAGGCCCAACCTTCGCCATAAGCGCCATACCATAAGGTGCGCCGAAACTGCGGCAATTGCGTGTTTTCCTGCTGCACCGAAATCTGGTAATGGTGCCCCGGGATGGCTTCGTGCAGGAACAAATCTTCATCGGCAAAAATATTGTACGCGCGTGCATCGGGCACCGGCACATAAAAAATACCCGGACGTGTACCATCCAAAGAACCCTGGATGTACTCGGCGCTGGCGGTTTTTTCGCGGAAAGCCTCTGTACGGCGCACTTCAAAGGGTGTTTTGGGCGTCAAACTAAACAAGCGCTCCAGTTGCGGCTGCATGGTGGTGTGGATGTCCTTGAAATGCTGCACCACTTGTTCCGCGGTGGCATAGGGCATCAATTCCTTTTTTGCGCGCACGTAATCGAAAAAACTTTTGAGGTCGCCCGTGTACCCCACCTGCTTTTTAACGGCCTCCATTTCTCCGAAAATGCGCGCTACTTCCCGTTCTCCGAGTTGAAAAATTTCGTCTGCGGTCATATTAGTAGTGGTGTGCAATTTTATTTGCTGGGCATAAAAAGCAGCGCCGTTGGGAATATCGGAAATACCCGCACTTGCACGACAACGCGGAACGTATTCATCTTTAACAAATGCGTGCAATTTTTGGTAAGTGGGTATAATTTTATCGGCAATCATTTTTGTATACGCCTCCGTCAGGCGCGTGCGATCATCGGCCGAGAACGTGGCGGGTAAAGTAGTAATTGGACTATAAAACAGGTGTTTTTCCACCGGGCCATGGTCGAAACCGGCCATTTGGGGCACCATTTTTTCGGCGAGAATTTTGGGCAAAAGGTAGCCCGCGGCCATACCCCGGCGCATGTTGGCCATGGCGGTATCACACCAAACCGTATAGGCATCGAGTCGTTTCAGCCAATTGTCGTAATCCTGCACCGTTTTGAAAGGCTGGGCGCTGCTCCCGCTGGCGTATTGGCCGATCTGAAGCGGCAGGCAATCAAACTGGTTAATGGGCATCAATTCCTTGTGAAATTGCAGATCGCCCAGGTTGATATCGCATTCCCACAACAGAATATCGTAACTCCGGCGTTCCGTGCTCGATAGTTTGGCGGGGTCGTATTGCTGCAGTAGGGATTTGTACTTGGTATAAAAAGCGGCAAGTTGGGCGCGGTATGCCTGCGATATTGTATTGGGCAACAGATCGTTATATCGGGTATCGCCTGCTGTGGTCGCTTCGAGCGGAAACATGGGCAGGCGCTCCTCATTGTATTGGCTTAGCAGCGAATCAATGGGTGCCTGTTTAGTCGCCTGGGATACCGGTGCGTTGTTTTGGTAGGAAAAAATGCTCAGGCAAGTGAGCAGCAGGGCAAATGGGAACAGTACTTTTTGCATGGGTTGTGTAAAAACGGGTGAGCAGATGGGGGCTAAGGTAATGGAGGACTCGGTTATCGTTGCTTTAATTTATTGAGTTGGCTTATGAGCAAGTACAATTTGGTATTCGGATTGTGTGTAGAATACTTAAAGTCTACATATTGACGATCCAGTGACCTTGCCCATTCGATGGCTTGTTCTTCATTCCCATATTTTTATTTTTCGTGCCATTAAACGGATAGTTTATTGAAGTCTCCAAAATATGGGATTGCACCATAACGCCCATTGATGTAATCTTTTTCGAATGACCGATCTTTCCTGACTTTGCCATCTTTATTATACCCTACAAGCGAATATAAATCTGATGCGCCCATGCTGTTTTTTTCGACAAAATAGATTTGATCTCGCCTTAAATTACAAATACTTAATAAGTTCGTATCGTATGTAGCAAAGATCAATTGTGCACCATTTTTATTAATTTCTTGATTTTGGAAGAGTCTAACGATGGATAATGTCAAAAGCGGATGAAGTTTGGCATCCAGTTCATCAATTAGAATCACGCCGCCCTCTTTAAGTGTATTAAAAACAGGCCCGGATAAATCAATGATTTTATTGGTACCCGCACTTTCTTGTCTCCGAGCATCAAAGTCAATTTCCGTGATAAAATTTTGATTGTCATCAAATACTTTGTGGACCGTACGAAGGTTCACTAATTTTTTCCCTTCTAAGTCAGAGATCAGTTGCTTGAGTATATCTTCTGGAACATCCGTAGGAAGTTCGTTCGGGTTAAATTCTTTCCTTTCGAGTTTGATTTTGTCAAAACCCAAGCCTATATCCGTAAAAAAATTAGTCAATAATTCATTTTGCTCAGGCGTGTCAAGCATTTCAAACGTAACACCTCGATAGTTATCATGGCTCAGCCCGGAAATTATATTAAAATTACGAAACCATTTCATGATGATGGATGCTGTGTGACCGTTAAATTGATCTACTACAGTTAAAAAGAGCGCATTATCTCTTGTTTTTTCTTCCAAATCTTTGCCCTCTGGAAAATTTCGCATTACTTCGATTCCTTCCGGGACCCTTAAAAAAAGAGGCTTTTCCGATTTTTTCTTCTCCGTGGAAAAAAGCCATTCTGAATGAATAGAGGTTTTATCGGCCTCGAATCCATATCGGTACTTAATGTTTTCTACCCAAAAAACAACTTCATAGAAAGTAGGCTCATTGGAAGTTCTCGTGTTTAACAAGAATGGATCGTAAGGAATTTCACTGACAGAGCGCTTGTCAAAGTTTTCTACAACAATCCTTTTCATGGTATTCATCGCTCTTAGCAAATTGGACTTGCCAGAGGCATTCGCACCATAAATAACAGCAGAAGAGAGAAAACTATACTGCGCCTTTTTAATTAAGTTTTCCTGGTGGTCAGAAATGGATGCGGGCTCCATACTAAGCGTTTTTCGCTCAGAAAAAGACCTGAAATTGCCGATTGTAAAGTTAAAAAGCATGGCGTTTGAGAAATTTTCTCAAATATACGACCCTTTTCAAGATTTTGTGTTTTTTTTGAGAAATTTTCTCAGTTTTCGGCTTTTTCATCGAACTGGGGCACTGCTGACATGGCTTCGTTTCCTTCGAGCGGAGCATAGAAGTTACTTTTTTATAGCCAACGCTGTCGGAGATTACTGCTCTCTATCCGTTCAATCGAAGTCCATGAGGCTTAGAATCGGTCAATTCGACTGATGACACTAAATATCTTCCAACTCAGATGAAACCTAAAATCGTAAACTTTTGCATTCATGGCACAAATTCAACGCAATTTATTTTAATTTGAGCCAATTTGAGCCATAGATCTTTATTTTTGAGCCAATTTTATCTTTTTTAGCACCCAATATTTGGCTAGATGCAGTAGCCGTACATAGCGGCTATTGATATTTTATCTTTTGTTGCAAGGAGTATTTTTTCATTCGTTTTTCATCTATGATTCAATTTTAACGGCTTTTTGAGGAGGGGCGTGATATACCTTCACAAGAAGTCCTCCTAAATAAGCACCAAAGGTACATTCAATAAAGCCAAGAAGTATTATACTTTGGGAAGGAGTAATATCGCCAGTAAATTTTGAATGTACTATAATGATTGAGATAATTAAATATACTATTACAACAAGAAATGACATTCTTGCAAAGTTTTTATTAACTCTAATATCATCTTTCTGCAAAATCCTGGTATTAATTAAATCATTGAGGAAAATTGATGTGAAGACAGTTAAAAGTATAAGGGATGTCATTATAACACTTACAAATTCTTCATTTGTCATGGCGCGAACAATCCACCCAAAGTAAATAAATCCTAATACAATTATCTTCTGGAACATGAACAGAAGAAATATATTCTTTTTCAATTTATTAGCGGAAAACCCTAATAGGGATTTTATTTTATTTAGTATATCATCATGAATTGGAATTAAATCTATCAAGTCAAGAATGGATAAGCTGACTTTATTTTTCAATCGAAGAATATTATCTATACTCTCTGTTCCCTGAATTGTTAATTGCTTAACTCTTGACAGTTGCGCTGAAACATGCAATACTTTTTTTATGTATTCTTTATCATTTATTTCATAGGATAAGGTTAATAATTCTTCAATTACTTGCTCTTGCCTATCTGCCGCAGATAGTCTTTGTAATTTTTCCACAAATTTTCTATCAAGTTTATCATTCATATCATTTAAATCTTAGATGATTTTGTATTATTTTTATTGCCTACAACTTAGCATGTTCGTCGATTCCCCCTAATAAAGCAAATAGTGCAAATCTTCATTTGTTCCAAATTATCCAATTGCTTCCGGCGAACCATAGCGATTCGCTTGAAGCAATCATTCAATATTCGTATAATATTGGAATATGAGTTCATCTGGCAAATTTTGTCCGTACAAATATACGCTAAATATTAAATTTCCAATCATCCAATGGCATACTTCGGGTCTTTTCCGCCACGCTAGTGCTCCCCTTTACCCAAAACACGCGCGTGATGCTTGGCCAATGACTAGCTTCGCTGTCAATAATTGATTGTAATTGCCTTGCAACATTCGTACTATTATCATTACGAGTAATGCTTGCAGTTAATTCTATGTTTTATAAACCATAATTAAATAATCATTTTCTCCCTTTCAATGAGGGTATGGTCATTTAATAAAACAAACTGCTTACCCTCTAATTCAATGATTGAATAGTGGGAACGGCACTGTTTATATCTTTGAAAAAACGCATTAAAGCCTTTTTTATAACCTTGTTCTTTTGTTTGCCTATAAACAAAATGAGAACAACTTTCCTTAAAAAGGCACTTTTTGCGATATTTTATTGGAATTAACCAATATATTTTAATCGTTGATAGAAACACATATCTAATTATCACTGCTTTCTAAATATCAAAATTTGAAATGAAGTTGTGAAACCAGGCTGCGCCCCAAAACCGAAGCAACCACTAGTTGATGCAACGGAAGTTTCGACACTTTCCATTCGAACATAATCCCAGCCTTCACTCACTTTTTGGTCAATGATCGATTGCACTTGGTTTGCAACAGTGGTGCTGTTGTCATTTCTTGTGATGTTTGCCGTGAATGGTACTACTATGTATTGCATAATGTAAAAGGTTAAAAGGTTAAAAATTGAAATTAGTATCTGGAATTCCGCATGCCAATTTTTTTTGTCAGGTTTGTGGGAGCGAATTTACCTATGTTGCTCCTAATGGTGACCACAATTTTTGAAGTAGTCGTTTTTTGGATTGTTTGGCATCCAACCTGGACATTTGCAAAATCTATAGCCATCCTTTGGATCAATTGAGATTGTGTCAAATCCGTTTTCCATTGGACTTAAAACAAGAGTGTTTTCACCTTCTTCGGCAAAGTCAAAATTGAGGTTGTTGTCAGGTTGATTTTTCATATTATTGTTTTAGCGAACGTAACGCTTTACGAATGTGCAACGCTTAGGAGCAGCTTTCGTAAAGCGATTGTTCTCATTAGTGATATTTTTCTATGTGAAAAGATTTGAAGCGTTCCGTAGTCCACATTTTTCTAGAATATTGATCAGTTTTTCTTTTGACACTGGTGGGCTTTTCAAAGATGCCAATTGATTGTCAAAAGCCTGTTTTACAATCGAAGAATTCAGTTCATACAATAAATTTACAAATTGATCTGGGGTATAGACTTCAATGTTATATTGATCTAAGTTTTCTTTTGGAAAATCTTTAGTATTGAACGTAACGATCGCATCAGCTTTGCACTTTATACTTGCTGCAAGTACATGCCTGTCCCCTAAATCCGGCAACTCGAGAAGATCAATCAATTCTTCAAATGAATGTACAGCTGCATCTGGGAATGCCGCATTCATTGCTTGGATTGTCCTTCGTAGTTTTATCTTGCTAAGGTCAGGCCTGTTCTCAAGTAAATTTCTTATCCACTCTTCTTGTATGATCTCCGACCACTTGGGAGAATAAATCTCTAAGTCAGCGAGATTGAGTAAGATATCTCGAATCGGAGCTGGGTAAAGAACGCACGCATCTAATATTACGATAAACCGAGGAGAGTAGATCATTCATAACCTAAATTTAACTGCTGAGCTTCTTTAGCTAAATAGTCCAGTTTCTTTCTCCTCTCTGACTTGAAGTTGGATTCATACTTAAGAATGTCTTGCAATAGAATTCTTCTGTGGCTACCCACTTTTTTGTGTGGGATTTCTCCTTTTTCCAATAGCTTAATAACATGCGGCCTGGAGACATTTAGAATTTCAGCAGCCTGTTGGGTACTCACTTCTGCATCAGTGGGCATCAGCGCAATTGATTTGCCCTGAGCCATATTACTGATAATGGAATTCAATAAGTGTAAAGCCTTTAACGGGATAGTAACTACTTCCTCGAATCCTTGAATCCTAAAGTTGATGACCTCATCCTTATTTTTAGTAGCCTGATCTTCGCTGTCAGCAAGTATTTTGGCAGATAAAAGTGCTACCTTTTGATCTGACTTGGTTATTTTCTGGATTACAGCACTCATTTTAGATTGATTTAATTTAAACACACAAACGAAACAAACGAAACGTGATTTTTGTTTCATTTATTTCGATTAGGTACTGATTTTTTATAAATGGGAACTCAGCATGTTCGTCAATTCCCCTAAATAGCCCTCATTTTCTCAACCTCCATTTGAACTGTGGGTTCATGTGGCAAATTTTGTCCATACAAATATACAATAAATCCCCAACCATCCAATGGCGTATTATGGGTCTTTTCTGCCGCGCTAGCGCTCCCCCAACCCAATGCACGCGCATGATGCCTGGCCGATCGCTATCTTTATTCCAATAATTGCCCCAGCCGAACCTCCACATCCACGATATCCTGTGCATACGAGTTTGGCGTGAGGCCGTAATTCGTGATAAAGGTCATAAAAACCTGCTTTTTAGTGCCGGTGTAATCTATAAAGCGCTGTCGCTTTTCTATTAATTGTTGATAGTATGCGGGTGTGATGGCGAAGGGGCCACTGTGAAATTTAAACCTTATACTTGGAAATAAGTATGGAGGTAAACCCAAGTGTTAAAACCCTTTTCACGCTATTTGCTTACCCCAAAATACGGATTTGAATTCGTGCTCCAAGTTAAAATTGAACTATCCTGAACAATCGCTTCCGCATTAGCAGGCACGGTATAATATGGATTACCTTTGTCAAATCCAATTGATTTGAGTTCAATATTACCGTTTCTCAACACGTTAATCAAGGTAAATCCATAAAAAGCGGCCTGACCGGGGCTGCCGCCATTGCCTGCAATAATTTGATAGGTACCCGCATTTCCGGGTTGCATGCGCTGGTAATCATGCACATGCGCAGAAAGCATGGCGCAAACATGCGATTGATTCAGCACCGGCCATATAATTGGGCCTTCCGGCAAACCATCGTGCCCTGTTTCAATTTGATTGTCCACATAGCAGGGCTTATGTCCAAGCACAAAAATATGCTCAATGGATTTGTCGGCGCGGTATTGCTTTACTTTATCCACAATCCATTGGGTATCAATAATTCCTTCCAACCCATTGGGATTCTGGGCTGTTGGATCATTATAGGTGTCCGTATTCATCACGATAAAGCCCACATTATGCCTTTTAAAGGCAAACGTCATGCGGCTGTTTCCACTTTTATCGGGTACCTGATCGCGGTCTTTCGGCATAAAACCACCCATCGATCTCATCCAGACATCCGTTGCGCCATTAAGCGGCCATTCCTTGTGATGTTGGCCAGCATACAACATTTCATGATTGCCGGGAACTGCGACGAACTCGATGCCGGAATTTTGGAAATTGCTAAAACCCTGATCCTGATAAAGGTTCACCCAAGCCTTTAACTGCCCGTCTAAGGTCGTAGTATCGGTTTCACCCAATACGATATCACCCAGAAAAAAGAATTGCTCCGGCTTGTGCGGCAATTGCATGACTTGATCAAAAATCCATTTTAGAACGGCCCGATTGGCCGTTGACCCATCATAAGGTTGTTGTTTTGCCACGTCTTTATGGTCCAGGCGGTTACAACCGACAAAAACAAAACTAAAAAGGATGGAGTCTTTTGATACCTGGAATGCAGGCTTGGCCTGGGATTGCTCCGGTTTGCCTGGATTGTTGCAGTAGATCAGCAGCAACATGAACGGCAATACAAAAAGTGATTTTTTCATTTTATTAGATGGGTTTTGGAAAAAAAATTCGATTTATTTGGCATGATTGGTTCGTTTTCTTGAGTCTTTCGGCCAGATATTCGTGGGAATAGATAAAAATCCCGGATTCTGGGTTTTACCAAAATCCGGGATGACGCATGTTGTTCTTTAAAACCAAACCGCCAAAGAAGTAACTAAAAGCCCATTCGTATTGGTTGCGCGACCGTCCCGAACAAAGATGTCATCTTGGCTATTTAGGAACCGGCCTTCAATGCGCCACAGGGCGTTTTTATGGATATTTACATCCAAATTGGCCGAAAATCCTAGGGTTTGAAACCCATTTGGCGTGCCCGTTGAAATGATGACACCGTTTGCGTCATCATACAATTCGGCACGTGCTGCGATGGCGATCCGATCGTTGAGGGCATAGCGTGCAATCAGGATGGGTGAAAACCAAAAATTGGCATTTTCCGTCGGAACCGGATTTTCTTCCCAGCCAGTATCCAATCCCAAGGTCAAGCCAAATGCATTATTGAGTTGAAAAATGCCGTAAAAGTTGTGAAAAACGCGGATCAAACGTGCGGCATCCGGCTTGTCGGTGCCTACAAAGCCGCTGCTATTAAGGGTAATGCGTGCGTTGGGTTTGTACTGAATTTGCCAGCCCCCCGATATTAGGGAGTTGCCAGGTACGCGTTGGATTCGTTGCCAACCGTTCAACGCCAAGGCGCTCAACATCCATTTTTCATTTTTAGAGGTATAGGTCAATTTAGCGCCGGCCTCGTAGTACGGCGAATTTTCAGCCAGCAGACTCCGCGTAAGCGTCCAACAGTCCTTCCCAATGGCACTTTCAAACCCAATATGTGAACCAAAAATGCCTGCATCGATCCATACATTGTGTTTTTTAGACAATTTGACGCCCGCATTTGCTTCCAATACATTGCGCAGGGTGCCGGGCTCACTCGCCAGGTTGGCGTTGGCATAGGTACCGGCCATCAAGGCCAGGTTGGCGCGGGTACGGTCGGTATTGACGGCTGCTTTAATGTATGCAAGGTTGATATTGAACTCGTTGTGCCGGTTGTGGGAATAAATGAAACCTGGACGTTCGCTATTTTGGGGCTGGTTTAAATCGTAGCCAAAATAAGGCTCTGCATAACCGCTGATGCTCCATTTTAGGGCGGAAGTGTCGGATTGGGCAGCTGCCTGGGTAAGCAAAAAGAAAAAGGACAAAAGGAGTACGGAATGTTTCATGTTCGTTGTGGTAATATGAGTGGATGAGGGTGACTATCTATCAAGGCTCCGTGGGCATGCTGACACAAAAGGTGCTACCGACACCCAAGGTGCTTTCTACAGCGATGGTGCCTCCCTGGGCTTCAATAAATTCTTTGCTGATCGCAAGCCCAAGCCCGGTGCCTTCTTTTCTTGCACCCGGTGCCCGGAAATAGCGATCAAAAATTTTGTTTTTATACTGTGGCGCGATGCCCGTACCCGTATCTTTTATTAAAAACTGCAATTGATCGTTTTGGGGCACAATGCTCACATGGATTGTATCATTTTCATGTGAGTATTGAATAGCATTGGCAATTAAATTGGTTAATACCCAGGACGTTTTTTCATGATCGGCCAATACCTCAGGCAGATTTTCGGGGTAATGTAATTCAAATTTAATTTTCTTTTGTTCTGCCTGTCCTTTGGTGGCGTTGAGGGCGTATTGGAGCATTTCCAGTGGGGCTGCGGGCAGTATGGAAAGTTGCATATTCCCGCTTTCCACTTGCGATATATTGAGCAATTCTCCGGTGATGGTCAACAGGCGGGTCGCGTCCTCCTGAATGCCTTCGACCAGTTGCTTTTGTTCGGCATTTAATGCGCCAATTTGTTCGTTTTCAAGCAATTGCAAACTCAATTTAATGGATGCAATGGGGGTTTTAAATTCATGTGAAAGCGTGGCGATAAAGTTGGTTTTGGCAAAATCCAGTTCCTTATACTCGGTAATATTGCGCAAGATAATAACATGTCCAATAACAACTTTATCTTTTTCGGCCGTCGGGGTGATGGAGATTTGTAAGTTTTGTTTTTCAAAATAGCTCTCTTTCCCATCCGCATAAATTTTGATCGGATTTGTTTTTTTGGTTTTAGATTCCTGCTCTGGCTGACCAATATCCTGCACCAGCGCCCGAATGAGGTCATTTTGAAGGGCCAGTTCTTTGGCCGGTTTGCCAATTAAATCGGGTTGTTTTAATCCAATAATTTGGGTAGCTTCTTCATTTACAAAAATTAAATTCATTTGCTCATCCAAGCCGAGTACCGGATCGTGCATGTTATTCACAAGCGTTTCAATGCGCTTTTTTTCCATCATGAGTTTCGACAAGTTACTATTGTTGTATTCTTGCAGTTTTTCGGCCATGATGTTAAAAGACCGGGCCAGGTCGCCGTATTCGTTGTGCGTTTCAAAATGCACCCGTTCTGAATATTTTTTATCTGCTATTTGTTTTATACTGTTGGTCAGTTCATTAATTGGGTCGGCAATATTGGAAGGCAGGTTAATTAACAGGGTAAAAGCGATCAGGAAACAGAGGGTCGCCGTAGCCGCAATCCAAAATGTAGCAAATTCTGCTGTTTCCTGGGCATGTTCACTCTTGCGTTGAATGGCATGCATGTTCATCTCCATTAATTTGTAGATTTCTTTGCGCATGCGTGGTTTGAGTAAACTATCGGTGGGGTTTAATTTAAATGTATTAAAAAATGCGCGTAATTGTTGAGTTACTTCCAATTCCCCAATTTCTGTAATCGTATGCTCTTGCGCAACGAGGTTTTCTTCAAAATTTTCCAGCGATTTTTCATTGGATAAGTCCATCTCTACCAGCATTTTACGCGCATAATCCAGGGTATTATAATTGGCCACTAAAATATTCTCTGTATCCGCTTTGAGCGCATTGATGTAGATGCCTCCCACCAACCCCAACAGCAGGATGAGTATAAACAGCAGGCCAACGCCTAAGGTAATTTTGGTTTTAATTTTCATTTAGGATAGAATTACCAGGTCAATACTGCCCGCGGAAAGTTTTTTCAATAACTCGTTGAACACATTGGTTGCCAGGATTATTTTAAACAGGTTTAAATGCGGTTTTCCGACACAAATCGTGGTAATATTATGTATTTCGGCTTGTTCCACAATGGATTTTGCGATGTGTGCACTTTCTACTTTTATAATTTCGGCGCCTAATTCGGTGGCCAATTTGAAATTATTGATCAAATGCCGTTGTTTGTCCAAAGCAATCTTATCCATGCTTTCCGAGGGTATTTGCACATACAACACAAACCATTTGCTGTTGTAATAATTGGCCAAACGCGCCGTTTTTCGAATCACCGCTTTCGCCGTTTTTTCATTGCTGCTGATACAGGCCAAGAACCGTTCATGCCGAAGTACATTGCCTTTGGTTATTTCTGTTTCCACCTTTCGCTCCACCTGGGAGGCCACTTCCTTCAAAGCAAGTTCCCGCAATTGCAGGATATGGTCGCTTTTGAAAAAATTATTGAGCGCCATTTCGATTTTACCGGGCTCGTAAATTTTACCTTCTTTCAAACGCAAAATCAATTCATCGGCGGTAAGATCAATATTCACCACTTCATCGGCTTGTGCCAACACACTATCCGGAATACGTTCCCGTACTTCTATGCCGGTGATATGTTTAATTTCTTCGTTTAAACTTTCAATATGTTGAATATTTACCGCAGAAATTACATTGATCCCGGCATCCAGGATATTTATCACATCTTGCCACCTTTTTTCATTCGTACTGCCTTCAATGTTGGTGTGCGCAAGTTCATCAACAATTACCACTTCAGGCCGCAAATTAATAATCGCCTGCAGATCCATTTCTTCCAATGCCTTGCCCTTGTAAAATAATTGGCGGCGCGGAATGATGGGCAAACCCTCCAATAAATCCTGGGTTTCCTTCCGATTATGGGTTTCTATGTACCCGATTTTTACATCAATGCCGTTTTTGAGCAAGGTGCGCGTTTCCTGGAGCATGCGGTAGGTTTTGCCCACGCCCGCGCTCATGCCCACGTAAATTTTAAACTTTCCGCGCCTCGATTTTTTGATCAAATCCAGGAAACGCTTTACATTTTGCTCCTTTTCGGTCATTATTGTATCGATTTGCTCACCTGATCGAGGGCAAGGTTGATTTTTAAAACATTGATTTTTGGAGGACCGAATATACCCAAAAATGGCTTTTCGGACTGTTCATCAATGAGTTGCAAAAGGGTCGATTCATTCAGTTTGCGTAATTTGGCAATACGCTTTACCTGCAATTTTGCGGCGGCTACCGAAATATTGGGGTCTAATCCACTGCCACTGGCGGTCACTAAATCGGACGGAATTTCTGATTTTTGAACACCCGGATTGTGTACTAAAAAAGTGTCAATGCGCGCTTGCACGGTCGCCAGGTACTCCGGGTTATTCGGGCCTTTGTTGCTACCGCCTGATCCCGCCGCATTGTAGCCTACTGCCGATGGCCGGGAGTAGAAATAAATATCCTGGGTAAAGGACTGGCCGATGTTGGTGTAGTACGTTTTGCCGTCCTGCACGGTTGTTTCGCCTTTGCCGCCATTAGGGGTAATAAACGAAAAGCCATAGACGAGCGCCGTATAAATTCCGGCAAAGAAGAGGATTGATACCAGCGTCAATCGAATGGCTGAAAAAATATTGATTTTCATGTTGATGTTCGTTTAAAGGCAAGTTGCCACGATTAGATCGATGAGTTTTATACCGAAAAATGGCACAATCACGCCACCCAATCCATAAATAAACAGGTTACGCCGCAGCAACGCCGATGCGCCAATCGGTTTGTAAGCCACGCCACGCAATGCCAATGGAATCAGCAAAGGAATAATGAGTGCATTGAAAATTACCGCCGACAAAATAGCACTTTCCGGACTGTGTAACCGCATGATATTCAAGCCTTGCAACGAAGGAATGGCCACAATAAACAAGGCTGGAATAATGGCAAAATACTTGGCGACATCATTGGCGATGGAAAAGGTGGTCAGCGTGCCGCGGGTCATGAGCAATTGCTTTCCAATTTCCACAATTTCAATGAGTTTGGTGGGGTCATTGTCCAAATCGACCATATTGCCGGCCTCTTTGGCGGCCTGGGTGCCGCTGTTCATGGCCACGCCCACATCTGCCTGCGCGAGCGCGGGCGCATCGTTGGTGCCGTCGCCCATCATGGCCACCAAGCGTCCTTCTTGTTGCTCTTTGATGATGTATTGCATTTTGTCTTCGGGCTTGGCTTCGGCGATAAAGTCATCCACCCCCGCTTTTTCGGCAATAAATTTAGCGGTTAAGGGATTATCACCCGTTACCATCACCGTTTTGATGCCCATTTTGCGCAGGCGTTCGAAGCGTTCACTGATGCCCGGTTTGATAATGTCTTGTAATTCCACCACGCCAATCACTTTTTCGTTTTCAGCCACCACCAGCGGGGTGCCGCCATTGCTTGAAATCTGATTGACCATTTTAGCGGTCTCTTCCGGGAAGACATTTCCTGCGGCCTGGCTCAAGTTGCGAATGGCATCCGAAGCACCTTTTCGAATACGCGTTGTACCAAAATCGATCCCGGAACTGCGGGTTTCGGCGGTAAATTTTATAAAACGCGGGTTTTCAACATTGAACGAAAGCGGATCAACACCTGCCAATTCTACAATGGATTTCCCTTCCGGGGTATCGTCTGCGATGGAACTCAGGGCAACCGCTCGGATAAAAGCTTGTGTATCAACCCCATTTGCAGGGTAAAAATTAGTCGCCTTACGATTGCCGATGGTGATGGTGCCGGTTTTATCCAACAGCAGCACATCAATATCGCCCGCAGTTTCCACGGCTTTCCCCGATTTGGTGATCACATTGGCCTTCAAGGCGCGGTCCATACCCGCAATACCAATGGCCGAAAGCAAGCCGCCAATCGTAGTTGGGATCAAACAAACAAACAGCGAAATAAAGGCCGCAATGGTGATCGGCGCGTGCGCGTAATCGGCAAACGGCTTTAACGTGATCGTTACAATGATAAAAACAAGGGTAAAACCTGCCAAAAGAATGGTCAAGGCGATCTCATTGGGCGTTTTTTGCCGACTGGCGCCTTCCACGAGGGCAATCATTTTATCCAAAAAACTTTCGCCGGGCTCGGTCGTTACCACCACTTTAATTTTGTCGGACAACACTTTGGTGCCGCCGGTTACCGAACTTTTATCGCCGCCTGCTTCCCGGATGACCGGTGCGCTTTCGCCCGTGATGGCGCTTTCGTCGATGGTGGCTAAGCCTTCGATAATTTCACCGTCGGTCGGGATGATATCGCCTGCTTCACATACAAAAATATTGCCTTTTCGGAGTTGTGCGGAGGAAACCAACTGGCCATTTTCGAGGCGGGCGGGTGTTTCTTCCCGGGTTTTGCGCAAACTATCAGCCTGGGCTTTGCCGCGTGCTTCGGCGATGGCTTCAGCGAAATTGGCAAACAAGAGCGTAAGCAACAGGACCAGAAAAACGACAAAATTATAGCCCAATCCACCTTGTCCGCGTTCGCCCAGCAGAATCCAAAGGCAAACAAAAAGCATTACCACCGTTCCAATTTCTACCGTAAACATGACGGGATTGCGGAACATGCTGCGTGGGTCGAGTTTCACGAAAGACTGCCGACAAGCGGTTAAAACTTGTGCTTTCGGAAACAAAGAATTATTTGATTTCATATTATACCCAGATTTAAATGGATTTGAAGGATCGATGGATAAAAAAATGATTTTCAATGGATTAGAATCCAGCCATTTTCAGAACCACTTAGCGTTGACTATATGCTTATTTGGTGAATAATTCAGCGATCGGACCTAAAGCAAGGGCTGGAAAGAACGCAAGCGCGGCTACGATGGCGATGACGGCAAAAACCATGATGCCAAAGGTGGCAGTGTCGGTTTTCAAGGTGCCGGCGCTTTCGGGAATGTACTTTTTACCGGCTAAAATACCTGCAATGGCTACCGGACCGATGATGGGCAAATACCGGGACAGGATGAGGATAAAACCGGTGCTGATGTTCCACCAGGGGGTATTATCGCCCAGGCCTTCATAGCCTGAGCCGTTGTTGGCCGCGCTCGAAGTGTATTCGTACAGCATTTCGCTAAATCCGTGAAACGTGGGGTTATTTAAGGTGCCTGCGGTTAAACCGGGGAAAGAAACGGCCAATGCGGTTCCTGCAAGGATTAAAAACGGATGCAGCAAGGCAATGATCATCGCGATTTTCATTTCCCGGGCTTCAATTTTTTTGCCTAAAAATTCGGGTGTTCGACCCACCATCAAGCCGCTTACAAAGACCGCTAAGATGATGAAAATGAAATAGTTGAGTATACCTACCCCACAACCGCCGTAAAAGCAGTTGGTCATCATCGCCAGCAATTGGTTGATACCCGCTACTGGCGTAAAACTATCGTGCATGCCATTCACACTACCCGTAGAAATGACGGTGGTGGCAATGCTCCAATAGGCCGTGGAGGCCGCACCGAACCGCAGTTCTTTCCCTTCCATATTGCCACCAGGCTGCGTAACCCCCAATTGTTCCATGGCATGACTGCCATTCGCTTCCGCAATAATGGTCGGAATGGTGAGCAGTAGAAAGCCGATGGTCATGACGCTAAAGATCGTCCAGGCCAATTTGCGGCGTTTCAGGAAAAAACCGAGGGCGAAAATCAGGGCGAAAGGGATCAGCATTTGCGCGATCATTTCCACCATATTGGTCCAATAATTGGGATTTTCGAAGGGATGGGCGGAGTTGGCACCAAAAAAACCGCCGCCATTGGTGCCCAAGTGTTTGATGGCCACAAAAGCAGCCACTGGTCCACGGCTCACTTGCACGGTATCGCCCTGCAAACTTACCATGGTGTCTTTGCCCTCAAAGGTCATGGGCGTACCGTTGAACATCAAAATGGCCGCAACAATCAGGCATATCGGAAACAAAATACGGGTGGCCGATTTCAAAAAGAAGTTGTAAAAGTTGCCCAAGGTTTGATAAGTGCCGGTGCGCAAGGCATAAAAAACGGTCACCGCCGCCGCCATACCCGTTGCCGCCGAAACAAACTGGAGGAACATCAGGAACAATTGTCCGAGGTAACTCAAGCCGCTTTCGCCCGAATAGTGTTGCAAATTACAGTTGACGATAAAAGAAATGGCTGTATTGAAGGCTAAATGGCCCGACATGCTTGGGTTGGCATCGGGGTTGAGTGGCAACCAGCCCTGGTTCATGAGTACCGCCATACCCAACACAAACCATACGAGGTTGATGGTTAGGAGCGCCGCCATTTGTTGTTGCCAGGTTTGTTCCTGGCGCGCATCAATGCCCGACACTTTAAACAACAGGCGTTCAATGGGGTTAAAAAGGAAGTCTAAAAATGTCCGTTCGTTGCCATATACTTTTGCCATGTAACTGCCGAGGGGCAGCGCAAGCAATAAAGTAGCGGCGAACATGGCGATGATTCCGAGTATTTCCGTGTTCATGGGTTTAGAATTTTTCGGGTTTGAGGAGCACGTAACACATGTAGCCAAAAACAGCCAGTGCGACGAAGAAGAGGATCATCATGGCTTAAATGTTTTCAAAGAATTGAATGGATTTGTAAAAGAGGGCGAAACATAAGAGCCCGGCAAGCACAAGTAAAACGGTCGTCATTGGATATGCACATTGTTTGGTGTATGCCAATAAGGGCAAAGCTTGTGCCTGTGGGCGCGAAGCGTTGTCAATAGACTGGAAAACAATGACTTAGGAAGGAAAAGGGTAAAATACCAGGTGTGTAACCCTATCGTTTTGAGGGTATTGACCCTATCGTTTCGCTATGGTAGCGTGTAACATGAGTCATCCCGAATTTTGGTGAAAACTAAAATTCGGAATGGCTCTTTTCTTTTTTGAGATCTTTGGTTTGCGTTTCTTTCGGCATTATTTAAATCCAGATTTTGTGCCTTATCAACCTAAAAATGCTTGACTACAAATATTCGACTTCTCCGAAGTCGTGAGCGGGTTCGGACATTGTATTTTTTCTACAAATGTTCGACCTCTCGCGAGGTCGTCGCGTTGCCCAATGATTTATTGATTTAAAACCATCTCTTTAAAAAGATACCTGGAATCTCAAAGGCAAGGCACTGACCTCCTTGGAGGTCAAATATTTATAGCAACGCCAAATGGTATTTTTTCCGCACGACCTCGCTAGAGGTCGAATATCTTACCCAAATGTTTCCGCTTTGCTGGGTGTTCGGTAAAATGGATGACTAATGTTACGCATTTCGGTATGGTACCAAGACTTACTGAATTTTATATTCATCCAGTTTGCGATACAAAGTCGTAATGGCAATATTCAACAGGCGCGCCGCTTCGGATTTATTGCCGTTCGTGTAATTCATTACTTTTTGAATGTGCAATCGTTCTGCGCTGGACAAATCGAAGGCCGAAAGGACGGTATTGGCACTACTTTCCATCGGTTTTTGTTGCAAATCAATGGGCAACGAATCAATATCGATGGTATCATGGTCGGTGAGGATCACGCTGCGTTCGATGATGTTTTTTAATTCGCGGATATTTCCCTTCCAATGATTATTTTTTAAAAATGCTACATATTGATCGGTAATATGCTTAATTTTTTTGTTCGATCGGGCAGCAAAAAGATCGACAAAATGCCGGGCCAGGGGTTCTATATCCAACATGCGCTCGCGCAAGGGCGGTAATTTTATTTGAAATACCGAAATACGATAATAAAGATCCTCGCGGAAATTGCCCGCTTCTATTTCCTGTTGCAAATTGCGGTTGGTAGCGGCAATAATGCGGACATCCACCTTGGTTATTTTGGTGTCGCCTACCCGGATAAAAGTGCCCGTTTCGAGTACGCGCAGGAGTTTTGCTTGTAAATCCAGGGCCATTTCACCAATTTCATCCAAAAACAAAGTCCCCTGATTGGCTTCTTCAAACAAGCCTTTTTGATCCTTTAAAGCGCCGGTAAATGCGCCCGCTTTATGGCCAAAGAGTTCATTTTCCAGCAGATCTTTGCTAAATGCGGCACAATTGATGGCGACAAAACCGAATTGGTTGCGGGCGCTTTCCTGGTGAATAGCCTGTGCAAACACCTCTTTGCCGGTGCCCGTTTCGCCGGTAAGCAGTACGGTTGTATCCGTGATGGCTACTTTTCTGGCAAATTCAATGGCTTGTTGAATGGATCTTGATTTACCGATAATATTATTAAAAGAATATTTATTCCCGAGTTGTTTTTCTAATTGTTTTACGCGTTTTGCTAAATTTACTTTTTCTGTAACACGAGAAAGCAGGGGAATTATTTTATTATTATCATCGCCTTTTACAATATAATCAAATGCGCCGTTTTTAATTGCCTGCACGCCATCGGGAATATTACCATAAGCCGTCATTAAAATTACTTCAACAGGCGGGTATTTTTCCTTAATTTCTTTACAAAGATCTACCCCATTGCCGTCGGGTAGTTTTACATCACAGAGTACTGCGTCGATGTGGTTTTGTTCTAATTTTTTCAGGGCCGTTTTACAATCACCCGCTTGCAGCACCTCATACCCCTCCAAACTGACGATTTTCGTCAGTAAACTGCGGAGTTTTTCTTCATCATCGATGATTAGTACGGTTTTCATGTGCTTGCGTTGTATTTGGAAGACAAAGATAGGCGCTAATGCACGCAAATACGGCTATTTATAACGCATCAATATGCTTCAAGTAATAAGCAGCCTGTTCCAATAACGCAGCGCGCGCCTCCGCTTCCATGTTGTACCACACCTTATACATCATGCCAATCCGTGGATTTTTTGCCAACTTCGCTTCATGGCGGTCGTAAAAGTTCCAGTACAAACTATTAAACGGGCATGCATTTTCACCTGTCTTTTTCGACTTATCATAATGACAACCAGCGCAATAGGAACTCATTTTATGGATGTAACTGGCTGAACTCACATAAGGTTTGGAGCCCACAATGCCGCCATCGGCGAATTGGCTCATACCGCGTGTATTCGTAATTTCAACCCACTCAATCGCATCGATGTAGATGCCCAAGTACCACTGATCTACCGCGTCGGGATGCACGCCTGCCAGCAGCGCAAAATTGCCGGTAAGCATCAAGCGTTGAATATGGTGGGCATACGCATAATCAAGGGATTGGGTAATGGCGTGTTTCAGGCAATTCATGTTGGTTTTGCCCGTCCAAAACCAAGTGGGGAGTTTTTCTGTATGCTCGAAATAATTCAGGTTGCCGTATTCCGGCATTTTTAACCAATAAATGCCGCGCATGTATTCGCGCCATCCTATAATTTGGCGCACAAAACCTTCTAATTGATTGTACGCAATTTGATCGGGTTGCTTGTGGTAGGCTTCGATCGCCTTATCAACCACCTCTTTCGGTGATATTAGCTTGATATTCAAGGAGAACGATAAACGCGCGTGGTACAACGACCATGCCTGGGGCGCCATAGCATCCTGATAGGTTCCAAATAAAGGCAAACAATGTGCAACGAAAAAATCAAGCAGTTGCAACGATTGCGCTCGGTCTATGGGCCATATAAATTGGGTTGCATCTACCGTACCAATTGTTTTGATCTGTGTATTTTCAATTTCCGAGGCGATTTCAACTACATTATTTGAAAACAACAGCGGTTGAATGGGTTGGTGGTTTTTGGGTAATTTCTGACGATTATCTTCATCAAAATTCCATTTGTCGTGCAAGGGTTTATTTTCATCCTGCATGAGCACCCGGTGTTTCTTGCGCATGTACCGATAAAAGGTTTCCATCAGGTACGTTTTTTTGCCTTCAAACAAGGTGGCAAGTTCCGTTCGGGTGCTGTAAAAGTGTTCGGTATCGCTTACTTTAAAAGGTATTTCAAGTTGGTTTGTAAATGCATCCAAATGCGCCTGAACCCTGTATTCATCCGGCAATTGGTACTCAAATTGGGTAAATTGATGTGCCTGGATTAAGGTCGCACAATTTTTATCAAACTGTTGTAAATTGCCTGGGTCATTTAATTTAAGGTAAATAACCTGATGGTTTTGCGCCTGCAACGTCGCAGCAAATTGCCGCATGGCCGCAAAAAAACCAATTACTTTTTGAATATGATGTTGTGCATAATCGGTTTCAGACCGAATTTCCATCAAGACATACGTGACCGAATCATCGACCTGTTGGAACCACGAATGGTTGATGTTGAGTTGATCGCCTAAAATTAATCGGAGCGTTTTGGGGTTTGTCATTGTTTTTCTCTGTTTGGGTTTACGTGTTTGGCGAGGATGCGCTTTCCTTCTATTTTAACCGCATCTTTTTTTCTGGATCCCCACATGATATCGCTGGCTGCTTTTCGGGTTGCTTCCACATCGACGATCGGCGCGGGATAATCCTTCCCGATGATACAACCATATAATTGTTGTTCGATGGGGGTTAGTTTGCACGGTTCGTGGATTAAAGTCGCGGGAACATGCGCCAATTCGGGCACCCATTGTTTGATAAAAAGTCCTTCCGGGTCGTGCTCTTCTGAATTTTTGATCGGGTTGTAAATCCGAATCGTATTAACCCCAGTAGTACCGCTTTGCATTTGCACTTGCGGATAGTGTATACCGGGCTCATAATCAAGGAATTGTCGGGCGAGGAAATGCAATTCACGCCAATCTTGCCATAAATTAAAGGAAAAGAACGAAACCACCATGGCCCGCATTCTAAAATTCAGATACCCTGTTGCCACCACGCAGCGCATGCAGGCATCAATGATCGGCACCCCTGTTTGTCCGGTTTGCCAGGCGGTAATGTAGGCCTCATTTCGGGGTTTTTCGATGGCGTTGTATGCCCGGTTTATGTTTTCAAATTCATACCGACATTCATCTTCAAACTTTTGTATAAAATGGCAATGCCAGTGCAAACGCGAAATAAAATTGGACAAAGCCCTTTTATTACTAGATGTTTCAAAATGTTGTTTGGTATATTGATAAACCATACGCATGCTGATGTTGCCATAGGCCAGGTACGGCGAAAGGCGGCTGCACCCTTTCCTGCTCAACAAAGGCTTGCTGATGTGTTTGCTATAGTAAATATGCCGGTCTTTGATAAAACTGTACAAATATTGCCAGGCCCAATATTCGCCCCCTTCTTGGAAGTTTTTATGGCGGGTGGTAATGGCCGCATCTAAATCCTCCCCTTTTATTGATTCGTATATCGAATCTTCCAACTGCACACAATTCCATTTATCTTCCGCAATGATTTTGGGCGCTTCCGACATTTTGGCTTCCCAGCGTTTTTCCCATTCCTTCCTGGATTTTAATTTTCGGACAATGCCATTGGTTTGGGATTCGTGCCAGGGAATGCGATGGGCGGCAAAAAGGGTTTGCATGGCTTTGTCGCGTTCATACGTTAAGCCATTTCCGATTTCCTGCGAACTATAAACAGATTGAATATCAAAGGATTGTATAATTTTTTCAAAAACTAAATTGGCTTCATTTTGAAACACATAAACCCGGGCATTGATTTTTTCAAGTTGCGTATTCATGGCCAACAACGATTCCCAAACAAAGCGCCAATGCCGCACATCGCTATCCGGGTAGGCCATCACCGAGGGCTCAAAAATAAACAGGAGCAAGACAGGATGCTGCGCTTGTAACGCGCAATAAAGGGCCTCGTTATCAATCAGGCGCAAATCGCGTTTAAACCATACAATGCTGATTGCTTGCTTTGACATATATGTTACGGCGTGTAGCGCCTGAGAACATTCATTTTGAGGTTTTGTTTAGGACGCGCCGGGAAATAGAATCCTTTAAGTAGGCGTTGATAAATACAAGCAAGGCATGCAGCAAATTGCCTTTTCCTTGCACCTACCTTAAAACGCAAGCCGCTTATGGAACCTCAGCTGAAAAAATTAATCGCCGGATGCTGCCACGGCGATCTCCTTGCGCAACGCCAGTTGTTCGACCGATACCAATCGGTCTTGCTGGTGGTGTGTTTGCGCTATGCAAGGGATCGGCCGGAAGCACAGGATATGCTTCAAGAGGCATTTCTGGCGATTTTTCGGGACCTGGCGCAATACACAGGCTTGGGCAGTTTTGAAGGCTGGCTGCGTAAGGTGACCGTGCGCGCTGCCCTACAATACCTGCGCCGCCGCAACCCGCTGCGTTTTGCCGAAGATTACAACGAACTACCCGCCCACACACTCGATGTGCACCCAGACATGGAAATGAACGGAGAAGCGATTCTGCGCCTGGTGCAACAATTGCCCGACGGGTATCGGACCATTTTTAACATGCATTGCATCGAATCTTTCTCTTACTCCGAAATTGCCGCCGAACTGGGTATCAACGAAAGTACCGTGCGCTCGCAGTACGCCCGCGCCTGCAAACAACTGCGGGTGCTGGTCGAAAAACTGCTCAGCTGCCCGGTATAAATCCCAATCCATTGCTACAAATCTCCAATTTTTATGGAAAAAGATAAACATTTACACGATTTTGAACAGTATATGCGCCGTCAATTGGAAGGGCTTGACGCGCAGGCCGAGGAGGATACCTGGGCAAAAATTGCCGCCGAACAACGCAAACGCAACACCCGACTGGTGGTACGCTACCGGGCACCGTATATCTTAGGCATGACAGGCGTGTTAGCCCTGCTCTTGTTTGCCTGGTATTGGTTGTCGCCGTCGGGCAATGGCGTTTTACCTTACGGCCCCTACGATGCAGATACGGCCTACAACGGCTTTTTCCCTTTCGATACCGCTTGGACACCGCTCATCAACAAAGCACCGGAGCGCAACGGCCTGCATCCCCACCCCAAAGTGGTGCGCGCGGCCTGGTTTTACACCAACACCGTTCCAATGCATCAATTGCGGTTTGAAGCCGACCGGGGCCTGCGTTATCGCAACCCCAGTTCCGGAAATACCGTCGAAATACCACCCAGCGCGCTGGTTTATGCCGATGGAGCGCCCGTAACAGGTCCGGTTGATTTTTCTTTCCGGGAATACCGCAGTTTGGCCGATTTCCTGGCGGCCGGGATGCCCATGCACTATACGGATGCGCGCGGCTCGTTTTATTTCAATTCGGCGGGGATGTTTGAGGTGCGTGTGAGCCAGGACGGGGCCGATTTGTACATGGCGCCCGGAAAAAAATACAATGTCGGGTTTACCCCCACTGCCCCACTCCGGGATGCCAACATGTTTTATTTGTCGGATACCACCAACCAATGGTCGCACTTACACGGACAGTTGCTCGCAGATACCATCGGTTTTGGCGATTTGAACAGTCCGCGTATCCTGACCGATGCCGAAGTAGCCCTCGATAATGCTTTAACCAAACCGAATGCCTGTATTCCGGGCTTATCTGAGGTAAAAAGTGAAGAAAACGCGGCTGAATGGATGCGGGATGGCATACTCACGGGTCGCGCGTATGCCCGCGGGGCCATGCAGCCGCCCATGTGGTTTCGGAAAAATACCGACAAATCAGAAGGCTTTTTCCTGAAAGCCCTGGAACGCAGCGATATCCGAATTGTACACCAAAAAGACACCAAGGAGCGCTTTTTCCCGGATGATATGAATGGCACTTTTAGCGAATTATCGGCCTTTAAAGCATGTTTTTTTGTGCGCACTGCCGATTCTTCTGATCAATTGGCCCCAAAAAACAAAAACAGTGTCGATTATATTTTCCGCCAAAAACGCATGTGGCGGCGGGTGGAAGTAGTGCCACTCAATGGCGCTTTGTGTGAAGTAATTTTTAGCGATGAGAAAGAGGAAATCCACGTTCCTTCCCGTTTGGCGCGCAGCAGTGAAGCGGGCGGCGGCACCGTATTTGACCCCAACCAGATATTTGCCGAATACAAACGATTGCGTTCCATCCGGCATGCCAATTACATGGAAACCCTGCAACGCTGGCGCCGTTTTTTGCGCACGGCAACCATGTTTCAAACCCCGGAAGAATGGTGCATGGACGGCCAGGAATGGTTGAGTTATTTTGAAGACAACCGCAACATGATGCTGGCTCGTTATGAGGCCTTGTACGACGAAGGCCTGGTAAATGACCCCAGCATGGCGCATAATCGGTTTGAAACCTGGCAGCAGCGGCTAAAACAACTGCAATTTGACCGGGTAGATCAATCATCCGGCTTGCGTTCCAATGCCCAAAACATGGCCATGAGCCTCAAATTATCCGGCTTTGGCACCTACAATTGCGACCAGATATTCAAAATATCAAAACAAGCGGCCCAAATAACCGCCCAGTATAAAACCGAAAATGGCAAAAGCATTGTGCCTGTCGCCGTCCGCATCATTGACCGCGCCACCCGATTGTTCTTCTTTTTGCCCAATAACACCAGTCTGCTCAATTTACCCGGTCGGCAATTGGACGTGATTGTACAGGGCAATGACGGACGCACCTATCTTTTGCCTGGCAAAGTATATGCGAATTCGAAAATTGAAAACGGATCCATCTATACTTTCCCGGTAGAAGATGTCACGGAACGGGTTGGGACGCCTTCGGAATGGGCGGCATTATTAGGGATTTAAATCAAAAGTACTACCCCCTTGCCCCGCCCAGACTAATCTGACGGATCCATTCCGGCAAATTATAATACGTTGTAACGCGGCTAATTTTCCCCTCTTTTAATTCCAAAAACGCCCCGGCTGGCAATACATACCGTTGGTTATTGGCAGCAGGCAGGTCGCCATCGGTATGTTTGTAAATGCCATGCACCACAAATTCGCAGGCGACGCGGGTTCCGTCGGCATTGGGCATAAAAACCATTTCTTTTAATTGCTCGTCGTAACACAATTCCATGTGTTGCAAGAACTTGCGGTATTGTTCGAGTCCTAGGCGGGCCGATCCCTGATTAACATCGTGGCGGATGTCGATGTGGAGCAATTGTAGCATTCCGTCCCAGTTTTTCTGGTTAAAAGAGGCGTAATATTGCTTGACGATTTCGAGTGATTGCATGAGTAACGGGTGATTTAAGTGGGTAAAAGTAAAGACATGCGCGCTTGCTAAAAGTGTGCCATGCTTTTGTCTAATGGTTTCAAAATTTTCATTTCCAGGGCATCCTGGTGGAATTGGGCCATGCGTACACGCAAATCTTCGGGCGCTAAAACACTTACTTCAGCGCCCAAACTGGCCAATTTTCGGATTAATTCGATATTCACGCACACGTTCATTTGCACGGTTGCGCCTGTGTTGTCTTCATCCAATAACGTAAAGGGATGAAACGGTTTGGATAAAAAATAGCGTGCTTGCAGGCGGGAAAACCGCAGCACGATGGTTTGTGCCTCGCTCAAGGGAGCAGGATGGATGCCATAAATGTGTTGAAAAAACACGATTGGGTCGAAATCGTTGGGAATTTCAAAAAAATCGGGCTGCAACTGGGGTTTACCGACAATCCGCTCCAGGGCGAATGGTTTCAGGTAATCGTATTGCGGGGTATCACCCACCACGTACCAGCGTTGGTCGTATTGCCGGATACAATAGGGGGAAAGTTCGCAGGAACGGGGCGATTCTTGTCGGAAAGACTGGTATGGAAAGCGCACTTTTCGGCGTTCTTCGATGGCGCGCAGGAGCAAGGGCAAATGTTCGGTGCCGCTGTAAGTGACTGGTTCAAAGTAGATTGCACTGGATGCCGCCGAACTGCGCACCCAGCCATTTACGCCACGCCGTATTTTTTCTACGGTTTCGCGCAGCCCGTTAAAACCCTCCATGTGTTCAAATTGGGCAAGCGTTTCTACGGCCAAATGCAGGCGGTACACGTCTTCCAGGTTTAACGCAATCTGGGCTGTCAAATCAAAAGGCTGGTTGTAATAATATCCGCGCCGGGATTTATCCCAAAGGATGGGCGCTTCGAAAGCATCGCGCATGTAGGCGATGTCATTATCGAGCGTCCGCCGACTGATATCGCAGGCACGACATAGCTCATCGGGGGCAACGACTGATCCTTTCCGAAGGGTTAATAATTCGTGTATCCGGCGAAAACGGGCGAGTTGGTTTTTATTTTTTGACATGCGTGGAGCACTGGAATAAAGGGATTAAAATAGTTTAATTGCATGACAATCAGCATGCTATTGAGGAGGCAAAAGTCTGTAAAATTCTGAAATTCCTGGTAATTGCCATTATTTTTTTACAACGCAAATAGTTTGCGTTGGCTATATAGACCTTTGCAACATCATTTTAGTCAAATGCTTCAGGCAGTATATCCTTTCTTTTAATCCTACAAACCGAAAGAGTCACTTTAAATTACCTTCATTATGTTTTCAAAATTATTACCCGTTTTTATGATTTGCGCGCTGTTTTTGGGCGTCCAACAAAACGCACACGCGCAAGCTGGCAGACTTTCTTTAGGTGGAGGTCTTGGTGCTGGTCGACTTACCGGCGATTTGGGTTCGGGCGGCTCCTTTGGTTTGTCGACGAATGTAGAGAGCAGCTATTTCATCAAGCCGAAGTTGTCTATTGGGATCATGTTGGGTGCAAACGCACTCTTTTATGGCAATGATTCGTCTTTGGTAGGTATTTCTACTTACGGTGATCGCTTGTTTTTAGCAAAAGCCGATTACTTTTTTCTGGACAAAGTATTCCGGCCTTATGTTACGCTTGCGGCGGGTGTGGGCATTATTTCTACCCCAGAAATTACCATTACCACCAGCACCGGCACCAGTACCATTCCGAGCGAGAAAAAAGCGAATTTGTGCATCTCGCCCCGTGCCGGCTTTATGATTAACAATTTCGGATTCGAATTTGGCTACCATTTCAGCGGGAAAACACCTAAAACGGAGTACCAGAACGTTGCCACGAGCAACAAGCCATTTACTTTCTTCAATATTATGATCAAATACGTTTACGCGTTTGAGATATAATCAGGCCATTCCAAGCCCGTATTACTCCTTTAACCACCCCTAAAAACCACCGCTGGATAATACCTGCCGGCACTTAGCTTGTTGCTTTGTGCCGGATTATGGTTTTTAAGAGGGAAAAGGGGGGCCACCGAGTTCTGGGGTAGGAGTTTTTAATTTTCTCCGCGTAACTCCGTACCTCCAAGCTTCTCCGTGCCCCCCCCCTCTACTATCTGAAACCTTTTTCCAAAATCTCCCCCAAAATCCCAATTTTACCCTAATTTTGCGACTTCCAATTCAAATAACACAAATACTGGTCAGATGGCGCAACGTATTAAAATCACTGAAATCCTCCGCACCGAGCCGCTGGGAGAAGATATTCTTGTAAAAGGCTGGGTAAAAGCCTTCCGTAGCAACCAATTTATTGCCCTAAACGACGGTTCCAGCGCCTTCAACCTGCAAGTGGTGGTCGATCATGAAAACACCGACCCTGCCCTGCTCAAGCGCATAACCTTTGGTGCAGCCATCGGCGTACATGGTACTTTGGTGGAATCGCAAGGAAAAGGCCAGAAATTTGAATTAAAAGCCGCCGAAATCACGATTTACGGCGATTGCAACCCGGAAGAATTTCCGTTGCAGCCCAAAAAGCAAACCTTGGAGTTCCTGCGCGAGCATGCGCACCTGCGCTTCCGCACGAACACCTTTGCAGCCGTGTTCCGCATTCGCCACGTGCTCTCGTACGCGATTCATAAATTTTTCAACGACCGTGGCTTTGTCAACCTGCACAGCCCGATCATCACTGGCAGCGATGCAGAAGGCGCGGGCGAAATGTTCCGCGTGACCACCCTCGATCTCGATAAATTGCCGCGCACCGAAGAAGGCGCGATAGATACCAGCAAAGATTTTTTCGGAAAAGCCACCAATCTTACCGTTTCTGGTCAGTTGGAAGCCGAATTGGCCGCCACCGCGTTGGGTGAAGTGTACACCTTTGGTCCGACCTTCCGCGCCGAAAACTCCAACACCACCCGCCACCTTGCGGAATTCTGGATGATCGAACCGGAAGTAGCCTTTGCCGATTTGAACGATAACATGAACCTCGCCGAGGCCATGTTGCAATATGTGATCAAATATGCCCTGGATCATTGCGCGGAAGACCTCAAAATCCTGGAAGAACGCCTGCTGGAAGAAGAAAAATCAAAACCACAGGATCAGCGTTCAGAAATGACGTTGACCGAAAAATTGCGTTTTGTTGTAGAAAATGAATTCCAGCGCCTCACCTACACCGAGGCCATTGATATCCTGAAAAATTCGAACCCGAATAAAAAAGGCAAGTTTCAATACACCATTGATGCTTGGGGTGCCGATTTGCAGAGCGAACACGAACGGTATTTGGTAGAGAAGCACTTTAAAAAACCGGTGATTTTGACCGATTACCCTGCGGCGATCAAGGCGTTTTATATGCGCTTGAACGAAGATGGCAACACGGTACGCGCCATGGACATTTTGTTCCCGGGCATCGGCGAAATTGTGGGCGGCTCCCAGCGCGAAGAACGGTATGAAGTGTTGTTGCAAAAAATGCAGGCCATGCATATTCCGGAGGAAGAACTGTATTGGTACCTTGATACCCGCCGTTTTGGCTCTTGCCCGCATGCCGGTTTTGGCCTTGGCTTCGAGCGTTTGGTGCTGTTTGTGACGGGCATGACCAATATTCGGGATGTGATACCATTTCCGCGGTATCCGGGTAGTGCGGAGTTTTAGGAGTGGTAGCGTAATTGCGTATGGCAGGCCCCAACGGTTCTTGGTATCAAGAAGTGTTGGGGTTTGTTCGTTTTAGCATTAATAAACTTCATTTTTCACCTTATTTTTTTACTTTTACTGTCCAAATAATGGGGCGCACTTCAGAATTATCATCGTTATGAAATCAGGAATACACGTATTTGTATTTTTTTGCTGCACAATTTATAGTTCCAACGCTCAAAGTTTTTTTAAGAACATTGAGATATCATGGGGAGGTGCGATAAAAAAACAGGACCGGAGACTTTTTCATTTCCCCAACCAATTTGAAATCATAAATAATGAAGATAGTAACCTTGATTTTGAATATTTAGCGAATGTTAGTAAAGTATTTTTTCCGAATAGAAAAATTAACTTTTCGTCCGGGATTGGTTATTCGTTATTTCAAACAAAATTTAGCAGGCCGTTTAACCATAACTATTTTTCAGGTCTCAGAACATACGATCTACGGTATATCGATAAGTATATGCAACATAGTATTATCTTAAACATAAACCCAAGGATTGAGTTCTTCAGACAAAACAATAGTACTTTATATATAAATTTTAATTCTTTTGTTAGATTGTTATTCAACAAAGACATGAAAGATCGTTTTGGAGATTGGCATTACAATAAATGGCTATTTGAAATAAGTGCTTTTGAATCCAATATGGGACTGGGATATAAGTACAAAAAAATTGGAATTAATTTAGCGTACCGATTTTTTAATATACAAAAAATTGATCCTGCAATATTTAATAAATCTTTATATGGTTTAAGCAATCCTCCTATTCTTGAAAAAACCTATGAGGTAAGAAATGATAACAAATTTTGGCTTGTCGTTTCATGCCAAATAAGGTGAGGCGGCACTTTCGCAAGGCATAATATCTAGCAGCGCTCAATCGTTGTTTTTTTACAACCAAAGCGCTGCGGGGGATTAAGCGTGAGAAGAACGAAAATCACGCTCCACGATAGAGCACAAATCAAAAATAAAAAGCGCAAAAAAGAACCAAAACCGCTCCGAAATAGTTTATCTTGTGATAGAAATCAAACAATAAATAAGATATGATCATTGCCAACCCACTCTACGATATCGTATTTAAGTATCTGCTGGAAGACGTGGAGATTACGCGTGCGTTGTTGTCAACCATTCTGGGGGAGGAAGTGCAAAGTGTAGAAGTAAAACCGCAGGAAACCTCCACGGAAACTAGTGGGGATATCCGTATTTTACGTTTTGATTTCAAAGCAGTGATCAAAAAGCCGAACGGCGAAATCAGTAAAGTACTTATTGAGTTGCAAAAGGCCAAAAAAGCCTTCAATGCTATGCGATTTCGGCGCTATTTAGGCGACAACTACCGAAAAGAAGATGAAGTACTCAACGAGCGCGGGCTTCCTGAAAAACGCCCCTTACCCATCGTCACCATCTATTTTTTAGGTTTTTCATTAAACAGTATTCCGTCAGGCGTGGTCAAAATCAATCGAGAGTACATCGATGTTGTGACCCAGGAAAAATTGGACATCAAAGAAGAATTTGTTGAGTTGTTGACGCACGATTCTTATTTGATCCAGGTGCAAAAGCTTGGCCATGCCACTAAAAGCAGAATAGAACGGGTGCTACAAATTTTCAGTCCAATCTACCAAAGCCCAAATGATAGGCACCAGTTAGATTTTCAGGGAGATACAGATGATCCCTTAGTCAGAAGGATGGCCGAACGTTTAGGGCGCGCTATTGCCAGCGAAGAAATTCGAGACAAAATGGACGTGGAGGATGAATTGGAGCGTGCTTTTGATCGAGAGTTGAGTAAAAAAGATGAAATCATCGCCGAACAAGAAGGGATCATTTTGGAGAAAGACAAGTTGTTGATTGAAGAGAAGCAACGTGCAGAAGAGGAGAAGCAACGCGCAGAAGAAGAGAAGCAACGCGCAGAAGCGGAAATTCAAAAAAATCTTGAATTGCAAAAGCAAATCGAAGAATTAAAAAAGCAGATCAAGCCATAATATACGGAGAACAATCGCTTTCCGCCGCGCATGGTCTTTAATTTCACAAAGCAATCGATTTTTATATGGGAGCCAGAATGCCCATTATCGCTTCGTGTTGTATGGGAGCGATGCTACTCTTTTTGATTTTGAATTGGCAACATAGGAGGGAGAAGCCGTTTCTATTTATGCTGACAGCAATCTGCATTCAAATTACATTGATTGTTATCGCTATCAATACAAATGTGGCGTTGAATCCAATCATGAACCAATGGGATCCGGAAAACTTGCCTGCGAATTGGGCGGCAATGCGCGATGAATGGTTAGGTTATCACCATTTCAATGCTCCTTTCAATATGGGTTTTGCAACCTGTATTTTTTTGTCTTGTTATTTTTATTGGACAAAAGATCAAAATAAGCCCTCAAAATAGGTCGTATAAAACGCTTTTGAACTGGACGCCCTGTATTTTTTAATAAATCAGCGATGACTCCAAATCGTACCGCGTTGGCACAGTCCCGGTAAACTGCTTAAAATCACGCAGCAAATGGTTGTGGTCGTAATAGCCGTAATCATGAGCGATCTTCATCAAAGGCTCCTGTGGTTTCTTCATGCGTCCTTTCATTGCCGCATTGAACCGCAGGAGCCTGCCATAAAACTTAGGAGACACGCCTAAGCGTTCTAAAAATTTGCGCTCAAATTGCCGGGAACTCAAACAGGCCAAACGCGCCAATTTATCCAAATTTTGATTTTCAGAGGTCAGTTGCAGCAGCACCCTGTCGAGCGGCAACTCAGCCGTTTTTACTTGTTTTAATTGCTGAAACAAATAACTTTCGGCAATGCGTACCATTTTTTCAAAATCCTCTGTTTGTTCGATTTGGTCGCGTACATCAGATATTTCTTTGCCCAAAACCGCTTCGCTATCCTCCAGGTTGTCGACAAATAAAGTCATAGGCATATTAAAAAGTCGAAAAAATCCACCCGGCTGAAAAATGATTTTGAACATCAAATAGTCTTGTGGTACCATCAGTTGGGAAGGTAAGGTGCCTTGGCCAAAAAGCGTTGCACTGGGTGCCACGATAAATTTTTCACCTGAAAACAGGGACTGTGGTTTTGCTTTGGGATAAAAATAAAGGCATTGTTCAGGAATGGGTATCGCATTTAGTGGGGACAATGGTGTTTCGCTTTTGATCCGGATATACCAAAAGGCTTTGATAAATGGTTGTAAGGCAGGATGTGACGGGCTTTCTAAATAGGTAAAAATCATTGCCAAATTTAGGTACATAATTCTATTTGCGCCACTTTGGTGGCTGCGATATTTAATAATTTCCGCCGTCCATAGTCATCACTTTCACAAAGCATAACACCCCGCAACGCTCCATCTTTGTTTTTATCCAACCAAAGCGCGGCGGAGAATTAAGCGTGAGAAGAACGAAAATCACGCTCCACGCGGGAGTATCAAGCGCTGCGGGCGTGAAGACCACATACGGCGGCAAAGCAAACGGGCAACGTTTGGCCGATTAGTAGCGTCATCACCAGGTGCAAGAACCGATCGGGATATTCAATAATTCCCTTGAAAGCGCCTTTGCATTCCAGGCGATTTGAATTGACAGTCGTTTGAAATTTGGGATTGTTGAAAGTACTTAAAATCAATTCGTTAATGAAGTTTATGCGTCACATTTATTTGGTGTTGCCCTTTCTTTCCCTCCTCAGTTGTAGCCAGGTAAAGATCATGCGCATGATGGCAAAATCGCCAGTACCCACGAGCACTTACCGGGCAATAGCGGGGAATAAATATGAAAAGGACGCTTATTATTTAGGGGAATTAATTCGCCATGCCTACCCAAAATTGGCCGATAAAATAACACCCGCCGCGTACGATTCCGCCCTTACCGAATTGTTGCAACAGTGCAAAACAATGCCGGACGAACGGGCTTTTAACCTCGAACTTCAGCGTTTTATGGCTAAGTTAAAAGATGGTCACTCCAAGGCGACCTTGGTGCGTTACTGGGATAAAGGGGAAGACCGATACGGTGTTCGATTTTTCAATGAAGGTGGCCGTTTTATTCTCTCTAATATTCAGCGTTCCAATGACAGCAGCCTGATCGGCAGCAAGGTAAAAACGATAAACGGGGTTGATATTGAACTTGTAAAACAAGGTATTCGACGTTTGGAATCTTCTGAAAATGAGCATTTTGCGTTGTTTCGCTTTGCCGGAAAAGAAACTTATCCGACTTATTGGCAAACTTTGGGGCTTATTAAAACAACTAGAGATTCCCTTGAACTCGAACTTGAACGCGCAGATGGACAAATGGTAAAAACGACGATTCGGCCGGTACCCGAATTATTGTTTTACAAGGAAAAATTCGCGCCTTCAAAGCACCCATTTACATATCGGCAAAACGACGGTTTTTCCTATAAAATACTGGAAGCACAAAAGACGGCTTATCTGCAAATGAATACTTGTCTGGACCTTGTGGCTTATAAAAGTGAGTTGAAAAATTATACAAATGTGTTGATTCGGCCCATTGTACTAACGATGTTGAAAAAGCGGACCAAAAATGCGCGCAACTTCGGCCTTGTGCTGCAATCCATGTTCCGGGAAATTCAGGAAAAAGGGGTTCAAACCTTGGTGCTTGACCTGCGCAACAACACCGGCGGCGATGAACGCTTGGGAAAACAGCTTATTTGGTATTTGACGGAACGCAAGGACCTTCGCGGATTTCAGGATTTTTATCAAATTTCCAATTTTTTCCGCAGGCTCGCCAAGGCCGATTATAAAAAATTTAATCGCTTGCATCAGGAACTGTACGGTGCGCCGCTGCCGATGGATACCCTCCTGAATGTAACGGCGACCTTGCTGAAAAATCCGGGTTATTTTGATGATCTGGAAAAAGACGACAGCCCGTTTTTATTGGATCCTAATTTACCGAAGTTCAAGGGTAAGGTATATGTCCTCATCGGCCCTAAAACTTTTAGTGCGGCGCAATGGCTTGCTACAACCCTGAAAGACAATGGCTTAGCCACGATTGTTGGTCTGCCACTGGGCAATCAGCCAAGCAGCCAAACCGGTGCATCCGTCCTGAAATTGCCGCATACCAAAACATTGGTATCTCTTTCTTACTTGTATGGCGAGCGCCCCGACAAGCGTAAAAATGCCGAAGATTCCTTGTATCCGGATGTTCGGGTGGAACGAACGTTCTACGGCGTTCGGGCCGGACGGGATGAAGCGTTTGAGTGGGTGTTGGAGCATGTTAGATAAGGGATGTTTCTTATGAAAACATAACGATGTACAAGGTGTTAACCAATTAATATACTCATTTTCCTTATTTTTGGCATTTGGCTGCGGCCCAAACGCCCGTCGAAGAACGACTATATGACAAATTGACCCTCCGCGAAGGCGAAAAACCGCCGCTCCCGCCCGCCCAAACCGCCGATGTGGAGCAATTTCAGCGCGGCGCACTTTGGAGCTGTCAAAAACCTTATTTGGAAACGCATTTTGACAGCATTTCGGAGCTTGCACTGCCCATTCGCAACTTTTTTGCGCCGGTTTTGGCCGACGGGAAAATGGCGCTTGCCTCGATCAAAACGGGCAAAATTGAGTTCGAAAACGTTGAATATTTGCAGCCTGCCGCGCTCGCCGAATTGTTGAAAATGCAGCCTGAATTACCCAAAGATATCAAATGGGCTTTCCGTGCCCAACATCTGGACGGGCGAGCAGTTTTGATCGAAACGAGTGGGAAAATATTTGAATTAAATCATTGATTTCCAATTATTTACATAAATAAAATGAGAATACAAGTACTTTTTTTTGCCCTCGCCCTGCCCTTTTTCGCGCACGCGCAGCCGATTTATCCCGATTTAAAAACAAAAAAATTCGGCATTTATGACCCTGTCACGAGCGAACCGATTACGGCCAACGAGTTCGACCAAGCCAAGCCTATTTACGGCCACGACTCGCTGGCGGTAGTCGAAAAAAATGGCCGCGTGGGGGTGCTTTCGGTTTCGGGCCGGACGGTTGTTCCGCTCAATTTTGAAAAAATCGACGCCACCTCGACCTACCTTGAACACGGTTTCATCACCGTTTCGCGCGGTGGGAAAAGTGGCAAATGGAACCTCAAAACGGGTCGTTCTGTACTGCCGACGGAGTTCGAATATGTCCGTGGTCTTTTCCCTGATTTGATCGCGACGCGGCGAACAAGCGTTGAAATTATCGAATTTTTTGATGAAAAAGGCAAAAAACGCTTCGAAACGGTGGGCAAAACAGCTGTGCCGCTGTTTGATGGTTCGGCCATTGAAGTCCAAAACGCGGCGGGCGAACGCTCATTTTTGGACAAAAAAGGCCAGCCTGTTTTTTTTGGTAAAACCCAAAACGGCATCTGGACGGACGGCCAATTCGTAATCATATTGGAGCCAAAGAAAGACAGCCCCAAAGACCGTTTTGCGCTCCTTTCAATAGCGGGCGACACCGTTTTGCCGCTTTCGACCCACCAAATTCAGCCGCAGGGTAAGGGCCGTTTTTTCGTAAAAAGCGTTGAAAAGGACCGAAACCAAGGCTTTTTCGATGCCATTTCGCAACAATGGATTTTCCCGTTGAGCAAAGCCGAATTTTTCAAATTTGGCGAAAAGGGCGATCCGGACGGTGTGATTTTCGTCTCAAAAATGGGCTACGATAAGCCAGGCAATCATTTGTACGACTCGGCGGGCAAATTGCTGGTCGAAAATTGTCAAACCAACACGCTTTACGCAACGTCGTTTTCCACCCAACGGAGCGACGAATACCGCCCATATCGCTATATCGAGTGCAAAAAAGTCGAAAAAACAGCATCAAAAGGCTTCTTCGCAAGCGACGGTCGGATGATCGTGCCGATGGAATTTGACCTTTTTTGGTATCGATCCGAAACCCATGCCGTCATCGCAAAACGTAATGTTCCGAACACGCAGAACGTCATGCAAGCAAACGCTTTTGATCTCAAGACGGGCCAAAAATGGTTTGCCGAAGACTTTGAGGATCTTTATTTCACAGCAGATCCGGCACATTTTTGGGCAAAAAAAGGGAAGCGTTGGGGCCTCGTTGAACGGTTGCGGCCCGGGTCGGCAAAGTTCGATTTTGACCAATTCGTCTCGCTTTCGAACGGATTTTTTCAACTTGCGAAAAATGGAAAATGGCAGCTTTTCGACCCAAAAGGCAAGCCTGCGAGCAATCGCTTTTTCGACGCGATGATGCAGCCCGATTACCAATATCATCGCCAGTTTCAAGCATCCAAAAAATCGAAAGGCAAGCTTATTGCGTTTTGCCTCGACTACACCAAAGAGGGCGGCTGGTGGGCCATCGACGACCGAAAACAGCATTTTTTTATGGAATATGAGCACGACGACATGCCTGATATTGACATGAAAGATGAAGAACATTAGTGCCGCCTCGGGTAAGTTCTGGGAAAATCCAGGTCGCGGACGGTATATGAATAACTTCGCTGCTGCTTGGATTTTTTAACATAATTTTGTATCTTTACAAGAAAGAAGTTACGATGGAACCCATTTCTGATAATCGTCCATTTGTCCGGATTTATAAAAAAGGACAGGAGCCTGACGACGTGCTTTATTGGCTCAGTCGCCCTGCCATAGAGCGCATCCGCGCTTTGGAGGAAATCAGGAAACAGTATAACGATTGGAAATATGGTACTGAACGAAAATTTCAAAGAGTTTATAAAATTGTTAAACGCAAACGGGAAAGGTATGGTGCTAGGTGACCAGATCCAACAAATAAATAAGCAAAAAAAGAACCAAACCCTCTCCGAAATAGTTTACTTTGTGATAGAAATCAAACAAAAAATTAGGTATGATCATCGCCAATCCCATCTATGACGTAGTGTTCAAGTATTTGCTGGAAGACGTGGAAATTGCACGGGAGTTTACGAATGATCCCTTGGTCAAAAAGATGGCTGAACGTTTAGGACGAGCCATTGCCAGCGAAGAAATTCGGGACAAAATGGATGTAGAGGATGAATTGGAACGCGCTTTTGATCGAGAGATGAGCAAAAAGGATGAAATTATCGCTGAACAGGAAGAGATCATTGCAGAAAAGGATAAGTTGCTGATGGAGGAAAAGAAACGTGCTGAAGAGGAAATTCAAAAAAACCTTGAATTACAAAGGCAAATCGAAGAACTAAAAAAGCAGATCAAGCCATAGTATACCGTGCGCAATCTCATTCTGCCGTGCATGGTCTTCTCTTTCTCAACGCATCATATCCCGTAACGCTCAATCTTTGTTTTTTGTAACCAAAGCCCAACAGGGGATTTATCTAAAATTCTGGGGTCAAACAGGGTGTCAGAAATATTTAGTGGGAAAAGAAATTTGATGTTGGCACAAATTAGAACCTTTCATAAAGAATTACGGATTCCCACGGACCTGCTGGTTGGTGTTTAACGAAGAATTATCTTGGTGTGGTAACGTTTGCCCCCCACCACCGCATCCCCCATCGAGCCCCTAAAACCTTTACCAACAACTTCACATTTTTCAATTGCAAAGGTTGTTTTTCCCGCAACCCTTTGTGCAACAACACGCTATTCACCGTCCAGCGCACAGCATAATGGTAGTATCGGCGCGGGTATGTTCTGGGAAAATCCAGGTCGCGGTCGGTATGTTCGGCCCAGGGCAAGGCGGGGTGCAGGGAATGTTCCACTGTGTCGTATAAGCCGGTGCCTTTGATTGGATAGGCCACGGTAATGGTGAATAAGTCGGGGTTGGCGGTTTTCAAATGGGTGACGGTTTCGCGTATATCGGCTTCGGTTTCGCCCGGGTAGCCGAGCATGATAAAGGTGCCGGCCTGAATGCCTATTTTTCGCGCCGCGCGGATCATTTCCCGCACCTGTTGCACGTCTACCCGCCGGTCCATGGCATCGAGGATGCGCTGGGAACCGCTTTCGGCGCCGATCCACATCCGAAAACAGCCACAATCTTTCAATATTTGCAATACATCTTCATTCAGCCGGTCGGCGCGGGTAATGCATTCAAACTGAATTTGGATCTTGCGCGTGGCCAATACCTCCCGAAATTGCTGCAACCATTTGTGGCTCACCGTGAAAACATCATCTACAAACCAGATCAGATCGAAGGTGTAATGCTGTTGCAACCATTCAATTTCATCGGCCACGGCGGCGGGTGAGCGGCGGCGGTAACTTTGGCCATATACAGCGGTGCTGCACCATCGACAAGTATAAGGACAGCCGCGTTGGGTGCTGACGCTCACCGCACTTTGTCCATGGGCTTTTTTCCAGGCGTTTAAATATAGGTCCAAATCAATTTTTTGCCGGTTGGGCATGGGCAAATCATCGAGTTCCCTGAGTTTTTCCCGTGATGGGGTTTTAAACAACACATTTTCTTCGGTAAAAAAGGCCAGTCCGTCAATGTGCCCAAATGCGCTGCCGGGCAATTTTTGCGGGGCGTTAAATTCCGAAACGGTTTGTACAATTTCCAGCATGGTTTGCTCGCCCTCACCGATTACAATCAAATCGGCCCCCACCTTCAAATAATCGGCGGCATTGTGGGTCACGTCCGGACCGCCCAGCACCACCAGCGTATGTTGCAAATCCGGGTGGGTGCGCACAAATTGCAGCAGGGCCACGATGTTCAATTTAGACATTAAATTGGTGTACAAGGCCAACACGGCGGGCTTGTTTTCCAATAAAAAGGCATAAAAACGGTCGCGGTCGGAAAAAGTCGTATCAAACACCGCATGCTCAAATCCATGCTGATCCAGCCAGGCCGAAAGGTACAGAATGCCCAGGGGCGGATAAGGACGCATGATCTGCTGCTCCTTGGGATCATCCTTCAAAAAATACGCATGACTAAGTACGATGTTTGCCATATCGGTAAAAAGGAATAATCAGGACTTTTGTTCAACGACGGCCTCCAAAACCATCCAGTAATGATCAGAAAAACGCGCCCAGTACGCTTGCCGCGCTTTTTGTTCCAAGCGGTTCAACCACGACAATAATATAGGTCTTTTTTCAAAAAACGGGTTCAAATACGAGGGCGGCAAGGCGATTCCGATGGCTTGTAATTGCACCATCCGCCAGTTTGCATGGGTGGAAAACAACTTTTGCAGTTCATTCGGGCGATAATACCAGGTTTCTATTTGCGCTGCTCCATCTAAGTTTGCCCAAACCGGCTTGCGGGAAAAGCGCCGAAAAGCCGTTTTAAACCGCCCTTTTGCCAAGAAATACAGAATTTCCCATATGCAAAAGCGCCCCATCACCACCACGGCCAATTTTCCGCCGGGTTGGAGCATGGCGTGTAAATCCTTGCCTGCGCGTTGCAATGCTGCCGGAGACACACAGTTTAATCCGCCAAAATTGGAAAAAACAAGATCAAACGGACCATGATGTGCCAATTCCGACAAGTTTTCAATCGCGCAAACCGAGGTAGTAAGTTGGGTAGTATTCCCTGTTTTTTGTGCTTTTTCCTGCGTAATGGCCACCATGTTTGGGGAAATATCTGTCGCCAGCACCTGGCAGTTGTGGGCACACATCCAAAGTGCGTCTGCACCCGTGCCGCAATTGAGTTCGAGTACTTTTTTGCCCTTGGGTGGTAAAAAAGCTGGGAGGGCTTGCCAAACCTGCGTGCGTTGCAGTTTGCCTATCGCCGTTTCCGTAAATTCAAGGTCGTAACCCGCCGCCACGGCATCAAAGGCAGCATCGGGGGCGGGTTTATCCTGCATGTTGCTTGCGATTTTCGAGGCGCTTGAGTAAAAAGGCATCCAATTTTGCGGCCGGGGCATAATAAAACGTGAGCAACAAACTGCGCAAAGGGGCTCGATGCAATTGCGGCAGGTTTTGCCAGTGTTGCAGGCCTTGTTTTAGCCGGAACCGCTTGTGTACCAATTTGTGCAGCCGACGGTAAAAAGCAGGCACAAAAGTTCCCTGGTACATCATGGCCAGGTCGTTGGAATCGGTCCAGTTTTGTTTTTCGCCGAGCATGGATTTTACTTTATCATAAAATTTGGTGCCGGGAAGCGGATACGAAACGGAAATACCGATATCGTGGGGCAATAGTTTTTCAACCAATTGAAGGGTGGCATCAATATCGGCGCGGGTTTCGCCTAAGTAGCCGAATTGCAGGAAAAAGCACACTTCCACGCCTTTTTGCTTCAACAACGCGGTCGCTTGCTCAATTTCTTCCACTTTGGTGCCTTTGTCCATGGCGTCCAGGATGCGTTGCGAACCGCTTTCGGCGCCCACCCACACTTGCCGGAGCCCGCTTTCCACGAGCGCATCAATCTGGTTTTCTTGCAAAAGCAGGTCTACCCTACTTTGAATTTTATAGGTAAAATGCAGGTCGCGCGCCTGTACAAGATCGCGAAAACGCTGCACCCAGCCCGGTTTCAGTCCAAAAATATCGTCGGCCATCCAAAAATGCCGGGCGCCGTAGGTTTTGATCAGCATTTCAATTTCGTCGACCACCCGTTCGGGGCTGCGGGTATTGTAGCGGTTGCCGTAAATGGGTTTGGCGCACCAGTTGCATTTGTAGGGGCAGCCGCGGGTAGTGGCCAAATTAAGGGAAAAATAGCCATGCGCTTTTTGCCAAATACGTTGATAATCAGCCATTTCTACTAAATCCCAAGCAGGATCGGGCAAGCTGTCGAGCGCGGTTACGACCGGGCGCGCACCTGTACGCAGGAGGCCAAGTTGCGCATCGTGGTAGGCCAGGCCTGGAATGTTGTTATATTGGGTATTTCCGGCCTCTAAAGCCAAGATAAGTTCGCGCAGGGTGATTTCGCCTTCGCCCAGCAGCACAAAATCGGCACCTTTTTCGAGGTATTGCGCGAAATGGTCGGTGCTATCGCTGCTGCACACGATTACTTTGCAGCCCGCATTTTTGGCCAAAGCAATCATTTCGAAAGCGGCTGCACGCATGCGGGTGAGGCACATTTTGGTGAGGTAATTAAACCCGTCGTCGTACAGTACGAAATATTGGGCGGCCGTTTGTTTTAAAACGGGCACCAAATCAAGGACGTTTTCCCGCAAATTGGTATCGTACAGATGCACTTGAAAACCACATTCCCGCATGACCGCTGCAGCATACAAAGTGCCATAGGGCGGGTAAGGTTGCTGGGCCTTCCATTGCTTGGCATCGAAGCGGTAAAAATAGGAATGGGAAAAGAGAATATTTGACATGAAAGGGTGGTTAGCGCTTATTTTGTTGCAAAATCGGGAATCAAATCCCTGTTTGCGGGCGCGTGGAATGCTAAGACAATGTCGCTTTTAGGGACACCTTTATCCAAAAGCCATTGGGCTAGCACGAGGTCCGTTCCATCGTGTTGAATCCAAATTTTGCCATCCGGTTTCACGTCCAGATGTACAAATGGGAGATATTCTCGTTTGTTATTGTACCAACCTATGGAAAACAGGACAAAATGCCCATGGTCGAGATCCATAATTAATTGTGTTTCAGTGGAATCATCTGAAGGGGTCATGTCTGCAATTTCTTGCATGATACTGGACACGATTGTTTTGTATTTCGTTACTTTATCCATTTTAAAATTATGGGTTGAGTTTGATCAAAAACAGCAATTTTCAAGGAATAATGCTGTGCCAATTCGACAAAGAATGCGTCTTCAAAAAAACTTTCATAAAACAAATTTGGAACCGCCAAAAATAAGGTTCGATCTGGTTCCCGCTTGGATAATGCGAACAAGTAAATGATAAATTGGCCAATAGCATCCTCAAATTGATCCAGATCAGATAAGCCTAAAAAGCTTTTTATTTCAACAGCAATCTTTTCTGTTGATTTCTCGGCAGCAATTAATTCAGCTCCTAAATCAATATACCCTCTTCGTCGACCAATCATCACCTTGTAAGGGTCATGGGTAATCGTCCAACCATCATTTTCGAGCGCACTGCGAACATGTGCATGGTATTTGTCTTTGGCCATAATGATTTTAAAATTAAGGCAAATATATGCAAAAACGAAGCAAATATACGCCAGTACAACCATGGCAAATCAATATTCCCACCCACAAACAGCTAATCCCGCCCAACAAATTAAATTTTACATTAAGTTCTACCAAAACCTGCTCCGGCGGGAATCTTTTCCTTCATCCCCGTGTTACGCCCATCAACTATATTTTATTCGGTTTGGATACGAGAAATACCCTGATTATAGAATTTTCTTTGTCGTTCGTCGAAAACAAAATAAACACAGGAAACAAAATGCTGAAAAAATGTTTCCAGTGTGTATCTTTGCGCCATGTTTAACGAACAACAAGAAAAATTACTGAAACGCGTGGAGGAGTTATTCCTCCGCCTGGGCATCAAAAGTCTGACGATGGATGATGTGGCCCGCGAATTGGGTATTTCCAAAAAAACGCTGTATCAGTTCGTTGACAATAAAGATGACCTGGTGCTTAAAGTGATGGAGCGGCATATTCAGGAGGATTGTTTGCAATCAGAAGCCTTGCGTCAGGAATCATCCGACGCGATTGATGAGATTTTTAAAGTCACCTCTTACAATGCGGTAGACTTAGGCCGTATGAAAGCCAATGTTGTATACGAGTTGCAGCGCTATCATCCGGAGGCCTGGGCCAAAATACAATCCTACAATTGGAAACAACTATACAGCGTGGTATATGAAAATCTGGTTTGGGGCATCCAGGACGACTTATATCGCACGGATTTTGACGCCAATGTGATCGCCCGTTTGCACATCGCCTCCATGCTGGGCATTTTTGATGAAAATGTATTCCCCCGCCCCGAATATGACTCTCGTATCCTTTTTAAAGAATACATGATGCATTACCTCTATGGCATCCTGTCTGAAAAGGGCCGCATCGTTCTAAAAGAAAAACTGGAAAATCTCCAAACCACATAACACCGACAACTACGAACCAATTTCTACAGCTGAAACGTCCTCAATATGGTCCAACAATTTTCAATTACACTACGAATTACGGCAATTTGTTTGTTTCTGGCCAGCGCATTGGTAGTGCGTGCCCAGGATAAACTTAGTCTGTCCGATTGCATTCAGTACGCCGTTTCCAACAACCCACAAGTTCGGGTGGCCCAATTGCAAGTCAACGATGCCGAATGGCGCATCAAAGAAAGCAAAGCTACTGGCTTGCCTCAGTTTAGTGGCGGTGTTGATATTCAACGTTTTATCAAGCAGCCAGGTTTGCCCGCCGAAGCCTTGGGTTTCGATGCCCCACCAGGCACCAAAATCACCTTCGCCCTCAAAAACAGCCTTGCCTTCAATGTGCAGGCCAATCAGTTGTTGTTTTCCAACAGCTATTTGCAAGCATTAAAGGCCGCGCGTTTTTACCGCGAATACGTGAGCGATCAGTTGGCAGTGGCCATCCGTACGGTTACCAACCAGGTTACCGACGCTTATCTACCCGCGCTGCTTATCACCGACAACCTGGGCATCCTGGATAAAAACATCACCAACCTCGAAAAATTGCTCAACGATACCAAGGCCATCACGAAAGCCGGTTTTGCTGAACAACTTGATGTGGATCGCCTCGAACTTTCCCTGGCAACCCTCCGCAATGAACGCGGCAACCTGCTACGTCAAATGGACATTGTGATCAATGCCCTCAAGTTCACGATGGGCAAACCACTTGCCGATAAATTGGAACTCAAGGACAATGTAGACCGATTGATGCAGGAATTCGGCACGGCCGATTTGACCACCGAAATCAACTACATGAACCGCCCGGAATACCTGACCTTGCTAAAAGGGCGCGATTTGAGCAATATTCAGGTGGATATTTATAAAAAAGCATGGCTTCCAACGGCCTCCGCGTTTGTCAACTACCAAAGCAGCTGGCAGGGAAATGACAAACTATTCTGGATTCCACAGTCGCTTGCCGGACTTTCCATCAGTGTGCCCATCTGGAATGGGGGCGGTACGACAGCCAGCAAGCAACGCGCGATCCTGGCCGTGCAAACCATCGAGGTCCAAAAAGCACAATTGGAAAGTTCCTTCCAACTCGAACTCGACAATGCCCGCAAGCAGTTTCTCAACGCACAAGACCGCGTGGGCAACCAACAAAAGAACCTCGAACTCGCACAACGCATTTACAATACCACCCAAACCAAGTACAAAGCGGGCGTAGGCTCCAGCTTCGAACTGGTTTCGGCCGAGCAAAGCCTATACACCGCGCAACAAGCCCTTATGCAAGCCCAATATGATTTGTTGACGGCAAAATCGGCGATCAAACGCGCGTTAGGACAATAATCTCCAACAACCAAGCTATTTGCACCTTATTCAAACCTGTTCCAACATCTTTTCACTTTTTCAGGTATCTCCTGAAGCAGTCTTTTCCATAAAAATGAGAAATATATTCCAACCCACTGTCATGTTTTTTGCCCTGCTCCTTCCCTTCGCTTGCGGCAAAGCCCCTGCTGATAAAACAAGCCAACTCAACGAATTAAAAGCACAAAAAGCCACCCTCGAAACGCAAATCGCGACCCTCGAAAAGGAACTGGCTGCCGAAAACCCATCTGCTGCTACTGCCAAATTAAAATTGGTAGGGGTTACTGAAATTAAAGTGGCACCTTTTAAGCACTACATCGACCTACAAGGAAAAATTGATGCCGACGAAAGCGTAGCCGTTACATCCCGCGTACCCGGTTCATTGACTCGTGTTTTGGTCAAAAATGGCGATAACGTGCGCAAAGGACAATTGCTCGCAACCATTGATGATGCTTTGCTGACCAAAAGTTTGGATGAATTGAATGGCAACCTGAAAGTAGCTGAAGATATTTACAACCGCCAAAAAGGCCTTTGGGACCAAAAAATCGGTACCGAAGTGCAGTATATCCAGGCTAAAAATGCAAAAGAATCGCTGGAGCGCAGCATCACCACCCTGAAAGAACAGATGGGTATGTACAAAATTTACGCGCCAACCAACGGTACCGTGGATATGGTGATCCTGAAACAAGGACAGGCCATCTCCCCAGGTCTTCCATTGTGTAATGTGGCCAACCTGAACGACCTGAAAATCGTAGGGGAAGTACCAGAGGTTTATGCCGCAAAAGTGCGCAAAGGTGATTTGGTAACGGTTGTTTTCCCGGATTTGAACAAGGAAATCAATTCCCGTGTAAATTATGTGAGCAAAACCATCAATCCTACCGGTCGTACGTTCACCATCGAATGCGCATTGCCCAATGGTACCGATTACCGCGCGAACATGGTAGCAATTATGAAAATTGTAGACTACCAAAACCCGTCTACGGTGGTGGTTCCGGTAAACGTAATTCAAACGGCAGAAGATGGCGATTTTGTGCTGATTGCTGAAAAAACGGCTGAAAAACAAGCCCTTGTGAAAAAAGTAACCGTAAAACAAGGCAACAACTACAATGGGCAGGTAGAAATTTTGAGCGGCTTGAAAAAAGGCGATTTGCTCATCTCTACCGGATACCAGGATGCGAACAACGGAGAAACGGTGGCCTACTAAACCCGGGTTTAACCCATTTTTTATTCGATTTCAACCAATTTTACGATGAAAGAATTCAAACCCACCAGTTGGTCCATCGATAACCGTACGAGCATTTTTATCATTACCATTATTATTACGCTCGCCGGTCTTCTCTCCTACAACGCACTGCCGAAAGAGCAGTTTCCAGACGTTGTGGTACCCCAAATATTTGTAACCACCATTTACCCGGGTGCCTCGCCTTCCGATATGGAAAGCCTTGTAACCAAACACATCGAAAAGCAAATCAAAGGACTAGCGCGCCTCAAAAAGGTGACTTCTTACTCTGTGCAGGACTTTTCGAATGTAATTGCCGAGTTTGATACCGAAATGGACGTTGCCGAAGCAAAACAAAAGGTAAAAGACGCGGTGGATAAAGCCAAACGCGACTTGCCGACCGATTTGCTCGACGACCCAACCGTTTCCGAGTTCGATATTTCTGAAATTCCGATCATGAACGTCAATATTTCCGGCGATTTTGGCCTGGATAAATTGAAGGATTTCGCCGACGACCTGAAGGACCGGATTGAAGAAATGAAGGAGATTACGCGGGTTGACCTCGTAGGTGCCCTAGAAGACGAAATTCAGGTAAATGTCGATAAATACAAAATGACCGCGGCTCGCCTGACCTTCCGCGATATTGAAAACGCCATTTCTTTTGAAAACGCAACTGTTTCGGCGGGTAATGTCGACATTGGCGGCATGACGCGTTCCGTTTCTATTCGCGGCGATTTCAAAGATGTAGAGCAAATTAAAAACATTATCGTCGCTTCTCAATCGGGTGCCATGGTGTACCTGAAAGATGTTGCTGAAGTAAAAATGGGCTTCGAAGACCAGGAAAGTTTCAGCCGTTTGAATGGCAAAAACGTTATTTCGCTCAATGTGATCAAACGCAGCGGCGAAAACCTGATCAACGCTTCCGACAAGATCAAAACGATCGTGGACGAAATGAAGGCCAACAATTTCCCGAAAAACCTGGATGTGGTAATTACGGGCGACCAAAGCCGGAATACCCGTGTTACACTGCACGACTTGATCAATACCATTATCATTGGTTTTATCCTGGTGACCATCATCCTGATGTTCTTCATGGGCGCAACGAACGCGCTTTTCGTGGCCATGTCCGTTCCGCTTTCGATGGCGATTGCGTTTTTGATCCTGCCTGGCATCGGTTTTACCCTCAACATGATCGTGTTGTTTGCCTTCTTGTTAGGCTTGGGTATTGTGGTGGATGATGCGATTGTGGTGATTGAAAACACGCACCGAATTTACCACGACGAAGAACACCATATTATACCGGCGGCCAAAAAAGCGGCTGGGGAGGTGTTTTTACCCGTTTTGGCAGGTACGGCTACCACTCTGGCCCCCTTCTTTCCGCTTGCCTTTTGGAGTGGGGTCATCGGGAAATTTATGCACTTCATGCCCGTCACGCTGATTATTACCCTCACCGCTTCTTTGGTGGTGGCGTATATCATCAACCCGGTATTTGCGGTGCAGTTTATGAAAAAAGAAGGGGATGAAATCGTGAAGGTAGATCCTAAAAAAGCACGCCGTCGTTCTATTGCGGGTTGGTCGCTGTTTGGATTAACCACCCTTTATTTCTACCTCAGTGGTTCTTATGGCATGGGCAATTTCTGTATGACCATGCTGGCGTTGGTTTTGCTTTACAATTATGTCCTGGAGCACGCGGTAGTATGGTTCCAAACCAAAGCATGGCCATCGGTACAAAACGGATATGCACGTTTCCTGGGTTTTGCTTTGAACCGGCCTTGGTTGATTATGTCAAGTATGGTTTTGTTGTTTGTTTTATCTTTTGTGTTGACATTTTCGCGCAGTCCAAAAGTGATTTTCTTCCCGGTTTCTGATCCGAACTTCATTTATGTGTACCTAACCATGCCGGTCGGTACGGAAGTGGGTGTAACGGACTCGCTGACCCAAATTTTGGAAAAACGGGTTTCGGAAATTGTCGGAAAAGAGAATCCAATGGTCGAATCCATCATTTCCAATGTAGCGGTAGGTGCCTCCGAAGATCAAATGGACCGTTCTTCCACTTCTAATAAGGGTAAAGTAGGGGTTGCATTTGTAGAGTTTTCCAAACGCGATGGCGTCAGTACCGCCGATTATAAAGATAAAATACGCCAGGGTGTACGCGGTTTGATCCCATCGGGAGAAATTGTGGTAGACCAGGAAAGCAGCGGTCCGCCAACCGGCAAACCGATTTCGATTGAAATTCGCGGTGAAAAATTTGAAGATTTGATCGTCGCTTCCACTTCGGTTAAAAAATACCTCGATTCGCTCAATATTCCGGGTATCGAAGAGTTGCGCTCCGATTTGATTGTATCCAAACCAGAAATCAACATCCAGATCGACCGCGAACGCGCCAACCGGGAAGGGATTTCTTCGGTACAAATTGGCTCCGAATTCCGGACCGCCATTTTGGGTAAAGAAGCCAGCAAATTCAAAGATGGCAACGATGAAATTCCGATCAACATCCGGTTGAAAAAGGATCAGCGTGAAAACATCAACACCGTGAGTAATTTAGATATTACGTTCCGTGACATGAACATGGGCGGCGTACTGCGCTCGGTGCCGATGGCTGCTTTTGCACAAGTGAAATATGGCAATACGTATGGCGGCATTCGACGCAAAAACCAGGAGCGTTTGGTGACCATCAGTTCCAATGTATTGGGCGACTATAACCCCAATGAAGTGGTGGCGAAAGTACAAGCGGCCATGAACAACTTTAAATCGCCCGTGAGCAATTCAGTAACCATCGGTTTTGGAGGCGAACAGGAAGAACAACAAGAAGCGGCTGCGTTTTTGGGCCGTTCGCTCATGATCGCCATGATGATCATCTTGTTGATTCTCATCACCCAGTTCAACTCGGTGGGTAAAACCATCATCATCCTCACAGAAGTAATCTTCTCCGTAGTAGGTGTATTGTTGGGCTTGGCCATCTTTAACATGGACTTTTCCATCGTAATGATGGGTATTGGTATCGTTGCCTTGGCCGGTATTGTGGTGCGAAACGGCATCTTGCTGGTGGAATTCACCGATTTGCTCCGATCCGAGGGCAAACACGTGCGGGAAGCCATCATTGAGGCTGGTCGTATCCGTATGACACCGGTACTGCTCACGGCTACTGCGACCATTTTGGGTCTGGTGCCATTGGCTGTTGGTTTTAACATTGATTTTGAAAGCCTGTTTGCACACGGCGATCCGAAAATTTTCTTCGGTGGTGACTCGGTGGCATTCTGGGGCCCACTTTCCTGGACCATCGTGTTCGGTCTCGGATTTGCAACCTTCCTGACCCTCATCGTTTTGCCAGTTATGTATATGATTGGCTGGCGCGTGAAGGAATGGTGGACGCGGGTGGCATAAGAATATGTAGCTATGAAAATGAGTGGCGGCGCTTTCCGATCGAGGGAGGCGCCGTTTTTTTGTGTCAGAACAATATCTTTGTCGCTAATCTTGGTAAAAAATGACCCATGCAATCAAAAAATATAAGTTCAAACCGGATACGCCCATTGAAATAGAGGTAGTGGATTTAGCACAACTCACTCAAGAAAAGGCCGCTTACCTGGTACAGCCACACCGAACGAATTTTTACCATATTTTTCTGTTCGAAGCAGGAACACCTTTGCATATTGTGGACTTTGAGCCGATTCAAACCCAGCCAAACACGTTATTATTCGTAGATAAAGATCGGGTGCATCAATTCGATTCCGGGCAGATTTACAAGGGGAAAGTATTGATCTTTACAGACGATTTTTTCAGTATTGATGCAACCGATCAGCGCTTTTTACGCAACAGTATCTTGTTTAATGATTTGGCCGACGTTCCTCTTTTACGCCTGGACCAAGATCGATTCCAGGTATTTTTAGCCCTGTGTACGACCATCCATCAAGAGCTTGCTGCACCAGAAGACCGCGTTAAACATCCACTTTTAAAAAATCTCGTCCAGCATTTTCTGCTGCGTGCCGAACGCGAAAAGCGCAAAAGTGGTTACGAGGAAATTAAAAACGGCCCCGATTTGGACTGTACCTTGTTGTTTCGAGATCTTTTGGAGCAATATTTTACCCAGGCAAAAAACGTAAGCTATTATGCCGAGCGACTACATATTTCTGAAAAGCGCCTGGGGCAAGCGACTCGAAAAATAATGGGGAAAACACCCAAAGTACTCATCGACGAACGCGTTTTGCTCGAAGCCAAACGCCGCTTGGTACACGAGCACCAATCCATTAAAGAGCTTGGTTTCAGCCTGGGCTTTGAAGAGCCTACTAATTTTGTCAAATTTTTTAGGAAACGTACCTTATTAACGCCATTGGAATTTCGCGAACGCCAACTGAAAAGTATCACTTAAAGGCGGAAAATTATCATCGACCCAAGGCGGATGACACGGACCTTTGCACCATTCAATTTAAACCAAAACTTAAAGAAAATGGACAATTCAAGGGCTGTTGTACTTGCTTTTTACGAAAAATGCCTCACGGTAAATACAGAAACAAACGTTGCTGAAACGATGGGCAAAATACTGGCCGACGACTTCGTGTCCTTCGGTTCGGTCGATTCAAAAACCAAAGACCAATTGATCGGACAAATCGGGTTTTTCTGGTCGTTGGTACCGGATTTGGTATGGGCACCAGAAGAAATCATTCAAGAAGGTAACAAATTCGTGGTGCGCAGCATCGCCAGCGGTACCCCCAATGGCAATTTTATGGGCCTCCCAACCGATGGTACAAAGTCATTTAAAATTATGACAATTGATATTCACACCATTGAAAACGGACAGGTAAAATCGGTTTATCACCTGGAAGACTGGGGTACAGCCATGCAACAATTAAAGTAGTTAGGGCGCCATCGATTTGCTTCTTGGGGCTTCCATACGAATATGGAGGCCTTTTTTGTGCAAAAACACCCCGGAAAACCAGATATTGCGGCCATATCATACCATCATGAAAATCCACATCCTCGGTGCGCCCGGCGCAGGCGTAACCACCCTCGGCAAAGCACTAGCAACTCAATTGCAAATTCCCTGCTTTGATACCGACGATTATTATTGGTTTACCGATGATCTTTTGCCGTACCGCCGCCGCCGCAATCCCGATCACCGCCGCAGTCTGCTCACGGCCGATCTGGCAAAACAGGAAGCCTGGGTACTTTCCGGCGCACTTTGCGGTTGGGGGGATACGTTAATTCCCCAATTTGATGCCGTAATTTGGCGCTGGCTGCCCGTCGAACTACGCCTCCAACGCATTGCAGCCCGCGAACAACAACGCTATGGCCCGGAACGTGTAGCACCCGGCGGCGATCTCCACACCGTTTTTGAGAAATTCTGCACCTGGGCAGCCGCGTACGATGATAATGCTGAAAACATCCGCAGTCGGCCGCAAGAACTGGCCTGGCTGGATGCACTGTCTTGTCCAGTCTTAAAGATAGAAAATGCGCTGGAATTGGAAGAACTAATCACTTATACAAAGTCTTGGCTATCAACAATTTAGCCAAGTATCTCGCCATCACATCTATCATCTTGTAACCCCGAACTTCAGTTCGGGGGCCACGCAAGCACGGGGCCCACACCCAGGGCCCATGCTCCATCCCCCCGCCATCACATCTATCATCTTGTAACCCCGAACTTCAGTTCGGGGGCCACGCACGGGGCCCACCCACCATCACATCGATCATCTCAGCACCCCTGACCTCCAGTTCGGAGCCCACGCTCAGCACGGGGCCCACCCACCATCACATCGATCATCTCAGTACCCCTGACCTCCAGTTCGGAGCCCACGCTCAGCACGGGGCCCACCCACCATCACATCGATCATCTCAGTACCCCTGACCTCCAGTTCGGAGCTCACTTCATCAAGCAATTTAAAATTTTTAGACTAATCTAAAAATAATGCCCTATATTTGCAAAAATATTTTTTTACTACAAACTAAAGCGCGCTATGACCTCACAGGCTGAAGAAAACTACCTGAAAGCCATTTTTAAAATTGCTGAAAAGGAAAACAAAGCCGTGCAAACCAACGCCGTCGCTGCTGCCATGCAAACCACCGCAGCCTCCGTAACGGATATGTTGAAGCGCCTCGCTGAAAAAAACCTGATCGCCTACGAAAAATACCGAGGCGTGCAACTCACCGATGCAGGCTGTCGCTTAGCCACCGATTTGATCCGCAAACACCGGCTCTGGGAAGTTTTTTTGGTAGAAAAACTCGGTTTTGCCTGGGATGAAGTACACGACCTGGCCGAACAACTCGAACACGTACAAGGCGATGAACTGGTGCAGCGCCTCGACACCTACCTCAACAATCCCCGCTTTGACCCGCATGGCGACCCGATCCCGGATGCCGAAGGACGCTGGGAATTCAGGCCCCAAACCCTGCTAGCCAACCTCGAACCCGGCGAACAAGGCATCATAACCGGGGTACAAGAACACAGCACGGCTTTTTTACAATACCTCGGACAAGTAGGCCTGACCCTCGGCGTGTCGCTCCAACTCGTCGAACGCATCGATTACGACCAGTCCGTACGGGTGCGCCTGCACGATGCGCGCGAACTCACCCTCAGCGAAAAAGTGAGCAAAAACCTCTTCCTAAAAATAGAAAATACCTGATTTCCCGCACTAAACGGTCAATCACCTTAAAATTACACCAACAATTATGAGCAAATTACATACAGACGTATCACTCTCGGAAGTCAATAACACGGTCGAAACCAATGTAAAAGGTGGTTTTTTCCGGCGCTTATCGGCCTTTATTGGTCCGGCTTACCTCGTGAGTGTAGGGTACATGGATCCGGGCAACTGGGCAACGGATTTGGCCGGGGGCAGCCGGTTTGGCTATGCGCTGATTTGGGTGTTGGTCATGTCGAACCTCATTGCGCTGCTGCTGCAAAGCATGAGTGCGCGCCTGGGGGTCGTTTCGCGCCGCGATTTGGCCCAGGCCTCCCGCGAGTTGTACCACCCTGTGGCCAATATTTTCCTCTATGTGTTGGCCGAAATTGCCATTGCGGCCTGCGATTTGGCGGAAGTATTGGGCATGGCCATTGGGTTGCAGCTACTGTTTCACATCCCGCTTACCTGGGGTGTAGCGTTCAGCGTACTGGATTCTTTTTTGCTACTTTGGCTGATGCAATGGGGTATGCGCAAGTTAGAGGCATTCATTCTCGGTTTAATTATCATCATTGGAGGCGCTTTTTTAGTGCAAATGATCTTGGCAAAACCCGAACTATCGGGCGTTGTAGGCGGTTTGGTGCCCAGCATACCCAATGGAGAAGCCTTGTTTATCGCGATCGGGATTATTGGCGCAACCGTGATGCCCCACAATTTGTACCTGCATTCGGCCTTGGTGCAATCGCGTAAAATTGAGCGCACCACCACCGGTATCCGACGGGCCATTCGGTACAACATCATTGATTCGGCCATTGCACTCAACCTGGCTTTGTTTGTAAATGCGGCGATCTTAATCCTGGCGGCCGCTGTTTTTCATAAAAATGGATACAACGGCGTGTCTGAAATCCAGGATGCACATCAATTGTTGGCCCCGCTGTTGGGCAAAAGTTATGCACCCACCTTGTTTGCCATTGCCTTGATCGCTGCCGGACAAAGCAGCACGGTGACAGGCACCCTGGCTGGACAAATTGTGATGGAAGGCTACCTGCACCTGCGGATTGCTCCTTGGTTGCGCCGACTATTAACGCGCCTGCTTGCCGTAGTTCCGGCCCTGGTCGTCATTCAAATTGCGGGAGAACAGGCAACCGGTAACATGCTGGTGATGAGCCAGGTAATTCTGAGCATGCAATTGGGCTTTGCAGTGATTCCGTTGTTGCATTTTGTGAGTGACAAACAGCGCATGGGCGATTTTGCCATTGGTTTTTGGGCAAAATTAGGGGGCTGGACCAGCGCTTTGATCATTGTGGTACTCAATGTGAACCTGGTGTTGCAGCAAGTACAATCCTGGCTAGAAATAGGCGGTGCAACCACCGAAGTGGTGCGCTGGATCGTTATTCCGGTGTTGTGGGTAATCGCCGGAATGCTGGGCTATATTACCTTGCGACCGCTTTTGGTGCGGGTGCCGGCAGTTAAAATGAAAACACCACACGGGGTTTTTACGGCCATTTCTGAACTGGAAAAATTTGCCTACCACAACGTGGCCGTAGCTTTAGATTTTTCCGATGCCGATGAAAAAACGCTGCAACACGCTTTGCATATCGGCGGAAAATCAGCCCATTATAAATTAATCCACGCAGTTGAAACAGCGGGTGCCTTGGTCATGGGCGCCGATATTCACGATTATGAAACAACCGCCGATGCCTATAACATGGAACTGTACGCCAAACAATTGCGCGAATTGGGATATGATTGTGAGGTAATTATTGGCTACGGCGCGGCCAAAAAGGCCATTCCGGGCCTGGTAAAAGAAAGCGGATCCGATTTGTTGGTGATGGGTTCGCATGGCCATAAAGCCTTGAAAGACCTGATTTTAGGCACCACCGTGGGGGCCGTGCGCCATGCTGTGAAAATTCCGGTCTTGATTGTGCGGTAGGTTTGCATTTAATTTTAGACTTTTACCCAGGCAACTATATGATCGTTTTTATAAGACGTGTTGCGTTGGAAAGAAAACGACAAAACAGTTCAGTTTACCTTGCCTTTAAATGTTCGTTGCGATGCGTTATATACTATTTGGATTGCTTTTATGGACCGGGTGCAGCGTTTCCGGCCCTTCTAAAACAGCCTCGGGTGCGGGAAACAGTGGTACTGGACAAATTCCAGGCGCTTATTCCGGAAAATTGCCCTTGGAAAAAATCAGGCTCCAACCGGGCTTTCACATCGGCGTATTTGCCGAAGGCGTGGTCAATGCACGCTCTTTGTGCTATTCTCCCAACGGCACCCTGTATGTCAGCACCCTCGACAAAGGCAATGTGTACGCGCTGCGTGATACCAATGGCGATTATATAGCCGACGAACGCTACACGCTGGCAACGGGCCTCAACATGCCCAATGGCGTTGCTTTCCGCAATGGCAGCTTGTACATTGCCGAAATCAGCCGCATTACGCGTTTGGATAATATTGAAAAAAACCTTGCCCATCCGCCCACTCCAGTGGTAGTGTACGATCAATTTCCAACCGAAGAACACCACGGCTGGAAATATATTCGTTTCGGACCGGATGGCAAATTGTACGTGCCCGTTGGAGCGCCTTGCAATATTTGTGTGCCAGAAAAACCCATTTATGCGTCCATTACCCGCATTGATGTCGACCATCCAGGTGCTCCGGAAGTCGTGCAAAGCGGTATTCGCAACAGTGTAGGTTTTGATTGGCATCCAGTGACCAAAGAATTGTGGTTTACCGACAATGGCCGCGATTGGCTGGGCGATGATAGCCCCTCCTGCGAACTGAATCATGCGGCCAAAGATGGACTCAACTTCGGGTATCCATACTGCCACCAAGGCGATACCCCCGATCCTAAATTTGCGGATGCGCAGCACCCCTGCAGCGGTTTTGTCCCCCCCGTGGAGCGCATGGGCGCGCACGTAGCGCCGCTGGGCATGGAATTTTATACCGGTAAAATGTTTCCACAATCCTATCATCATCAAATCTTTGTGGCCGAACACGGCTCCTGGAACCGCGCTAAAAAGAATGGGTATCAACTCAGCGTAGTGCGCATTGATGAAAAAGGAAATAGCCTCGGGAAAGAAACATTTGCGGCAGGATGGTTAAAAGGCGATGAAACGGTTTGGGGCCGCCCAGTCGATGTAGAACAATTGCCCGATGGATCCATCCTGGTTTCCGACGACCATGCAGATGCCATTTACCGCATATATTACACCGGAAAATAACTATACGCTTATGCCGCCCATTGACGCGCTTCGGATCAATTTCAACCCTTCCCAAATGGTGACGCTCAACATCGCCATGGCTTTTTTGATGTTTAGCGTCGCTTTGGACGTACGGCCACGCGATTTTAAACAGGTTATTCAGTTTCCAAAGTCGGTTGGAGTGGGTTTATTGGCCCAATACCTGTTGTTCCCCTTGTTTACCCTGCTGTTAATTTTCCTTTTTCAGCCTCCTGTCAGCATCGCACTTGGTATGGTGCTGGTCAGTATGTGTCCTTCCGGCAACATCACCAATTTTCTGGTGCATCAAGCGGGTGCCAATGTAGCCTTGTCGGTTACCCTCAATGGCATCATTGTATTATTGGCCTCTATCATCACCCCCGCTGGCTTTTTATTTTGGTCGCAATTTGTCCCGAATTCAGCCGAATTACGCACTGCTTTTGAGATCCAATTCATCGATATGGCTTGGATTATTGTGCAGTTGATCCTCCTGCCCTTGCTGCTGGGCATGGGACTAAACGCCCTTTTTCCAGTGTTGGTGGCCAAAATGCGTCCATGGGTACAGCGACTTTCCCTCCTGATCTTCTTTACCATTTTAGTGCTGGCTTTGTACGGAAATCGGGAAAACTTAGTCAATTACCTGGGTTTTGTATTTGTATTGGTGCTGGTACACAATGCCGTAGCTTTATTTACCGGATATTCTTTCGGGCGCTTTTTCCGCCTCCGGGAAGTAGACTGCCGTACCTTGGCCTTCGAAACCGGCGTACACAATACCGCCCTGGGTTTGCTCCTGATTTTCCGTTTTTTCAACGGATTAGGAGGCATGGCGCTCATTGCCGCCTGGTGGGGCATTTGGGATTTGGTGACCGGTATTTCCCTTGCCAATTACTGGAAACGCCGCCCTGTTAGCGCTTAAACACAACATTCATCCATTTAATACATAGACATGGAATTGTACGATCAAATTCAGGAAGCGGTGCGTTTTATACGCACGGTGACGGATTTTCAGCCGCTAACCGGCATTATATTGGGAACAGGATTAGGCAATTTGGCCAATGAAGTAGTGGCGGAGGCGACCATTGCATACACCGATATCCCGCATTTTGCCCGCAGCACGGTAGAAAGCCACTCTGGAAAGTTGATTTTAGGCCATTTGGATGGAAAACCCGTTGTTGTGATGGCAGGGCGTTTCCACTATTACGAAGGCTGGAGCATGCAGCAAGTCACGTTTCCGGTGCGCGTGCTCAATTATTTGGGCATCGAACAACTCATCATTACCAATGCATCGGGTGGCGTTAATCCACATCTGAAAGCGGGGGATATTGTGGTGGTAAAAGACCACATCAATCTATTGCCGGAGCACCCCTTGCGTGGCCTGAACGACGACCGCCTGGGCCCGCGTTTCCCCGATATGGCCGTTCCGTATGAACCGTCTCTGCGGATAAAAGCACTCGAAATTGCCAAAAAACACCAAATCAGGGCTTTTGAAGGCGTTTATTCTGCCCTGCAAGGTCCAAATTTAGAAACACCGGCCGAATATGAAATGCTGCGCAAATTAGGCAGTGACTGCACCGGTATGTCGTCCTTGCCCGAAGTATTGGTCGCGCGCCACATGAGCCTGCCCGTGTTGATGCTGTCCATGGTAGCCAATATGGCCTTTCCACCGTCCGTTATTCGGGAAACCTCTTTGGAAGATGTCATTGCCGTAGCCAAGGCGGCAGAACCTAAATTAAGTACGCTGGTGCGTGGGGTGGTGTACTAGGGGGATTGTTATCCTTCTAAAATTCGGAAAAGATCGTTATTTAGGTATATTGTTTGGTTTCCAATTTGTTTTGGTGTCAGTATACCCAGATCTACAAGCTGCGCAGTATATTTTAACAGCGTTGTTCTACTTGTTTTTTGGACAAGGGCCTCAATCGTGTTTAATTTGATATATGGTTGCGTGTAAAACGCATCATTTATTTCGCGTGAATACCATTTTAGTTCTTTTTTCCCATATTCATAAGTGGCATTCATCTGATCTATAATGGAATCAACTAAAAAATTGGTGTGTCTGGCTGTATGCTCAACTGCAAGCATCATAAAAGTAATCCAAGGCTTCCAAGAACCCTGTTGTGTAACGGCACCTAATTTATGGTAATATTCTTCTTTATGTTCAATAATATACTTACTCAGGTACAAAACAGGACTTGATAATAATCCTTCATTCACTAAATATAACAAATTTAGTATACGACCAGTTCTTCCATTTCCATCAGAGAATGGGTGGATTGCTTCAAATTGATAATGGGCAATGGCCATTTTTATTAAAGGATCCATTAAATGCAAGTCAGGATCATTCAAATAGGCAATAAGATTCTCCATTTTATTTAACAATACCTCATTTCCGCGTGGAGGTGTATAGATGATTTCACCTGACCTAAATTCACTATCCCCTCGTTTGATGTACACGATAGATTGAGGAGACCTGAAGCCGGATGCTGTATTTTTTACTTTTTGATAAATATTAATGATCGTTGATACTTCAATTTTACCAGATTTCATAATATCTGCATAGCCAGCCCACAACGCCTCTCGATAACGAATAACCTCCTTTGCGGCCGGATTCGTTTTTTCAAAATCTTTTATATCTGATAATGCTTTATACAACTCTTCTTCGGTCGTGAAAATATTTTCAATTTCAGAAGAGCTTTTGGCCTCTTGAAGTGATATTGTATTGATAATCATATTGGGGTTGGGTAACCTCAATATGTTCCGATTTAACTCCGCAAGTGCTCGGCTTGCCAATCCCCACCGAATTAATACATCTGTATCTAAAATCTCTTTAGCCGGTGGCAATAGAGGCAATTGATTATAGGGTTGATTTCTATCAAACGGTATGGGCTGCATCGGACTTGATTCTATGTCCATTTTTTTAGTATTTTCTGGACAATAGACAAATATCTGTCCATTTTTTGACACCTACAAGCATCTATGTCCATTTTTTGGGCGTTTTCTGGACAAAGGTTGAATATGTGTCCATTTTTTGGATGTTTTCTGGACATAGGATCAATATGTGTCCATTTTTTGACACCTGTGAGTACCTATGTCCATTTTTTCAGTGTTTTCTGGACAAAGGCCAAAAGTCTGTCCATTTTTGACACGCGTTCGCGTCGCAAAAAGAGGCACCACAGATTCCCCGGATTTACACAGATTAAAATATGTATCAAAATCTGTGTTAATCCGAATAATCTGTGATAAAACCCACTATTCCATTTTCACCACTTTCCCACTTTGCACCGCCGCCCCACGCAGGTACATGCGCCACGCGTACACACCCGCAGGCACCTGCGCGAGGGGAACATCTGTGATAAAATCTTGTAAATCAGTGGCATATATTTCCCGGCCAAACAAATCATACAACACAAAATGTGGGGTGCTGCCTACTTGGGCGGGTAGTTCGATGCGCAGGGTGCTGGAGAAGGGGTTGGGAGATACTTTTACTTTTGGAATGGCAGGGAATTGTTCCACCCCAATGGTGCCTACATTTATTTGCCGACAAAAAGTATCCGAAGCATGGACGTTGCCGGCAATGAGGCACACCGGATAATTGCCTGTTGCAGCGTACGTATGCACCGGATTTTGTTCCTGGCTGCTATTGCCATCCCCGAATGACCATTTCCAAAAGGTAGGCGCATAACTGGTCAAATCCGTAAAGGTGATTTGTCGGGTGCTTAAAGTATCTTCTATATCATACCGGAAAAGCGCCTGGGGCAGGTTATCGATGCCCAAGGTATCACAGGCAGTATCATCCATTGGGCCCAGCCGATAGTGTGGGTAATAAAGGTTAGCCGCAAAGACAGTAGTGGGAAGGGTAATGGCGCGCTGTTGGACTGCGCAGGCTAGCCCTTTTCTATTGGGAAAATGAATAACGTGCATATACAACGAATCCCCCGCCCAAATATATATCTTACCATCCGGTGCGTGTTGTAGAAATCCAAAGTTGGGAATACTGATCATGTTTATAGGGCCAGTGTAAACAGACACGATTTCCTTTGAGTTCTCAATATCGTTGGCATATAAATCGTATTGAAGCAACAAAGTACTGTTTTCGGCTACCGTATATAAAAACCGGCCATCCGGCGAAAATTCAGCACCCCAATTACCCCAATTTGAATTGTCGGTAACCCGGTTGATCATAACATTTTCTTTCAACAAGCCAGTGCACCGATCAAAGTCATAAAGCATTACACCTGTTCTGCAGGCATTGATGGCATAATGATTGCCGTCGGGAGAAAAAGTACTCCAGCCGCAAAACCAGTTGTCATCTACTGTTGGGTTGTTGATTTGCTGCGTCCAGGGTCCTTCCAAACCTTGCGGTGTTAACAACCACCGATAAAACAAATTTTGTTGATTATCGGCTAATAAAATCCACCAATCCCGGCCATTCGCGTGTTTGTTGGCACAAGCAGTTTGATAACATCCTTCCTTTAAGGAGTGGTTTTTTTCAACCAATCGACCTTGTCCTTGGTTATATTTCATATCCACAATATGGTAGGAAAAGAAAGGTACCTGACAAGGCGCTGGATTAACAGTAACATTATCGCTACAACTAAAAACAATAAAACTATCCTTCGCATAGAGCGGAAGAGCAAATAAGGATTGAACGTTTGATAAGGAATGGATATCTGCTTCCTTGCAGAAATAGTTGTCTGGTAATAAATATTGATTAGTTCCTAAATTTTCCAAATTTTGCTTATTTGAATTTTTAATCGTACAGCCATTGGTGTAAAATAACAAATTCCCGTTTTCGTCCGACATTGGAAGCATTGTTGCTGAGAAATTATATTGATAGTTTGGTATTTTAACTTCAGGTGGAATGGTATTAAAATTTATGATAAAATTTGAGTTATCCGGAGATACGTAATATTTTCCTTGTAGCCATTGATAATCATGTTTTTGTGCGTAAATCAAAGGTGAAATCAGTAGATGTATGAATGCGCAAAGCAATATTCTTCTTCTCATGACTGCAGAAATTAATAAAATGGTACCACTGGTAAGGGGGCCAATGGTACCTTAATAGTGAAAAAAATTAATGTTGAAGCAGGATTGGCAAACTGGTCAGTACGCCCTTATCATTTCTGATAATCGCAAAATACAAGCCATTAGGCTGCGTAGATAAGTCGATTATTTTTGTTGAAATGCCTTCGCTTTCAATATACTGTACGGTGCTTCCAATTGCGTTGACGATGGTTATATTGATATTCAAATTCATCGGATTTAAAGTTTGAAAAATAAGTATGCGTAGTAAGGGTAAAAGGATTAAGCAATCATAAAATCCGGGCAAGTAAAAATTAGAGTGGATTAAAAGAAGAAAACGTTGCATTCAACGCGCAGAACAAATATAGGGGGGCGGATGATGTGGGCAAATTAATTAAATGTAAAATACCTACATTTCTCAACAATTTAACCTTTAACTACCTCAAGCAATCTACACCAACACCGAAATTGTAATAATCTGCCGGTACAACAACACCGATAAAACAAAGCCGAGCGCAATCACAACGCCTTTGAGCACCGACCAAACCCACGCATCCCCATATACGCGGCGCACCGCCAGGACTTGATACACCGGCATGGAACAAATAAGAATCAGGAAAATATAACGCCCGTAATCGCGACTTACCCCAAATAAGGTAATGACGGCATGGATCGACAAATCGAATAAGATATAAAAAGTCATGCCATGCATGGCAAAAATCAGCTGCGGGGCCAGCCAGGGCATTTTGCGTTGAAAAAGCAGGAAAATCAAGGCACCCCAAAAAGGAATTAGCATAAAAAGCCAGGATTTGGAGCGTACTGAAGCCAGTTGCATCACCTGGGCTGTTGTATCGGCCGTGCTGCGTTGGCCCACTGCTACTTTCCGGGCAATCGCCGCAGCGGCATCAAACTCAAACGTATTGGCAAGGTGATCTTCATGTGCCAAACCAAACTCCAAATCCCGGATACTGGTAAAATAAGCCGTCGCAGTAGGTAGAAAAAAGTAAAACAGTACACTGGCCACCACGAATAACTGCAAGGGTTTCATGTAACCCACGCGCCGACCAGCAATCCATTCGGCGGTTAAAAAACCGGGTTTTGCAAACAATAATGCCACACTGCGCATCAATTTTGAATCAAAATGGGCAAAATGCCACATGGTTAGATTCATAAACTTGCGCATGCTAAAATCCCGCTCCGGAATAATTTTCTTTTCCCCGCATTTTCGACAATAATCGCCCTTCAACTTTGCACCACAACTGGCACAGGTTGCTTTTAAAATAGGATCATCAGTTGCTGAAGACTCCAAAATTGAAGGATATCTTGTGGAAAAGCACTACATTACTTCAACTTAATCGACTGCGCAATTTTGATTTTCACGTAATCCTTCAAAGTCGGCTCGTAAATCTCTTCCTCAATACAAGTCAAAGTCACCACTTTATCTTTAAAACTGGCAACCTGGTCGGAGCCCGGAAAAAACTGGAACCACCAAACCTTGCTTTCACGACCATCCGAACCCTTGATGCGCAAATAGGAAAAATTACCGCTGGTAGCCACGCCCAAAAAGGTACCCTCCAGGGTGGTCAACATTTTAACTTCCTGCTTTTTCCCTTCCGACATTTGACGCATCATTTTCTGAAATTTCGGGCAATTGATCACCGCTTCTGCGCCAATAATTTCGCCTACTTTCTGAAAATCTTCCTGAGAGGTCATTTCCAAGCCCATCTCTTTTTTAATTTCTTCCTTGAATTTGCTCACAACCGGAAGAATCACCAGGCCAATTTTTTCCATCGACTTTTCATCCCAGGTTTCTGAAATACCCTGTTTGTTCAATTCCTGACAAAATTCGTCTGAAAGTTTCTGACGCAATGTTTTTTGAGCAAGTAGCTGCGATGGCAAGCAACAAATGCCCATGAGTAAAAACAGGCCGAGGGTTTTGGTAATCGTTTGCATGGTTATCAAGCGTTGATAAGTTAAAAATGTTCAAAGTGCTGAAAGTTGGGCAAAGATAACAGGAAAAGCCCATAAAAAAGGCCGCCCGAAAGCAGCCTTTTAATCGTAATCACAACCCAAAACGGGCAAAATAAGCATGCATTACACCGCAAAACTCTCCCCACACCCGCAAGTGCGCGAAGCATTTGGGTTGTTGAACGAAAATCCCTTTCCATTCAAACCGCCCGAAAACTCCAGGGTCGTATTGAAAAGATACAAAAAACTCTTCAAATCGGTAACTACTTTTACCCCGTTGTCTTCAAAAACCTGGTCATTGGGCTTTTGCTCGTTGTCAAAATCCATTTTATAGGAGAGCCCGGAGCAACCGCCCGAAGTCACGCTCACCCGAATAAAAAAATCAGGTGCTATGCCGCCGGTTTGGCGCACATCTGCGATCTTTTCTTTAGCACTTTCTGCTACAAAAATCATAGTCTCAAGATTGAATTTAAGGCTAAAAACGGGCCTGCATTATGCGTGGGTAGTCGTTTCCGCTACAACAATGCCGTTTTTCTCCTGATAATCTTTAATCGCCGCTTTAATCGCGTCTTCTGCCAATACAGAGCAGTGAATTTTCACCGGCGGCAAAGCCAGTTCTTCCACGATGTCCATATTGTCGATGGTCATTGCTTCGTTGAGTGATTTGCCTTTCAGCCATTCTGTCGCCAAAGAAGAAGAAGCAATCGCCGAGCCGCAACCGAACGTTTTGAATTTGGCATCGCTGATTACACCAGTTACTTCATCCACCTCAATTTGCAAGCGCATTACGTCGCCGCATTCAGGTGCGCCCACGAGGCCAGTGCCTACGTTTTTCGCATCTTTATTGAGGGTACCCACGTTGCGTGGATTTTTGAAATGTTCCAATACTTTTTCGCTGTAAGCCATTTTTTATGGTGTTAAGTTGGTGGTATGTTTTGTGATTGTCGGCAATAAAAACACGAAGTTTAGTGCGCCGACCATTCAATTTTAGTCAAATCTACGCCGTCCTTGTACATTTCCCAGATTGGGCTCAGATCGCGCATGTGGTTTACTCCGTTGGCAACCAGCGCAACTGCATCATCTACTTCTTCGTCGGTCGTAAACCGTCCCAAAGAAAAACGAATCGAAGAGTGTGCCAAATCATCGCCCAAGCCCATGCCCACGAGTACATACGAAGGCTCCAAAGATGCCGAAGTACAGGCAGAACCCGATGAAACGGCAATATTTTGGTTAAATGTCATCATCAAACCTTCTCCTTCTACGTGTTTGAAGGAAATATTGGTCACGTGTGGCATGCGGTTATCCACGTTGCCATTTACTTTGGTTTCTTCCAATTTCGTCAAAGTGGCTTCCAACCGGTCGCGCAATTTGCTCAAACGCTCAGCGTCTTGCTGCATTTCCAACCGTGCAATTTCAGCGGCTTTGCCAAAACCTACAATACCCGGTACGTTCAACGTGCCAGAGCGCATGCCGCGTTCGTGGCCGCCACCGTCCATTTGAGCGGTTACTTTTACCCGTGGGTTTTTACGGCTCACATATAAAGCGCCCACCCCTTTTGGTCCGTACATTTTGTGTGCGGTGAAAGACATCAGGTGGATGCCCAATTCGCGCGGGTAAGTAGGGATTTTGCCCACCGCCTGTGTCGCATCACTGTGGAACAAAACGCCGTGTTTTTCACAGATTTCGGCGATTGCTTTCATCGGCTGGATCACACCTGTTTCGTTGTTCGCCCACATAATCGAAACCAGGATGGTACTTGGCTTCATAGCCGCTTCCAATTCGGCCAGGTTCACCAAACCGTCTTCCTGCACTTTCAAATAGGTCACTTCTGCGCCCTGTTTTTCCAAGTGTTTGCAGGTGTCCAAAATGGCTTTATGCTCAATTTCGGTGGTAATAATATGGTTGCCTTTTTTGGCATACATTTCATATACCCCTTTCAAGGCGAGGTTGTTGCTTTCAGTAGCGCCAGAAGTAAAAATAACTTCTTTGTCTTCCGATTTCAGCAACTGTGCAATTTGCTCGCGGGCATAATCCACGGCGTCTTCCGCTTCCCAGCCAAACTGGTGGCTGCGGCTGGCTGCATTGCCGTGCATTTCATAAAAATAAGGCAACATGGCGTCCACAACCCGCGGGTCGCAAGGCGTAGTGGCATTATTGTCGAGGTAAATCAAACGGCGCTTTTGCATATCGTGCTTTTCTTTTATTTAGATTGAATCTAAGGCTTTTTCCAGCTGCAAATATAAACAGGTTTCCAACAAAAAGGTTTCGGATTTTAAATGTTTAAAAGCAGAATTTCAAACTGTACTTTTGCCCACAAACCTGAGTATGCAAAACGTAACTGATTTTTTCGCCGAATTCCCCACCATCAGCAAGGAGCAATGGCTGGAACGTATTGAAAAGGACTTAAAAGGCAAGCCTTTGGCCGATTTATACTGGTCCGTGGATGGCCTGGACCTCGATTCTTTTGGCCACACCGATGATTTTAGCAGTCCGCCCCAACCGCTGTGGGATGCCCCGAAAAGTTGGGAAATCTGCGAAAAGATAGAACAAACGGATCCAGTCGCGGCCAATCACCAGGCCATGGAGGCACTTACGTTTGGCGCGGAAGGCTTGTGTTTTCAGGTCAATACGCTCGAAACGGAGGCACTCGAAAGCTTGTTCGCAGGCATTCACCTCGATTTTATCGGCCTGCATATCGGTTCCGACAACTGGAATGCGACCCCACCTGCGGCACTATTGTCCGAAATTGGCAGACTGGCCTCCGAAAAAGGTATCGACCCCGAAACCTTGCGCGGTACGCTCGCCTATGCGCCCGCGCAGCAAACAGGCCTGGTCGATTGGCGCTATGCCTCCGAATTGATGGAGTATGCAAAAATGAATTTCCCGGGCTTTAAAATGTTGCGGTTAAGCGACGAAACCGCACCCCACCATGTCATTGATGCACTGGCGCAACTATTACAACAAGCCCATCGTTGCCTCGAAAAATGCGCCGAAGAAGGACATGCTGCCGAAAAAACAGCCCAACACCTCTATTTTGATGTTTCCATCGGCCAAAGTTATTTCCTTGAAATGGCCAAATTGCGCGCCTTGCACCTGCTGTGGTTGAACCTGTTGAAAGCCTGGAACATTGCTCCGATTGCGCCAACGCTGCACGTGCGTTTCCGCCCCGATGTGTATACCGACGATCTGTACACCAACATGATTCGCGCAACCACCATGTCGATGGCGGCTGTGATGGGCGGGGCCGATCAACTGACGGTATTGCCGTATGATGCGGGCCGACAAGAAATTTCCGACTATCCGCAGGCATTTGCGCGCCGTATTGCCCGAAATGTGCAACATTTGCTCAAAATGGAGAGCTATTTGGATACATTTGCCGATCCGGCTGCCGGTAGTTATTATATTGAACAAATGACCATGCAAATTGCAGATAAAGCCTGGGTTGCGGCTTTTAAATCATAATATTGACGTCATGGAGGAACCGATGATCGAATTTGAAGGCATTTTAAACGGTGTAGAAGGCACAGAAGCGCTTTCTATTGATTTCCCGTTTGATGTTTTTGAATTATACGGCGCAAAAGGCCAGGTAAAAGTGAAGGTTACCTACGATGGCGTACCTTATCAGGGCAGTCTGGCAAAAATGGGCACCGATTGCCATTGGCTGCTGGTGCGCAAAGACATCCGCAAACTGATTGGTAAAAACGCAGGCGACACCGTTAAAGTGACGGTGCAACGCGACCTCGAAGAACGTATGGTAGACATGCCCGACGAACTGATCGCTTTGTTGGCCGAACACCCTCCCTTGCAACAGTTTTTTGATCAATTATCGTTCACCAACCGCAAAGAATACGCCCGCTGGATCAGTGACGCTAAACGCCCTGAAACGAAAGCAAAACGACTGGTAGAGACCCTTGAAAAATTACAATTGGGGAAAAAGAACCCCACCGCACCCTAATTTACGCGATTTTAACTGATTCTGCACATGAAAATATTTTGCATCGGCCGCAACTACGCCGACCACGCCAAGGAACTCAACAATCCGATCCCAACCGAACCCATCATTTTTATGAAGCCACTTACGGCTATGATGGTGGGCAACAAACCTTTGTATTTCCCGGATTTTACCAATGATTTGCATTACGAAGGGGAAATTGTGCTGCGGGTTTGTAAAAATGGCCGCTCGGTGCAACCGGAATTTGCACACCGATATTATGATTCCATCGCCTTTGGCATCGACTTTACTGCCCGCGATTTACAGGATAAACTCAAGCAAAAAGGCCAGCCTTGGGAAATCGCGAAAGGCTTCGACCGCTCGGCGCCCATCAGCCCCTGGATTCCGATTGAAGAAATAAAAGACCGGAATGATATTCATTTTCAACTCAAAAAAAATGGAGAAGTCGTACAGGATGGCCATACCCGCGACCTGATTTTTAATTTTGACACTTTAATATGTCATATTTCGCGGTACTTTACCGTGCAAAAGAGTGATTTGATCTTCACGGGTACGCCTGCGGGTGTAGGTCCGGTACAAATCGGCGACGTGCTGGAAGGTTTCATTGAAGACCGACACCTGCTCACTTGCGCCATTCGTTAAGCGTTTTAATACTTTTTTATGCCTACATTTTTCCGCATTTGCAGTTTGCTTTGCTGCGTCCATGTCCTCGCTGCACAAACCCCCACCCCTGCGCCTGCACAAAATGGTCCCATCCTTATCATGGGCGCCATCGCACATTTGGGCAACGGTAACCTGATCCCCAACAGCGCCATTGCCTTCGAAAACGGTAAAATTACCATGGTGGCCGATGCTACAACCATCCGTTACGACCGTACGAAATACGCGAAAATATTTGATGCCACGGGCAAACACGTATATCCAGGCTTCATCGCAACCAATACCTCCGTCGGCTTGATCGAAATTGACGCCGTGCGCGCAACCCAGGATAATGCCGAAAACGGGATTTTTAATCCCAATGCCCGCGCTATTATTGCTTACAATGCCGATTCCGAAATCCCCCCCACTTTGCGCACCAATGGTATTTTAATGGCTCAAACCTGCCCGGAAGGTACCACCATCGCGGGTACTTCCGCTGTCGTACAATTGGATGCCTGGAACTGGGAAGACGCTTTGATTAAGGAAGACGGGGTACACCTGAATTGGCCTGCACAACGTCGTTTCGGCGGTTTCGGCGGCGGCGGCACACCCGGAATGTCGAAAAATGAAGGGTACGATAAAGAAGTGCAGGCCCTGAAACAGTTTTTTTCGGAAGCGCGCGACTACCTGCAAAACCCGGCTCCAACTACGATTAACCTGAAATTTGAAGCCTTACGCCCATTATTTGAGCAAAAAGCCAATTTGTACCTGCATACCGACCAGGCAAAAACCATCGAAGAATCGGTGCTTTTTGCCGAACAATTTAAAGTAAAACCCGTCATTGCGGCGGGTGATGATGTGTGGAAGGTCGCCGGATTCCTTAAAGCCCACCAGGTACCCGTATTATTGCCTGTCGCGCAGCGCCTGCCTGCCAGCGACGATGAAGATATTGATCAACCTTATAAAACAGCACGTCAATTGTATGAGGCGGGCGTGCAATTTGCGTTCACAGACCGGGGAAGCTGGCGGCAACACAATCTGCCATTTCAAGCCGGACAATCGGTAGGTGCCGGATTGCCGTATGAAATCGCCGTGCGGGCCCTTACACTCGATGCAGCGACCATTTTAGGAATCGAAAAAACAACGGGATCGCTCGAAGCAGGAAAGGACGCCACCCTGTTTATCAGTGAAGGCGATGCCTTGGATATGCGCACTTGCATCGTAACGGCGGCGTTTATTCAGGGCCGGCAAATTGATTTAGACAACCGACACAAACGTTTGGCGCGTAAATTTGGTCCAAAATAAGAAAACACCACCGATCGCACGGATCACACAAATTAGAATCTGTGAAAATCCGGGTAATCGGTGGTGTCCTATTTTACTACAGATTACGCAGATTATACAAAATTAGAATCTGTGAAAATCCGGGTAATCCGTGGTGTGAAGCGTCTTACAGGGTAATCGGATAAACCTGTCCGTTCACCGTAACCGTAGCCTGGTTGTCGCAATTACCACTGCCATAATCAACCAGGTAATCCAATCCATTGATACTCAATACGCCCGTGCCAGCGCTCACCCAGTAGCAATTGTTGGCTTTCACCAATGGGTTTTGGATGGTCCAGTCTACCGTTTCGCCATTGGTCAACACCGAATTGATGCTGCCGGTAACGTTGTACACATCGTCGCTCCAATCCCACCAGCTCGCATGGCCCGATACCTGGGTGTACGTTTGCACCGCATTGTACGAAAGCGTGTAGTTGTTGGCGTCGGTCAACTTGATATTCTGCGCAACGATGGAAAAAATACCCGCGTTTGGGGTGCTCAGGTTTTTGAAAGTGAACGAACCTTCCAATTTTACGCCATTCTCTGTGTAATTGTCATAAACAATTGAAATGGTGGCGTTTGGCTCCCAAATTGCGCCAACGGTGAGGATAAATTTGCCCGTTTTAAATTTGCCATCGCCATCGGTGCAGCCTGCGCCAAAATCGACCGTAATCACTTTCGGGAATACAAATGGATCCACAGGAACCACTGTTACTACACCACAGGTATCGGTGCGGTCATCGGCTTTTATCAAACCATCGGCTTTTTCAGCGCCGCGCATGGCGATATTAAAGGAGGAAGTAATGAGTTGCTGACTTTGAAGGGCCTGTTTGGCGGTGTCTACTTTTGCCTGGTCTTCTGCGCTGGTTTCTTTTTTACAAGCGGCGATAAAAATCAGGAGAAATGCGGTGGTCAGGATAAGACCGAAACGAATTTGCTTTTGCATGGTGGATAAAAATGAATGGGTTAAAAAAAAGAAAATCGGTATTGCTTGATATCAAGAACAACTGTATTGCGGGGACTTGATGCGTAAGCCGCGCTGCGCAATTACAACCATTAGACGTTTGTGGAGAAAAACACCCTACCTGGTTTTTGAAAAAAAATGGAATAAGTGAAAATAACAGGTGGATCAATGGAACGCTGGAATAGCCCCCTTCAGTACCAATCCGTTTGTAAACGGCATTGCCCTACGGGTGGCAATATTAAATGATCTCCTGCCCTAATACATCCATAAACTCACTGATAATCATGGCAGTAGCGCCCCAAACAATAGTACCATTTACATCATAGTAGGGCACATCTTTTAACGTTACCCCTTGAGGCAAGGGCAAATCGATCACTTTTTTGGTCATTTCCTGGGCAAAAAGATGAATAGGCGGCGTAAGAATGGCCGCAACCTCCCCGACTTGCGGCTTAAAATCTGGTCGACCTTGCAATACGCCCACAAAAGGATGCACTAAAAAATTGCTTACAGGGATATATAAATCGGTCAATTGTCCCAAAATATGCACCGAACTGGCCGGAATACCAATTTCTTCTTCCGCCTCACGCAGGGCTACATTTTCTAAGGCTCCGTCGCGTTCTTCATACCGGCCGCCCGGAAAACTTACTTGTCCGCTGTGTCGATCCCTCGGGTTATGCGTCCGCTCAATCAATACCGTATGCCACACTGCGTCCTTTTGAAACAATAAATTCAGCACACAAGCTACCTTTGCGTTATCAGGCGGAAGGGCATGCGCATTTTGTTCGGCCAAGCGTCGAATGCCCGCCATGCGGTATTGTGCGGCCGTTCCGGGCAACGGCAAATTCAGTTGTGCCCGCAGCGATTGAATAAATGGATCGTTCAACATGATGTGTGCCAACTAACGCCAGAAATACTTTTTTTCTTGTGTTGATATAACACAAACCGTTCTATTTATGTTTGTATTTTATTTGATCCTTGTTTCAGGTTTTGTTCATCTTCATTTTTTCTTTTTATGAAATTACTTAAATTCGGTGGTAGTTCGGTGGGTACGCCGGTGGCGATAAAAGGAGTGCTGGATATTTTAATTGATTATCAACAGCGGGGCGATCGATTTGCAGTGGTGTTTTCTGCTTTTTCGAAGGTAACGGATGCGCTGATCGACATGGCCCAAAAGGCCGGACAAGGGGACGCCGCATATCGAACGCAGTTGGAGGCCGTGCATTTACGCCATCAGCAGGCCGTAGAGGCGTTGTTGCAACCGGAAAATCGCCCCGAATTGCACACTTTGTTGAATGCTAATTTTGAAGCATTGGGCGATGTGTTGCACGGCATTTACCTGCTGCGGGAAGTTTCGGCGCGCTCGCTGGATTTTGTGGTCAGCTTTGGCGAACGAAACTCTACCCTGATCATCGCGCATGCCATGCGTGCAGCAGGGCTCGATGCCGAATTTTTGGACGCCCGTACGATTATTCGCACGGATGCTCAGTTTGGCAATGCAAAAGTGGATTTTGAAACGACCAATACCTTGATACAGCAATGGTTTTCGGCACATTCCAGCATCCAAGCGGTCACCGGCTTCATCGGCAGTACCAGTGACGGCATTACCACGACCTTGGGCCGGGGCGGTTCTGATTATACGGCCTCTATTTTAGGTGCGGCCCTCGATGCCCGCTGCATAGAAATATGGACCGATGTAAATGGCGTGCTTACTGCCGATCCGCGCTTGGTGAAAAAAGCATTTACCATCCCTTCGATGACTTACCAGGAAGCGATGGAAATGAGCCATTTTGGGGCAAAAGTGATTTATCCACCCACTATTTTGCCTGCTTTAGCCAAGGGAATACCCTTGTTGATCAAAAACACCTTCAATCCCGGCTTCGCAGGCACGCGCATCACCCGCGAGGCCGACCCCAGTGATTTTCCGGTAAAAGGGATTTCCAGCATCAACCAGGTTTGTTTGCTCACCTTGCAAGGCAGTGGTTTATTTGGGGTGCCGGGTGTAGCGGGACGTTTGTTCGGGGCATTGGCACAAGCAGGCATCAATGTGGTCATCATCACCCAGGGATCCAGCGAATCGAGCATTACATTTGCCGTTGCGCCCGGTCAGGCACATCGTGCGCAAGCAGTGGTGGAGACCGCCTTTGTATACGATTTACAACGCGGATTGATTGAGCCGCTCCGTGTCGAAAACAACCTGTCTGTGTTAGCGGTGGTTGGCGAAAACATGCGCTATCGACCAGGTGTTGCTGGTCAATTATTTCAGGCGCTTGGGCACAATGGCGTTAACATTGTAGCCATTGCGCAAGGTTCCAGCGAATTGAACGTATCGGTTGTGCTCGATGCCGCCGATGAAACCAAGGCCCTGAACGCCATTCATGAAGCATTTTTCTTGTCGGATACCAAAACCTTACACCTATATATGGTGGGCGTTGGCCTGATTGGAAGCACCTTGTTGCGTCAAATCGATCAAAATGCGGCGTATTTGCGCGAAAATCGCCATATCGAAATTCGGGTTATTGGGCTGGCCAACAGCCGTAAAATGTACTTTTCGGAGACAGGCATTCCATTCGAGCACTTTAAAGAAAACCTGGACGCCAGTACAACGCCCTTTTCGATGTCCCAATTTGTTGCCAAAATGAAAACCCTGAACCTGAGCAATGCCGTATTTGTGGACTGCACGGCTTCTGAGGACATTTCTGATTATTACGAACAAATTCTGGGGGGCAACATATCCATTTCAACCCCCAATAAAATTGCCGCATCTTCTCCATTTGCACGTTATAAAGGCTTGAAGCAAATTTCCAACAGCCGCAGTGCCTACTGGCGTTATGAAACCAACGTGGGCGCTGGTTTGCCCATAATCAGTACGCTCAACGACCTGATTCAGTCGGGCGACCGTATTAAAAAGATTGAAGGTGTGCTGTCGGGCACCTTATCCTACATTTTTAACAACTTTAATTCAAGCATTAAATTTTCGGAGGTCGTAAAAAAGGCAAAAGCCCTCGGACTCACCGAACCCGACCCGCGCGATGACCTCTCGGGATCGGATGTACGTCGAAAACTGCTCATTCTCGCCCGGGAATCGGGGCTGGCACTCGAATCGGCTGATATTGAACTGGAAAGTTTATTGCCCGACGCCTGCGTAAATGCGCCTTCGGTGCCCGCTTTTATGGAAGCCTTGGAACGACACAACCCCTATTACGAGAATTTGAGCCGAAAAGCCGAGGAAAAAGGCAAAGTGTTGCGTTATGTCGCCAAACTGGAAGACGATCGGGCCACGGTAGTGCTTGAAGCGTTTGGCCAAGACCATCCATTTTACTTTTTGTCGGGCAGTGATAACATGGTCGTATTTACTTCAGAGCGATACCACGAGCGGCCCTTGGTCGTACGCGGGCCGGGCGCAGGCGCAGAAGTAACCGCAGCAGGGGTCTTTGCCGAACTGATCAAAATGATCAGCTAATTTCGTTTAAAATTGCAAATACCATGGAAAAAATGGCAGCAGGCCGTTCTTGGACGTTAAAGGTGCGATCGGGCGAAACGAAACCAAATTTTTTATTTACCTTAATTGCTAGGAGTTCTATTAATTATTTATGAATTTTGTGATAAATTTAAAACAAACTTTCACAATTATGCAAAAAAACTACCTGCTTTCGCTTGTTGCCCTGTTATTGTCTACTGGAGTTGCCTTCAGTCAGGTCACTTTTTCCGACGATTTTGAGTCTTACACCGTAGGACAAACCATTGGTGTTACCTCTCCGGTATGGGCTACCTGGACTGGTAATGTTGCTGCTGAAGATGCACCTGTATCCAGTGAAAAGGCGCACAGTGGTACTAAATCCGCTAAGTTTCTTGCTTCTTCTGCATCTGGCGGACCAGCTGACGTGATCTTGCCATTTGGCGGTTCTTACGACACCGGCGATTTCACCCTCGAAATGTGGATGTATGTTGTAACCGGCAATGGTGCCTATTTCAATGTACAAGGCAATACTGTTGCTGGCCAAAAGTACTCGGCTGATTTGTTTTTTGACAAAAATGGAAAATTGAATGTCAATGCAAATGGAAATGCTGTACCAGTGGTGATTGATGCCGCTTTCCCGGTTGGTAGCTGGTTCAAAATCAACCTCGTGAGCGATTTGAGCGCAAATAAATGGAAAATTTTGGTGGATGATGTAGTGGTAGGCGCTTTTGCTAATCCATCCAACAAAATTGCCTCTATCGACTTGTATGCTTACGGTCCAACTGGTTCTACAGGCTTCTATTATGTAGATGACGTGTCTTTCACATACACTCCATTGGTTAAAAAACCAACGGATGCCGTAATGTATGGCCTGGATTCTCGTACCGTTGGCTTGACCGGTGATCAATTGCCTATTAAAGCAACCGTGCGTAATATTGGTACCAATGCCATCACTTCTTTTGATGTGGAACTTGACAACGGAACATCTGTTGAAACCGTAAATGTATCGGGCCAAAACATCGCTTCTTTGGCTGTTTATACCGCTACTTTGCCAAATCCTTACACGTTGGTAGACGGTCCACAAGACCTGAAAGTAACCATCAAAAACGTAAACGGTGGCGTTGATGACAATCAGACCAACAATGACGGAACAACCACCTTGCGCGGTTATACGCCCGCTCCTGGCAAACATGTAGTAGTAGAAGAAGCAACCGGTACCTGGTGCCAATGGTGTGTGCGCGGTATCGTGTACATGGAACTCATGCGCGAACGCTACCCAGACCATTTTGTAGGTATCGGCGTACACAATGCCGATCCAATGGCCATTCCTGAATATGATGGCGGATTAACTGCTACACCAGGCTTTACAGGTTTCCCATCTTTGTTGCTGCAAAGAAAAGAACTGATGGATCCATCTGAAATGGAACGTCCTTTCCTGGAAGAAGTGATCCTTCCTGCACCTGCGACCCTTGTAAACGGCGCAAACTATGACGCTGCAACCGGCGTTTTGGACATCAGCGTTACCGCCAACTTTACTCAAAATGTAAGTGGTGTTTACCGCCTGAATGCGGTAATCCTGGAAGATGATGTAACCGGTACTACTTCTACCTGGGGACAGAAAAACGCTTATGCAGGTGGTGCAAATGGTGTAATGGGTGGTTTTGAAACCAAACCAGCAACCGTTCCAGCCAGCCAAATGGTGTACAATGATGTTGCACGCGCAATCCTCGGCGGTTTCTTCGGCCTTGATGACAGCGTTCCAGGATCTGTAGATGCGGGAACCAGCGTAACGGCTAATTTCTCCTTTACCCTGACCAATATCAATGACTTCGATAAATTGCACATTGCAGGTATCCTGACTGGTCCTGATGGTGAAATCGTAAATGCTAGCCTGACGACTGCCGATGAAGCGGTTACCAACGGCTTTACTTCTGCGGTGAAAGATGTGTTGGCCAACAACAAAGTAACCATCGCACCAAACCCAGCAGCTGAAACAGCTTATGTGAACCTTTCTTTGACCAAAGTTGCTGATACCAGCGTTCGGATCTTCAACACGCTTGGCCAGGAAGTGATGACCCTGCACTATGGTAACCTTGCCGGTGACCAAGTGTTGCCTATTTCTATCGCACGCTTGACCAACGGTGTTTATACCGTTCAAGTGTTGGCGGGTGGACAAGCGATCAGCGAAAAATTGATCGTTCGCAACTAAAGTAGCCGATTCGAAATTTTAAGCAAAAGGCCTTTTTTTGATAAAAAGCACACCCAAACTTAAAAATACTCGAATTTATATAAAAAAGAAACCGCCGGATCGACATGATGTCAGTCCGGCGGTTCTATTATAGCGCGATTGAACAGATCATTTAAGACCTGCTGAGTGCTTTATTTTACAGGCCAAATGCCTTTTTAATATCGTCTACTGCATCCAGTTTTTCCCAGGTAAAGGTTTCAATGGTTTTGCCGTTTACGACTTTAGTACCTGGTGTCCGACCAAAGTGCCCATAAGCAGCGGTTTCAGAGAAAATCGGGTTTTTCAAGCCATAGCGGCGTACGATACCTGCTGGGCGCAAGTCGAAAATTTCCATCAATTTATTAGCGATTTCGCCGTCATGCAAACCTTTGATTTTGCAAGTGCCATACGTGTTTACGTACAAGCCTACTGGTTGTGCTACGCCGATTGCATAGGCAACCTGCACCAGAATTTGATTGCATAAACCAGCCGCTACCACGTTTTTCGCAATGTGACGGGTTGCATAAGCCGCCGAACGGTCCACTTTAGAAGGATCTTTTCCGCTAAATGCACCACCACCGTGTGCACCTTTACCACCGTAAGTATCTACGATGATTTTACGACCCGTCAAGCCTGTGTCGCCGTGTGGACCACCGATTACAAACTTGCCGGTTGGGTTGATAAAGTATTGAATATCGTCAGTGAATAACTTTTGTACCCGTTTTGGTACCAATTTTTTCACCCGTGGGATCAAATATTTTTTCAAATCGGCTGCAATGCGCTCCTGCGTGATGTCTTCATCGTGCTGGGTGCTGATTACAATCGTGTCAATCTTGGTCGGTACGTGTTTGTCGGTATATTCAATCGTTACCTGGCTTTTCGCATCCGGGCGCAGGTATTTGATTTGTTTGTTTTCGCGGCGCATAACGGCCAGTTCTTGCAACAACAAGTGCGCAAGATCAAGTGCCAAAGGCATATAGTTGTCGGTTTCGTTGGTCGCATAGCCAAACATCATGCCCTGGTCGCCAGCGCCTTGTTCGTCTTCCGATTTACCAACATCCACACCCTGTGCAATATCAGCCGATTGCTCGTGGATCGCGCTCAGGATACCACATGATGCCGCATCAAAACGGTACTCAGCCTTGGTATAACCGATCCGTTCAATGGTAGCGCGTGCCGCTTCCTGAATGTCAACATAAGCCGAAGAACGTACTTCGCCGGCTACTACCACCAAACCGGTCGTTACCAGTGTTTCACAGGCAACTTTCGAATTGGGGTCTTGGGTCAAAAATGCATCTAGAATTGCATCGCTGATTTGGTCCGCTACTTTATCGGGATGTCCTTCGGATACGGATTCGGAAGTGAAAAGATAAGCCATTCTACAATTTTACGTTAAGATGAATGTGAATTTTGGATTGGGAAACATGCCCGATACGCTAGCCTTTCGATTTGCAAGCAAAAAAGATTTTTATAAAACCTTTCTAGGCAACACAAAGGGGCAAAAGCGGCGCAAAGGTAGACTTTCCCATAATGAAAAAGAAAGACCTGACGGATTTATGGCGATTTTAAGACGAATCATACTGCAAAACCTCCGATCTTTGGGGTATGAAATCACGCACCGATATCGCCGCTTTGCGCAAAAACTATGCGCTCCATGCCTTAAATGAGGCCGATGTAAACCCCGACCCCATTCAGCAATTTGCCACCTGGTTTCAAGAAGCCCTGGATGCGCAAATTACGGAACCCAATGCCATGACCCTCGCCACCGCAAATGCCAGTGGCCGACCTGTAGCGCGCACGGTCCTGCTAAAAGACTTTGATAATGAAGGATTTGTGTTTTACACCAACTATGAAAGCCGCAAAGCAGCAGATCTAAAAGTAAACCCGCAAGCCTGCCTGTTGTTTACCTGGCTTGACCTCGAACGTCAGGTTTGCATTGAAGGAACGGTACAAAAAGTAGCGGAATCGGAGTCGCTGGCCTACTTTCAAAGCCGACCCAAAGGCAGCCAGATTGGTGCCTGGGCCAGTCCACAAAGCCGGGTTATTCCAAGCCGCGAAATCCTCGAAAAAAATATGGAACAACTTACCGCGCAATATGCCGAAGTTGATGTTTTACCCCTTCCTGAACATTGGGGCGGGTTTCGGGTATCTCCTCAACGCATCGAATTCTGGCAAGGACGCTCCAGCCGCCTGCACGATCGCATCGTGTACACCCGCGAAGGCCAGGCCTGGACAATTGAACGATTGGCCCCTTAGCCCTGCGCTACCGGGTAAAAGCATACACCTTTAAAGACGTACCATCCGCTACGATCAAACGCCGTGGGCCTAACCAACATTGAACATTGGGTAACCGCATGTGCGCAGGCAGCCCTAAATGTCTTTGTTGAAAACTGCGTATATCCGTAAAAACCAGTTCCGTCGCCAATAAATTGATTAAAACCGTATTTTCTACGTACAAATCTTGTCCCTGGCTTACCGCGTATGTTTTTTGAAACTGGCCATACACATTAAAAACCAAGGCCCCTTGCAGCGTATCCGCCGCATATACCCAGCTGCCGTCATCGCGGATGGTACGCAACGCAGGCTTTTGAGCGAGCGTCATGTTCATCGGTTGACTTTCGGCCAAGGGAACACCTTCCGGGCTTATTTTGCGCAATTTAAAGGCAATTTCATCGTAAATCCACAGGTTACCATCTTGCGCCGAAGCCACCACGCGGACCTCCGGAAATCCGGCTTCAATTAGACTCAGGGCACCCAGTTCCGTTAAGTTACGATCGAGTAATTGGATCATGCCAAAGGAAGGGTACCACACCAACACTTTCAACGGATTACTTACATCCAAATAAGTAGGGGTGCCTAAGCGGTTGTTGGAGTATTGGGCCAACAACCGGCCATCAGGTGCATGTTTTTCAATCCGATTGGCGGGCGTAATGCCATATAAATTGCCCAAATGGTCGGCCGTGGCAAAACGAAACGGCAACGGCAAGCTGAGCAGCAGTTGAAACGAATCGGGGCTTTGGGCGGGTAAGACGGTGCTCAATACAAGCAAAAAACCGCATAAAACAAGGCATTTTTTGCCAATCATACCGAGGGGGCACGCTTATTGTGGTTTGCGATTCAGCGTTTTTTTGTCTTCTGTCCAAATAAAAGTATCGGGCACAAAGAGTTTGGTGGTGGCAATTTCGGTGCATTCACCATCAGGCGTTTTGATGGGCTTGCGGTCGCGGATGCGGGTTTTGATCCGCACGACAGTTTCCGAAATGGTATCAGCCACCACGTCATAACGACCTTGTTTGATCAAAAAATCCAGAATTTCAGGCGAAGCGTGCGAAATCTGGATGTTGGTTTCCACCAAAATACTGCTGCCAGCCCACACCTGCAATTCGTAAATACCCGCCAAATCCAGGTCGACTACCTTGGCCGAATCCAGTTCAAACACCTGATACATGGTGCGTTCCATTTGGGCATGGGCGGTTTCACAAACAAGCAGCAGGGCAAGGGAAACAAAAAGCGATCGTAGCGACATGTATCAATAATTTAGGGCAAATTTCGCGGAATGGTTTCGGATTCGCAAGTGGGTTAGGAATAAACGTAAAATGATCAATTCAACTTACATTCCAACCCTAGTTTTTCCATTTCGCCCACAAACACTGAATCGGCGTTTACCTTGCGCGCCTGCGAGGAAAACGCCAGGGCATTGCGGTTTACATTGTCTAACAACCGTACCTTTAATAAGTGTTTGCCTTTGTGCTCTTTGCACAAGCGGTCAATTTCGTTCAACAGTTTTGCGTTCAGCAACTCAATCGGCACTTGCAAGGTCACCGATTCTACCATAGAACCCACGATACTTTCCAATAACTCTACTTTTTCAAGTTTGAATTCTACCTCATCTGAATTGTAGCGCTGCTTAAAGGAACCGGTCATGAACAAACTGTTGCCTTCTTCAAACATGCTTTTAAAATTCGCATAATCATTGCTGAACAAGGCAATTTCCAGTCCACCCGTGTAATCCTGCACCGTAAAACGGCCCCAACCCGTACCTTTTTGGCTGATCCGGTGTTCGGCTTTGGTCACAAATGCAGCCAATTTGATTTTCTGATTTTTGAAGGTTTCCGCCCGATCGAGGGTACAGGTCGTGAAATTTTGGATCTCCAGTTTGTAATCATCCAGCGGATGCCCGGAAATGTAAATTCCTACCACGTCTTTTTCACGCTGCAACTTGGTCAACAGATTCCAGGGCTCCACCCGCGGAATAGGTGGCTCCTGAATGCTCACGGTATCCGACATGTCGCCAAACAAGGAATTGGTCGACATTACCTTATCTTCCTGATATGCAGCACCGTATCGCACGAGTTTTTCCAAAAAGGTATTATCCGCCGCATCTTTTGAATAGAAAAACACAGCCCGGTGCAAATCTTCAAAGCAATCAAAAGCGCCCGCAAAAGTCATGCTCTCCATCACTTTTTTGTTCACCGTACGCAAGTTCATGCGGCGCATAAAATCATAAATCGTCACAAAAGGCCCGTTTTTATCGCGCTCGATGATGAGATTCTCCACCGCAGCCTCGCCCACGCCTTTTACCGCACCCAAACCATAGCGGATTTCGCCTTTTTTATTGACCGAAAAATTGATGATCGATTCGTTGATATCCGGCCCTTTCACCACCAGGCCCATCCGGTTACATTCCTCCAAAAAGAAGGTGATTTTTTCAATATTGCTCTGCGAATGGGTCAATACCGCCGCCATATACTCCGAAGGATAATGCGCCTTCAAATAAGCGGTTTGGTAGGCTACAAACGCGTAACACGTTGAGTGTGACTTATTAAACGCGTACGATGCAAAGGCCTCCCAGTCGGTCCATACCTTTTCCAGTTTTTCCCGATTGTGCCCTTTGGCCGCCGCACCATCCATAAACTGGCCTTTCATTTTGTCCAGTACGGCCTTTTGCTTTTTACCCATCGCTTTCCGCAATACGTCGGCATCACCTTTGGAGAAACCGGCCAGTTTTTGCGAAAGCAACATGATCTGTTCCTGATATACACAAATCCCAAAGGTGTCTTTCAGGTATTCCTCCATGTCGGGAATATCGTATTGCACCGCCTGGCGACCGTGTTTACGCGCAATAAAGTCGGGGATGTACTCCAACGGACCCGGACGATACAGGGCGTTCATGGCGATCAAGTCGTCAAATTTGTCGGGTTTGAGTTCGCGCAGGTATTTTTGCATGCCCGCGCTTTCAAACTGGAAGGTACCGTTCGTTTCTCCGCGCTGGTATAATTCGTAGGTTTTAGCATCATCCAGCGGAATTTCATCAATTTCAATGGTTACGCCGTGGTTTTGTTTGATGAGTTTGAGCGCATCGCGGATGATCGTGAGGGTTTTTAACCCCAAAAAGTCCATCTTGATGACGCCCGCATCTTCAATAATCGAGCCCTCGTACTGGGTGACCAGCAGGTCGGAATCTTTGGCCGTCGCCACCGGTATAATCTCGGTCAAATCCTTCGGGGCAATGATGATACCCGCCGCGTGGATACCCGTACCACGTACCGAACCTTCCAATACCATTGCCTCGCGCAACACCGTTTGCTCCGGGGTGCCATCGGCATTCAAAAATTCACGCAGTTTTTTGATGTTATCCATGTCCTCGCTGCCCAAACCTTCCTTGTCGCGCAAGGAGCCATCGCCATCCAAAGGGGCCGTGAGCACCCGTTTCAGGTTGATGCCCGGTTTATCAGGCACCAGTTTGGCCATGGCGTTCGACTGGTCCAGGGGCAAATCCAATACCCGCGCAACGTCTTTGATCGACATTTTTGCGGCCATGGTGCCGTACGTCACAATTTGTGCAACCTGTTGTTTGCCATATTTATCTACCACATAATCAATTACTTTCTGGCGGCCCTCGTCGTCGAAGTCCGTGTCAATATCGGGCATCGACTTCCGGTCGGGATTCAAAAAACGTTCGAACAGCAACTGGTACTTGATCGGGTCAATATTCGTTATGCCGATACAATAGGCCACCGCGCTACCGGCAGCCGAACCACGTCCAGGGCCCACAAACACCCCCAAATCGCGCCCGGCCTTGATAAAATCGGCCACAATCAAGAAGTAACCGGCAAATCCCATGGTCAGGATGGTGCCCAATTCGAAATTGAGGCGTTCTTCAATTTCTGGCGTAATGGTTTTGTAGCGCATGCGGGCGCCCTCGTACGTGATGTGTCGTAAAAATTCGTCCTGGGTGGCAAATTCCTGGGGCACGATGAAATTGGGCAACAAAATGTCCTTTTTCAACTTTAGATGCTCGCATTTATCCACAATTTCCATGGTATTGTCTACGGCATACGGCACATCCTTAAACAAAGCGGTCATTTCCGCCTGGGTTTTGAAGTAAAACTGGTCGTTCCAAAACGCAAAACGCCCGTTTTTCATCACGGTTCCTTCTTCTACAAACTCCCGAATCGCTGGCGTCGCCTGTTTTTCGCCCGTATTGATACACAGCAAAATATCGTGTGCATTCGAGTCTTTTTGGTCGATATAATGGCTGTCGTTGGTGGCAATTACTTTTACATTGTACTCTACCGCCCAACGCAACAACACCTCATTTACTTTGTCCTGCTCGGCCATGTGGTGGCGCTGAATTTCAATGTAATAATCTTCGCCAAACAGGTCCAGCCACCATTCAAATTCCTTTTTTGCCTCGTCTTCTCCTTTGCGCAAAATGGCCTGAGGCACCATCGCACCGATGCAACAAGTCGTCGCGATCAGGCCTTCGTGGTATTGCAAAATCAGTTCTTTGTCAATACGCGGATATTTGCCATAAAGCCCTTGGATATACCCCAGGGAGCATAATTTGACCAGATTTTTATACCCTTCCGCATTTTTCGCCAAAAACAACTGGTGAAAACGCTTGTCCTTGTCTTCCTTGGTAAATGTGCGCCGATGCCGATCTGCCACCACATAAAATTCGCATCCCACAATCGGTTTCACCCCCTCATGCTTCGACGCTTCCGCCACAAACTGGAAGGCCCCGAACATATTGCCGTGGTCGGTGATGGCCAATGCCTTCATGCCATCGGCCGCCGCTTTTTTAAACAGCCCGGGAATGGAAGCCGCACCGTCGAGCAACGAATATTGGGTGTGACAGTGAAGATGTGCGAATTGTGGCATAAAAAATTAAGTTTAAACAAAAATTGATCGATTTTTCAGGAATTCGAAGCCCAAAAAGGGGACTACATGGTGTATTTCACCTCTGGCGTTTCACTTGCCGCTGGTTCTTCAGTCGCTGCTTTTACGCTTTCGAAAATTTCAACATCGGCACCTGCCATCACTTGCTCGGCTGCTTCGGCTACAAACGGATTAAAGCCCATGTCAAACCAGTTCATCAGTTTTTCTACATCGGGTTGCGGGACTTGTGTGTCTAAAAACTGCTCCAAATCGGGCAAGCCTAACACTTCTGCACCAATATATTGTCCCAACTGATAATACGCTTCCCATTGAATTTCATCAAAAAACTGGTCAGCCGTTGACTCATGCGGAAACTCGGGGTGGTATATTTTATACTTGTAGGTACCGTATTTCAGGCGGTCTTCTTCTTCGCTCAGGGCAGGTTTGCCTTGTGGGGCCTTCACCGACGATTTTACATACACCAGCGTGGCTACTTTGCGGGGTTCTTTCAAATTTGGCCAAACACCCAATTCTTCTGGCGCTGGCGGACTGAAGTCGGTTGCCTTGCCATCGTCCCACCACTGATAAACATCCGCCAGCGCAAAACGTTGCTTGGAATACACCTGCGACGCCCGTGGGCGAATCACATCTTCCGGCTGTTGATCGTCCCGAAAACGAATTTCAAGTCCCAATTCATTTCGTGCCCGGATGTTCAAATTATTAATGTCTTCAAAAATATACTTGGGGTCTTCGCCCGCATCCACCGCAATAATCAAGCGGCAGCCACGGCGCAACAACTCATATGTACCCAGGTTTTCAATGTGTCCGCCATCGGAAATGTTGATCATCGAGTTGTTTAAACCAATCCGACCCAACAGTTCTTTGAAAAAATAGACCGGCCACCAAACGATGTTAAATGATTTTTGTAAAACCAGCGGATTTGAAATCCAGAAACCCAGGCGCGCATTGAACAACGTCATCAAAATACTCAGGATTTTGTTCGAATATACCCCCATACCCGGATTCACCGCTGCTGCCGAAATCGTTACCGCAGCGGGTAAGGTCATTCTTTGATAATCCCAGTATTGTTTCGTCGATACATAACCTGTTAATTTAGAACCACAATGTAAAGGACTCAACAAAAAGTAATCGCTCGCCTTGGAGCCCTTAAATTTTTCATCGCCACCCGGATTTTGCAGGTTCAGGCAAGTATTAATAAGGGGGTAAGGGGCAATGTAGTCCTTCTTTTGATCCGATTCGGCATTAAATACCGCCGTCAATGGCATGTTTTGGTGCGCGCCGGAGAAACGTAAAAACAAATCTGCCAACTGTTTTCTGTAATATCGGTGAAAACTCAGGGCATTGGGATTGGTGAAAAAACCAATAATAAACAGGAGCACCGCATTAATGCCGTAATCAATCAGCACGCGGGTGGGTACTTCCCGGCTTGTTTCTACACCGGCCACCAAAACCCAGGCATACAAACAAATACCAACGACCGCAAACACCACTTCTACCCGGTTAAAATATTTGGAAACACCTAAATTGAAATTCAGGGAAATATTGATCACAGCGTGCAACAACAGCAAACCACCGCTCACCACCATGGCCCACCAACTCCATGCACCCAGAAACGCAGTTGTTCCGACAAACGGATTACCCGTAAATGCCGTAATGATTTGATAAATATAATATACTATACCTATAATAATCATCGGGCTAATCAAACTCATCAGCCAGCTAACCCCAAAAGAGACAAACAGCAAGAGCGTATTGATGCTTTTCTGCAAACCCTGCCCCGGAATCAGATACTCGCCGTGTTGGCGCATCGCATCTACTTGCTCATCGGTAAAGAGTTTGGAAAAATCTTCCGTCTCCTTTACCGTTCCTTGTACATAATGGTGGGTGTATCCGCCGCCCGACACCGTGCTGAGGTAATCTGCTTTTTGCAAAATCCCAAATCGGTTGAGCGTTTTCAAAAAGCCCATATTAATAGTTGCCGAGCGAATGCCCCCGCCCGACATGGCGATTCCGAACCAATTAGGATGCTTTTCATCGCCGTGCTCCAGCTTTAATTTCGTGCGGCGCAATAAGAGTTGCTCCTTTTCACGGGCGACAATTTCTTTAAAATTAAAAATCATAATCGGGTAATGGTTGTTGTCTAAACGCCAGTGTTTGCGTTTATTCGTTTTAATTGGATGGAAGTTCAGAAATTTACGCAGGTTTGTGGCTGCACCGCTAAATTTGCTGCACCGCAACACAAATGCTGTGGCGAAAATACAAAGATTCATCTATTATCACTACTGGTATGCAAGTCGTCGTTTATGGCAAACAATACAAGGAGAAAGATCTCCCACATATTCAAGAGTTATTTGATGTGTTGGCCGATGAAGGCATTACTGCGTATGTATTTGCACCCTATTGGGACGATGTAAAGGCGCATGTAAAAACGAAGGGCCCGACGGCGCCTTTCGACGATTACCTCGATTTTAGGGTGCATCGCATGGATTTTGTAATTGTACTTGGCGGGGATGGCACCATGTTGAGTGCCATTACCTTGGTGCGCGATTCGGGGGTGCCTATGCTTGGGATCAACTTGGGGAGGATGGGCTTTTTGGCCTGTATTGAAAAGAAAATGATCCGTGAGTCGATTCAAATGCTCAAACGCGGCCAATTTTTAATCGAAGAACGGTCAATGTTATATCTCGAAAGCCATCCTACTTTATTTGGGGACATGCCTTTTGCGCTGAATGACTGTACCTTGTTGAAGCGCGACACGTCCTCTATGATTACGGTGCATACATATTTAAATGGGGATTACCTCAACTCCTATTGGGCCGATGGTGTCGTCATTGCCACGCCCACGGGCAGCACGGGCTACTCGCTCAGTTGCGGTGGCCCTGTTGTATTTCCGGATTCAAAAAACTTTGTGATTACCCCTGTAGCGCCGCACAACTTGAACGTGCGTCCCATCGTATTATCCGACGAATCGGTCATTGCCTTTGAAATCGAGGGTCGTGCAGATAATTTTATTTGTACCCTCGATTCGCGGTTTGAGCTGATCAATGCGCAGCACCAGTTGGCGGTGCGTAAAAACGATTTCCCGATTCGGCTGGTACAGTTACAAGAAATAACGTTCCTGAAAACCATACGCGAAAAACTTGCCTGGGGTTCCGATATTCGGAATTAAGCGCCTATAAAAATATAAATTTCTATAGGCGCTTAGATTACTTTTTGCGTTTGCGGTAATTATTGCTGTTGTTGCCACCACCACTGCCACTTCCACCTTGTGGGCGTTTGCGGTTCCGGTTGTTGTTGTTCCCATTACTGCTCCCTTGTTTGCCGCTGCGGTTGCGTTGATTCATGCGGCCGCGATCCTTATCGTGTTTGCCCGCATGTGCAGCAAGGGTATCCAACGAACTATGGCCTTCATGCAGTTGCAACTGACCATCTGACAACATTTCAAGATCGTCTTTTACTACATCGTCGCTTACATAGTGCTCCTTGTTCCAGGTTTTATACGCCAGTTTCATGTAAGAGGCAATGACCTCTACAAAACCTTCCTTTTTGGAGCCCTCGGGCATTTCAATGGCTTTTTTGATCAAAGCCTGGATGCTGTTGCCATAATGCCGAAAGCGGGTAGCAGTAGGTGGATACTCCACCGTAATGGCTGCTGGCTTATCATCTTCATGTCGAATCGTGATTCCAGCAGGTGGGGTTACGTCTAATTCGTAGTTGCCGATCGAAAAAGCATGGCTCCACAACTTGTCGCGGTAGTCATCCATGTTGCGATTTCCGACCGGATTCAGTTGTTGCATGAGTACGATAATCGCCTCCACTGTTTTCTGGCGCTTTTGCCGGTCTTCAATGGTTTTAGCATACTGGATCATTTCCTGAATGCTACGTCCGTATTCTGGATAACGAATAGTTTCTTTATCCGTATTATATTGAATATCAATTGTATTCACACAATGAGTTTAAATAGTGATCTTATTCTACCGTCACCGATTTTGCCAGGTTACGCGGTTGATCTACATTGCATTCGCGCAGCACAGCGATGTGGTATGCCAGCAATTGCATGGGGATAACCGAGAGCAAAGGGGTAAGCGGTTCTTCTGTAGCCGGAATTTCGATGGTGAAATCGGCCAATTTTTTTATTTCTTCATCGCCTTCTGTAACCAACGCAATAACAACGCCTTTTCGTGCTTTCACTTCCTGAATATTGGAAACGATTTTTTCGTAAGCACTTGGATTCGTGGCAATTACAAACACCGGCATGTTTTCGTCGATCAAAGCGATCGGACCGTGTTTCATTTCGGCGGCAGGATAACCCTCTGCGTGGATGTAGGAGATTTCTTTGAGTTTGAGTGCACCTTCCAGGGCTACCGGAAAGTTGTAACCGCGGCCAAGATACAAGGCATTGGTAGCATCTTTAAATTCTCCGGCAATATATTTTACTTGCTCGTGACAACTTTCCAGCAAACGTTCTACTTTTCCTGGAATTAACGAGAGCTCTTGTACCAGTTTTTGGTATTGCGATTTGGGCAAAAAGCCGCGCTCATAGCCCAAAACCAAGGCCATCATGGTAAGCATCGTGACCTGTCCGGTAAAGGCTTTGGTAGAAGCCACGCCGATTTCCGGGCCTACGTGGATATACGAACCACTGTGTGTCAAACGGGCAATTGAAGAACCCACCACATTAACAATACCATACGTAAGGGCACCGCGTTGTTTGGCCAATTCGAGGGCCGCAAATGTATCTGCCGTTTCGCCCGACTGTGAAATGGCTAAAACAATATCATTTTCGCGCACCACCGGGTTGCGATACCGGAATTCAGAGGCGTATTCCACTTCAACCGGGAGGCGTGCAAGGTCTTCAAACAAATATTCGGCAATCATACCCGCATGCCAGGAAGTGCCGCAACCCAAAATCACCATCCGTTGTGCATTCACCAGGCGCTTCATGTGCTCCTGCATACCGCCCAGGCGAATCCATCCTTCTTCCGAATCCATCCGTCCACGCATACATTCGGCGATGGTGGTAGGTTGTTCGAAAATTTCTTTCAACATGAAATAGTCGTATCCGCCTTTTTCCAGTTGTTCAATTTCGAGTTCGATACCATGGATCGTAGGCGTCATCACCTCGTTGCGCAAGGTTTTAATCACCAAACCTTCTTTCATGGTGATGGTTGCCACCTCTTCATCATTGAGGTAAACCACATTTTTAGTGTGTTCCACAATAGGGGTAGCATCGGAAGCGATTAAAAATTCATCATCGCCAATACCGATCACCAAGGGGCTCGATTTACGCGCTGCCACTAATTTGGTCGGGTCTTCACGGTCCATCACGACAATGGCATACGCGCCATGTACTTGTGTAAGTGCCTGACGTACCGCCTCTTCTAAAGGCAGGTTTTCTTTACGCTGTACTTCTTCGATCAGATGTACCAGTACTTCCGTATCTGTTTCAGATTTGAAGGTATGTCCGTGGTGTTTTTGCAGGGCATTTTTCAGCACCGAGTAGTTTTCGATAATGCCGTTGTGGATGAGGACAATGCGTTCATTGCCGCTCATATGCGGATGCGCATTGATGTCATCGGGCTTACCATGGGTTGCCCAGCGGGTATGGCCGATGCCAATATGGCCACTGGTGTTTTTGTTTCCAACAAATTCTACGAGATCGGCGACTTTACCTTTTTTCTTATAGAGGTTTAATTCGCCATTTTGCAGTGCTACACCAGCACTGTCATAACCTCTGTATTCGAGGCGTTGAAGACCCTTGATCAGAATAGGGTATGCTTTTTTAGTGCCGATATAGGCAACAATTCCACACATAGAAGGTAACGGTTGCGTTTTGCTGGGGAGCAAAACATGTTTGTGATGACTGTGAAACGGATGGATTAAAGTTCGGTTTTAGGCACGTTTCAGCGTCAATCAACTAAAAAGTTCCGCGAAACGCGTACAAAGTTGCAGAAAATTTTGCACTACGCAAAACGGAAAGTCTAAATTTCTTTTAAACTTATTATAATCGGGTGTATTTCAACGCTATTTTGGCCGGGAAGAGTGTGCTCTTGGGGCCATACAATATGGAGCGCATTGCGATACGATTTTGCGGATAAACACTGATGAAAATTGTCTTATCATTCAATGTTGATGCGTTGTTGTCGATCATGCTCTGCAAACGATCAGACAGTGCCAATTTATATTGATTGAAGGTGACCCCGTTTTCAGTCGTTTCTACCGGGTAGCCGCCAAATAGGTCAAATCCATTGGTACCCGTAAGGCCGATCGAATAATTCACGTCCTGTGTAAAAAAGAAGGATGTATCGCCCACGCTGTAGGTCATGATGAGCTGGTCGGCCGGATTTTTACTTAAAATGGGCAAATCCCCATTTACATCGGCCGTTGTCAGGATCAGATCGGCATCATTCACCACAATGTTTTCCAGTTTATCGATATACGGTAGCACCATTTTCAGGCGCAAACCATTCATGCCTTGCAAGTACATAAGGTTGTCTGCGGGCTTATCGATCAATTGTCCAGCCTGGGTGCCGGTATAATTATGATCGAAGTGTACAAACTTGTTACAACCTTCAAAGAAGTAGTCGAAAAAGGTTTTCAGGGTATCGTCTTGGGTGTAATACATCCGGAGACGGCTATAAACGGGATCATTCAGGTTAAAAGCCAATACTGCACCAGGTGCCGAGCCGCCAACCGGCGCAACCTCAATTTTGATTCCACGCAATGCCTTATAAAACAAGGTGTCATCTGTAAGCGCCAAGCTATCCATGTACAACAGGGTATCACCAAAACTTTGATCGAGTTTTACCCGCAAGAACGCCGCTTTAGTTGTAGTCGAAAACAAACTGTCGAGGGTACGTGGGCGTGGCAAAAACTGATCGATCCGGCCAATTTCAGTAGTAGCTGGGATGGATTGGGTGGAATAGTAATTGCCGTCATACGCAAGCGCTTCGTCTAGCCGAGATACTTTTAAGGAGAGCGGTTGCATGGTATCGCCATATACGCCCTCCGCTTTGTAGTGCAGGTAAAGCACCACGGAGTCGATTTTATGGCGGTTTTTATCAAATCCGGGATCCAGCACACCCAATTGGAGCAAAGAATAAATTTGCGCCCCGGCATCGCCTACAATTGGATCTTTCAATGCGCCACAAAGAAAATAGGATGTAGTGGAAGAGCGGTCGGAAGTAAGGAGGCTATCTTCCCGTTCAAGGGTAAATTGAACGGTCAGGGTATCCGTATAATCGTAATCGGCTGTTTCATCACCCAATAAATCGGAGCCAAAAGCAGTTGGTCGAGAACAGGCAGTCCACAGGCCAAACAAAGAAAGAATAACAAGTACGGCTAAAACCGAGCGTTTTTGCATCATGATTTGAATAAATCGTAAAATTTCTGTTTGGGTATCGTTACAATAAAACCCATGCAAATAAGACGCAGCAGGCAACGGCCGGGTTGGTTTCCGATTGGATATTTATGAATATACCCAACCTTTACTTTATCCGGTCATTTGCCTGCTGCTTTCAACCAATTGGAAGTAGGGAAAAGTCAACAATGTTATTGTGGCACTTCCGCTTCCAGTAAATTACGGAGAAACTCGCTGGTAGACGGTAACAACTCGGCATCAGATTTCCAAGGCATCACCACTTTGTCTTCTGCGTTCAGGTAATCAACGCTGGTGTCAAAGTTTTCGCTGCCTATCATGACGCCATCCGAATAAGCCACGGCGCCCTTGTGCATTGAAATGCCATCGCCGTCTATGTAGGCTGCGAGGTCTTCTTTGGTCAGGTTGTTAATGGCTGCTTTTTGCATAAACCGCTCGCCCCCAATATGTTCGTGCGGCGTATCAAAAGCGCCATACACAATTTGTGCGTTGATAAAGATCGGTTCAGTTTTGTAAGCGGTGCGCAGGTAAAGCGGAATCAAACTGGTCATCCAACCGTGGCACATGACCACATCGGGTGCCCATCCGAATTTTTTCACCGTTTCAATGGCGCCCTTACAAAAGAAGGCAGCACGATCCGGATTGTCTTCAAATGGGACTTCATCGCCGTCTTCGAAGACAAACTTACGTTTGAAAAAATCCTCATTGTCCAAGAAATAAACCTGAAGGCGGGAACCCGGCAAAGAGGCCACTTTGATAATGAGCGGATAGTCATCGTCGTCGACAATGATGTTCATACCAGAAAGTCGTACAACTTCATGCAGGCGGTGCCGGCGCTCATTGACCACGCCATAACGCGGCATCAAAATGCGCAATTCGTACCCGTTATCCTGTAAATATTTGGGGAGTTTGCCTACTAAGGCGGAGATGTCATTGCCTTCTGTGTAAGGCTCCATTTCCTGTGTTACGATTAACAATCGCTTCTTTTCCATGTATCAGATAACCAGACTTTATGTGTGTAATATCCTGATTAAGTTCCGCAAAACCGTTTGTCTTACGAAACCGCACGCAAAAGTATAAAAAAAACCGGGTTCTTTTGCACCAATTAGGCCACTAAAAATTTAGTTCATCGAAAACGAGGGGATAAATGGATGCGCGGCGTTGTAAAAAGTGAGTTCACTGACCCGTTTTTTCATATAATGAGAAAGGGGCAGGCGGTTAATCAGTTCGGTGAGTTCTTCTTCTGATTGGACACAAAAAACGGCCCAAAGCTTAGAGTTTTCGAGCGAAAGCGCATAAGTAAGAATCTTGCCTTCGTTTAACAGGCGGTTGACAGCGGCACGTTGTTCCGGGATAAGGTGTACAAAATCATCTGGAAGGTCCTGCGGCATGGTGAAATCCACCATATATTGCACAAAGTGATTGTCCATGGAAGTTATGTTGTAAAACGGCTTTTTTGTTAGACTGTAAACATATACGCTGGATACACAAAAAATGTTTTATCCGCGTACACATATTTGATTGGTACATGATTACTATCAAATATTATGCAAATTTTCGGAAAAAAAATTGACAAACTGCAATATGATGATTGGGTTTAACATATTTATAATCTATAATTTAGACTAAATACGTTTTGCCTCAAACAAAACAACCTTGATCGTTAGATGTTTACACCTAAAATAATTTTAGCATAAAAGTGGATTTGCCAATCAGCGTAGTTTTCCTTTCTTAATGTTAAATTAACAGTGGGCGACAAAATAGCAGGCGCGACTGCGCTTTTGTCATATCGTTACTAAAAAAGGCAGCGGCCACCCTGCTGATGCAAGATGGCCGCTGTGCGCCTGAAAGGGTAATAATCGGGTTTAGTAATTTACACCCAATGCTTTCAAGGTTTCGAAATCGAGGTTACCCACAGGCAAGCCTTTATCTTTCTGATACTTTGTAAGGGCTGCTTTCGTGCGTGCGCCCATGATATTGTCCGATGGGCCTGGATCATAACCTGCTTTAGTCAAAGCAGCCTGGATCTGACGTACGGTGTAGCCTGTTACTTTTTCGCCACACAATACTTCGCGCCATTCTGTGAAGCCACCTGGTTTCACCAATTTGCGTTTAGTGATGGTTGCATATTCCGCAGGGATTGGCTCTGTACGGGTTGTTGCCGCTGTTTTAACCACCTTGTTGCTGATGGTTTTGAATTCAGCAGGAATTGCTTCCTCGCGGCTGGTAGCAGGTGATTTCAATACCTGTTTGGTTACAGAAGCGTATTCAGCAGGAATTGCTTCTTCTTTTACAGAAGCTGGTGTTTTCAACACTTGTTTCTTAACCGTTTGGTATTCAGCAGGAATTACTTCCTCACGCGTAGTTGCAGGTGTTTTCACCTTGCGTACAGACATGGTTTTGTATTCAGCAGGAATTACTTCTTCGCGGGTAGTAGCAGGTGTTTTTACTTTACGAACAGTGCGAGTGCCCATTTTAGCAGCCACTTCGATCGTTTTAGTGCAACCAGCATCTGCAACACCCGTACCGTCGCAACCTTTGTTTACGCGTTTTGTAACCGTTTGGTAATCAGCAGGCACTTCCACCAAGCACCATACCAAACAATCTTCCGGGTTTGCGCTCAAGCAGTTTGCATCCGCTTTTTTCTTTACCCATTTGGTCGTAGCAGGTTTTACTTCGATCCGCTCTGTTACGGTTTCGAATTTTGGCTGCAAAACCTCAACGCGGGTCGTAGCAGGCTCGATCACGTAAGATTCAGTAACGGTTTCGTACACAGCAGGCACTTCAATTACGCGCTTGCTTTCTGCTTTCACCATGACGCGGTCGGTTACGGTTTCGTATTCAGCAGGCACGTTGATTACACGCTTGCTTTCTGGTTTTACCATTACGCGCTCTTCTACGGTTTCGTAGGTAGCAGGTACTGGAGTCAGGCGCTTGCTGGCTGCTTTCACTTCAACTTGTTCAGTTTTAGTTTCATACACCGCAGGAACCGGGATAATACGCTTGCTAGCTGCTTTCACTTCAACTTGTTCAGTTTTAGTTTCGTAGGTAGCAGGAACGGCAATTGTTTTAGCGCCAACTGGTTTTACAACCACTTGCTCTGTAACCGTTTCGTATTGATCAGGAATGTGACATTTTGCATAGCATTTGCCGATTTGTGCATTTGGTGGTGCATCCTGCGCGGATACTGCAGCAGCAAATCCTACCATAAAGAGGAGGAACAGTTTAATTTTTCTCATAACGAGAGTAAGATTGGTTAAAAATGTTTGATTTGAATGCAAATAGTGTTTGTCGTGGTGTAAAAGTAGCATACACATCTACTTCTAAACCAGTTTCTTGTTTGAAATTTAAGTTACCTTTTTACCCGTTCCCCAAAATTTTAGGGTAGCAAATGAAATGTTTGGTAACAATTTGCGTAAACAAAGGCACGTCCGAACAGGCAGTAATGGGCAACACCTTTCCGCTTTTAAACAGAATTTTGATCTGGTCCTTCGCATCGTCATAAGCCCGGTTGCTTTCCTTTCCCACGTACACCAGCGAATCGAGCGGCGCATCAGCCCCAAAATGAGCCAAGGCCCGTGCTTTCATCTCCGCCTCATAAGCCGCATCAATCGGGTCCAAGTGCCATTCCAACCGAAATAGTTTGCGCTCCAAAAGGCCTTTAGACAAATAGGACAGCACAAAGTCACGATCTTCTGACCAATATTTTATAGCAGCCGTGATGTCATTATCATCTAAAAATGAAAAATGTTGTAAAACGGCCACCGGCTCTATGGCTTCTTCCGGTTTTCGGTACAAAAACCAGCGCAGATGACGGGGGGCTTCCAAATCTACGCCCTGCAAGGCCAAACTGCGCGCCCGCTGTAGCAAATGAATGAGCATTTGCTCGGCCGCAACGCCTGTTTTGTGCAAATACACCTGCCAATACATCAGGCGGCGCGCCATCAGGAATTTCTCGATGCTGTAAATGCCTTTTTCTTCTACCACCAATTCACCCTCATGTACCGCCAACATCTTGATGATGCGGTCATAGCCAATCACGCCCTCGCTCACGCCTGTAAAAAAACTGTCGCGGTTGAGGTAATCCATTCGGTCCATATCCAACTGCCCGGAAACCAATTGATGCAGGAATTTTTTGGGATATTGATCGGTAAATATATCAATCGCTAAGCGCAACGTGCCCCCAAACTCCCGATCAAGGTCTTCCATAAACAGGCGCGACAATTCCTCATGGTGCAAATCAATTAAGGTGTGCTCCAGCGCATGTGAGAACGGACCATGCCCAATATCGTGCAATAAAATAGCGATCCCGACCGCCTCTGCTTCTTCCGGGGAGATTTCCGTACCCTTGGTGCGCAACACTTCCACCGATTGCTGCACGAGGTGCAAGGCACCCATGGCATGGTGGAAACGGGTGTGTAAAGCGCCGGGATATACATACGGCGCTAATCCGAGTTGACGAATTCGGCGCAGCCGCTGAAAATATGGATGGTCGATCAGGCTCAACAGCGGTCCGTATGGCACTGAAACAAACCCATAAACCGGGTCGTTGAAAATTTTAGTTTTACTTTTCATGCGCATTTGACAGACAAAGATCAGCATTTATTATCATTTAACCAAAAACAGGGCCGTTCGCTGGATGAATATTAGGTTAAATCTGTTTTTAATTGAAATAGAAAATATTTAGCACCCAACAATCGTTCTGGCCTGCCGCTTTCACGCCTATATTTGCACGTATTTTACAGCGGTTACACGCAAACTCAAGTTATGGATAAAATTAAAATTCTTTGGGCCGATGATGAAATTGATCTGCTCAAACCCCACCTGATGTTTTTGCAAACAAAAGGATATGATGTGGTGACAGCGACCAACGGCCACGATGCCGTGGATATATACCTGGAACAAGGCTCGGACATCGATGTCATTTTCCTGGATGAAAGTATGCCTGGATTGACGGGCCTGGAAGCATTGCCCAAACTCAAGGAAATCAATCCGCTGGTGCCTGTGGTGATGATTACCAAAAATGAGGCGGAACACGTGATGGAAGAAGCCATTGGCTCCCAAATTGCCGATTACCTGATCAAACCGGTCAATCCCAACCAAATCCTGCTGACCCTCAAAAAAATCATCGACAATAAACGGCTGGTGCGTGAAAGAACGGCGATGGAATACCAACAGGAATTCCGCCAGATTTTTATGCAAATTACGGGCGGACTGAACCATACAGAATGGGTGGATGCCTACCGTAAAATTGTGGGCTGGGAATTGCGCCTCGATGCCAATCAGGCAGAAGTGGGCGATATTTTGGCCCAACAAAAGGAACAGGCCAACACGGAGTTCAGCAAATTTGTGGTGAAAAACTACTTCGACTGGGTTGACAAAAACAAAGAAGTGGGCCCGATTATGTCGCACTCGCTCATGCGCAAGCATATTTTCCCGCATGTGAGCAACGGCGTTCCTACCATCGTGCTGCTGCTCGACAACTTGCGCTATGACCAATGGAAGGTGATTGAACCGTTTATCAATGAGCAGTTTAAGACGGAAAACGAAAGCTATTTCTTTAGTATTCTGCCTACCGCTACGCAGTATAGCCGCAACGCGATTTTTGCGGGCATGATGCCGGCCGATATTGAAACGAATTTCCCGGACAAATGGAAAAACGACGTGGATGAAGGCGGTAAAAACCTGTTTGAAGACTTTTTCCTGGGCAAACAAATTGAGCGTTCTTTCCGCAAGCCGGTGAAATGGGATTACATCAAAGTAACCAATGTGGCGGCGGCTAAAGACTTGAATGACAATATTTTAAAGTGCCTGAACAACGACCTGACGGTGATTGTGTACAATTTCATTGATATGCTCTCGCATGCGCGCACGGAAATGGAAGTACTCAAAGAACTGGCGGGCGACGAACGCGCTTATCGCTCCCTTACCCGCTCCTGGTTTTTACACAGTCCGCTGTGGACGGCTTTGCAACGCTTGCAAGGAAAAGATATTCAGTTGTTTGTGACCACCGATCATGGTACGATTCGGGTGCAAACGCCTTCCAAAGTGGTGGGTGACCGGGAAACAACGACCAACCTGCGTTATAAAGTAGGTCGAAACCTGCAATACGAACGCAAGGACGTGCTGGAAATTCGCGACCCGAAACAAGCAGGGTTGCCCCGGCCGAATTTGAGTTCTACGTTTATCTTTGCCAAGGAAGACTATTTTTTCTTGTACCCGAACAACTACAACCACTTTTACAATTACTACCGCAACACGTTCCAACACGGCGGTATTTCGCTGGAGGAAATGATTTGTCCGATTATTCGCTTGCGGAGTAAAACGTAGTATTTTTTGCCCTAAACCAATACATTTGCTGTTCGAATTCACCAACTTTGATGCCTTATGCCAATTGCCAAACCATTCAATCTCCAGGCCTGGATCGACGAAAACCGTCATTTGTTGAAGCCCCCGGTGGGCAACAAACAGATTTATATTGATAATGCCGACTTTATTGTGATGATTGTGGGGGGACCTAATGGTCGCAAAGACTACCACTGGGAAGATGGCGAAGAACTGTTTTACCAGTTGGAAGGCGATATTCAGGTAAAAATCATCAATGAGCAGGGGCAGCCGGAAACCATTGACATCCGCGAGGGCGAGATGTTTTTGTTGCCAGCGCGTGTGCCGCATTCGCCGCAACGTCCGGCCGGTACGGTGGGTTTGGTGCTGGAGCGCCCGCGCAACCCAGGTGAAATGGATAAATTGATGTGGTTTTGCGAAAAATGCGGCAATCCGCTGCACGAGGCAAGTTTTCCTTTAAAAGATATTGGCACCCAGATTAAAGAGGCGATCGGCACCTATATGGCGGATGAAGCGCTGCGGACTTGCGGGAAGTGCGGGACGGTGATGGAAGTGGTGTAGAATATCGAATATCGAACACGGAATTTCGAAATTTAAAGGTTTGGGTTCTACTGGCTTGTGTGGGGATTCCAGGCTAGAGCAGGGTTTTAATTCTTTAGGTTTACCACCTTGCTAGCGCGGGGTTCCACCCCGTGTTCCTATCTTTGGGGTTCTACCCCTAAAATTTCTGGCTATTTTTACAGCGTCAGTATTACTGCTATATAATTGATAATCTTACGATTATGTATTTTTGTTGGCTCGGGCAGAGCCCGAATGATCGGAGCACGGGGTGGAACCCCGCGCTAGCGATTGGAACCGCGCGCTAGCCAGTAGAACCCCGCGCTAGCGGCAGAAGCGCTGCGGACTTGCGGGAAGTGCGGGACGGTGATGGAAGTGGTGTAGAAATATCGAATATCGAACACGTAATTTCGAAATTTAAAGGTTTGGGTTCTACTGGCTTGTGTGGGGATTCCAGGCTAGAGCAGGGTTTCAATTCTTTAGGTTTACCACCTCGCTAGCGCGGGGTTCCACCCCGTGTTCCTATCTTTGGGGTTCTACCCCTAAAATTTCTGGCTATTTTTACAGCGTCAGTATTACTGCTATATAATTGATAATCTTACGATTATGTGTTTTTATTGGCTCGGGCAGAGCCCGAATGATCGGAGCACGGGGTGGAACCCCGCGCTAGCGAGTTTTTGTTGCCAGCGCGGGTACCGCATTCGCCGCAACGTCCGGCCGGTACGGTGGGTTTGGTGCTGGAGCGCCCGCGCAACCCAGGTGAAATGGATAAATTGATGTGGTTTTGCGAAAAATGCGGCAATCCGCTGCACGAGGCAAGTTTTCCTTTAAAAGATATTGGCACCCAGATTAAAGAGGCGATCGGCACCTATATGGCGGATGAAGCGCTGCGGACTTGCGGGAAGTGCGGGACGGTGATGGAAGTGGTGTAGAATATCGAATATCGAACACGGAATTTCGAAATTTAAAGGTTTGGGTTCTACTGGCTTGTGTGGGGATTCCAGGCTAGAGCAGGGTTTCAATTCTTTAGGTTTACCACCTCGCTAGCGCGGGGTTCCACCCCGTGTTCCTATCTTTGGGGTTCTACCCCTAAAATTTCTGGCTATTTTTACAGCGTCAGTATTGCTGCTATATAATTGATAATCTTACGATTATGTGTTTTTGTTGGCTCGGGCAGAGCCCGAATGATCGGAGCACGGGGTGGAACCCCGCGCTAGCGATTGGAACCCCGCGCCAGCGGTGATTAAAATCAACGAATTACCCAATTAAAGCGTTCTAACCAAATCGCCGTGCCCACTCCAAGGATTAAAAGCATAGCAAACGCCATATGCACGGCCTCTTTTTGAGTTTTAAAACGCATCAGACCCAGCAGCAATGCCAGAAACACCGTGAGCGGCCATTGGTCGGTTAAGGAAAGTTTCAGCAAATAGGTATTGAACAAAATAGATAACAATACGCTCCCGCCCATCAGGCCAAAGATGGTAGGATATCGTCGGTAATAATAGGTCTTCAAATCGGTACGGTCTACATCATCCTCCTGGGGCGTAATTACCTTGGAAAGCACAAATAGCAGGACGGGATAGGACAAAATGAAAAATAGTTCGGGCAAATACCAAACCGGAATGTCTTTCAATTGATAGGTGATAAACCAATCCTGAATGTGTAAAAACAGGAGAAACACTACCCAAACCGTATGCGGGAAGTAAAATTTTACCTTTGGAGTATCAAATACCAAATCAGATACTACAGAAAGGATTTGGGTGATGCCCAAGCCTAAAATGATGGAAACCAGGATGGAGACGTATTCAAAGGCGCTGATTTGGTTGGATAACATAAGTGGGTGTTAATTCTTTTTACCCACAAAATTACAAGTTTCGACAGCATTTGAGGTGCCCCATTGCTGATAGACGTATAGTGTGTCGCTTTTAAAGCCCATAAAATACATGAAATAGCCATTCAGGGGGGCAAAAGCGTATGTTCCATTGAGGTCGACCGGGACAATATCGTCTTGCACTTTTAGTTCATATGCACCAGGGCCCTTCGTAATGGTGACGGTCATATTTTGGTCGGGATGATCCTGGGGGACGTTTAGGGTGGAGCAATCGCGGTATCCGGTGTAGGTTCCAATCCATTTATTCCTAAAATCGGGCAGTTTTAAGACCGCATTTACTTCGATTTGGCAGGTTGCCGAATTGCCACATCCATCGGTTGCGAGGTAGTTGAGCGTGTTTTTACCCAATCCAATAACAGGATAATCGCCTAAACTGTACCAGTACCCATTTAATTCACAATTGCCGGCAATGTAGGGCGCTTGAAAATCCGTTTCGCTCAGGATATACGTGGAGTCTGGAATTTCAATGGTTTGCGGCGGTGGGCAGGTGATTGACAGGTTATACTGTTTCGAACAATGGCAAAACAGTAATAAAATGGCGAGGGATAGCGGATAAAGTGGCTTCATGATGGAGCGGTTATAGTTTTAAGGATACTTAGAGCCTGTAAAAATTTATATTTTTACAGGCTCTAAGGTAAAAATACGGGTTTGAGTGCAATCCTGTAGAACGGATAGCCTGTATGCCAACATTTTACAATTTTAACAACCGTTTTCTCGATACAGATTCAGCGCTACCCTCAATTCACCCGTTTATCTTTTTCCCAATAATTCTGGGACTCTACCTCATCCAGTATGCCTAAATAATTGCTAAAGCGCAGTTCGCTCACTTCGCCGTTGCGCAGCGCTTCATGTACGGCGCAACCGGGTTCATTGCGGTGCAGGCAAGAACTACTGAAGCGACATTTGCTGGAAAGGGCAAAAAACTCCCGGAAGCTGTGGGCGATGTTGTGCGAATCTTTATCATTGAAACCCAGAGTTTTAATACCCGGTGTGTCGATAATACGGCCGCCAAAATCGAGTTCGAACATTTCGGCGAAGGTGGTGGTGTGCTGGCCTTTGCCCGAATAATCGCTGATTTCGTTGGTACGCAGGTCCATTTGCGGCTGAATGGCATTGACGAGGCTGCTTTTACCTACGCCCGACTGGCCGCTGACGAGGGTGGTTTTGCCCACGAGGGTATCGCGCAAGGCCTGCAATCCGCGTTGCTCCAGCACGGAGGTGGCCAATACCTGATAGCCGATTTTTTCATACACCTCCCGCATTTCCATGAAAAGGGCCAGATCCTCCTCATCGCATAAGTCCATTTTATTGAATACGATGGTGACGGGGATTTCATGGCGCTCGGTCATGATGAGGAAACGATCGATGAATCCGGGTTTTACGGTGGGGTTTACGATGGTTACAATGAGTACCGCCTGGTCGATGTTGGCTGCCAGCAGGTGCAGGTCGTGTTTGCGGCGCGGGGAGGCGCGCACGACATAATTGACGCGGGGCAGTATTTTTTTGATCAGTCCTTCTCCGGCATCATCGTTGGTTTCAACGGATACCCGATCTCCGACTGCTACCGGGTTGGTGAGTTGGATATTGTCGAGGCGGAATTTGCCGATAATGCGGCATTTGTACACGATACCAGGGCCCGTTTCGGGAGCAATTGCATCCATGCGTACATCGTACCAACTTCCGGTAGATTTTATAACGGTTCCAGTTTGCATATTCAATTCTTCTACTTCTAAACTTGGATTTTGGGAGAAAGGTTCCGCGTAGAGGGGAAGTTCCACGGAGGAGCTCGGAGGTACGGAGTTGCACAGAGTTTTTTTGATTTGTTTTAACTTATTGATTTTTAGTGAATTGTACTAAAAATCGCTAACTCAACACAAAAATAATCCCCTCCTAAAAATGAAAACCTCCGCGTAACTCCGTACCTCCGAGATCCTCCGTGGAACCCCTTTTCTCTGCGCAACTCCATACCTCCGAGCTCCTCCGTGGCACCCTTCCCTCTACATGGCTCCAAAAATTTAACACTCCGCCAAATTCACCGAAATATGCAAGGCCAAGCCTCCATCGGCGGTTTCTTTGTATTTGGTATTCATATCTGCTGCCGTTTCTTTCATGGTACGAATGACGGTATCCAGGCTCACTTTTGCTTTACTTGGGTCGCTTTCCAGGGCGATCTGACTGGCTGTAATCGCCTTGATTGCGCCCATGGTATTGCGTTCGATACATGGAATTTGCACTAAACCGCCGATGGGGTCGCAGGTCATGCCGAGGTGATGTTCCATGGCAATTTCGGCGGCCATTTGTACTTGTTCGGGGGTTCCGCCGAGGCATTCGGTGAGCGCCGCTGCCGCCATGGCCGACGAAACGCCAATTTCAGCCTGACAGCCACCCATTGCAGCAGAAATGGTAGCGCCTTTTTTAAATAAACTACCCAATTCGCCCGCTGTCAATAAAAAACGCACGATATCATCATCGCCGTTAAAATTTTCGCTGAAACAAACGTGATACATCAGTACTGCAGGAATGACCCCTGCCGCGCCATTGGTTGGTGCCGTCACCACCCGACTAAACGCCGCATTTTCTTCGTTGACTGCCAGTGCAAAACAACTTACCCATTTTAAGATCTGTTGGAAGGTATGTCCACCCCGACTAATTTGCATCATCCAATCATCCACATTGCGGTAAGTTCGGGTGCCCAACAACTTGGAACTCATCGGATGTGCCCGGCGTGTAACCTCCAAGCCTCCTGGTAAGGTGCCGGTGGTGTGGCAGCCCTTGTAAATACACAATTTCATCACCTCCCAAATATTGAGCAGCCCCATCCGAATTGCTTCCGGCGAGCGCCACATCAATTCGTTGGCAAACACAATCTCCGGGATGGTTTTATTCAATTTTGAACAGAAAGCAGACAAATCCTCGGCTTTTTCAATCGGATAAGGCAGGTTAATTTCTGATGATAAATGCTCATCCCCCTCTTTCACTACAAATCCGCCACCAATCGAATAATAGGTATGGGAAGCACCCGTACCATCGTGGTAAAAGGCCCGAAAGGTAAGGCCGTTGGCATGATACGGCAACGCATAATCCATGTGGAACACAATATGGTGTTCTGGATTAAAATCAATTTCTTTTTTACCCGCCAGCCGTATTTTGCAAGTCTTTTGAATTTTTTCGATGGTGGGCGTTACTTCATCTACCGGAATACTCACCGGATCATCGCCATTCAGGCCCAACTGCACGGCAATATCGGTACCATGGCCGCGTCCTGTTTTGGCCAAAGAACCGTACAGTTCTACTTGCACGGATTCGACCTGGTCTAGTTTAATTTCATTTAAAAAACGTTGGGCAGCCCGCCATGGCCCCATTGTATGCGAACTCGACGGGCCAATACCAATTTTAAATATATCAAAAACACTAATTCGTTCCATGATTTGGTTGACAATTGACAGTTGATCATTGACATTTTGAACGTGCCCAATTCATTAGGCCTGTTGCAAAACAAGGTTAAGGTGAGACAAAGTTGATAATTTTCGGTTGATTCCGTGTTATCGAACAAGTGATAATCAACTGAAAAATTTTCAACGGTCCATTTTCAACCAGTCAATTACTTCGCCACGCCAATTTTGTATTTTTTTCCTTTCATTTTTTCCATTTGCACCAACTTTACGACAGCATCGGCCTTTTCAGCGGCTACCGCTACGAAAGACATGAAATCCATGAGTTCGATTTTGCCAATCTCGGCTTTATCGAGTTGGCCTTTTTGGCACAGGAAGCCTACGATATCTATTTTGCTTAGTTTGTCTTTTTTGCCGCCACTGATGTACAAGGTAGCAAAATGGGGGGCTGGCGGTCGGGGATTGTTGGCCGGAATATCGAAAAAATCGAGTTTTTCGGTAAGATAGGGTGGTAGTTCGGCTCCTTCGGAAAGCAGTAAAAAGGCAGTGCCTTCGGCAAACATGCGTGCGGTGCGGCCATTGCGGTGGATAAAATCGTCTTTCTTGGACGGCAACTCGTAATGGATCACATATTTAACGTCCGGAATATCCAGTCCGCGGGCGGCCAAATCGGAGGCTACTAAAAACACGGTACTGCCATTTCGGAATCGAATCAGGGCTTTTTCGCGTTCAATTTGCTCCATACCGCCGTGAAAAAACGCACTGGCAATACCTTTACTGTTGAGAAACGCATTGGTTTGCTCGGAGGATTCGCGGGTATTACAAAAAATGAGGGTGGCATTGTCGCCAATATAGCACAGCAATTCAAGCAGGCGCTGGTCTTTTTCTTCGAGGGTAGCCGTAATGCGTTTCAGCAACAATCCGTCGGTCGATTTCGCCTGTGCGCCTGTGAAATTGAGGATATAGGGCGCGGTAATGCCCATAAATTTAGGAATCACCAGTTTGTTGGTTGCGGAGGCCAGGATTCGTTTTTCGAGGGCGGGCAAATGCTTGATGATATCGCCCATTTGTTCCTGAAAGCCGAGGGCCAGCGATTTATCGAACTCATCGAGCACCAGGCTGGTGATGCTTGTCAGGTCAAAGGTTTGTCGGGTGATATGGTCGAGGATACGTCCGGGCGTACCAATGAGCAGGGCTGGTGGCTGGCTCAGGTTTTTGATTTCCGTGGGCATGGAGTGGCCGCCATAACAGGTATTTACCTTAAAACCGGTGGCCATTTGTTGCCAAACCTTTTCAATTTGAATGGCTAATTCGCGGGTGGGAGACAAAATGAGGCATTGCACCCCAGCCACATCCGTACGCATGCGCAGTAAAACGGGCAATAGAAAGGCCAGTGTTTTGCCCGAACCTGTGGGCGATAACAAAAGCGTATCTCGTTGGTTTTCAATTATTTCTAATGCTTTTTCCTGCATTTCATTCAAGGCAGGGATACCCAGGTTGGTCAGGGCTTTGGTGCGCAACGCGTTCGATTCCATCCTGTAAAGGTACGATGGAATCTGGTGCCTGTGCGCTTTTATCGGGTAACAGCCGAGCGGAATTACTTATTTCCGAAAAAATAGGTCACTACATAGGTAACCTCTTCTGCCGTTTTATTCAGTGGTACGTGTGGAATATTGCCATCAAAAAACAGCGATTCGCCTTCTTTCAGCAGCAGGCTTTCATCGTTCAGGTAAAAGTGCATTTCCCCTTTGATTACATACAGGAGTTCAAAAGCATCGGTACAAACTTTCGGACGCGTGTTGCCCGGTTGCAGGGTAATATGCGAAACCTGAAATGAAAAGCCGTCGAGGGTTCTTTCTAAAATAGACTGGTAGTAAAATCCGATGGCCGTTTCTTCTTTTACATAATGCTTATAATCGCCCTTTTTCAAATGCAGAAAGCCGGAAAACTCCGGTTCGCCATTGATTTCAGCAAAAAATACTTCAGGTTCAACCTCCAATACATTGAGCAGGCTCAGTAAGGATTGTAAAGTCGGTACAACCCGGCCATTTTCAATTTTGGAAACCATCGGGGAACTGATGCCGGTCGCTTCTGACACATCGGATAACAGGATGCCTTTTTCTTTGCGCAGGTCTCTGATTTTCGGCCCGATTCGGTGAATCAGGTAACTCGGTTCAATTTTCATGTGTTGTATTTACGTAAAACGCCACAAAGGTAATTCCAAAAGACAGGCTTTGCCAATGGATACCATTAAGTTATGTTTAGGAAACACAGATTTTATAAAATAGGGCATGCCAACCAAGCTGCGGCAGGGTTTTACAGGCAGATCATATCCCATAAATTAAAAATATAAAACCACATAAAAATTTCCCTTAAAGAAAATTTCAAAAGAATTGTGTTTAAATTTTATATAAACCCAATTTTTTGCTTAAAATCTATGGAATGAGGCACATTAAGGCATTGAAGCATCTTGTTAACAATAACTTAACAACAACTATGTCTTTCATTTGCAATAGTAAACTTTCTTTGCATTCAATAATGTATAAATTTCAAAGAACTACGTTCGCTCCCCGCTATTCGGCCATTTCATTTGTATCCTTTCACCCGTTTCTTATTTTAAATCATTGCTCTTTCATTATGAATAGAATACTTACAATGCGCAATCTATGCCTGACATTGCTTGTTTGCTTTGCTTCAGCCACGGTTGCATTTGCACAAATCACGGTAAAAGGCACCGTTACCGACGGCACAACCAAGGAGCCTTTGGTAGGCGCTACCGTTCAGGTAGCCGAAACTAAAAAAGGCGCGATTACCGACAACACGGGCGCATTTACCGTAGAAGTACCTTCCGAGGCTGCTACCCTCGAATGCAGTTATTTGGGTTACCAAGCCCAAAGCATCGGTGTGGGCACCCAGCGTTCTATCGACTTTTCCATGGTTTCCAATGCGTTGGGTTTGACGCAGGTGGTCGTGGTAGGTTACGGTACACAAAGCAAAAGTGAAGTAACCGGCTCCATTTCTTCCGTAAAAGGATCTGATTTGCAAAACTTGCCGGTTGCTGGTGCATCGCAGTCCCTTCAGGGTCGTGCCGCTGGCGTTACGGTGGTGCGCAATGGTGGTGCGCCTGGCGATGGCGGTTCTATCCGGGTACGCGGTACTGGTACCGTCAACAATGCTGACCCGTTGGTGGTGATTGACGGGGTGCCTTCTGGTGGCATCAACGACGTGAACCCCAATGACATCGAATCTATTGAGGTGTTGAAAGACGCTTCTACGGCTGCGATTTATGGTTTGCGTGCTGCCAATGGTGTGGTCATCATCACCACTAAACGCGGTAAATTCAATGAAAAACTGGCGGTAACCCTCAATTCATTTACCGGTACTTCCAGCCCTGTGAAAACCATCGACGTTTTGACTGCGCCACAATTGGCCGAATTGAAACGCGAACGCTACACCAACGACGGTATCGCCGTAAACCCAATCTGGGAAGATGCGCAATACCAAACGCAAAAGACCGACTGGCAAGATGAACTGTTAGGTAAAGGCCGCACGAGCAACATTGACCTGACCATCCGCGGCGGTAGCCAGCGTTCTGCATTTGCCATTTCCGGCGGTTACTTCCGGGAAGAAGGTATGATGAAAAACACCAACTACAACCGTTATTATGTGCGCATCAATTCCGACCACAAAATCAATAAGTGGTTGACCATTGGCGAAAACTTGCAATTGACCCGCCAATCGGGCAATTTCTTGAATACTTCTTCTGCACAAAGCGGTATTTTGTGGAGTGCGATCCGTTTCCACCCGGGTTTGCCTGTTAAATTGGCCGATGGCAATTACAGCACTTCTCAAGTGAGCGGCGAATTTGGCGACATCAACAACCCGGTTTTCACTGCCGATACGGAAGACGATGAAGAAACCCGCCATCGCGTACTCGGCAATATTTTTGCTGAAATCCGCATCCTGGACGGCTTGAAATTCAAAGCCAATTTCGCGATAGACGGAACGGTGTATGACCGCGATGAATACTCGGTGAAAGTAACCAACCAAATTCGTCAAAACACGGTAAACGACCTTACCCGTACCTATTCTGAAAACTACTCCCTCCTGAGCGAGTACTTCCTGAATTACGAAAAGACGTTTGCTAAATTGCATAAAGTGAAATTGTTGGGCGGTCTTACCGCACAGTCTTTCCGCACTGATGGTTTTGCTGCCGGTAAAGATGATTATGCAAATGAAGACAACCAACAGCGTGTATTCGACTCTGGCCGTACGCTTGATTTTGTGAGCGGTACCAAGCAAAACGTAAACCTGCAATCGTATTTCGCGCGTTTGAATTACGCTTATGACGACAAATACCTGTTGTCTGCAACCATCCGCCGTGATGGAACCTCCCGTTTTGCTGCCGGCAACCGCTGGGGTAACTTCCCGGCCTTCTCTGCAGGCTGGAAAATTTCGCGCGAATCTTGGTTCAACGACAAAGGCTTGGTAAGTTTCTTGAAAGTAAATGCGGGCTGGGGCCGTTTGGGCAACCAGGAAGTATCGCCTTTCCAATACCTCGCCCTTATCAACAGCACGCGTCGTTATTCATTTGGCAACACCCAAGCAACTGGCGCAAGTCTTTCTCGTATCCCCAACCAGGATATTTCATGGGAAACAGCTGATATGACCGATTTCGGGTTCGATTTGGGTTTGTTTGAAAACCGCGTGCTGGCAACGGTGGGCTATTTTATCAAGAACACAGAAAATATGTTGCTCGCGCCGCCAACCCTGGGTACCATCGGCCGCGCGACCATTCCCGACCAAAACATCGGTGCAGTGCGCAACAAAGGTTTGGAAATTGAATTGTCTTACCAGAAAACAACCGGCGACTTTACCTATCGCATTGGGGGTAATGCTTCTTTCATCCAAAATGAAGTAGTAAGCCTCGGTGACCGCAAATTCCTGTCTTCTACGTTCTATGGCCGTCCAAACCAGGAGATCGCGCGCTCGTATGTAGGCGAAGCAATCGGTACGTTTTATGGCTACGAGACCAATGGTTTGTACCAGACTGCGGAAGAAGTGGCCGGTGATGCCAACATCAAAAACGATCCAAGAAGAGAACAAGGTTTGATCCAGCCTGGTGATGTGCGTTTTGTCGATTTGAATGGCGATGGCGTAATTAACAGCGACGACCGCAAGATCCTAGGTAGCCCGTTCCCGAAAATCACATATGGTGTAAATGCGACTGCTGCTTATAAAGGATTTGACTTTACCCTGTTTTTCGTGGGTGTAGGCGGTGTGGATATCTACAATGCCGACCGCATGCAGGGTATCGACCCAACTTATCCGTTCAATATGTATGCAGAAACCATGAACCGTTGGAATGGCGCGGGTACCAGCAATGAAATTCCGCGTATGACTACCAAACGCAACAACTTGAACCACCGCACTTCCGATTTGTTCCTGGAAAAAGGCGATTTCCTGCGTTTGAAAAACCTGACCATCGGCTACACTTTGCCAGCAGCACTGACCGACAGAATGCAAGTGGCTAAATGGCGCTTCTACATCACTGGCCAAAACGTATTTACCTTTACTTCTTACTCGGGCATCGACCCAGAGTTGGGTTATGTAGACGGTAACCGCCAGGCAAATGTAGATTACGCACAATACCCACAGGCGCGTACCTTCATTTTTGGCACTTCGGTTACTTTCTAATTAACACGTAAACCTAACTTTTACATAAAAATTGATCAAACAATGAGATCATTCTTGTCTATTTTGGTGGTTTTTGGAATATTCCTGACTGCCTGCTCCAAAGATTTTTTGGAAACTGCCCCTTTCGGTCAGCCTACTTCTGACCAATTCTGGCGCAATGCCGACGATGCCGTTGCTGCTGCCAATGCCTTGTATGAGCCACTCGACGACGAAGACTACTTCGGCCACAACGAGCAAACTTTTGATATTTGCTCGGATGACTTCTGGCGCGCTGGTGACCACGGCGAAGACCAGGCCATCGAAGAATTCACGTTTGACGCAAGCAACGACCAGTTGTCTTTCAGTTACACCCGCAAATACGAAATCATCAACCGCGCCAACGCGATCTTGTTGAATGTGCCGAACATCGATATGGACGCTGCCTTGAAAAGCCGCATCCTGGGCGAAGCACACTTCATGCGCGCATTTGCGATGTGGACACAACACGTGGTGTACGGTGCATTGCCGATCATCACCGAAACGGACTACCGCGACAACAACTTCAACAAGCCTAAACCGACGGTTGACGAGTTCCGCGCATTTATGGAAGCCGACTGGAAAGAAGCAGCGCGCGTATTGCCTGCTTCGTATGATGCAGCAAACATTGGTCGCCCAACCAGCGGTGCTGCCAATGGTTTCCTGGCTAAATTGTATGTACATTGGGAGAAATTTGCCGACGCCATCACTGCCGGTCAGAAAGTAATCAGCGGACCCTATCCTTTGGCTGCCAATTTTGCCGATAACTTCACCATCGCTACCGAAAACAACCCGGAAATGTTGTTCGCGGTGCAGTCTTTGGAAGGCTGGAACGTATGCGAATACGAAATCTACACCACGCCACGTCCATGGGGCGGTTGGGATTTCCATGAGCCGATCCAGGATTTGGTTGATGAATTCGAGCCGAATGACCCACGTTTGAACGCTACGGTATTCAAACTCGGTGATATTGTTGATTTGGGTGGTTCTGACGGCCCGACTGAATATGTAGCGGGTTTGTCACAAACCAATTACCACTTCCGCAAATTTGCCTCTTGGCGCCCAAGCGGCGGTTTGGATGAAAACCAAAACGTGCCTTTGTTGCGTGCTGCCGATGTGTATTTGTTGGTCGCAGAAGCAAAAATCCGTTCGAATCAAAACGGTGATACTGAAATCAATGCCGTACGCGCACGTGCCGGATTGGCTGCAAAAAGCAATTGCAAAATGAGCGATTTGATCCACGAGCGTCGTGTAGAATTGGCGGGTGAAATTCAGCGCCACATCGACTTGATGCGTTGGGACAAAGCAGGTATCATCGACTTGGTTGCACACTACGCCAAAGACCGTGGCCAATTCAAGCCAGCGCGTACTTTCCAGCGTCCAAAACACTACTTCTTTGCCATTCCACAAGCACAAATCGACCTGTCCAATGGCGTTTTGACCCAAAATTCGGGCTACTAAACGGCGTTTGTTGTTGATTTTTCATAAAATGCTATTACAGTAACGGTTTCAGGCGTATCTTCGGATGTGCCTGAAACTGTTGCTTTTAACCCAATGCGTTATGCGATTTTTTGTACTTGCCACCTTCGTCTTTATTGGTCTGAGCAGTTGTAAAAAGGAATTTAAACAACAGGATTTGATCGGCGCCTGGAAAGTCGATTCGACGTATAGTTATTACAACGGTTTTGATTACAACCAAACCCAGGAAGGGCGCGATTGGGCTACGTATGTGTACACGCAGGACGGCCTGATGAAGGAAATTAAACACGGTTCTTTTCGAAGTTATTTTTTTGTGTTTCATCCGGTAGATTCCTTGAGCATGCGTTCGACCCAGGGTGGCGACGAATTTGGCTTTAAAATTTTGGAACTCAACCAACGGCGCATGGTGCTTAAAAAGATCAAATCACCCATTTTCGGCGGCGCAAATCAATCCCGTTATGAAATTCGTTATCTGTCCCGCACCGAAATACCCAAAGACGAAGCCTTGCCGTTTAATGATCCACGGAAATAGGTTCCTGATCTTAATTTGGGTGCTTTGTTTGCCTTTTTTGTCTTTAAATGCGCAAAATCTGGCACCTAACCCCGGATTCGAGGCTTATCACAATTGCCCACCTTACCCCGGCCAAATTCAACAAACGGTTGCCTGGGATTCTCCCAACAACAATTCGACCGATTATTTCCATCGCTGCGCGGAACCAGATCATGGCGCAGGTGTGCCCATCAATGACCTGGGCGAACAAATTCCGGCTTCGGGCAATGCTTATACCGGTATTCGGCTCTGGATACCCATTATTCCCGGCAATCCGGTGTACCGCGAGTATTTGGCCGCGCCCCTTTTGGCCCCTTTGGAAGCGGATGTTGTGTATGAAGTCAAATTCAAGGTGAGTTTGGCCGAAAGTTCCAGCCATGCCACGGATGGATTGGGGCTATATTTTTCTACCCTTCCTTTTATCAATGAGCGCTTGTACCAGGTTACGCCTCATATTCAAAACCCGGTGGGGAATATCCTCAAAAATCAGACTGAATGGACGACCATTTCAGGTACTTACCGCGCCAAGGGCGGAGAACAGTACATCTTGATCGGCAATTTTCAGGACGATGCAGCCATGACCCGTATTTTGGTCGACGAGCAAGATGCGCCCAAAGTGTACTATTATATTGACGATGTGGAGGTGACACCTTGCGCGGTTCCATCGGTTGTCTCCAGCAGCCTGGATACCGCTTTTTGTATCGGAACGAGCCTGCTTTTGGGTGGAATGTCTGAGGCGAAGGGCTATGTTTGGAATAATCAACAGCAAAACAGCACACAAACCATTTCCCAGGCTGGGACGTATTCCGTGGTGAGCCAATTTGCCTGTTATGATTTTACCCAACATTTTTCGGTAAAAACGACAGATTGTGCCTGTGATGTAAGTCTGCCCAATCCGCAATTGATTGCTGCGACCACCCCGTTTAGTCCGATCCAAATCCTGCCTAACGCAGGGATTACCTTGCAAAAACTTGAAATTTTTGATTTTTCGGGCCGTTCCCTAGTAGTGCTTTCGGGGGCGGATCAAATAGGTTCGGATGTCCTGCATTTGCCGGCGGGCATGTATTTTTATCAGTTGCAGTTTCAGTGTGTGGATGCTTTGGGGAAGGCTACCGCGGGGAGGCAATCGGGTAAGTTGGTGTTGGTGCGGTAGGTAAGGACAAATAACAATTAGGATACCGATTGATATCAAAAATAAAAGGATTTAAAATACGGGCGGAATCCTCGCGGAAATGTCAAAAAGACCAATAAACAATAAACATTGCGTACATCAGATGCGCGCCGATGTCTCCCGTTACTTCCGCGTTTTAAAACACAATAAAGGCCCATTGTTTTGGGCCGCCAAAATCAACATCTCTTCCCGCCCGGTCTTAACTTTCGCCAAATCCCGCCCCTCACCATGCGCATAAAAGCCGCTTTCGCGTATGGTTTTGGGTAAAAAAGTGTGATTGGGGCCACCCATCAGCAATAAACCGTTCAGGGCGTCTATTTGTCCGGCATTCGAATTAGGGGCGGTAGTATTGCCCGTCAGCAACAAATCCGGAAAACCATCGGCGTTAAAATCCTCGGCTAATATGCCAAAAATGGGTGCCATTTGTGCCTCGATGGGCAAGGCATGCAGGATAAACCGACCTTGCCCGCTGTTTTCAACCCAGCAACTCGCAAAGGTTTGGGCTGCTATTTCCTGGGTAGGTTTTCCTGGAAAAAAATCCGGCCAATCGGCTTTGGCATATGCGGCATAATCGGTGAATTGTTTTTTGAGCGGCGCGATCCAGCCCAACAGGTCATTGCGAAAAGCCATGGGCGCCCTGCGGTTTTGTAAATAGGACACCACCACGGGATCAGGCTGACCGTTTCCGTCGAAATCGCCAAAAAACAGGGAAATGGGTTGCATCGGGCTGGTGCGATACACCGAATTGAATCCCCAATTGCCCGCTACCAGATCTAAGTCCCCATCGCGGTCTAAATCGTTTATAATCAAGCGGTTCCACCAGCCGGTGCTTTGTTCTAAGCCGTTGTTGGTCGGTTGGTTTTTAAGTTTACCTGCCTGGTTTTTGAAAAAACAAATCGGCATCCACTCGCCTAATACAACCAAGTCCTGCCAGCCATCCGCATCCAAATCAGCCCATTGTGCATCGGTGACCATGCCAATTCGGGCCAATTCGGGTGCTTTTTGGGCGGTTATATCCACAAACCGCCCCTGCTGATTTTCCAGCAAATAACTCGGTGGCGCTTCTGGATAACGCCCGGGCGTACACCGGCCCCCCACAAACAAATCCTGGTCCCCATCCCGGTCGAAATCGGCAGCGGTGACGCAGGATTTGCTGGTGTGCAGTTCGGGTAAGGCAGCAGTGTTTAAGTTGAAATTGCCGCGCCCATCGTTGGTGTACAGCCGATCCTGATAGTATGCAGCATTTGCCGGAAACTCATTGCTCCCGCTACAAACGTATAAATCCTGGTCGCCATCCCCATCCGCATCGAAAAAAAGACTGCCCAGGTCTTCTTCCAACGACGCGCCCATATCAATAGGCTGTCCAGAAAAATGCCCGTCTTTTTGTTGTATAAAAACCTGCCCCGATTGCTGAAATGCCCCGCCAATGAAAAAATCATCCAGGCCATCTCCATTCACGTCGGCCACAGAGAGCGACGGCCCATCTTGCGACTGCTTGTTCGGCAACAAGGGCTGCACCGCAAAATCATTGTAATGTGGGTCCTGGTGCACAAAATCAGCACTTTGGGCGGCCGAAAGAGGTTCGAACATAGTATTTGATGCTTTGGGCAGGACGCTTGCCGTTTTGTCGGCGGTGTAGTTTATTTTAAGTAATTGATCTGCCGCCACTTGACGCAAAACCTGCACGGAACCATCGGGCCATTGAATCCGCAAGGAATCCACTTGATCGTTTTTGCCCAAACCAAAATGCACCAAAGGCTCGATGGTCGATTGGTAGCCCCGCACTGGATAAAATTCCTGGTATTGAACGTTTGAGGCTTGGTACAGCCAGATTTTTGCCCCCAGCCCTTGTGTATTCGCGCCCGGACCAACGAGTTGCAGCCTCAAAAAGTGGTTTTTACGCTGTTGTTGCGCCTTGTTTTCATAAATAAAGGCCTTGTCGTAGGAATTATTCACCACATAATCCAGGTCGCCATCATTGTCCAAATCGGCTAAGGCAGCGCCATGCGAAAAGGAGTTTTGGGTAAATCCCCACGCCGCCGATTGATCCGTAAATTGCAAATTTCCCTGGTTTTGAAACACCACATTGGGCAAATAGGCGCCTTCCAAGGTTTTGAGTTTTTGCACCATCTCCCGCACCTGCGCATCGCCCGCACCTGTACCCGCGCTCGGACTTGCGCGATACGAGGCAAAATCCAGGTTGGTAATATCCCTTGGGTAGCCATTGGTAATTACCAGGTCTTTAAGTCCATCATTATCAAGGTCTTGTAGCAAGGGACTCCAACTCCAATCGGTCGCATCCACCCCGGACAATTGCCCGATTTCACTAAAAATGGGCAAACCATCGGGCGAAAGTCCCTGCTGCTGTTGCAAGGTGTTGCGCATGTACTGCGGGAAATAGCCGCTCAATACTTCCGATCGAAAACGGTTGTAATTGATCGAGCCCACCATCATTTTTCGCCGGTAGTGGTCGAGCGGCAACATATCCATTGCGACAAGATCCAACAACCCGTCGTTGTTAAAATCGGCCAAATCACACCCCATCGAATTGTAGCTGCTGTGTCGCAAACAATCCGCAGCACGGTCGGTAAAGGTGCCGTCGTGGCTATTCAAATACAGCACATCGTTCGATATATAATCGTTTGAAACATAGATATCCGGCCAGCCATCCTGGTTGATATCGCCGATGGCCACCCCCAATCCGTACCCTTCGTGCAGGATGCCTGCCGTTTTCGAAACATCGGTAAAATGCCCCCCATCATTGCGGTACAGGCGGTCGGTATTGGCCATTTCGCCGTTGTTGCGCTTCGGACGAATCACATTTGGCCCCAGCGCGTCGGTGATGTTGTTCAGGAAAAATACATCCAGGTCGCCATCGCGGTCATAATCGATCCAGGCAGCCTGGGTCGTATGGTCATGGTCGGTAAATCCATATTGTTGGGCTGCTTCCGTAAAGGTCAAGTCGCCGTTGTTCAGGTACAATTTTTTTTGCCGGGTTTCGGGCGCGTAGGGTCCGGCAAAACAAAGGAGAAAATCTAATCGGCCATCCCCATTCACATCGGCCATGCTCACGCCTGTACCCCACTGGTTTTTGGTGGAAATGCCCGCTTTGGCGGTAATATCTTCAAATTGGAAATTGCCGTTGTTGAGGTACAGTTTGCCCTCCACCATATTGCCTGAAAAATAAATGTCCTGCAATCCATCGCCATTGATATCGCCCACGGCCACCCCGGCGCCATTGTAAAAATACTCGAAGGTGACGATATTGAGACTGGTCGTTTCAAACAGCGTATTGGAAAATTGCACGCCGGTCGCTTCAGGGGAACGCAATACAAACAGGGTTTCAGCATCCTTTCCGTGCCGACAATTATTGCACAAAAGGAAATAAAAACCTAAAAACAAATACAAACTGACCTTTTTCATATACCGGGCTGGCTGCGGATGAGCAGCAGTCAAAAGTACAGTGTCTGTTCGGTTGGTGCATTAATTTATTGTTAGATTTATGGCTGGATAAAATGGCGCTGCTTTAGCTATCTAAGACAAATTTTATTTCTAAACAGATAAATATTCGTTTCAATACATTTATTTTAAAAGGTAAATCATGTTTTTTTAAAATAAAATTTGTGCCTTTTAGGGGCTTTGAAGCCGCTTGAACAGAGACAAACAGGTAACGCGGGTGTGTCTGTATATTTGTGTGCATAAAAAGCGTCGTGCCATTTTTTACACAAGTATAGTCCTGTAACATGGCGCGCCTGTTTGCCATTTTTTCCTTAAAAGAAATAAAATGATGTCTCAGTCGATTCGTTTGTCCATTTTGATCGCTGGTTTGGTGTTGCTTGCATACCAGGGATTTGCCCAAATTCCGGCCACCCCTGCAGGTACTTACCGCATTGCAGTGTTGGCTTGTCACCGGCAGTTTGAGCCATCGCCCGCCCTCACGCATTATATCTCGGCCAAACCCGATTTAACCCTCTGGATTGGCGACAATGTGTACGCCGATGCACCGAACGACCCGGCATTTATTCAATTGTGCTATGATACTTTGGCCGCAAAACCAGCATTTCAACAACTGCTGAAAAGTTGCGATTACATGGCCACCTGGGATGATCATGATTATGGCCTCAATGATGCGGGCAAAGAATACCGTTTTAAAAAGGAAAGTAAGGCCATGTTCCGCAAATTCTGGAAATTGGAAAAAACGATACCGGCCGATCAGGAAGGTATTTATTATGCGCGTTCATTTCCGGTGGACAAACATTCGGTGCAAGTTATTATGCTCGATGGCCGTTACAACCGGGATGAACAAGACGGCTCTGGTGATGTGTTGGGCGAAACACAATGGCAGTGGCTCGAACAACAATTGCGCCTTCCTGCCGATTTGCGCATCCTCGTTTCCGGTTTTCAAATTTTGCTGGATCAAGATGCCGGTTCTGAAACTTGGGATAAATTCCCAAAATCGAAAGCGCGTTTGTTCGAAACCATCCGGAAAACGGGGGCCGAGCAGACGGTTTTTCTCACGGGCGACCAGCATTACGGGGAAGTATGTCGCCTGCGCAACGTACTCGATTATGATGCCATCGAATTGCAATTTGCGGGCATTAACCAAATAGAAAAAGCCGAATTTAATCCGTTGCGGGTGTCGCCCGTCATTCAATCCAAACACAGCGCCGCCTTTATCGATGTGCAAATGGACTCCTCCAAAACGGATGTGCCGCACCTGATGTTTCATATTTATGATGCCACCAACGATCGTTTGGAACTGATTTATCGGGTAAATCTGGAAGAAATCAGCCTGCACCTCGATTTTACTGAAAAACAACAATTTACCGATCAGCATCAGGTCATGCTAAACCACGGCTATACCGGATTGCAATTGCGGTACACGCTGGATGGAAAAATGCCCGACGACCACGCACCGCTTTATACTGGCCCAATTACTTTGCGCAAAACCACCAACGTGAAAGCCCGCTTTTATACCCGCGATGGGATGCCGCGCAGTCGGGTTTTTGAAAAAAAGTATGAAAAATTGCAGCCCCTTCCAGCGTTTAAGCCCGCTAAATCCTTGCAGCCCGGGGTAACATACGCTTATTACGAAGGCAATTTTGAAGATTTGCCCGATTTTAAAACACTTACTGCGCAAAAAACAGGTATTGCTACCACAATCGACCTTGAAAAACAAGCGCTACGTTCCGATCATTTTGCCTTGGTTTATCAAGGGTTTTATGAAATGCCTGCTACTGGCGCTTACGACTTTTTTACCTTGTCCGACGACGGCTCCCGGCTTTACATTGATGATCGTTTGGTGGTAGACAATGGCGGATCGCACAGTTTGCGCCGTCGTGGCGGCTTAGTCGCGCTTGAAAAAGGGTTACATCGCTTCAGAATTGAATATTTTGATGATTACAGCGGAGAAAAGTTGGAATTTGGGTACCTCGGAGCAGCCAATGTCGTACAGGCGATTAAAGCAGGTCAAATGTTTTATATAAAATAGGTGCATGGAAACTGCACCGAAGGGCGTGTTTTTGTAAAGTTTGCGCACAAAGGCCATTCTTATGTTGCCCTTTTGCTGGCGAACCTGCATTTTTGCAAAAAAATAAACCATCCGATGAAATACCAACTGCTACTTAGTTTTTTGCTGTTCGGCCAAATACTCAAAGCCCAATATGCGCCCTTTCCGGCACCCAACATGGAATATGGGACCATTTATGTTTGTAATATATACGATTGTATCGGGTCTGGTTATTTCAACACCAGCATGCGTTACGAGGGCCCAGAGTTGCTTTGTGGCTTGAAATGGTCGCGTTTTGTTGATATACAGACCCCAGCGATCAAGTATTTTATACGTGTCGACGAAGGAAAGTATTATAACCTGGTGAACTGTAGCAATCAGGTATTGATGTATGATTTTTCTAAAAACCTGGGAGACACCATCCTTACGAGCGACCTCGGAAATTTAAAGGTCACCGAAGTAGGCGTTTACACGTTGTTGGATGGCAGTACCCGCAAAAAAATGATCCTCACTGCTTTAGCGCCTTCTTATCCTTATACATACACCTGGGTAGATGGCATTGGCGATTTGAAGGCTGGTTTTTTCCGGTATGGCGATTTTGAGGGCGGGCACTGTGAATTGATTTGTTTACGCGATAGTTCAGGGATTTATTACCACGATGCGAATAGTTACAAGGATTGCGATTCCTTGCTTTGCCCGGAGCCAACTTCCAAATTTGATTTTTCTTGTGATGGCAAGACGTTTCAGTTTCTAAACCAATCCTTAGACGCCACCAGTTATTTGTGGGAATTTGGTGATGGAACCACCAGTACAGAAGAGAATCCTGTACATAACTATACCACTGCGGGCTGTTTCAAGGTAACACTTGCTGCGAAAAGCGATTGTTTGCCCCAATCTTATATATTTAGTAAATACGTTGCGGTAGATGCGCCGCACTTCTGGAAACCTATGACGCTTCCGGCTCCACCTTTATTTCAACAAATCCAATATTTGGATAGTACACAAGCCTGGGCATTTGAAGGAAATTACTTGTATAAAAGTGTCGATGGCGGCAGTCATTGGGATACCGTTTCTTATCCCGGACCACCACGCTCCATTTCGGCCCTATCCTTTAGCGATGCCCAGCACGGTATGGTGGTTGTCAAGATAGCAGGTTCGCCCTATTACAAAGAAATCTTGTGGACCAATGATGGCGGTGTTCAATGGACGGCCCATCCGCTGGAACCGAGTTCCGATATAACCGCCGTTGAACGCCTCAATGATAGCACAGGGGTGGCCTCCGCCCATTATCAGGGCGTTTTTGTCACAAAAAACGGCGGATTAACCTGGACCAACAACTATAGCTTGAATGTAACCCTGATTACCGACTTTTTTCCCGCCGGTAATGGCAGCGTTTATTTTACCGGGATTAATCAACTAGGCACGCCGACTACTAAATTTCGATTTGGAAAAAGTACAGACCTGCTGAATTGGGAAGTAAATCAATATACCGATACCTTATTGGTGCCCGGTTTCACCAGCATGTTTTTTACCAGTCCGCAAAAAGGCTTTGTTTGTGGCAAAAAAGGACTGATTAAAACCCTGGATGGTGGAATAAAGTGGCTACCAGTACCGGAAGTAGAAGGCAATTTTGGGTTTATTCAATTTGCCGATTCCCTCCATGGTTGGACCTGCGGGTATTCGGGCGGCATTTATGGCACCTCCGATGGCGGCCAAACTTGGCAACAACAAAACTGCGGCCAAATTGCCGAAAACACGGTAGGCTTAGGTGTGCGATCTGCAACCCAGGCCCAGGCAGTAATCGGGCAAACCTGGCACGTTTTCCAAACCTCCCCTACCCCCTTTAATAATTGCAGTGTATCTGATATTGATATTCCAGGTGGTAAAAACCAGGTTTTGACCCTTTACCCCAACCCAACCAACACGTCTTTTTACCTGACCTGGCCCGGCGATCCCGGCGAATTGTTGGAATGCACGCTGTTGAATGCACAAGGAAGGCTTGTTAAATACCAAAAAAGCAGCGCATCCTCAGCAGTATCTGTATCGGACTTACCCGCAGGCATGTATTACGTGCAGGTGCGTGTACCCAATACCCCGCAAATTTATTGGGGTAAAATTGTGGTGTTTAAGCATCTCTAAGTGTACGTCCTGAAGGCATGCCCCTATGCTGCTGTTTTAGCGTTGGCTCATTTTTGCCCGTTACGAAAAACTAAAATATGTTA